>Ga0116164_10000060_pt1 | contig 104278 bp, 79 predicted proteins | sample AD_UKC109_MetaG_FD_89888 | JGI IMG/M metagenome (GOLD analysis project Ga0116164, IMG submission 89888) | Active sludge microbial communities of municipal wastewater-treating anaerobic digesters from Hong Kong - AD_UKC109_MetaG | ecosystem: Engineered > Bioreactor > Anaerobic > Digestate... | reverse complement strand
GTCACAATCCCCGCATCGGCGCCGAGGCCGGCTGGCCGTACAGACTCATTTCCGTCGCGTCGGCAATGCACCTGTACGACCCGCTCGCCTCGGCGGTCGAACCGGACCTCGCCCTCTTCGAAAAACAGCGGGAAATCGAATGGGCGCGCACCAAGCGCAAGAAGTTCACCGACGCCACCGAGTACTGGAACCGGCACCTGTTCGGCACCTCGCAGGAAAAGGAAGGCTACGACGTTCTGCTCTACAACCCGGATTACGTGCAGTTCATCGATCAGCAGGTCGAAGCGATGGACATCGAACCGGGATTGCGCGTCGCCGACATCGGCTGCGGCACCGGCAACCTCACCGTCCGGATGCTCGATAAACTCGATCTTCGCGAGCAATCGATCGAGTTGACCTGCATGGATCTGGTGCCCGAGGCTGTCGATTTTACGCGCAACAAAATCGAAAACATGATTGCCGATCCCGGCGGCCAATGGCGCAAGTTGAAATCCAACCTGCAGGTCGTCGATCTGGAATCGGCCCGCCTGCAGCCCTGGCGCGATTTTCTATCCGGCGAGCTGTTCGGTCTGCGCGCGTTGATCAACCGCATCGAAGGATTGAACGCGCCGACCATCTACAAAATCGAGGAACGCTACAATTCGGAGATCCACCAGATACTCCGCGGCGCCAAAGCCACCGAGTTGCGCATCCGCCAGTTGATCCCCGAGTTGGACGAAGTCGAAACCGAAACGGTGCAGGAATTGTCCATGGCCAGCCGCTTCCTCGGCGGTCTGTCGTTGCCCGATGATCTGCTGCCCGGCCACAGCGAAGCGAAAACCGCGGCGGATCTGCGCTTCAAACAGCTCAGCTTCGGCAAGGCGAATAACCTTTGCCGCATCGATATCCCCTCGCAATCGTTCGATCGCATCGGGGGCTCGTTGATTTTGCCGTACCTGTACGATCCGATATCGGTGCTGCGGGAACTACTGCGCATGCTCACGCCCGGCGGCGTTCTGGTCTTGTCGAGTCTTAAACCGAATTACGATTCGTCGAAGGCTTACCTGGAAGAAGCCGACGAAATCGCCAAGCGCAACGATCTGAACGAGATCGAAAAAGAAAGGCTATTGGCGAGCTTACGTGAATTCGCCGCGTTTGTCGGCGCACTTTTGGAATTGGAGGACGAAGGAAGATTTCGCTTTTTCGCCGCCGATGAATTCATTGCTTTGATGGAAGAGGCGGGGTTTGTAAATGTACGCGCATATAATGCCTTTGGGGATCCACCCACGGCGGTCATTGTGCGTGCGGAAAGAGGGAAATGAGCGAACAAGAAGCCCAAGCGATTGAGAAAAGCCCTCAATTTATCGACCGGCTTAATAAAGAATCGCACGCTTTACTTGTCTCACGTTTACGCTATTTGTTGATCATCGCTTGTTTTCTTTACTCCAGTTTCATCGGGCTGGATTTTGCCGCCACCTCCCAATACGCCATTTTGTTCACGATCATGCGCTTGGTGGTCGTGGCCAATTACCTGATAGGCATCTTTTTACTCTCCACCGAGTTCGGCCGTCGCTTCGTGGTGGCGATTTCGATCTGGACAGTCTACGCCTCCGAATTGGGCGTGGCCATCATGACCGTCTACCTCGGCGGCTTCTCCAGCGTCTATTACATCGGCATCGTCTTCATCATCTTCGTTGCCGGCCTCTTCCTGCCCTGGCGTGTTTTCCCGACGGTCGTGTGCGGCATCCTGTGCATGGGAAGTTACTTCCTTCTCAATTTCATATTCACCTTCTCCACCGCCGATTCCCTGTTCAACATTTTGGGACCGTTCTTTTTCATGGGCGGCGCGGTCGTGTTCACCATCTTCGCCAACATCGGGCAGGAAAAAACTCGCCGCAATCAATTGGCGATGCGCATGCAAATCGAGAAGGCCAACGAGGATCTCAAGGAACTCGACAAGGCGAAAATGCGGTTCTTCTCCAACGTCAGTCACGAACTGCGCAGTCCGCTGACGCTCATCCTCGGTCCGTTGGAGGCCATTTTACAGGGCCATGCGCCGGAAGATCCCCGCCCCCTGTTCGAGGCGATGGAAACCAACGCGCGCCGCTTGCTGCGCCAGGTGAACACGCTGCTGGACTTTGCCAAAATCGACGCCGGTAAGCTGGAATGCAAGTTCGTGTACGGCAACGTCGGCCGCCTGCTCGAAGAATTGATGAAGGCCACCAAACCACACACCGACAACCGCAACATCCAACTGAGCATCCAGGGAACCGAAACGATTCCCGATTCGATCATCGACGTCAACAAGATCGAGACCATCGCCGCCAACCTGCTGTCGAATGCGGTGAAATTCACTCCCGACGGCGGCCACATCCAAATCCGCGCGAATTTCGACGAGTACCGCGTGTGGTTCGAGATCGAGGACTCGGGCGCGGGCATTCCCGAAGAACAATTGGAGATGATCTTCAAACGCTTCCTGCAATTGGACGACGCCCTCTCCCGCCGCGCCGAAGGCACCGGCCTGGGCCTGGCCATGGTCGAGGAACTGACCAAGCTGCACAGCGGCAAAGTGAGCGTCCGTTCCACTGTCGGCGTGGGTACGATTTTCTCCATCGAACTGCCGCGCCGGCCCGAATCGCAGCCGATCGATCGGCGGCGGATCATCGGCCGACGCAAGATCGACCAACTGGCGCAGGAGCGCACCATCTCGATGTTGGGCGCAACCTACGAAACGCACTCGGGCACCAAAACGTTGCTGGCCGACGTCGCAGCCTCAAAATTGGGCGGCGGCAAACTCGGCGATAATAGATTGCAGCAACAGGCTCCGGCGGATGCGCAAAAGGTGCTGGTCGTCGACGACAATCCGGACATCCGTACCTTCATGGCCGGCAATCTGACCGACAAATACCGCATCGCCACCGCCGGCGACGGCATCGAGGCGCTGGAAGTCGCCAGTCGCTTCCACCCCGACCTGATCATCTCGGACATCATGATGCCGCGTATGGACGGCTACGAACTTTGCCGAAAAATCCGCGAGGACAAAACGCTCAGCCAAACGCCGATCATCCTGGCGACCTCGAAAACCGGCGGCGACGCGGTGGTCGAGGGTCTGGAAACGGGCGCCAACGACTATCTGTCCAAGCCTTTCGAAATTCGCGAGTTGAAAGCGCGCGTGGCGGCACATTTGCGCGCCCGCCGGTTGGAGCACAGCTTGAGCGAGCGCGAAAGCCGCCTGGCCGCCATCGGCCAGATGACCAGCTCGATCGTCCACGATTTGAAAAATCCGCTGAGCACCATCGTCGGCTTCGCGGAAATCGCCCAGGAAGACGCGCTGGCCGGCGAAAGCAAGGAAATAGTCAAGAGCCTCGATCCGATCATCAAGGAAGCGCACCGCCTGAGCCGGATGATCGCGGAAGTGTTGGACTTCGCCCGCGGGTACAGCACGAACGTCACCCTGGAGCCCACCACGGTCATTCCGTACCTGAGCATGATTGCGGCCACGTGGAATCCCAAGTTGTTCGCCATCGGTATTTCGTTGGTGTCCGATTACGATCTGCCCGAGAAATTGCAGATCAACATGGATCAGGAACGCATGCTGCGCGTCATGGAAAATCTGCTGAAGAACGCACAGGAAGCCCTTTGCGGCGAAGGAAAGGATCCGAAGGACAAGCACATTTGGCTAAGCGCCAAAATGGATACCGACGTGGTTAAAATCAGCGTCACCGACGACGGCGCCGGCATTCCCGAGGAGATCTCGGCCACCATCTTCGAACCGTTCGCGACCGCCGGCAAAAAATCGGGAACCGGCCTCGGGCTGGCCACCGTCCGCAACCTGGTCAAGGCACAAGGCGGCGACATCGAAGTGATTCCCAAATGCGCCAAAGGGGGCGCTGCTTTTATCTTATCTTTCCCTGTGCTAAACTTGCACGAGAAGAGTGGAGAGTGAAACTTTCGGCACAAGTGAGGTGATTGTGGAAACCATAAAGAGGATCATGGTTTGCGACGACGATGAGATGGGACGTAGCCTGCTCGCCAAGTTCCTGAATCGGCTCGGCTATGAGGTTTTCGAGGCATTCGACGGAATGAATTGCCTGGAAAACGTCAAAGAGGCAAATCCGGATATCATCCTCCTGGACATTCAAATGCCGCGTATGGACGGTTTGCAGACTGCCGAAAAATTGAAGAATAACGCCGAAACACAGATGATCCCGATCGTCATCGTTTCCTCCCACAGCGACCTGGAGCAGCGGGTCAAAGCCCTGGAAATCGGCGTCGACGATTTCCTGGCCAAACCGGTCGACCGTACCGAATTGCGCGCCCGCGTGCAGTCCCTGCTGAAGGTCAAAGCCTACAACGATCACATGCGGCATTATCAGAAACTGCTTGAAGAAGAAGTAACCCGCCGCACTCTGCAACTGCGCGAGGCCTTCGAGGAACTGAAGTCGACTTCCGACAAACTCAAACGCGCGTCGCTGGATACGGTTATTCGCCTTTCGCAAGCGGCCGAATACAAGGACGAGGACACCGGCAGCCACATTCAGCGCATGGGATATTACTCCGCCACCATCGCCGAAAAGATGGGCTTGATCGGCGAAGAAGCCGAAGCGATTTTGTATGCGGCGCCAATGCACGACATCGGCAAAATCGGCATTCCCGACCGCATTCTGCTCAAGCCGGGCAAGCTGGATCCGGACGAATGGGAGATCATGAAGCAGCACACGGTCATCGGCGGCCGGTTGTTGAAAGGTTCCGATTCGTACCTGATCAACATGGCCGAGACGATCGCCATGACCCATCATGAGAAATGGGACGGCTCCGGTTACCCGAACGGAATCGCCGGCAACGACATCCCCATCGTCGGCCGGATCACGGCGATCGCCGACGTCTTCGATGCGTTGACTTCCAAGCGCCCTTACAAGGAAGCCTTCTCGGTGGAGAAATCGTTCGAGATCATCGGGGAAAGCAGCGGGACGCACTTCGATCCGAAGGTGGTCGAAGCGTTCTTCTCGGTGCAGAAGGAAATCCGCGAAATCCGCGAAGGTTGGTCCGAGTAAACCGAAAACGTCTTGCGCGTGGTGTCGTTTAGGCGATTGCCGCCGGCGGAACATCCATCCAATAGGTAAAGAAGAACGTCGTACCGGCCTTCGGTTCGCTGGTCAGCCACACCTGGCCGTCGAGCAGTTTGACCAATTCCTTGACGATGGCCAGGCCGATGCCGGCGCCCTGAAATTCGCGGGTTGTCGACATGTCGACCTGATAGAATGGTTCGAATATTTTTTCATGATGGTTTTCGGGAATGCCCACGCCGGTATCATCCACCGCGAACTGCATTTCCACGCGATCGCCAACGCGCTGTTTGACTTCAGCGCTCAAACCGACGCCGCCTTTGTTGGTGAACTTGACGGCGTTATCGAGGAGATTCTCGAGTATCTGCTCCAGCTTGACCGGATCGCCAATGACCTTTGCCGGCAGGTTGTTTTCCAAACGAAGCTCGAACTGCAGATCATTGTTATCCGCTTCCAACCGATATTTCTCCGCGATGGTATTGAGAAATTCGATCGGTGAAAACTCTTTGTTGACGATGTCCAACGTGTTGCGATTGATGCGGGACAGGTCCAAAACCGCGTTGAAAATCTCCAGCAATTTTTCGGCGCTGTGCATGACGATATCGAGGTACTTGTTGATTTCCTCGCTGGGCATCGCCTCACGCTGCATGCGCACGATCGAAGCCATGCCGATGATGTGATTGATCGGCGTGCGGATTTCGTGGCTCATGCGCGAAATGAAATTCGATTTGACCTTATCCGCTTCGCGCAGTTTCTCCAGCGCGGCCAGCAATTGCCGTTCCGCGTACTTGCGCAAGGTGATGTCGCGCGCCGAGGCCATGACGGCTTTCACCTCGTCGCTCTCGGACATCTCGGGAACCAGCAGCCAGTCGATCCAGATGCCGCTGGGCAGTTGAAATTCAATGCGATTGCTGTGCTTTTCGACGAAGACCTTCTCGATCGCCTCTCCCCAGAGATCCACCAAATGCGGCGGGAAACCGAGTTCCGCATGCGTTTTGCCGAAAAAATCCTTGACGAGAATTCCGGTTTGTCGCTCGACGACGGGGTTAACGTACAAATGACGGTGGTCGCGATCGAAACGCATGATCGTGTCGTAGGCGTTTTCCGCCAAGGCGCGGAAGCGCTCCTCGCTGTCGCGCAACGCCTCGTTCACCGCCTTGCGCTCGGTGATGTCCTCGGTATGCACCAGCACCCCGTCGGGCGGAACGAACGCATATTTCACCGAGAGAAATTTTTTCTCGCCGGTCGTCGCATACTGATAGGACATGTCGCGCGCGAACACATTTTTTTCGTTGTAGCAATTGTTGACATCGTCGATCAGATCCGGTCGATTGACGTAAAGTTCGGTCAGTTTTTTTCCGACCATCTCCACTATCTTGCCTTGCGTGATCTTCAAGGCCGCTTCGTTGTAATCGCTCAGGTAAAAATCGTCTTCCTTTTTCTGCCAGGTAAAGGTGGGCACCGGTATGCTTTGAAATTGCGCCTTCAGACGATCTTCACGCAATCGCAACAGCCGTTCGGCCTGTTGCAGCTCGGTGATGTCGCGCACCAAACCGCAAATGCCGGTAATGCTCCCTTGCTCGTCCCGCAACGGCTCTTTGACGAAATTGAAGGTGCGGGGTTTGTCGTCGAGCTTAATGATCCTCGTTTCCCGGATCGTCTGCCCCTGCAGCACCAGTTCGTCCATCTCCTGGAGAATGCGCGCCGATTCGGCCTCCATAAACTCGGCGGCCCTTTTTCCCAAAATTTTATCGCTCGGCAGGTTCAGCAGTCTTTCCATGGCCGGATTGACCATGGTGTACTGCAGCCGATCGTTTTTGCAGAACATCGGGTCCGCATCGTTTCTCAGGATGATTTGCAGCAGCTGTTCTTTTTCAATTGGGTCGAGCATAAAATTTCCATCTGCTTTGTTCACGACATTCCACCCTTATGCAGTGCCGGAACGCTTCATGATTTTGGGGAGTATTTTGAGTATCCAATATCAAAATTTGTTCATTTTCTCGGGCCTGCACAACACTCTGCTGGAAGGAATCATTCCATTTAATGGAAAACAAGTCAATTTGCCATCCACGTACCGCAATTACGTTCAATGGCGCCAAGGCACTTTAGTATCTTATCGTTTCTCAATCCCATATTCATTTACAACGTCTTGACTATGGCAATATATAAATTTATTATATCAATATTCTTAGATGTTTTCTCGTTAGTAATTAACATCAAAAAGTAGGAGGTGACTGCAATGAGATCATTATGGATAATTACGATATCGGTACTGACAATTGCTTTAACCATGACCGTTATTATTGTTGGTTGCAAGGACAGCGAGAACGCCGTTTATTACGCCGATGATGACTCGGTGGACGACGATCTCCTCGATAGCGACGACGACACGGCGGACGACGATTCATCCGACGATGACACTGCGGGTTGCGAAGAAAATGTGGATGCCGCGATCCAGATTTGCCTGGACAATGAGGGAACGTATACACCAAAACAACTGTTCACCTGTGTACTTAATGCGATGGAAGACTATGCGGATTGCCTCGAATCACTCAACATAAACGCCGTTTGCCTCAATACCTGCAATAGCTCTGCTGAGACCTGCCTTGCTCCATGCGGAGAATATGATGAAGAGTGCATCGATTCCTGTGCTTGCGATTACAAATATTGCGTGGAATGGACTTGCGGTATTACGGGAATTCTTCCGGGGGATTGATCGCACGTTATAATTGAATCGCCGTCTCGGCTTGCCTGGAAACAAGCAAGTCGGGCGGTGATTTTTTAAAGACATCTTCCTTTTCCTTTTTTCCAACCAAGTCTTTATACCGCCCTTGACTAAATAGCGGGAAGACCACAAAAACAACGTGGAAGTTGAAAAACAACGAATCGAGGTAAATCATGCCCCGTTTTTCCATCCTGACGATCGCCCTGGCGCTCCTGCTGCTATTCAGCCTGACGGCGATGGCCGTCGAACCCGACCCGGTGCTGCATCAAAAGGCGCTGAACTACATCGACTACATCCAGACCTGGGCCAGCAACGGTTTCGGTCCCTACGACGAGTGGGATTCGCTCGGCGGCGTTTGCGAACAGATGTACACCGACGAAACCCTCACCGAGCTGGAGCGCCTGCGCGGCAGCGGCGATTCGACCATCTGGAGCGGCATGTACACGGCCAGTCAGGCGCTGCGCTATCTGGCCACCGGCGACGAGGCGGCGCGCGAGGAAGTGCGGCGCATGGCCACCTATCTGCATCTGGTCAAGGACGTTACGCAGACGCCGGGATTCGTCGCGCGGTTTGTCGCCCTGGACGAGGCACCGTGGAATAACGAATACGGCGTCGATCACCCGCACAAGGTGCTGGGCGAAGGCGAGTACGCCGGCTATTACTGGGTCGACGACACCAGCCGCGATCAATACACCGGCTGGTGGTTGGGTATGTCGATGGCTTACGAGGCCGTCGACGACGAGGAAATCCGGGCGATGATCCGCGCCGATTTGAAGGACGTGATCGACACGCTGAAGGAAAACCGCTGGTTGATCGTCGACCAGAACGGCGTGGCCCACGGCAACGGCGCCGCCAAGGTGCTGCCCTCGATGCAAATAAGCTGGGTGTTGCAGGCCGCCGCCTGCGACGCCGATCCGACCTACTGGGATCTCTTCTACGAGTTGTTGGATAGATACTGGGGTTACTTGTGGCTGGACACCTTCAGTTGGCTCAACACCTACGGGCAGTATTACGGCTTCAATCTCAGCCACAACACGTTTTTGCCTTTGTTCCGCCTGACGCCCGACCGCGTGTCGCTGGAACACCTCTGGAAAATCTGGACCTTCAACGTGCGCAAATGGACCGAGTGGACGCACAACGCGTGGTTCGACGCCGTGTATCTCGCCGGCTGCAATCGTCTGGGCACGTGCGATCCCGACGAAGTCGAGGGCATCGCCGCGGACATCAACAACACGCTGACCGTCTTCCAGAATGCGCCGAACCAGGCCTTCACCGGCGATCCGCCCGATCTGCCGCTGGATCAGTTCTCCGTGTTCATGAGCAATCTGGAGGATATGTTCCCCTTCCTCGAGGATTTGTTCGGCATCGACATCCGCACGCACGATCCGCACGATTTCGCCGACCGTTGCTGGTCGGATATGATCTGGCAGCGCAGCCCGTACCACGTTTCCTGCGACACCCAGCCGGCCAACCGCGTCGGTCCCGGCATGGATTACTCCATCGCTTATTGGATGGCCTATTACTACGGCATCGTCCCGAGCGACGGCCCTTACGGCGATGACGATCCGGTCGACGACGATGACGATACGGCTCCCGATGACGACGCGGCGGACGACGATGACGACGACGATGACGATGCGTTCGACGACGACGTCACCGACGATGACTCGGCGGACGATGATGCCATCGACGATGATGATGATAATGACGACAATGATGATGACGGCTGTGGCTGCTGAGCTTCGCTAAAATATTATCTTGAGTGAGCGACTATTCGCGCATTCTGCCCTTCAATACTTGAATGAATTTTTCCAATACTTCTTTTCCCCCGCCGGGAAAGCTGGTGAATTGCACGCCGATTCCCGGATTGGCTCCATTCATTTCGGCTTGATCCAGGGAAACCACGTGGACGACCTCGCCTTCGGCGCTGATGGACTCTCCGGTTTCGGCGATGATGATCTGCATCGAAACATAGGTGCCGATTGCCGGCGGATTTTCCGTCAGCACGAAAATGCCGCCCTTGGAAATATCCTGCGTGTATTCTTCCATCAGGTGCTCGGGCGTATCGAAAACAACCTTATACACCTTGCCGAAACGCGGTTCGATCCGTTTGTCGGTGAATACTCCGACGCTGTTCTCCACCAATTCGGCATAGCGCTCCGTCGTGGCGATCAGATCGACGCCCATGAATTGCTTGATGTTTTTGCTGTCTGCATAGCGAATGTCGGAAATCCAGCGCACCACGCCCTTGAGTTCGATCGGCTCGGCACCCTCGATCAATATACTGATCGTCGTATGCGGATAATAAATGGTCTTACCGACCAGTTCCAAACCGGAGAGCGAGATATTGCGGGTGAATCCGGGAAATATCGGTTCGTCTTGTCCGTAAAGCACCGATAATTGATTGGCCACTCGTTTTGCTTTGCGTCGGTTGTCGGCCATTTTCGCAGGACCTTTCGTCATATTGGAACAGCCGTTACAATTTTTTCTTTTATACCGCACCGTTAGCTTCAAAACAACTGCGCCCGGCAATGATAAAATTTTTCCGCCGGGCAGGTTGCAAAAATGCGTTGAATAGCGCATAAAGCGTATGCGTTTTCTTAGGTTGCAACCACTTATTCGGAACAGGAAAGGATCTGATTCATGAACCGGAAGTATGACGAGCTGCATCAACTCTCGATCGCGGATCCCTCAGGATTCTGGGGGGCCGAAGCGGAGAAACTTCATTGGTTCAAGAAGTGGGACAAGGTCCTCGATGATTCCAACCCGCCTTTCTACCGCTGGTTCGTCGGCGGTGAAACCAACTTGTGTTACAACGCGGTGGATCGTCATGCGCTCGGCGCGGGACGCAACAAAGCCGCGATCATCTGGGAGAGTCCGGAAACGGGTCAGAGTCGGATCATCACCTTCTTTGAACTGTATCGCCAGGTCAATCGTCTGGCCAACGTGCTGCTGAGCAAAGGCATCAACAAGGGCGACCGGATCATCATCTACATGCCGATGGTGCCCGAAGCGTTGGTCGCCGTGTTGGCCTGTGCGCGCATCGGCGCGATCCACTCGGTGGTCTTCGGCGGATTTTCGTCCGATTCACTGGCCAACCGCGTCGACGACTGCCAACCCAAGATGATCATCTGCGCCGACGGCTCCAGCCGCAAAGGCAAGCCGGTGCTGCTCAAGAAGATCGTCGATTCGGCGCTCGATCTGGCCGAAAACAACGTGCCACACGTACTGGTGTATGATCGCAAGATCGCTCCCTGGCAGGCCAAGGAAGGGCGCGACCTGGATTGGCAGACCGAAATGGATGCGGCGCCCAACACTGTCGTCGAACCGGCGCGCATGAAGTCCACCGACCCCAGTTACATCCTGTATACTTCCGGCACGACCGGCAAACCCAAGGGCGTGCTGCGCGACACCGGCGGCTACATGGTCGCCGTGCATTCCTCGATGGACCAGATTTACGGCTGCGGCCCCGACGACGTGTACTGGTCGACCTCCGACATCGGCTGGGTCGTCGGGCACAGCTACATCATTTACGGTCCGCTGCTGGCCGGCATCCCCACCCTCGTTTTCGAAGGCACGCCGGACAATCCCAATCCCGGCATCTGGTGGGAAGTGATCGAAAAGTACGGCGTCACCGTCGTCTTCTCCGCGCCGACCGCCATGCGCATCCTGCGCAAGTTCCCGGGCGAGTGGATTACCAAGCACGACATCAGCTCGTTGCGCCACATCTTCCTGGCCGGCGAGCCGTTGGACGAATCCACCTACCAGTGGGCGTCCGACACGCTGCAAAAACCGATCGTCGACCACTACTGGCAGACCGAAAGCGGCTGGGCGATCCTGACCAACCACATGGGCATCGAAACCCTGCCGATCAAAGCCGGCAGCCCGACCAAGGGCGCGATGGGCTGGAACCCGGTGGTCGTCGACGAAAAGGGCCAGGAAGTCGAGGCCGGCAAGCGCGGCACGTTGATCATCAAACCGCCGCTGCCGCCGGGCGCGTTGCTGACCATCTGGGGCGACGACGAGCGCTACGTGGAAACCTACTGGCAAAAGGGCGACAACGGCTCGATGGTCTACCTCAGCGGCGACTACGCCCGCCGCGATGAGGACGGCTATTTCTGGATGCTCGGCCGGTCCGACGAAGTGATCAACGTCGCCGGTCACCGCATGGGCACCCGCGAGGTCGAGGAGGTGCTCTCCGAGCATCCGAAGGTCGCCGAAGCCTCGGCCATCGGCATCAAGGACGAGCTCAAGGGCCAGGCCATCGCCGCGTTCGTCGTCCTCAAGCAGGGCGTGGAAGCGACCGAGGATGTCACCAAAGAGCTGGTGCAGTCCATCCGCGAGAAAATCGGCGCCATCGCCACGCCCAAGACGTTGCGCGTCGTGGCGCAGTTGCCCAAAACCCGTTCGGGCAAGGTGATGCGTCGCGTGCTGCGCGCGCTTTGCGAGGAAAACGACCTGGGCGACCTGTCCACCCTCGAGGACGGCGCCAGCGTCGAAGAAGTCAAAGCCGCGTTGGAAGGCATGGAGCACAAAGGCTGATTTGTCCCGAAAATGAATATCCCGGAGGTTGCACGGCCTCCGGGATTTCTTTTTAATGGGGCAATGAATTCCGACTCGTCAACCTATTACGACACCCACGCCGCGCAATACGATAGCTGGTACGAATCACGTGTCGGACGCACCTATGACCGGCTGGTCAAAGAAGCCTTCGACGATCTGATGCTCCCGCCCGGCGATCAACCGTCCCTGCTCGAAGTCGGCTCCGGCAGCGGTTGGATGAGCGCCTACTTCGCCGGAAAGGGCTTCCACGTCACCGGCCTGGAACTCAGCAGCCAAATGGTGGCCGTCGCGCAAGCCAAGAACATTCCCCACGCAAACTTCCAACAAGGCGACGCCATGGCGCTTCCTTTCGCGGACGGTTCCTTCGATGCCATCGCCATGGTCAACGTGCTGTCGCTGACGCCCGATCCCCCGCACGTGTTGCGCGAGATGGTCCGCTGCGTAGGCCCCGGCGGACACCTTTACCTGGGATTGATGAATCCACGCGCTTCCTTTGTGCAACGACAAGTCGATGAAAGCGACAGCGCCGCCAATGTGCATTTCATGCGGTTGCCGGAAATCCTCGATATCCTCTCGCCCCATGGCCGAATCACCGTGGTCATGAGCGCTTATTCCTTATCATTAAGGCTGCCGCTGCTGCTCGCCCGAACGACCGATCGCCTGCTGCGTTCGCTCGGCCGCCAAACCGGTTCGCAGATCCTTGTTCGTCTCGATTTGTCCTGAACGTTTGCTTTGCCCATCCGAAATCTGTACTTTGATAGCGACGAATCAATTTGGGGAGGAGTACCGATGATTCATCGCTTATTACTACTTGGGTTGATGGTGCTCATTTGCCTTTCCTTCTTTGCCTGCGGCGACGACGGTGACGACAACAACGATTCGGTCGACGATGACGCCGCCGACGACGACGCGACGGACGACGATCTCGACGATGACGTGGGCGACGACGATTTTGACGACGACACGGGCGACGACGATTCGGACGACGATACCGTCGATGACGACACGCTCGACGACGACACCGTGGACGACGACACGGGCGACGACGATACGATCGAGCCGACGCCCGCACCCAATCCTTCCGCCAAAGCCGACGCCTTTCAACTGTTCTACAAAGAGCGTTCAGCGCGCGCGATCACCAGCCTCAACCGCTTCTCCTTCAGCGGCGATACGGTCGCGGCCAACGCTTTTTGCAAAATGGCCATCGCCAAAGACGGCGACGAATACGAAGTCGTGCCGGGCCCCGAGGGCAACAATCCCTTCGGCAAAAGCGCCTTTTCCACCTGGATGCTCTACCAGGCCATCGGCGGGCGCAATCTCGAATTGTCGATGATTCGTATGTTCGAGGGCATGGTCTTCAACGAGGCGATCTCGGGCCATCCCGGTCTGACCACGCGCGAAGCCCTGCCCGGTTGGACGCGCACGATCGACGGCAACGCGCTAACCACCACGCGCACCAAATGGGGCGCGCCGATCACGCCGCCGGTCACCTATTCCTCCGCGCTGGAAACGGAAATCATCGAAACGTTCTTCGACGGACTGACCTTCCGCTACCGCGAGAATCCGGAGGAGTATCTGTTCAACTTCAAGGCGATCAACGAACTGACCACTTTCGCCATCGTGTACGTGTTCGAACAACTCGACCACGATCCGTCCTTCCTGCGCGTGTCGGATTGCTGCAGTTCGTTCATGATCGCGCAGCAAGGCACGTGGGCGGGCGCCTATTGGGGCAACCACAATTCGCGCGACAACTTCACCGATATCGCCATGGGCTTTCTCGCCGCCATGGAAGTCGCTTCAACCAAAGACCTGCCGGCCGACCTCGTCAGCGCGGCACAGCATGCGGTGGAAGCGGCGCAACGCACCGGCGACAACATCATCGAACACGACAGCATTCTGATGACCGTCGATGAATTTCACGATTACCAGACCCTGACGCGTGCCGGCGAAACACGCCCGGACGGCGAAACCGAATGGCAGGATCTAGGCAGCCTTTCCTCCTGCCAGATGGCCTACGTGGCGCAGGCGGTCTCCACCGCGGGATTGGACACGCCCGTGCCGGTGCTGAACTTGCCCGGCGCCATCGAAACGACGTATTTGCACTACTTTTTCGAAGAAGTAATCGGTATCACCATTCCGCTGCCCACGCTTAAATGCCGTACGCTCGACGACGCGTTCATCGGCATGGGCTGGGGCGACATCCTGAACATGGAAATCTTCGGCATCCCCTGGTACGAAATCGCCGAGGCCGTCGCGCTCATCTGGCCCGAACTGTTCCCCGACCTGCTCGGCAGCATGATGGACGATTTCCAGGAAATGGAACTGGGCGCGGTGGCGCTGTGCTACTACGCGCAACTGTCCGCCAAGCCGGAGTTGTTCGCCGAAGCGCGCCAGACGCTCTCGAACCTGATCGAGTTGCAGAAAATCCTCGCCAAACTCGTCTATGGTCTGACCGATAATCCGGACACGCGCGCCCGCCTGGTCGATGCATTCGGCGAAGAGGCCGTTATTCAGCAGCGCAAGAGTGCGGCGGAGATGCTTTACAAGGCCGCCACCTACGCGCGCATGTTCGACATCGACTGGCCGCTGGAGGATTTCGGCGACTTCGAACTCGGCGACGAGCGCACCGGCTACATCGAGTCGTTCCTGCAATTGGAAGACACGCAGCCTTGGGCGCTGCTGTCCGACGATGAAATCAAAACGCAAATCGAAACGCGCCTGGCGCAACGCGAATCGTGGACCCAGGCCCGCTACTGGGCGCGCTTCCCCGAAGATCCGCCGGTGCGCCGCGCGGGCGACGGCTACGAGTGCCTCGGTCCGGATGACGAATGGATGGCCACGGAAAACCCGCGCCACGTTTGGATGCAGGATTTCGAGCTGTGGTTCGAAGCGCCGCTGTGCGTTTTCGCGCCGACCACGCTCGATTGCAGTTGGGCGCAACTGGGCTGCGCGCACGTCGATTTCGACGGCAGCGGCCTGGTGGACGCCGCGGATGAAGCGTTGTTCACCGCCGCCTACGAAACATACGGCACCGGCGCCGCTTGCTCCGCCGGCAACGATTGGTGCGACGGCGCCGACCTCGATCTGAGCGGCGTGCTCGACGATCAGGACACCGCCTTCATGACCGCGGCGCCAGGTTGCTGGTATGATCTGTGAGGGGTAAAAAATGGCCGACAGACTGTTTTTACTGGGCCTGTGCCTGATGCTGTGTGTCGTCTGTATCGTCGCTTGCGGCGACGATGACGACGACGACAACGATGATGCCGCCGACGATGACGCGCTTGATGACGACACGACCGACGACGACTCCATCGATGACGATGATGACGATACGGACGACGACGACACCGGCGACGACGATACTGTCGACGATGACACGACGGATGACGATACGTCCGACGACGACACCGCCGACGACGATTGCGATCCGCTGTTCCCCGATCTGCTGATCACCGGTCATCGCGGGGCCACCATTTACGCGCCGGAAAACACCATCCCTTCGTTCGAAGCGGCAATCTCGCTGGGCGCGTACGCCGTGGAGATCGACGTGCGCAATACGTCCGACGGGCATTTCGTGCTCATGCACGACGACACGGTCGACCGCACGACCAACGGCAGCGGACTGGTCGAGGAGATGACGCTGGCCGAGATCAAACAACTGCTGGTCAAGGATTGGATGTACGGCGGCATTCACGGCGATTTGCGCGTGCCCACCTTGGTCGAGGCGTTGACGACGATCGATGCCCTGGGCGGCAATGTGGACATCGACATGAAAACCGACGATGTCGAGGGCGCGATTCAGGAGGTCGTCGAAAACGGATTCGCCGACATCTGCTTTGTCTATTCGAGCAACTGGAACAAGCTCGAGCGTGTGCGCGCCGTGTCCGCTCAGGTGCGCATCCAGCCGGCCTCGTCGTCGGTCGAGGACACGGAGGCGATTCTCGACTTGTTCGATCCCGCGCCCGAGCACATTGAAATCGATTCCGACGGATTCACCGTCGCCAACATCGAAATGATTCACGACGCCGGGGCGATCGTCTTCATGGACTCGATTGGATTTCGCGACGCGTTCGCGCTGCTCGGCTTCAAAACCGCCTGGCGGTCGATGATGGAGCGCGGCGTGGACATCATGCAGACCGATTTCGTCGGCGCGCTGATCGAGTACCGCGACAGCCTGTGCGAATGATTATTTGCCCTGAAAATTCGCCTTGCGTTTTTCCTTGAACGCGGCCACGCCCTCGCGCGCGTCGGCCGACGCGAAAATCGGCATGCCGATCTCCAACTCCTTGTCCATGGCCTTGTCGAAGTCCATCTCCATCGTCAGGCGCATGCATTTCAAAATGCCCTGCACGGCCAACGGACCGTTGTTGGTGATGCGATGGGCGAGTTTGAGCGCCTCGTCCATCAGCGACTCACGCGGTACGACGCGATTGAGGAACCCCCATTGGTACAACCGGTTCGCCGTCACTTCCTCGCCGAGGACGAGAATTTCCTTGGCCGCCGCGAGCGGAATCTGGCGCGGCAGAAACACGTTCGAGCCACCCACCGGCATGATGCCGTAGGTCGCCTCGCGCATCTGAAACACGGCGTCCTCGGCGGCGACGCGCAAATCGGTTCCCATGACCATCTCGAAACCGCCGGTCAGGCATAGACCGTGGACGGCTGAAATGACCGGTTTGTCCCAATCGCGCTGGCGCAGCATGGCGCGGAAAATGCCCTGCGGATCCGCCAGCACCCACTCCTCCTGCGCGTTGGCCGGCGGGCGCGCGGCGGTGAGAATCGGAATCACCGTGCGCAGGTCCATCCCCGAACAAAAGATGTCGCTCAGCGACGAATACAGCACCGCGGCGCGAATGTCCTTGTCCTCCGCCACCTCTCTCCACGCGTTGGCGAGTTCCATCAGGATACCGGCGTCCAGCGCGTTTTTCGTCTCCGGCCGATTGAGCCCCAGCAGCGCAATGCCGCTCTCTTTGACAAAGTCGAGTGCCATGAATGCCTCCCATCGATTCGTGCGGTGATGATATTGTTTCACGAACGCCATCGTTTGCCCAGGCGCACCTTGCGGGTCGATTGCCTTAATAAGTTATTCATGTTAAACGCTTAAGCCGGTTCTTGAGGTTGGACGGAAGGAGATCACCATGCGATCCGTTTTGCGGCTGTTTGCCCTGGTTGCGCTTTGCCTGTTGCCCACGCTGGCGTTCGCCGACGTGGTTGAAATGTCCTACACCTTCGATACGCCGGTGTTGAGCCCGCAGGAAGACGGCAGCGTCGAGGTCATGCTCAACGGTCTACAGCGTCACTTGACGCCCGGCGAACCGATCCTGCCGCAGCACACCGCGCGCCTGCTGATTCCCCAGGGGCACGAGGTCGTCGACGTGACGATCAGCGCTTCGCCGGCGATCACCTTGGCGACGGCGGTGACGCCGCTGCACGCGCCGGCCTATCGTTATACCGGCTCGCCGGCCGACGAGGGCTACATCGCCGTGCCCAAGGCGGAGATTTATCAGGGTACGTCGCCCTTCCCGCTCCGGGCTTATCGACCGCTGCACGTGCAGGGTAAAATGGGGGCGCAGATCCTGCCGGTCGTGCTGTTCCCGGTAACCTGGCAGCCGCAGACCGGCGCGCTGGAATTCACGCCGCAGATGACCGTGACCGTCACCACGCAGCCGACGAAGGCCGCGCGGCCGCTGGCGCTTTCCTATCGCGGGTTGGCCGCGGACGACCGCGAGATCCTCAATGCGGTGGACAATCCGCACACGCTGTTGACCTACCTGCCGGCCAAGCGCCGGAGCAAGCAGGTCGACATGCTGATTCTCGCCCCGACGAATTTCATCCAGCTCAGTGAGCAATACGCGCAATACAAAGAGGACACCTTCGGCATCACCGTGCAGGTCGACGACCTGAACAACGTCGCCGATATGCCCGGCGTCGATGGGCCGATGAAGGTGCGCAACTACCTGCGTCAGCAGTACGAGCAACTGGGCATTCGCTTCGTGCTGCTGGTCGGCGATGCCGATCTCGGCCGTGAAACGCTGCCGGTCCGCAAGGTGTTCGCCGTGGGCACCGACCCCGACGACGGCGCGCATCATCCGACCAACCTGATGATCAGCGACGTTTATTACGGCTGCCTCGACGGCACGTGGAACGGCAACGGCAACGAAAAATACGGCGAGGATGTCGACGGCGAGGAAGGCGGCGACGTCGATTTGATGTTCGACGTGCACGTCGGCCGCTTCATGGTCGACAACGTGAACGAACTGCAAAACACGATCAACAAGCACATGCAGTTCGACGGCAATCCCGCGCCGCGCAAGGTCGTGTTCGTCGGCGAAGAAGCCGATTCGCTCTCCAGCGGCGGCGTGATGAAAGAGGAAGTCTACAAGTACACCAACGAGGTCGACGTCACGCGGCTGTACGACGTGCTGCACACCTGCAACTTCTCGCACGTGCTGCAGGCGATCAACTCGAACGAGCACCAGTGGCTCAACCACATGGGCCACGCCGACGTGTACATGGACATGTTCTTCATGCCGCCGATGGTCAGCCGGGCGACCAACACGACGCTGTTCCTGGGCTACACCCAGGGCTGCTACGCGGGCAGTTTCGACGGTCGCATGGGCTATGACATTCCGGTGGGCATCGACAGCATCGTCGAATTCTTCACCTTCAAAACACCGAATTTCGCCTTCGCCTACATCGCCAACACGCGCTTCGGCTTCTACCTGCAAGGCCGGGTGGACGGACCGAGCAACGTCTACGATTGGGAATTCGCCGACGCTATTTTCAGCGAAAACATCGCCAACATCGGCTGGGCCAACGACGATTCGCGCGAGGATTGCATCGGCATGCTCAGCTACGAAAACATGATGCGCTACGTGTTTTACGAATTGACGCTCTTCGGCGATCCGCACACGCCGCTGCGTTTCGTCGACGATCCGATCGACGACGATGACGATGACGACGACGCCACGCCCGACGACGACGATGACGACGATACGCTCGACGACGACGCCACGGACGACGACACCGCTGACGACGACGCCATAGATGATGACGACGATGATGACAACGATGACGGATGCGGCTGCTGAGGCGAATTCGATGAAAAAAGCATTGCTTCTTTATCATTCCTCGACGGGGAACACCCTGGCCTATGCCAAAGCGACGGCTGAGGGATTGACGCAAAGCGGATACGCGGTGGCGTTGACGCGCTTCGACCGGGTCGACCCCGCCGCGTTGCCGCCGGCCGATCTGTTGGGCTTCGCCGCCCCGGCCTTTCAGTGGAAGCCGCCCTTTCATGTCGAACAATTCTGCCGCCGCCTACCGACGCTGTCGTCGCGCCCGTTTTTCACCCTGATCACCTACGGTGTATTCGCCAGCGATGCGCTCAACTACTTCGCCGGCCTGGTGACGGCGCGCGACGGACGCTATGTGGGCGGTCGTACGTTCGTCGCGGAGCATTCCTATCCGCACCTGCGGCTGCTGGGCGTCGACAAAAAATTCCTCGGCCGGCCGAACGCGGACGATTTGGCCGCGGCCGTGCAATTCGGGCGGGATATCGCCGTACACGCGGCGGACGAATCTCACCGTGTGCCCGCAAACGCGCGCACGCCCAGTTTGTCGAACACGCTGTCTCAGTTTGTCCCGGCGCGGATGATGTCCTGGGCGATGGGCCCCAAGCGCGTGGACACCAACCTGTGCCGGCAATGCGGCAAATGCGCCGACACGTGCCCGCTCGGCTCGATCACGCTGAATCCTTATCCGCAATTCGCCGCCGCGTGCCAAGGCTGCTGCGGCTGCTTCAACAACTGCCCGACCGGCGCGCTGACCGCCTTGTTTTTGCGTACGAAGGATAAATACGTTTATCGTGCATCTTTGTCTTGATTTCGCTGCTGCTTGGGTTATCCTGATTTTATTGATAATTTGCCTTTGGCATTTCGAAGCAAGGCTCGTCCGACCAAAATGGAGTCGGAAAAATGGATTTGGAAAATGGATTTGGCCGTTGGTGGCTGCTCTGTCTTTTGTTTGCCCTTCTGTTCTTGTTCCCCGCCTGCGATGATGACGACGACGATGACGACAATGATTCACCGGACGCGGAACCGTCGGACGATGATGACGATACCGGCGAAACCGATGACGATGACGACAACGATACTTCCTCGCCGGATGACGACACCGCCCTGCCCGATGAATTTCCTTACGATCCCGATTCATACCTAGAGCCATATTTCTCGGGTGGAGAAGGCATCTTTGCACCTGACGATTGCGATCAACTGCTGACGATTCTCAAAGCGATGTCGACCTACAGCATGTTGATGTTCTTTGAAGAACACTGGGATGATTGGGCAAACGCCGGCGACGACGATACCGGCGACGACGATATGGGCGACGACGACGATCCGGGCAATTACAGCCAGACCAACAACCAGGAAGACGGCGTCGACGAACCGGATATAGTCAAAACCGACGGCGATTACCTTTATCTGGTTAATGGTGGATATTTATTAATATACAATCTCGATTCTCTGAGTACACCGGTGGAACTCGCGCGCTTATACATTCAAGGTTGGAATGCGCGAATGCATTTGTACGATCATTACCTGCAGATTTTCACCGAATACCGTCCGCACAACCTGCCCGAGGAAGTCTGGGCCGATACCGGACACTCCCAGATCAACTACCTTGTCACCAAAATGACCTTGGTCGATATTCAAGACCGTGCGAATCCGCAGGTGATCGCCGAACTGTTCGTCGAGGGGGAATTATCCGCCGGACGTCGCATCGGATCTCTCTCGCACAGCGTGTTGGCGGCTTATAAAACGGGACCGTCGATTCGCGGCATTAACTTTTGGACAAACTATGCAAGCGAAGCGGATTACCACCTCGATATTCTCGAAAATATCGAATGGAATTTTAACGTCATCGACAATGCTCAATTGACCGACTGGCTGGCGCGCACGCATCTCGAAAATCACTTGACGACGCCCTCGACGATCAGTGAAGGACTCGCCTCCGAGTGCGCCAAGACCTTTCTCCCCAATCGACCGCTCGGCCTGCATCAGATCGCGCTGTTGACCGTCGACTTCGACGATCCCACGGCGCAGCCCGCGTCGATCTCTCTCTTGGCCGGCGGCGACGTGGCTTATGCGAGTACGCAGAACATGTACGTGACCGCCCAGTCGTGGAACGATGATGACATTTGGTTCGCGCCCGGCGAGTTCATCGATCAAGTTCACCAATTCACCTTGGGTGCGCAACCCCAATACGCCGCCTCCGGCGCGCTGGCGGGCACGGTACGCGATCAATTCGGTCTCAGCGAATTCGACGGCTATCTGCGCGCCGCAGTCACTTACGGCGGCGCCGGCAATGCTTTGCAGGTATTCGAGCGACAAGACGATCAATTGATTGTCGTCGGCGAAGTTACCGGACTGGCGCCGGGCGAAGAGATCTACAGCACGCGTTTCATGGGCGAGCGCGGGTTCATGGTTACCTATCCGATAACAACTGGGATGGACCCGCTCTTTACGCTCGACCTCGCCGCGCCCACCGCCCCGCAGCAAGTCGGCGAGTTGGAAGTGCCCGGCTTCTCGACCTACCTGCATCCGTTGAGCGAGAATCACCTGATCGCCGTGGGCCAGGACGGCGATTTGTGGGGCGCCACCGGCGAACTGGCGCTGGCCGTGTACGACGTCGGCGATCTGGCCGATCCACAACGCATCCATTTTTACGACACGGGCGATTTGGGAGTTACCTCGGAAGCGCAGTTCGACCACCATGCGTTTCTCTACTATCCGCCGGACGAATTGCTGGCGATCCCCATGTTCTACGACGCCGATGAAATAGCCCTTTCGTCCATCTATGCCTTTCATCTGAACGTCGCCGACGGCTTCACCTTGCTGGCCGACATCGACCATAGCGCCTTCCTGGGCGAGCCGGGATCGGGCACCTATGTCGGGTTGAACTTACCGCGACGCTCCGTGGTGATCGGCGATTATTTGTACACGATCAGCGACCTGGGCGTTATCGTAACGCGGCAAAGCGATTGGACGAACGTGTCGGTTATCGATTTGCCGTGGGACAATTATCCTTTTTAATTAAGAAAGGGCGACGGGATTATCCGCCGCCCTTTTTGTTTTCCCGCAACCTTGTCTAGATCGCGTCGGGATCTCCGTTGAGCAGGAAGACCGTGCCCGAACCGGGCGTGGACGTGCTCAGGCATTGCGTGCCGGCCACGACATCGGGCAAACCGTCGCCGTTGACGTCGGGCACGCCACGAACCGTCATCACCTTCGCCTCGCCGGTGTCGTAGCTCCAGATCGTGTCGCCGGTCTTGCCGTCCATCGCGATCACCCAGGAATCGAACGAACCGGCGATCACGTCGTTGACGCCGTCGTCGTTGATATCCTCCAGCCGATCGATCGCCCAGATCGAATCACTCGCCGGGCCGCGCCGCACCCAGATGTTCGTGCCGTCGGAACCGTCGATAACGAACACGTCGTCGTCCATCAAGCCCACCACGGCCAGATCGGGCACGCCGTCGTCGTTGACGTCATCGAGCGGCACGATGCGCATCGGCGCGAGCGACGCCGTGCTCGTCCATAGTGTCGCGCCGGTGTGACCGTTGAGCGCGATGACGGCGTTCTCGCCCCACGAGCCGGCCAGCACGTCTTTGTAGCCGTCGTTGTTGAGGTCCTCGATCGTCGCCAGGCTGTAATTGTTGCCGGTGTCCGCCGTCCACAACACGTTGCCCGCGCCGCTGCTGTCGCCCTCGACGGCGAAAACGCGGTCTTCAAAATCGCCGCCGGCCAGCACGGCGTCGGGTGTGCCGTCGCCGTTGATATCGTCGAGCGCGTCCACGTCGTAGATAACGTCGATACTCGCGGCCAGGCGCCAGAGCACCGAGCCGTCGGCGCCGTCGACCAGATAGCCGCTGTTGTTGTCGCTGCCCACGCCGAAGATCGCCTCGGGCACGCTGTCGCCGGTGACGTCGGGGAAGGCGTCGATCGACATGATCCACCCGTCGTCGGGCGAACCCGGATTGGTGTAGGTGCAGAACATCCAGATTTTACTGCCGTCCGTGCCGTCCAACGCGTAGGCGGTGCGGTTGCCCCACGCCGTGCCCAACAGCACGTCCTCGACGCCGTCGTCGTTGAGGTCACGAACGGAGGTGAGAATCTTGTCACCGTCGCCGCCCGAATCGGACGGATAGGTCGGATGATCGTTTTTCGGATGCGCGCCCCAGATCAACGTTGCGTCACCGTCGCTCGCGCCGCTGATGCAGAAGGTCGTATCGGCTTCGTCGGGCGTGTTGATCGAGTCGAAGGCGTGCGCCAGGATGTCGGGCACATCGTCGCCGTCGACATCCTCGATCGAACCGACGCACTCCACGTGCGCCTTGCCGTCAGGCGGCACAAAGGTCCAGATCAACCGCTCGACCGGCATGGTGTCGTCGTCGCCCGTATCGTCGTCGGTCGTATCGTCGTCACCCGTGTCGTCGTCGCCGGTGTCGTCGTCGCCGGTGTCGTCGTCACCCGTGTCGTCATCGTCGTCATCGTCGCCGGTGTCGTTATCATCGTCATCGTCGTCGTCCATCGCATCGTCGTCGTCATCCATGAAATCGTCGTCGTCATCGGCGTCCAGATCGTCGTCGTCATCGCTTTCGCAGGCGCCCGTCAGGGTGAGTGATAAAATCATCATGGCCAGCGCCGCAAGCCACCACCATGATCCACTGTTGGATAATTGGATTTTCATAATCGTTTCCCCTCATCGCAAATTCACCACAAAATCTTTGATATCGCGATTTGTCGTTTATCGCAACTCACCACGGAAATATTGGTTGACGGCGCGCTTAAACCTGGCGAAAAAGATGGTTCGATTCATCGCACAATCGTCTTGACAAGAAGGCAAAATTTGCAACGATGCAAGACCATCGACCCGTGATGCATGAGAAGGTGAAGATGAATTACTCGGCCCAGATAGCTTCCGATTTGAAACTGAAGGAAACCTCCGTCGCGCGCACCGTCGAACTGCTCGACGGCGAAGCCACCGTCCCGTTTATCGCCCGTTACCGCAAGGAGGTGACCGGCTCGCTGGACGAGGTGCAGATCGCCGCTATTCGCGATCGACTCGAGTATTTGCGCGACCTGGAGAACCGCAAAGAGACGATCCTCCGCCAGCTTGAAAAGATCGGCAGACTGACCGACGAGCTGCGCGAGAAAATCGAGGCGACGCTTTCGGCCACCGAGCTGGAAGACATCTACCTGCCCTACAAGCCCAAACGCAAAACGCGCGCGACCGAGGCCATCGCCAAGGGCCTGGAGCCGCTGGCCGATTTGATCTGGGCGCAGGAGCCCTTCGACGGCGACCTCGCCGCCAAAGCGGCCGAGTTCGTCGACGCGGAAAAGGGCGTGCCCGACGTCGAAGCCGCCTGGGCCGGAGCGCGCGACATCTGCGCCGAGCGCGTCGCCGAGCACGCCGAGGTGCGCGCGGCGATTCGCAACCTGTTCCTCAACAGCGGCACGGTGGGGGCACAGGTAAAAAAGGACAAACAAAAAACGGCGGACGCCGCGAAATTCAAAAACTACTTCGACTTCTCCGAAGGCGCCGCGACGATCCCCAGCCACCGCATGCTGGCCATCCGGCGCGGCGAAGCGGAGGGTGTGCTGACCTTCCGCATCACCGCCGACCGCGACGCGGCGCTCAAAGAAATCCGCCGCCACGTGCTGCGCGAAGGCGACTCGCCGTTGCGGCAACATTTGGCAACGGCAATCGACGACGGCTACGACCGCCTGCTCGCCGCTTCGATCGAGGGCCAGGTGCGTAACGAACTGCGCAAGCGCGCCGACGAGGAAGCCATTCATGTTTTCGCGAAAAACCTGCGCGGGCTGCTGATGGCCTCGCCGCTGGGCAACCGCTGGGTGCTCGGCGTCGATCCGGGCATGCGCACGGGTTGCAAGATCGTCGCCCTCGACGGCAAAGGCGACCTGCTGGCCTCGACCACGATTTTTCCGTTCCGCGGCGATCACGAGCAGGAAAAGGCGAAAAAGATCGTCGAGGATTATTGCCAGCGTTACCGCATCGAGGCGGTCGCCATCGGCAACGGCACCGGCGGACGCGAAACCGAAACGTTCTTGCGCAAGATGGACCGCGATCAGCTCAACGACGCGCAAATCGTGATGATCAGCGAGGCCGGCGCCAGCGTGTATTCAGCGAGCGAAACGGCGCGACGCGAATTTCCCGACCTGGACGTCAGCGTGCGCGGCGCGATCAGCATCGGCCGACGCATGCAGGATCCGTTGGCCGAGTTGGTCAAGATCGAACCGAAGTCGATCGGCGTCGGTCAGTATCAGCACGACGTCGACCAGCCCGCGCTGAAAAAGAGCCTCGACGACGTCGTCGTCAGTTGCGTCAACGCGGTGGGCGTGGAATTGAACACGGCCAGCGCGCAATTGCTGTCCTATGTGTCGGGCCTCAACAGCGGCCAGGCGCAGGCGATCGTTTCGTTCCGCGCGAAAAACGGTCCGTTCCGCAACCGCAAGCAACTGCTCGACGTGAGCAAGCTCGGCCCGAAGACCTTCGAACAGGCGGCGGGCTTTTTGCGCATCCGCACCGGGGAAAACCCGCTCGACGCCTCGGCGGTGCACCCGGAGCGCTACTCGCTGGTCGAGCAAATGGCCGCCGACCTGGATACCGACGTGCCTTCGCTGATGACCGACTCGGAGTTGCGCAAGCGGATCGACATCGCCAAATACGTCAGCGAGGAAGTCGGCGAACCGACGCTCAAGGATATTCTCGCCGAGTTGGCCAAGCCCGGCCGCGATCCACGCGACGAGTTCAAGTCCGTCGCCTTCGATCCGGACGTCACCGAGCTGGCGCATCTGCAGGAAGGGCAAATCCTCGAAGGCGTGGTGACCAACGTCACCGACTTCGGCGCGTTCGTGGACATCGGCGTGCATCAAGACGGCCTGGTGCACGTGTCGGAACTGTCGCACCAGTTCATCAACGATCCGACCAAGGTGGTCGAGGTCGGCCAGCACACCAAGGTCAAGGTGATCGGCGTCGACCGCGAGCGCAAGCGTATTTCGCTGTCCATCAAGCAGACCACGCCCGCGCCGCCCGCGCCCGCCAAGCAGCCGCCTGCCAGGGGCAATCGGCCGCCGCGTGACGCGAAGAAATTCCCCCCGCGCGAAGGCGGCAAGAAGTTCCCGCCGCGCGAACGCCAGCAGCAACAGCCGCGCGAACCCCAACGGCGTGGGGTGGCGTCGGACAATCCGTTCGCCGTGTTGTACATGGAAAACGGCCAAATCAAAATGCGCGACGATAAGAAGAAAAATCGCCCTTCGAACAAAAAGTGACCATCCGCCGGTGAACGTTGACGCGGCGCCGGCGGGTGTTTATCATTTCCAATCAAGTGAAACTACGATAAAAAACCCTCCCTTGATTGGTGTCGGTCATGGCAGGAAAAAAGACGGAGACCGAACAGTATAAAGTCTCGTATCGGGATCCGAATGAAAATCATCGCGATAAATGGCAGCGGTTGCATGTGATCCGCAACCTTAAATTCGAGACCAAGCTGATTCTGCTCGCCCTGGCGGTGGCGATTGTCCCGCTGATCAACTACGCCTATTTCAGCATGAACAATTTCCGCAGTTATTCGCTGCGCAATGCGGAAAACGACCTGGAGCAGATCGCCCACAGTCTGTACATGCTCTGCGAGGCGCAGGAGGCGCTCGACCGCCTGAAACGACGTGAGGTCGATGCCTCGGCCGACGCGGTGACCGGCGCCTCGCCTTCCTGGCGCGACGGCAACGAACTGCAATCGCTCAGTTCGATCATCAAGGCCAAGCATGTCGCCGAAACCGGTTACTGCTATGTCTTCGACAGCAAGGGCTCGGTGATCATCCACCCGGTGCTGGAAAACCGGGATTACAACAAACTCGACGAGCCGCTGCGGGCGGTGTTTCTCAAATTGCGCGACGAGGGACTTAAACTGCCGCCGGCCAAGGTGGGTACATTGCGTTACCCATGGCCGGACCCCGACGGCAAGGTCTCGCAAAAAATCGCCAAATTCATCTACTTCAAGCCTTATGACTGGATCATCGGCGTCGGCGTGCACGAGGAGGAAATCCTCCGCTCTTACCAGCAGGAAAAGCAGTTCTTCACCGTAAACCTGCTGATAACGTTGATCGCCGTGATCGCCATCGTGTTGATCGTCGCCCGCCTGCTGATGCGCCCGGTGCGCCAGTTGACCAAAGCGACCACGCAGATCGCCGCCGGCGACATGGACGCCCAACTGCCGACGATCTACACCAACGACGAAATCGGTTCCCTCGCCCGCTCCTTTAGGCTGATGATCACCAAGCTGCGCCACGCCCACAACGATTTGATGGAGTGGAGCAAAACGCTGGAGCAGAAGGTCGAGAAGCGCTCCGAGCAGTTGAAAAAGGCGCACGAGCGGATGCTGATGTCCGAAAAAATGGCCTCGCTCGGCAAGCTGTCGGCGATGGTCGCCCACGAAATCAACAATCCGCTCTCGGGCATTTTGAGCTACCTGAAACTGTCGATGAAGCTCATCGACCGTCAGCCGCTCGACGAAAAACAACTGGCGTCCATCCGCCGCCACCTGGACATTTCCGCCAACGAGGTCAAGCGCGTGGGCGACATCGTGCGCAACCTGTTGATGTTCTCCAAGCGCTCATTCGGCGAGTTCGGCAGCGAGCATCTGAACTCGATCATCGATAAAAGCGTGGCGCTGATCAAACACAGCCTGGACGTCAGGAACATCAAGCTGGTCAAGGAAATCGGCGACGGCGACGACCTGCTCTACTGCGACGGCAGCGGCCTGCAGCAGATGTTCCTCGCGCTGATGGTCAACGCCAACGAGGCAATGGACGACGGCGGCGGACAAATCACCATCCGCACCGATTACCAGCCGCAGGAAGTGAAAATCCGTCTCATCGACACCGGCAAGGGCATCCCCGACGACGTGTTGCCGCACATTTTCGAACCGTTCTTTTCGCATAAAGAATCCAAGAAAAGCATTGGAATGGGCTTGTCGGTCGTTTATGGTATTGTGGCGTCGCACAAGGGCACGATCAACGTGGAGTCGAAAATCAAGCAAGGCACCACGTTCATCATCACCCTGCCGCGCCTGAAACCGGAGGAAGTCAACACCGCCTCCACACCGCAACCGTAGGCAATGAAACGAGAGGAACAGATCGATGCAACCGCAAGATATCGGTATCTTGATCGTTGACGACGAATTCTCCGTGCGCGATTCGCTGGCCAGTTGGTTCGAAGCCGACGGCTACCGCGTGGATACCGCCGCCGACGCCAACGAGGCGCTGGCCAAGTTGCAGGAACGCAAATGGAACATCGTCCTGCTGGACATCAAAATGCCCGGCATGGACGGCATCGAGTTGCAGCGGCACATCAAGAACATCGACGCGAACATCATCACGATCATCATCACCGCCTTCGCTTCGGTGGACACGGCCATTCAGGCGCTCAAGGACGGTTCCTTCGATTACATCTGCAAGCCGATCGACCCCGACGAACTGAGCCACCTGGTGCGCAACGCGATCGACCGCATGCGGTTGCTGTCGGAAAACATCAGCCTCAAGGAGCGGGTCGACGAAATGCTGGCCGTCGACGAGATCATCGGCGACACCCCGGCGATGCACGGCGTGAAAAAGATGATCGCCGAGGTCGCCAAAACCGACGCCACGGTGATGATTCGCGGCGAAAGCGGCACCGGCAAGGAACTGGTCGCGCGGGCGATTCACATGAACAGCAACCGGCGCTATTTCCCGCTGGTGTCGATCAACTGCGGCGCCTACCCCGAAGGGCTGCTGGAAAGCGAACTGTTCGGCCACGAAAAAGGCGCGTTTACCGGCGCGCAGTTCCCGCGCAAGGGCAAGCTGGAGATGGCCAATCAGGGCACCATCTTCTTCGACGAAATCGGCGACATTTCGGCGAAAATGCAGATGGATCTGCTGCGCGTGATCGAAACCAAGCGCTACTACCGCCTCGGCGGCAACAAGGAAATCGCCACCGACTTCCGCGTTATCAGCGCGACCAACAAAAACCTGGAAGAGATGATCAAGGACGAGTCGTTCCGCGAGGATCTATACTACCGCCTCAACGTGTTCATGATCCACCTGCCGCCGTTGCGCGAGCGCGTTTCGGACATCCCGCTGATCGCCAGCTACCTGCTCAAAAAATACTCGCTGTCGATGAACCGCCAGCAGGACGGCTTCTCCGCCGACGCGATGGACCGCATGACCCGCTACGCCTGGCCGGGCAACGTGCGCGAACTGCGCAACGTCATCGAACGGGCGATGGTCGTGGCCAAGGGCAGCCGCATCGACGTCGACGACCTGTCGTTCCCCACGGCCAACGAGGACGTTACATCCTCTATGGTCTCGCTGCAGGACATCGAAAAAGACCACATCAAGCGCGTGCTCACGCAGTTGAACTGGAACATCTCACGGGCGGCGGAAGTGTTGGAAATCGACCGGGCGACGCTCTACAACAAAATCAAAAAGTACGACCTAAGGAATTAAATGGCGGCAAACATGATCTACCTGATCCCTCTGGGCGAAGTGGATCGGTCCATCATGGAGTTCTCCCGCCACTGCGTACACGACGCGTTTCAGCTCGAATCCCAAATCAGCGGCCGGCAGATCGACATCGCGCAGGCGTACGATTCCATGCGCAATCAATACAATTCGGCCAAGTTGCTGCAGGAGATCATCGTCGATCCGCCGTCCGATGCGCTCAAGGTCTTCGGCATCACCGGCCAGGATCTTTTCCTGCCCATCTTCACCTTTTTGTTCGGACAAGCGCAGCTCAACGGCATCGGCGGGCTGCTTTCCTATTTCCGGCTCGACAACAGTTTTTACGGCCTGCGCGCCGATCCCCTGCTGCTGCAGGATCGCATCCGCAAGGAAATCGTGCATGAGATGGGCCACAACTTCGGCCTCGTGCACTGCTTCAACCCGGTGTGCGTGATGCGCCCCTCGACCTACGTGGAAGATATCGACCAGAAGGAAACGGACTTCTGCGCGACCTGCCTGCGGCAACTCAACGACAAGCTGCGCGAATATCGTTAAAGAAAAACGCCCCCGCAAGCGCTGGAAATCGCGACCAACCCGGAGCGGACAAGCCCCGGAGGGGCGGATGGTCAGTACCGAAGGGCGGCAGAGACTGTCGATTTTCTCGTTTTGAGTGTGAATGCGTGTAGAGCTTGGGGAAAAATGCCCGACGCTTACGGGTGCGGGGCTGTTTGTCGCCTGTCGGCGCATTTATCGACAGTCTCGACAGCCCTGGAAATCGCGGGGGTCGCCCTCATCCCCGACCCTTCTCCCACGGGGAGAAGGGAGACTTGGTTGCCCGGAAAATCCGGGACATGTACTCGTTACGTGTCCCGTGATTTTCGCTTTTTATCCTCTCTCATTTGGGAGAGGATCGGGCGCAGCCCGGGGTGAGGGATTGCTTTCCCGACTTCCGAATTAACCTGCCCGAACCGTCAAAACCCCGGAGGGGCGGACGGTCAGTAGCGAAGGGCGAAGCCCTGGAAATTGCGACACGTTCAAAGCCGACGAGCCCCGGAGGGGCGGAGGAATCTTTGAGAATTCGCATCAGATCGGTTGCAGCGATTTGCATATGAAAAGAAAAACGCCCCCGCAAGCGCGAGGGCGTTTTGGTATCGGCTTCGCAACGCGATCAATCGGTCAGGAAGTATTCCTTCGCGATGTTGTCCCAGTGTTCGGCGTCCAACTGCCGGGCCACGCCGTCGACCGGCGCGCCACCGTCGGCGGCCACCGCGCCCAGCGCGAGGTTGGCTTTGGTGACCAGACCTTCGACGGCCTGCTCGGTCCATTTCTGCGCCAGTTCGCCGTGCAGCAGGTTCTTCAGGTTGGCGTTGATCTTCGGCGACTGCACCTTGACCAGCCAGCCGGCGTTGTACGGATCTTTGTTGAGCGCGCCGGGATTGGACAGCAGCGCGTCGTTGACGGCCACGACTTCACCGTCGATCGGCGCCAGCATGTCGACCGCCTTGCCGTCGACTACCAGCGTCCAGGCGCGTTCGCCCTGCTTCAACGCCGTGCCGACCTTGGGCAGTTCGATCTTGCTGATCGGGCCGACCAGCTTGCGGGCGAAATCGTCCATGCCGACCACCGCCAGGTTTTCCGCCTCGGCCTTGGCCCAGGTGTGGCCCTGGTGATAGTTCAAGCCGGCGGGCAGCAGGAAGCCTTTGATCAGGTCGATTGCCCGGTCCATCACCGATTCGGTCGCCGCCACGGCCGCCTTCTTGGGCTGCAGCATCAGATAGTAGATCGCAAACAGACCGATGAAGACGAACGCGATCCCGTACTCCATGATCTTTGTGTCGCGAACATAATCGACAAAGTGGAAATACTCAGTCATTGTTTACTCCTTTTCCCCTTAGTCTTCATCGGGGAATTCGGGCAACCGATAAAGCACCGGCATCCGGTTCATCACCCAACGGAACACCCAGACACCGATGGTCACCAACGTCAAGGAAGCCATGACTTCCATCCAACTGGGCACGTAGACTTCCGGCGCATTCCAGTTCAGGCCGACCACCACCACGTTGAAGCGGTTGACCAGAATGCCCAGCACCGTCCAGATGCTGGCGATGCGCACCCAGCGGCTGCTGTCGTTGCGCACCGCGTAGGTGAACATGAACAGCGGCAGCAGAACGAAACCGATCACTTCCACGCCCAGCCAGGCGCCCCACACGGTGTGCAGGTGTTCCCAGTGGCCGCCATGGATGATCGAGAGCACCTTCAGAGCGAAGTAGGCGAACAGCGTGAAGCCGGCCGCTTTGCCCAGGCCCATGGTCATTTTGTGGATTTTTTCGTGATCGTCTTCCTTCACCTGATGGCCGAACACTTTGTGTGAAAGCATGCTTTCCACGACCAGCATCGCCAGACCACCGGCGATACAGGACGCGAAGAACAGGTGCGGCAGATAGTTCGAATACCACAGCGGATGCAACCGCGACGGCATCAGCATGAACATGCCGCCCAACGCCGACTGGTGGCCCATCACCAGCACCGAACCCAGGATGACCAGGCCGATGTGGATCTTGTGCAGGTAGTGGCGGATCTTGTTCAAACCCAGCCATTCCACCACCGCCGGCAGGAATTCGAAGAACTGAATGGTCAGGTACAGCGCCAGGTGCTCGGCAACCAGGAAGAGCACCGAGGCCGTGCCCAAGGTGTAAAAGGGCATCGGCAGCGCCCACCAACGACCCAGGTCGATGGCCAGGCCCATGATGGCGAAGAAGTAACCGAGGAAGCCGGTCAGGATCGCCGGGCGCACCATCGATTTATAATCGTGGCGGCCGAAGATGTAGACGCCGACGACCATGATGAAACCGCCGGTGGCCACGGCGACGCCGAAGAACATATCGAAGGCGAGCCACATGCCCCAGGGATTGGTGTCGGACAAATTCGTCGAAACGCCCAAACCGTAAATCATACGATAGGCAATGACGGGAATGCCCACCGCCAGGATCAGGCCGGTGATCAAATTGAACGGCGTGATCAGGCTCTTGACGTATTCGCCGATCGACTTACCGAGAAAAATGTTTTCCCGAATCCAGGATTTGAGGTCGAAGCTTTCCGCTCTCACGTTCATCACTTCACCCCCTTATCCTGGCCGTTTTTGCGACCTTTGGTAATCGCGTAGAAGCCGGCGAGGATGATCGGCAGCGTGATGTGCATGACCGGAATCGTCGCCAGGTAGCCGTACGTCAGTTTCGGCAGCGCCGTGTTGCCCAGGTTCATTTTGAAGCCCAACTGGTCGAACGGCTTTTTCGAGATGTACATCCAGCAGGTGCCGCCGACTTCGTACTGGCCGTAGATGTGATCTTCATAGCCGCTGTCGTTCAGAATGCGCTTGGTGGCGATCTTCAGCATGTCGGAGCGCTTGCCGAAAACGATCGCGTCCATCGGGCAGGTTTCCACGCAGGCCGGCACGCCGCCTTCTTTGATGCGGTCGTGGCACATGGTGCATTTGCGCACGCGCGGCGTGAAGGCTTCGTGATATTCGTACGCCGGAATGTAGAACGGGCACGCCTGCATGCAGTAGCGGCAGCCGATGCATTTCCAGGAGTTGTAAACCACCGCGCCTTCCGGCGTCTTGTCGAACGCCTTGGCCAGGCAGGCCGAGAAGCAGGCCGGTTCGTCGCAGTGCATGCATTGGTTTTTCACGTACACCGGGCCGCCGTCGGGCTGACCGTCTTTGGTCGGCTGAAACTTGTTGACGAAGGTGAACATGTTGTGCGCCGAACGGCGGGTCGTATCCATCACTTTTTCGTCGGCGAAATAGGCCGGATCTTTGCCCAGCTTGTTCTGGTTGTCGCACGCTTCTTCACAGGAGCGGCAACCGATGCATTTGCTCAAATCGCACAGCACGCCGAAGCGATCGGGGTGTCCCGAAAAATCATCGCTGGCCTGGGCCTGCGGCGTGCCTACCGCTGCCGCCGCACCCGCAACGCCGGTGCCGGCGACCAACTTTAGAAAGCCTCGTCTGTTAATCGACATTCCCCTCACTCCCTCTACTTGCTTTCCGCTTCCGGTTTAGCGGGTTTCTTCGCTTTCGTATGGCAGTCGGCGCAATTTTTGATTTTGTGACAATCGCCGCACTGCTTGTGGTAAGCCGCCTTCAAGCTGGTGCGGTCCTGCACGCCTTCCACCTTGTCCGCTTTGGGATGGCACTCGCTGCACGCGGGATACGCGCCCTGCGGACCGTGATGGTGACAATCCGCGCATTCCTTCGCCTCGAGGCCATACGATTCGAAGTGTCCCTTATGGGTAAAGTCGACGCCTTCATAGATGTTCTTCATCGTTTCGATGGTTACCATGTCCGGCAAATCGGAGGCTGGATTCGGTGTTGCAGCCGGTTGGTCCTTCGGCGGTTCCGCATTGGCATAGACTCCCACGAGCAGCAGGCTCAGACCCACTGCGAGAACGATGGTCAGGATGGCTCTCCTTGTTCGCCCGTTCATTTCAACTACCCCTCTTCCGCATTGTGTTACCAACCAAACTTCAGGACTGGTTTTTGTTCTCGGTCCCGAAGATTTTACGCGCAACTTCATTCCACTTTTCGTTCTCGATTTGATTCGCCGCTCCGGGGGTTAGTGTTTCACCATCGTTGTAGACAAGGCCCAATTCCGGATAGCTGTCTTTCAGGAAGCTGGCTTTCTGAATGTCGATCCACTTCAGGAAGCGAGACGGAGTGTACAGGTCCGGGAGCTCCTGTGACAAGGCGTCCGGCAAAATTTTTACGATCCAGCCTTCCTTGTAGGGAGACTCGGTGAGCAACGCCGGATCTTTAAGAACTTTGGTGTTCACTTCGAAGATCATCCCGCTGATGGGCATCTGCTGCTTCAGCTCGCGATCACCGAAATGAATCGTCCAGGCGTTCTTGCCCTTCTTGATCCGCGTGCCCGGTTCCGGCACCTTGATTTCCGAAATGTCGCCGACGAAACGTTGGGTGAAGTCGTCCAGCCCGATCTCCACCACCGCCCGTTTCACCCGCACCCAGGTGTGTCCTTCGTGAAAGAGGATGTCCTGCGCCTCTTCCAACTCCGGCACTTCCTTGGTTTCGGCGGAGCGGGCCTGGATGATGGCATCGGCCTTCTTTTCCGCAAGACGCTTGACCACAAAGACATCGATGGCGACGGCCAGGATGAATGTGAGGGCCACAAACAGGAATACCATGGCGTCTCTCCTCTCTATAATTGGTTCGCCGGCCGGAATTTCACGGCGGCGCCGATTAGCACTGTTATTATCATCGTTGCCACAACCAGGATCGGTACCATCTTTTTATCCTCCGTCGTTCGTCCGCCCGGTAAAATGTACAAGAAGTGAGCCAATTTTCGCCAATTGTGCATTCAAATGCGAAAATATTTATAAAATGCCGTTATTTCAATGGGTTATATTCCATGCTCGCTGGTATGTAACCACCGTTTTCACACGTAACAATTTTTTCAATAGTGTTGCATTAAACCACACCATAAATAATGAACGAGCGCTCATTCACCATTAACGCTATGATATCACTAATTATAGTTAGTGTTGAAATACACACCACACAAGTCGCGATATTCACCACAGGTCAACTGGTCCATTTTGGCTCACTTTTCACGAAAAATCAGTTATTTTTATCGGCTATCATGCAATTTTACGACCTCGAAATCGACCTCATCACTCGTCGAGGAACCAAAAAATCATTTCTCAAGGGGGCTTATTAATGGTATCCAAATGGGCCGACCCATCCCCACAACTCGCATGAGGTATTACGATGGCCGCCACTCGCTCCCTGCCCGCCCAGGATCCCCTGGCGCTCTGGACGCTCGATCCTAATGTCGTGTATCTGAACCATGGATCGTTCGGCTCGTGCCCGCGGACGATCCTGGAGGCGCAAACGGCTCTACGCCGGGAGCTGGAGCGCGAACCGATCGTCTTCCTCGACCGTCACCTGGAGCGAATGGGCGACGAGGCGCGGCGGGCGCTGGCTTCGTTGATCGGCGCGCGGCCCGACGACCTCGCTTTTGTCGAGAACGCCAGCACGGGCGTGAACACCATACTGCGCTCGCTCGTTTTTTCGCCGGACGACGAACTGCTGACCACCAACCACGAATACAACGCCTGCCGCAACGCGCTGCGGTTCATCGCCGACCGCTGGGGCTGCAAGATCGTCGTGGCCGACATCCCCTTCCCGCTGGAGTCGCCCGCTCAAGTCGTCGAGGCGATTCTCGCGCGCGTCACCGACCGCACGCGCCTGGCGATGATCAGCCACATCACCAGCCAGACCGCGCTGGTGCTGCCAATGAAGGAAATCGTCGACGCCCTGCAGGCGCGGCAGATCGACGTGCTGGTCGACGGCGCGCACGTGCCCGGCCAACTGCCGCTGGACGTTGCCGCGCTGGGCGCCGCCTATTACACCGGCAACTGCCACAAGTGGCTGTGCACGCCCAAGGGCTCGGCCTTCCTGTGGGTACGCCCCGACAAACAGGACGACATCCGCCCGCTGACGATCAGCCACGGCTACAACTCCACGCGCACCGACCTCTCGCGTTTCCGCCAACTCTTCGACTGGACCGGCACCAAGGACCCGACCGCCGTTCTGGTGATTCCCCAGGCGATTGAGTTTCTCGCCAACTTGTTTCCCGGCGGGATCAATGAATTGATGAACCGCAACCATCAATTGGCCCTGGCGCACCGGCGTACGATCTGCGAGGCGCTCGCCATCGAGCCGCCGTGCCCCAACGAGATGATCGCCGCGATGGCCGCTTTCCCGCTGACCGATGCGACGCAGCCGCCGGCGGGGCATTTCGATGGGCTGCAAAACCGCCTTTTTGCCGAATACGGCATCGAAATCCCGATCATCTATTGGCCGGCTTATCCGCAACGGCTGGTGCGCTACTCGGTGCAGATGTACAACACGCCCGAGCAGTACGATTACCTGGCCCGCGCCCTCGTCGCATTGCGGCAACATTAATTCGCGACGCCCTTGAGCTGCGCCCGGTATTTGGTGTTACAATTCCCGCATTCGGGAGTTGAAGAAACCTCTTCCCCTTCATTCGCGTGCTTCGTTTATCGAATGTTCCGCTCGCGTTGCCCGACTCGATAACTCCTTACGCTCCACCTGTTCCCATCGCCGTCGGCCCTCGGATTTTCACTTTTGATAAGGAGAAAGTGCATGGACCAGCCGCGCAACGTAGTGGAGATGTTCCTGGCGCAATGCCGCGCCGGCGCCGATCGTCCGGCTTTGCTGGCCAAACGCGATGGCCAATGGCAAGGCATTTCATGGCGCGAGTGGGAGCAGGAAGTGCGCCGCCTGGCGCACGGGCTGATTGCCCTGGGGCTCAAGCCGGAGGAAACGGTGACGCTCACCTCGAACAATCGCCCCGAGTGGATCCACGCCGATCTGGCCGTGCAGATGGTCGGCGGCGTGTTGGTGACGATCTACCCCACGCTGGCGGCCGACGACGTGCGCTTTATTATTAATGATGCGCAGGCGCGTTTCGCCGTCGTCGAGAATCTCGCCCAACTGGAGAAGCTCCCCGACGATCCGGCGCTGCTGCCCAAGCTGGAAAAGATCGTCCTGCTCGACGGCACAAGCGACGATCCGCGCGTGGTGACTTACGCGCACTTGCGGCAACTGGGCAACCAGACCAACGACGCGGAACTGGCCGACCGCTACGAAAATATCGCGCCCGGCGACATCGCCACGATCGTCTATACCTCGGGCACCACCGGCCGCCCCAAGGGCGCGATGCTGACCCAGGACAATTTCATGTTCATCAGCGAAACGATGTTGCGCACCTTCGGCATCCACGGCCAGGACATCTACCTGAGCTACCTGCCGCTCAGCCACGTCTACGAGCGTTTCGGCGCGTTTTACCCGGCTATCCGCGCGGGGGTGAAAATCTACTTCGCCGAGAGTCTGGACAAACTGAGCGCCAATCTGCAGGAGGTGCACCCGACGATCTTCTGCGCCGTACCGCGCGTATTGGAAAAGGTATACGCGGCGATTCAGGAGAAAACCAACGCCTCGTCGCCGACCACGAAAAAGATCTTCAACTGGGCGCTGGCCGTGGGGCGGCAAACCGCGCCCTATCGCCAATCGGGCAAGGCGCTGCCGATCGGTCTGGCGCTCAAGCATCGCCTCGCCAAGATGCTCGTCTACGATAAAATCTCCGGCCGCCTCGGCGGCAGCGTGCGCTTGCTGGCGGTGGCCGGCGCGCCGATGAGTAAGGAGATCGCCGAGTTTTTCTTCGCGCTCAACGTGCTGATTCTCGAGGCCTACGGCATGACCGAAAGTTCGGCGCCTTCGACGATGAACACGTTCACCAAGTTCCGCCTGGGCACGGTGGGCACGCCGCTGCCGGGCGTGGAAGTGCGCCTGGCCCCCGACGGCGAGGTGCTCATGCGCGGGCGCTCGATCTTCGCCGGCTACTACAACAAGCCCGCGGAAAGCGCCGAAATGCTGGTCGGCGGCTGGCTGCACACCGGCGACATCGGCGAGTTCGACGACGACGGCATGTTGCGCATCACCGACCGTAAGAAGGATTTGATCGTCACCGCCGGCGGCAAGAACGTCGCCCCGCAGAAGATCGAAAACATGCTGATCGTCGATCCGTACATCGCCCAGGCCGTGGTCATCGGCGACCAGCGCAGTTTCCTGACCGCGTTGATCTCCCCGGCGCTGGAAACGATCGCGCAATACGCCAAGGAAAAGGGGTTTGACCTGCCCGAGCGCGCGAAGGTCGCCGAGTGCGAGCCGCTGGTGCAGTTGATCCGCGAGCGCGTCAAGCTGGTCAATGACCAACTGGCGCGCTACGAGACGATCAAGGATTTCCGTCTGCTCGATCACGACCTGTCGCTGGAAACCGGCGAGTTGACGCCGACCCTCAAGGCCAAACGCAAGGTCATCAACCAGAATTTTCGGGAGTTGATCGATTCGATGTACGCGGCCAAGGCAGGCGTCAAACCGGCGGCGGGAAGCGGCGAATCGGCCGGCGCATTTTAAAAAGAAAGTGGTCGGGGACGGAATTGAACCGCCGACACGCGGATTTTCAGTCCGCTGCTCTACCTACTGAGCTACCCGACCATTTTTTGCGCATATGAATGTGTCAAAGACGATGGAATTTATACAATAATGACATAGGGCGTCAAGGGCTTTTTTCGCCTTAAAAGAAAAACGCCCTCGTTTGCGGAGGGCGTTTTTCCCAAGTGAGGGAACGTGTTTCCTTTTGATGACGTGTTGGCCTGCTTTCATTTATCTGGACACACCGCCTTAAAAAAAGTTAAATGAAAAGCCGAATGGAAACTGCAAATCCACAAAAACGCATTCGTATCGATTGTCACTGCCACACCGGCGCATCTTTCGATTGTCGTGTGACGCCCGAACAGTTCGTGTTCGACGCCGTCACCGCCGGGCTGGATGCGGTGATCATCTGCGACCACAACACCTTTGCCGGCGTCGAGGCGATTCAAGCGCTTGCGCCGCCGTTCCGCGTCATTCGCGGCCGGGAAATCAACACCCGCGACGGCGAACTGCTCGGCCTGTTTCTCACCTCGCCGGTGCCGGCCGGGAAAAGCGCGCGGGAGACGATCGAGTTGATTCACGCACAAGGCGGATTGGCCGTCGTGCCGCATCCCTTCGCCTGGACCGCGCTGCATCGCCTTCGTGGGGAAAAGCTGATCGACGCCTTACCCCACGTCGACGCCGTCGAAGGCGCGAACGCGCGCAACGAAATCGCCCGGGCCGACTATCGGGCGCGCCGGTGGGCGGAGCGCTTCGCCAAGCCGGTCACCGCCGGCAGCGACGCCCACGAGCGCCGGCGCGTGGGCAGCGGCTACCTGGAAATGGAGCCGTTCACCGACGCGGCCGACTTCCTCGCCAAGTTGCCCGACGCCCGCCCGGTTGTCGTCCGCCGCATGAACTTTTTCAACAACATGCTCGGCTTCCTCGTCAGCTTCGGCGAATATCTGTATACTCAGCGTAAATTGCCTTCGCCACCCCAATCCAGTTAGAGGATGATGCCATGTCCCATGCGCGCCTTCTGTTTCAGCGCTTCCCGTTGTTGGCCGAGAAACTGCCGTGGATGCAATTGGCCGATCTGCCCACGCCGGTGCAGCGTTTGCCGCACCTGGGCGAACACCTGGGCATGAGCGATTTGTGGATCAAGCGCGACGACCTGGATTCGAATATCTACAGCGGCAACAAGCCGCGCAAGTTCGAATTCATCTTCGCCGACGCCAAACGCAAAGGCTGCACGGGAATTTTGACCATCGGCAGCGCCGGTTCGAACCACGGCGCGGCGACCACCCTGTTTTGCCGCCACGAAGGATTGCAGCCCACGCTCGCCCTGGTGCCGCAACCGGTGCTCAGCTACGTGCGGCAGAACATCTTCCTCAATTATTGTCGGCAGGCGCAGTTCATGTTCTCGCCCAACGACGTGGTCAACGTGCTCAACGTCATGCGCTTTTATCTGACCAAAAAAATGAAAGGCGAGCCGGCGCCCTATTTCATGTACTTCGGCGGCTCGTCGCTGCTGGGCAACGTCGGTTTCGTCGAGGCGGGGCTGGAGTTGGCCGAGCAGATCAAACGCGGCGAAATGCCGCTGCCCAAGTACCTGTTTGTCACCACCGGCTCCTGCGGCTCCCACGCGGGCTTGCTCGTCGGTTTGAAACTGGCGCAGTTGCCGATCGAAGTAATCGGCGTGCGCATCGTGCCCAAGATCGTCACCAACCGGCACGTCGTCGCCCTGCACGCCAATCGCACCGCGGCGTTTTTACACCGGCTGGATCCTTCATTCCCGTTGATGCACTTCGGCGCGGCGGAAATCAACCTGATCGAAAATTTCTACGGTGGACAATACGGCCGCCCGACCCAAGAGTGCAAAGCGGCGATCCGCCTATTTCGCGAAACGGAAAACCAGGCGTTGGACCCGACCTACACGGGCAAGACCTTCGCCGCGATGCTCGATTTCATCAAACGCCGCCGCCTGACCGGCGAACCGGTGTTGTACTGGCAAACGCTCAACACGGTCGATCTGTCCGCGCACACCGCCGGGCGGTCGCCCGACGAGCTTCCGCCGCCCCTGCGGCATTATTTCACCGAACCGTTGTATGATCCGGAATTGTAATCTTTGTGGAGAACGACAATGAAAAAGTGGATCGCTCTGCTTTCGCTGATGCTTTTGCTGACCGCCGTGGCGGCCTGGGCCGGCCCGACCGACGGCGCGACCGTGGAGCAATACCTGACGCAAATGAAGTTGAAATTCACCAAAGGGCAGATCGGCGAATACAAGTTCTCTTTGAGTTTCCCCGACGGCCAGCCCGAACAGTTTTACGTCCGCGCGATGCCCTCGCACAAAATCGTCTATCTGGCGATTGTCGACGTGTATGAACTGGCCGCAGACAATCCCAAGGCTCCGGCCGTTTTCCGTCTGATGGCGGATCTCAACTATCGCCTGACGGTGGGCAAACTGGAGTGGGATCAGCAAGCAAAAACCATCCGCCTCAGTTACACCTTCGCCGCCGAAAACGGCGTCGATTTCGCCTCGTTCAAGGCGGCCGTGCAGACGCTGCTCACCGAAGTGGAAACGGTCCGCAAGGAATTGGCCAAGGTGAAATGATCTCAGAGGCTCGCGGCCACCGCGCGGGCGATATCAAGGTGCCCTTGTTCATTGGGCATCGGCCATAACAGCCAGTCGAGCAGATAATCCGGCGTGTCGTCGCCCCACCGCTTTTCCAGATCGCACAGCGGCAGTTGGAAAGATTGTGCGGTCACTTGAATCAGGAAATTGTAACCGTTCTCCAGCGGCAGACGCGGCGTCGAGCCGGTCGGCGCCGGCATTTTCGGAGTCGTCACCAACACCAGCCGCACGCCGAGTTCCTCCGCCTGACGAGCGATGGCAAACAGCGCTTCCTGCACCTGCGCCACCGAACCGACGCGCTCGACAAACCGCTTGTTTTCCTTTTCTTTCTGATGATCCAGGCGCAGGCGGAACGCCAGCCGTCGCCGGCCCAGTTCGTGCCCCAGGCGCCACCACGGCCGGGAACAGGCTCGCGGCGCAAACGGATCGCCCGGCGGAAATTCGTGCAAACGCTCCGCCGCCTGCGCGTCGACAAGGCCGGTCATCACCACCGCCGTTTTGGCCCGGTAGCGCTTGACCTGCATGGTGAAATTTTTGGCGATGTCGGCGGCCGTATCGCGGACCGTGGCCAGGTTGGCCACGTACACCTGCTCGTCGTGATCGCGCAGGATGGTTTCCAAACGCTGCGGCCAGGCATCGCTTGCTTGCACGCCCAAACCGAAGGTCCAACTATCGCCGAAACAAAGGATATAACGGCTCAGTTCGTCCGGCGGCGCGTCGACGTAGGGATTGCGGGCCTGGTAACGATGGTTGCCGCGTGGCGCGCCGTTGTCGCAATAGGCCGCCGGCGGCACGCCCACCGCGAAAATGCGCAACAGCACATCGACCGCCAGCAAAACGGCCAACATCGCCGGGACGATGAGCAACCACTTTTTCCTGCGCATACCCGCCGTACTCCCCATGAATTGGGCTGTTGTACACATTCTCCCCGGGTAAATCCAGCGTGAAGGCAAAAAAAAAGCCCCTTCTCGGGGCTTTAATCCAAGGAATCTACCTTGCCCTATCCGCGAGCAACCTTGGTGATTCAGGAGCCAACTGACCTGGAATTCATGTTTGGGTGACCGACTTTGTACCTTTTGACGACAGCCGCCCCAGGTCATAACGTTTTTTGTTGTCAATCGGTAACCGTTGTTGCCAGCAACACCGGCGTCGATTCACCCTCGACGGTGTTCCATGAACACCGATAACAGATCATGCATTCACGATGCCAAAACAAACATTTGGCCATTGTTCCGCAATTACGGGTAGTTACAAAATTTGGATGAATTTACACCTGAACGGCATCTCAGATTTTCGAAGCCAGATTTCTGAGAGGGGCAAAATGTTGCAAAAATTCATCCAATAAAAAAGGGCGACCATCTCGGCCGCCCTTTCCTCGTTTCAATCAATCGTCAGCAGCCGCATCCGTCATCATCGTCATCGTCGTCGTCATCGTCATCGCCGGCTCCGAAGCACTCGGCGAATTCGTCGCAATCGGCGGAATTCAGGGCGCAATCCAGATACTCGGCGCCCAGCGAGTCGCAGCCGGAGAGGCATTCGCTCATCGAGGAAAAGCCGAAGAAATCGATCATGCCGCAGGATTCGACGCGGTCGCAGAACGAATCGCAATCGTCGTCATCATCGTCGTCGTCATCATCGTTATCGTCATCATCGTCGTCATCGTCATCGTCGTCGGTGAAGTCGTCGAAGCCGTCGTCGCCGCGGGTAAGCTGCAATTTATAATCGATCCGCAGGTTTTCATTTATCACCTGCCCGGTGGTCGGGCTGACCAGCAAGAACATCTTATTGTAGGTCGTGCCCAGACCGTCGACGGTCAATTCGCCCTCGCCCGAGCCACTGAGCACCATGATCTCCAGATCGGAATCGCCGTTGGATTTGACCTTCAGCACGCCGGCGCCCCAACGAATGCGGGAATCGCCGGTATTGCCGCCGATGAACTGGATGTTCAACCGCGGGTCGCTTTCCGAGCCGTTGGTGACTTCATAAATGTTGACGCCGTTCAGGTAAGGCTTGCGCGTGGACGGCGCCGAACTTTGCTTCAACGGGAAGGTGGAAACCGTTTTCACCGTCGTAAACTCAGGCAGCATCGAACCGTCGGCGAAATCCAGCACCGCCAGGCGAGCCATGAAATCGACGTAATGTTCCATCCAATCGATCTGCTGTTCCTGCAAATACCGGAAAACGCCGAACAGGGTGCTGGCGCTGCAATCGTTCCAGATGTCGTAAATCGTGTTGAGGCCGTCGACGTGCTCGTACAGATAGCGGGCGTAAATGCCGCGCGCGTACGGACCATAACCGCCGTACGAATTGTTGGTCAGCGGTTCCTGCGGCGAGCCGGCCCAATCGCTGATGTAGCCGATCCAGTTTTTAATGTCCGGATAAACGGCGCTTTCGGCCCAAACCGCCGTGGCTTCCACGAACCAGGTTTCGGTTTCGCCCATGTAATACCAGCAGCCGTCGTCGACCACGTGCGTGAACTGCGTGCAGTGATAAAACTCGTGCGAACTCACGTCGCGGATGCTGCTGAGGTAATCCAGAATCATCGGATGAAACACCATGTAGGGCATCATGCCGTAATCCTGGTCGTAGTACATGGTCGTATAGGCGCCGGCGAAATCGATGCTCGGCGCCTGATCGCCGCTGTTGCCGATGTAGATGTCGATGTAATAGCTGCCCGACTGCGAAATCGGCTGATACCCCCACGCCTCGATTTCCGTGGCCCACACCTCGTCTTCCAAAATGTCGAGCCAGGTGTCGAGCGTATCCGACGAGCCGCCCCAATTGTTGCCGTAGCGAAGGGCGAAATGCTCGGAACGTTCGACGTTGCTCGTGTAAAACCCTTCCGGGTAGTCGCTCTTCTTGGGACCGGATTTCACCGGACGCGGCGAGGTCAGAAAATATTTTTCCACCTCCGCGCGCACGGCCGGCGAAAGATCGGGCAACATGCGCCGCAAGGTTTCCACGGCCATCGTCCCGCCCCGGAACCAGCGCGGCGGCTGACCGGCCACGCGGTTGAGATCCTGGGAAGTGCGGTAATACGCATCGGGCAGTTTATTGGTGGCGAACAAAGCATACGCCATCAAGCGCGCTTTCTGATCCAGATTGATTAGGCCGGCATCGAAATCGTTGTCGACCGCCCGCAACGTGGCCGCAACATCATATTCGAACGCCGCCGCCGTCTGAACACCAATGATGAGAAAAGACAATACCAGTAAGCAGCTCAACAGGTGGCGATGCATTGGATATCCTTTCGCTTTCCTTTTCTTCCCGGGACGAGAAATTCGCATTTAAGCCGGGGCTAGTTTAAAGGCATTTTTTTATCTGTCAACTCAACCGCTTATCGTGAGATTTTGCATGAAAAATGAGGATTTTTTAAAAAACAAGGGGAGCCACGGCGGCTCCCCTCAGCGTATTTATACAGACTTTATTCGATGGTCACCACCAACCCGCGATCCGCCGCGCCCGGTTTGATCCACAGTTCGCGCGCCGCCGGGTCGTAATACCAGCCGCTGTCGGTCTCCTCCAGCGCATTGAGGCCGGCCGCCGCCGTGAGCACGCCGTAGGGTTCGGCGTTCACCTTGGTCGGCGTATCCACGTCGATCAACCGGAACGCGTATTGACGCTCGGTGGCCGACAGGCGGATCGTCATCTCCTCCTGCGACGAGTAAGAGATGTTCGCGCCCGTACCGCCCTCTTCGTACACGTTGAAACTCTTCTCGCCGGCCATCGGATAGATCACCGCGGTGATCGGCGCCCGTTCGCCGGCTTTGACCGGGAACACCGTATCGTGCATCGAGTTGTCCATCGGGATAATCGCGCCCTTGCGCACGAAAACCGGATACTGATCGAAGGGGAAGTCCAGCTTTTCTTCCGTACCGCCGGCGTACTCCTCGCCGGTCCAGTAGTTGATCCAGGTCGCACCTTCCGGGAAAGTGACGGTTTTGACCGTGCCCGGATTGACCATCGCGGCAACCAGCAGATCGTCGCCCAGGTTGTAATGCCAGGTCCATTTTTTGATCGGCCGCAGCAGCGACAGTCCGTCGTCGTAATATTCCGCGCCCTGGCTGTACAGGTACGGCAGCAACTGCTCGTGGAACAGCACAAATTTGCGGTAGATGTCCTCGGTTTCCGTATCGTACATCCACGGGCGATGCTCGCCGCCGCCGCCGTTTTCCATGATCGGCAACAGCGCGCCCAACTGCGCCCAGCGGATGAACACGTTTTTATCGCGCATGTCGTCGCTGCGATAACCGCCGATGTCGCAACCGAAATTCACCGTGCCGCGTTCACCCGAGAAGAACAGGTTGATCAACGCCGCGTTCATCCCGAACCAGGTGGGATCCTGATCGCCGACCCACCCCGCGAAATTCACGTCGCGCGGCGCGAAGCTCGGTCCCCAGAACGGCACGCCGTAGCTGTCGACCGGTCGCGCGGTGATCACCCGGTCGTTGCCCAGCCGTTCGCGCGTGTAGTTGAAGAAATCGCGGTAGTACATCTCCTGGTATTCCTTGGGGGAGATGTTGCCGGAATAGGTGTGAATGACCATCGAATAGATATACAGCCCGAATTCCGAGCCGTCGGTTTTCCAGCCGTCGATTTCCATGTCCAGCACGTTGTCCATCAGGCCGTGCCACCAGGTCATCGCGTCGGGATTGTTGTAGTCGATGAAGCTGCCCTCGCCCTTCCACCATTCCATCGTCCGGCCGTCGTTGATGTAATAGCCGTTGTTGAAGCCTTCCTCGTAGTTGGGCGAGTCGACGTTGACGTTGGGGGTGATCCACATGAACACGCGCACGTCGAGGCTGTGGAAATAGTCGATCATCGCCTCCGGATCGGCAAACAGACCCGGATCGAATTCGAAGGTGTTGTAGCCGGTCTCCCACGGACTGTCGATGATGATCGCGCCGACCGGAATGTCGTGCGCCAGGTAATCGTCGACGTGCGCGGTTGCCGACGCCTGGGTCGACTCGTCCTCCCACACCCAGTGGCGCAAAACCCATTCGGGCCACAGCGGTTCGGGATTCTCCACCGGCGGTACGACGAAATCGTCGTCATCATCGTCATCGTCGTCGTCATCGTCGCCGGTGTCGTCATCGTCGACCGTATCGTCGTCGCTCGTGTCGTCGTCGACCGTATCGTCGCCCGAGTCGTTGTCGTTGTCGTCGTCATCGTCGCCGCACGCGACGAGCATCATCGAGAAAAGCAGAACCAAGACCACAAACAAGACCCAACGTGCTTTCATTTTTTAATCCCCGTTTATTGGTCACCACTGGAGGCCAAGTGTAGCACAAAGTCGTTTTGAGCGTTTACCCCGGCATTGTGTTTTGAAAAAAATCGCGGATGCGTCCTTTGATCTCCCCGACCGCCGTGTAGTCCAGGTCGCCCTCGGCGCAGGACAGCAACGTCGGATTGTGAAACAGCGGCTCGGACAGGTCATAGGGCGACACGGCAACGCCCGCGGCGAACATTGCGCTGTGCGGCACCGGCGAATACTCCGACAAATGCGGCTGCAGCGACCAGGCGAGCACGCGATCGACCGTGCGCTCCACCTCGTCGCGCGACTGCCCCGGCATGCCCGCCATGATGTACACACCGATTCGCTTTTTCGCGAATCCCGCCGCCAGCAGGTTCTCCACCGCCGCGTCGAACTCGTCGGTCGACACCTTACCGCCCAACGCGATCTGCGCGGCAGCATCGGCCGTTTCCAACCCCACGCGCACCGTGGCGAAGCCCGCCGCTTTCATCGCCCGCGCCACCGCCGGCGTCAGCCCGCGACACGACAAGCCCGATGCTGCGTGTAACTGGATATCCGCGTCGATGTGTGCGATGCGCATTAAAATGTCCTCGGCGCGCGCCGCGTCGATCAGCAGCGCGTCGTCGTACACGGCAAAATGTTTGATGCCCAATTCCACCGCCGCGTGGCGTACCAAACGCTCCACCCAGGCCGGATCGTGCTTGATGAACTGCGGATGCAGCGTCCTCACCCCGCAGTACGGGCACGCAAACGGGCACCCGCGCGAGGTCAGCAACGCCGCGACGCCCCCGGCGGCGTCCTGTTCATAAACCGGCTCGACCGGCGTGAACGAGGCGGGAATCGGCGCACCCAGCAATTCTTCGAGCACACCCAGGTTGCTTTCCACCGGCCCGGCAACGACCGCGTCGACCGGCAAATTCTCGCGCGCATGGTCGGCGCACAACGTGGCGTATACGCCGCCCAGAACGATCGGCACGCTCGGCCATTGGTCGCGCAGCAGTTCGCTCGTCTCGCGCACGCCGCCATACCAGTAGGTCATCATCGAGGTGAGCAGCACTGCGTCGGGCCTCTGTCTGGCGGCCAAAAGCTCGCGGAGGATTTCCGGCGGCAGACCATAGCGACTGAAGCGACGCGGAATATCCGGCAGAAACGATGGGCGCGGCAGCGGCGTGCGCACGAACTTCCCGCTGCCGTCCGCCTTGCGTTTGGGGCGCAGCTTCGGCGGCAGCGATGAATCGAACGAAGTGGTGCAATCCAGAAAATCCAAGGAAAAGCCAGCGCGCCGCAACACGCCGCCGACGATCGACAATCCCAGCGGACGCGCCCAGAAATCGTAGGCGGCGAAATCGTGGATCAGCGGATTGACGAGCAGAATGTGCGGCGCGGCCATATCGCTCCCCGGTTTTGGCGCGAATATCTTCGCCCGCACGATGTCGGCGGTCAACGATGAAACGCTATCGGCGCACGGCGACGGTCAGCCCATCGCGCAACGGCAGGATCTGCGCTTCGAAGTCCGCATGCGCCGCCAGCAAGCGGTTGAAGCGTTGCACGGCGGCGGTGGTTTCGTCGGGCGGCGGCACTTCGACCACCTTGGCGTACCACAGCGTGTTGTCGGTGATGAACAATCCGCCGGGCCGTAGTTTGGCGGCGGCCTTGTCGATCACGGCCGGATAATCCTCCTTGTCGACGTCGTTGAAAATGATGTCGAAGGGCCCGTCGAGGCCGTCGATGACCTCCAGGCCGTTGCCGAGGATGAAGCGCAGTTTGTTGCTCATCCCGGCGAGCGCAAAGGACTTCTCCGCGAATTGTTTGTTGTCCGGATCAAGATCGGTGGCGATCACCTGCCCGTCTTTTGGCAACGCCAGCGCGAACCAATAGGCCGAATAGCCGTAGCCCGAACCCAATTCCAACACCCGCCGCGCACGGCCGATTTTAGCCAGCAGGTACAGCAGCATGCCGACCTCCGGCCCGATGATGGGGAAATCGTCGGCAGCCGCCCGCCGCTCCATCGCCCGCAGGTTGTCGTCCGCGACGGTCCGCAGCGTTTCCATGTATTGCTCGATCAGCGGATTGACGATCGTTTTCACGGCAACACTCCTTTTATCCCTCACCTTAAGCATTCTCACGGCGGACGCTTGTTTAAAAATCTGCCGCCTGCGATAAATTTTTAAAGAAACATCCTCCTCCCGGCATAGTGTTTATGAAGTGTGGAAAGGACGAATGCAGCACATCGCCGACGAAACCTTGATGGAACGCATCAAAAACGCGCAAGACCGCGAGGCTTTCACCATGTTGATGAACCGCCACAAAACGCATGCCTATCGCCTGGCGCTGCAACTGACCGGCGATCACGACGAGGCGATGGATTGCGCGCAGGAGGCGTTTGTCAAAGTGTTCACGCGGGCACGCCGTTACCAGGACGGCCGGCAATTCTGGCCCTGGTTCGTCGGCATTTTGCGCAACACGGTGCGGATGCTGCGGCGCACGACCCGGCGCCGGCGCAAAGCGGGCGCGGAAGAATTGATCGTCGGTCTGCCCGACCACCGCGACGATCCGGAAGCCGCCGCACGCGCCGCCGAACTCTGGCGCCGTCTGCTCGCCCTGCCGCCCAAGCTGCGCGAGGTGATGGTGCTGCGTCACCAGGAAGGGTTTAACTACGAGCAAATCGCCGCCGTGCTGGGCGTTTCGGCCAATACGGTCGCCTCGCGCCTGCACGCCGCGCGACAACGATTGGCGCAAGATCATGAAATGTAGCGAAGCGAAAGAAAATCTGTCCCGCTATCTCGACGGCGAATTGCCCGCCGCGCAGGTCGCGGAGTTGGAACGGCACCTGGCCGATTGCGCCGCCTGTCGCGCCGACCTGGAGCGGTGGCGGGCCTGGGGAAAGGAGTTGGCGAACATGAACTTCTCCGGCGATCACGACCGCAAGCTCGACGTTTTCGAAACGTCGGTCTACGCGCGGCTGGAACGCGGCATCGCCTGGATCCTGCTGTCGCTGGGCGGCGTGTTGGTGCTGGCTTCGGCGCTGTTCTACGCGATCCGCGACGTGCTGCTCAATCCGGAAATTGTCTGGCCGTTGCGCGCCGGATTGACCTTGCTGTCGCTGGCCTTGGTCATTCTCGCGGTCGGCGTCGTCCGCCACCGCCTGAGCACGTATAAATCCGACAAATACAAAGGGGTTCTGCGATGATTCTGAGCAACACCGAATCCGTCACCGGTTACAAAATCGTCTCCCACTGCGGCCTGGCGATGGGCAACACGATCCGCGCCCGTCACGTCGGCCGCGACATCCTGGCCGTCTTCCGCATGTTGATCGGCGGCGAGATCACCGAGTACACCAAGATGATCGCGGAATCGCGCGAGCAGTCGTTGGATCGCATGAAGCAGCAGGCGCGGGAAATGGGCGCCAATGCGGTGATCAACATCCGCTTCACCACCAGCGCCATCGCCGCGAGCGCGGCCGAGTTGCTGGCGTACGGCACGGCGGTGGTCGTCGAACCGACCGAGTAATCAGCTCTCCACGTGGTGGAAAATCCGCGAAGGTCCTTCCAGCAGTTTCCACCCCGCTTTGGTCAACACGCGCCGGCAATCGGCAATGGTGCGATTCCGGCGCGCACCGAACAACCGGCGCATGGTCGGCGTCTGACCGTCCGGCTCGGCCCAGAGCAGGTTGGCCCCGGCGCGGCAACGGTTGAGCGAAGGGGCGTCGGTGTACAGGCCGGGAACGTCGTAGTTGAGCGCCAGACGAATCACCGCCAGCAGATGACACAGGCGCGCTTCGTTGACCGCGCCCCGCTCGGAGAATTCGCCGCCCGGCGGATTGAGCCGCGCCACCGCCCCGCTGTACACCGGATTGACGATGTTGGTCCACATCGTGCGTTCGACCAGTTCTTCGGCCGTATGCTCGCCGCCGACCGGCTCCACGCCGGTGCCCAACAACAGGCCGGCATCCTCGGCGTAACGCAACGTCGCCCGGCGACGATCGATGCTGATGTTCGTGTCGCGCCCTTCGCGCAGACGAATTGCGTGATAAAAACCCAGAAAACCGGCGCGACGCAGGTCCTGCGCCTGCTTCTTCGACAAATCGCCCAGGTGCGCGATCAACACGGTGCCGCGCGGCGCATGATCGCGAATCTCTGTCGCCGCTTCGACAAACTGGGCGAACGGATACGCGCCGGTGCACACCAGCACCAGGGCGTTCGCGCCGTCCGCGACGCCCTGCACCGCCTGCGCAACCGCCTTCTTCAGTGACAATTCCGAGCGCTTTTTGACCAGATTGTGTTCGGTGGCGAAGGGACAAAAACGACAATTGGTTTGACAAGGCGAAACATCCAGCTCGATACGCAAATGAATTTCCGCCGTCTCGTCGCCGGCGCTGACGCTCTTCAGGAAAGCCGTATTGCGGATTTTCTCGGCTTCCGGCGACGGCAACGGCGCGTTCATCAACTCGCCGACTTCCTCGGGAAACAGCTCCGCCCCTTGCAGAGCTTTATCGAGGATGTCCCGCACCATCTGCTTCCCCGTTCGGTTGCTATTTCGAAACGTCGATCATTCCATTGATTGATTCGCAACATCGTTCCGCTGCACCGGCGTACTTTTTTCGGCGACAATTTGTTTTTTAAAAGTAACCCATTAAATCCGGTGGATCGTCAAGAACATATTGACTTACGGAGCGAATCGACCGATGACTTTGGGCAAAGGACGAGGTGTAAGCGCATGCCGAAGGAAATCCACTGCCGCCGGTGCGGCGAACCGCTGAAAATCCGGCCGGAGGATATCGTCGCCGACAAGGTGACCTGCGACCGGTGCGGGGAAGAGTTGGTCTTTTCCGAAAACGAGGAGCTGTTCGGCGTTTCCTACAAGCTGGTGAAAACGATCAGCAAACAGTTCGTCCAAAAGGATGAAGAAGAGAAGGTCGACGAAAACGCCGAGCCGGTCCTCCCGCCCACCTCGCGCATCGAGAAGGAAAGCCAACCCGAAACGCTGATCCTGCGAATACCGCCGCGCGGCTTCAAATCCGGCGACATCTTCCTATCCTTTTTCGTATTCGTCTGGTGCTCCTTCATGGTCGTGTGGAACATCATCGGTATCGTCCAGGGCGAATGGATGATGCTCGTGTTCGGCCTTTTTCACGACGCGATCGGCCTGGGCTTGCTGACCTTGCTGTTGTGGTCCTGGTACGGCCGCGAGGAAGTTGCCATCCTCGGCGACACCCTCACCCACAAAATGACCGTCTTCGGCCTCGGCCGGAGGAAAACCTATCCGGTTTCCCAAGTGGACGATGTGGAGATCGCCTACGCGGGAAGGGTAAACAATCAACCGCGTCAGGGGCTGTTCCTCATGCTCGGCTCGAAAAAAAAGCGCATCGCCCGCAACGCCACCCTTGCGGAAATTCGCTGGTTGCGCGCCGAACTGCTCAAGTTTTTTCAACCGCTCTGGTGACCGATTCAATTTGACGATTTCCCCAATCGTGCCTATGCTGATGCCAAGCTCGGAACCCGCGACCGCAATGCACTGGAGACATTTTTCATGAACAAACTCAGAATTTTCTTGAGTCTGGCAATGCTGCTGGTCTTGGCGACTACCGCATGGGCTTCGCCGGAGGCCTTCGAACGCCAAATGGCGGCCAAAGTGCAGGCGCAAAAGCGGGCGGCCGTCATGGTCGACGCCATGCGCACCGAGGCGCTGGCCTCGCAGATGCGCCATCGGAAAATCGTTCGGATGATCGATCGCGCGGGCAAAGCGATCAATCCGATCAAGGTGGTCGAAACGCATGTGTTGTTCGACGCCGACGAGGCGGCCGGCACGATCGACACGGTCACCACCTTGACGATCCGCGCGACCGAAGACGGGGTCAATGCGGCCGAATTCTCCGTGCTGAAAATGACGACGTTTTCCGTCACCGACGGCGCGGCCAATCCGCTGACTTGGGATTTCGACGACACATACCAGGTGCTCTCGGTCGACCTGCCCGTTACCTTGAACACGGGCGACGAGCAAACCTTGATCGTCGGCAACGCGGGCGATCCCGGCTGCGATCCGGATCCGTTCTGGGGCATGACGTTCTGCGCCGTGACCAGCGACATCGTCTTTTTCACCGGCGTGGACTGGATGCCCATGAAGGCGGCCTATTCCTATGAAGACCTGTACTCCGGCGGCCCGATCGACATCGACATTCGCACGCCGGCGGGCATGACCGCCGTCACCACCGCCGACTACGTCGACACCACCACGGTGGGCGATCAGGACGAACATCATTTCGTCAGCAACTTCGACGCCACTTACTTCGGCATGGCCTACGCCGATTACGCGACGTCCAGTCACGACACGCTGACGGGCAAGCCGACGACGACCTACGTCCACCAGGGAACCACCGAGTTCGCGCAGGAATGGGCGGAAATCGGCGCGGACATCATCGACTATTACGAATCGATTTACTCACCCTACATTTACAACAAGCAGGACGTGATTCAGACGATCGAGGAACTCGGCGGCGGCGTGGGACCACAATCGGCCACGTTCTATTACGCGAGCGCGCTGACCACCGATCCCGCGTACTGGCCGTCGGAAAGCATCTTCTCGCACGAAATCGCCCACTCCTGGTGGGGCAACATGATCCGCATGGGCGACGGCGCGGCGCCCTGGCTCAGCGAAGGCGTCACCGAATACTCGGCGCGCCGCTACGGCTATACGCGCTGGGACGAGTACCTGCAAAATTATCTATACGAAATCTACTTCCGCTACTTCCAGGAATTCGTGCCGCTGGAGGACGAAGTGCCCATGAGCGGCAACGGCATCTATGAAGCCGACGCGATGGTCTACCAGGCGATCACCTATTGGAAAGGCGCACACTTCATGCGCATGTTGCAATGGCTGTTGGGCGACGAGGATTTCCTGAACGCCATGTCGACCTACGCCAACAACTTCAGCAGCGACCAGACCGACGAACTGGTCAACGTGCTCGATTTGCAGGAAGCCCTGGAAGACGCTTCCGGCGCCGATCTACAGGACTTTTTCAACCAATGGGTGTACCAAACCGGTTACCCTATTTACCGCTGGGCCGCGCAGTTCGACGAAACGAACGGCGGTTACTCGGTACGCGTGCGCATCACGCAGGAGCAGGAAACGGCGAACGTCTACGACATCCCGCTGCAGGTGACCGTCTACCTCGCCGACCAGGATGACCCGGCCCAGTATACGTTCACGCCGGTCGACGGCGTGGTCGACGAAACCATGACCTTCGCCGATGAACCGCGCGGCCTGCGGGTCGACGACGCATGTTGGATCTGGGGCGAGAAGAATCCCGCGTTGATCGGCGACGTAAATTCCTCGAACGAGGTCGACGGCGTCGATCTCATCTACGTTGCCTGGGCGCAAGGCGGCATGGATATGGACAACGACCATTGGAATTACTTCTACGAGGCCGATTTCAACGACGACGGCCAGATCGACGACGTCGACTACCAGATGCTCGCGGAACATTTCACCGAGAAAGGGAAGATCGATGAATAAGCGATTTCACTATATAATGCTGCTGATCCTCGCGGTGAGTTTCACCCTGGCGCTCGGCGGCTGCAACAAAAGCGACGACGATGACAACGACAGCGGCGACGACGATAACGACGACTTCACCGCCACGTTGATCACCTTCACGCCGGCCGGTTCTCCGCAGGCGGGCGACATCTGGCTGGAGCTGGAGCCCGATCTGAAGGAAAACTCCTTCATTCTCAGCGTGCACGGCAACGCCATCGAGGAAACTTACGGCGTGGCGGGCCGATTGCTGTTCGACCGCGAGATGGCTTCGCTGGATGCGGCCACGGCCGGCGATGCGCTCGCCGGCAGCGAGGTGCAAATCAAAGCCCTGGGCGGCAGCAACGACAAAGGCGGCGTGTTCGGTTTTTCGCGCAGCGGCGATTACACGCACTCGGTGACGCTCGACGCGGGCAAGATCATCGGCACGCTGCAATTCACCGTCACGGCCGCCGGCGAAACCGACATCGTCTTCGATGAAGATCGCTCGTTGATCCTCAATCACGATTTCGAGCTCGCCGAGGTGAACAACTGGCTCGGCGGCACGCTGGTCGTGGAATAGCGCGTCATGCCCGAAATCATCGAGGTGGAAGTCGTCGCCCGTTCATTGGCGCGCCATGTGCTCCGCCATAAAATCCGTCGACTTGAAATATTCGATCCCAAGCTGGCCGGCCTGGATGCCGCGCCGCTGGTCGGGCGCACGATTCGCGCGGTGTTTCGCGCGGGCAAGGAAATCGTGTTCGACCTGTCGCGCCGCAACGATCCCCTGTGGTTGTGCGTGCACCTGCGCATGACCGGCCGCCTGTTGTATCGGCCGCCCAAGACATCATCGGATGATCGCCACCTGCGCGCGCAACTCACGCTCGATCGCGGCAGCGTTCATTTTCACGATTCGCGCCGTTTCGGCGTAATGCGCCTGTGCCGCAGTCGTGACGAATGGACGCCGGCGGGCGTCGATCCGCTGAGCGACGACTTCACCCTCGCCCGCCTGCGCGAACTGGCGCAGGGGAGCCGCACGGCGATCAAGCCTTGGCTGCTGCGGCAGGACAAAATCGTCGGTTTCGGCAACATCTACGCCAGCGAAGTGCTGTTCGCCGCACGCATCGATCCGCGCAAGCCGGTCAACGAGCTGAGCGACGACGAACGCAAACGCCTGCATCGTCAGACGCGGCGCATTTTAAAATTGTCGCTCAAGCACGGCGGCACGACGATCGACGATTTCATGGATTGCGACGGCGAATGCGGCGGCTTTCAGCGGTTCCTGCAAGTGTACGGGCGCGCGGGTGAGCCGTGCGCAAAATGCGGCGGCGCGATCGAACGCCTCGTGCAGCAAGGGCGCAGCACGTTTTTCTGCCCGGCCTGTCAGCGATGACGATTACGAATAACGCAGCAAATTGACCTGCAGCAGATCGTCCAATACCTGCCTGGCGCGGTCGGCCGTCGGCCCGAGCGGATTGGTGAAGATCGCCTTGAACGCCTGGTCGTAACTCTGCTCCAGCGCCGCGCGGATCGTCAGTTGCTCGTACGCCTTGGCGCGCGCGATCAGCGCGAACATGCTGGGCTCCAGCGGCGCGGTCGGCAGCGGCGTCGCCCCGTTTTTATCGATGGTGCTGGCGATCTCGACCACGTTGTCGGCCGGCAGATTGGGAATCGCGCCGGCGTTTTTCACGTTGACCACGTGCTGGACGCCGCGGTCGTTGACGATCGCGTCGATCAACTCGACGGCGATTTTCGAATAAAACGCGCCGCCGCGCTGATCCAGTTCCGCCGGCTTGATCACCTGCTTGGGATCGCGATACTTGCGCAGCAGCTTTTCCTCGATCTCCATCACCTCTTGCGCGCGCGTTTTCGGCTTGGCCTTCAGATTGGCCAGCACGCGCTCGGTGTTGTAGTAAAAGCGGTTGTAGTACAGCGGCACCGCGTTGAGCGCGCGAATGAGCTCGGGCGCGAAATCCATGTCCGGAATATTCGCCGGGCCCGATTCGCTCGCCAGCAACTCCAGCAGCCGCGGCGTAACATCCTCGCCCTTGACCACGATCTTGCGCACCCAGCCCAGGTGGTTCAGGCCCACCGAATCGAGCAGGACCTCGTGGTCCTCGACGCCCAGGAACCGCGCGATGACCATCTTCATTTCCAGCGGCACGTTGCACAGGCCGATGCACCTGCACTCGGTGTGATTGAGAATCGCCTCGGTGATCAGCCCCGACGGATTGGTGAAGTTGATGATCCACGCGTTCGGCGCCACTTCCCGCACGTCGCGGCAGATGTCCATGGTCACCGGCAACGTGCGCAGCGCCTTGGCCATGCCGCCGATGCCGGTCGTTTCCTGCCCGATCAGATCGTGGCGCAGACCCAGCAAAATATCCTGATGCCGCGCCTGCTGGCCGCCGACGCGAAACTGGCTGAGCACGAACGACGCGCCGTCGATCGCCGCGCGCCGGTCTTTCGTCGTGGTCACCTGAAACGCGCCGCCCGCGTGCGCCACCATGCGTTTGGCGAAATCGCCGACGACCGCCAGGCGATGATCGTCGATGTCCATCAAAACCAGTTCGGTGAGGCCCAACTCGCCGCCGAGCTGCAAAAGGCCGTCGATCACTTCCGGAGTGTAGGTGCTGCCGCCGCCGATAATCGCAATTTTCATGGTCGCTCGCTCCCGTCGTTGCCGGTTGAATTATCGTCGTCAGGAAATTAACACATCCGTCCCGCGACGCAACAGGTTTCTTGGGCGTGCTGCTTGACGCGTCCGCGCCGCTCGCCAACAATGCGCCTGAAACCACCACGAGGAACCGATGATCGATTACCGCGACAAGACCGCGTACATTCCCGGCGGCTCCAGCGGCATCGGCCTGGCGATCGCCGCGGGCCTGGCCGCCAAAGGCGCGCACGTCGTCATCTTCGCCCGCAACCAAGAGCGTTTGCGGCAGGCGCAAGCGGAGATCGCCGCCCGGGCCGTTTCATCCGCGCAACGCATCGCCTGGCGCGCGTTGGACGTGACCGATCCGCAGCGCGTTGCCGCCACGATGAACGAAACGCTCGCCTCATTCGGCGCGCCGGACATATTGGTTTACTGCGCCGGGCGCTCGCACCCGCATTACTTCGCCGAAGTGACCTACGAGCAATTCGACGACGTCATGCAGGTCAACCTTTACGGTTGCTACAACGTCATCGCGGCGCTGGCCCCGACGATGCGCCGGCGCGGCGGGCACATCGTGAACGTTTCGTCGATGGCCGGATTTCTGGGCGTTTTCGGTTTCGCGGCCTACAGCGCGGCGAAGTTCGGGATCATCGGTTTTTCCGAATCGCTCCGCGCCGAGTTCAAGCGCGACGGCGTTACCGTGCAGGTGCTTTGCCCGCCGGATGTCGACACGCCGATGCTCACCGAGGAAAACAAAACCAAACCGGCGGAAACCAAGGCCATCAGCGCCGGCGCGAAGGTCATGACCGCCGCACAGGTGGCCGACGATCTGCTGCGTAATCTCGGCCGTCGCAACTTTGTGATTCTGCCCGGCTGGGAAGGAAAATTCACGCACCTGATCAAGCGACTGTCGCCGCAACTGGTTGAAACGGTGCTGGACTACCTGGCCCGACGCGGTCGCCCGCACTAATCGCCGTCCGCCTCCGCCCGCGCCGTAATGTCGAAGTCGGCTTCGAAGCCGTACATCCCCAGGTGAAATTTCAGCGTGTACGAACCCGGCGCCAACGTCACGCCGTCGGGCAATTGATAGGCCACCTCGGAGAACGAAAACCATTCCGGTCCGAGTTGCGTGCAGCAATCGGGAAACTCGACGCCGGCCTCATTGTCGCGCGACGTGACGATCAACTGCTCGCCCTGGTACACCTCGAACAACGCGTTGCCGGGCACAGGATCCGGCGTGCGCAAGTACTGCGGCGGATCGAAATTCACCTCGATGCGGTCGGCGGTCACGTCCGGCGCGTCGAAAAACAGGTCCTCCAGCGCATTGTACGTACCGTGGAACGTCGCCAGGGCGAACATGCCGTTTTCTTCGTCACAGATTAGATTGACCAGCGGCACCATGTAAGGAAACGCCTCGCTCAGGCCTTCACAATCGTACGTGGCCAGCGCCACCATCGCCTCGGGCAAAGTCGGGTGATCGTATTCGTCCAGTTCCACGCGACCGCTGAGGAAAAACAGATCGATATCGATTTCCACGTCGCGCAGGTAAAGCGGGAACGAACCCGACATCGCCAACCGGTCGCCGGCGATCTGCCCGGCGTATTGAGTGCCCAGCGCCGCGAAATTCTGCTCCCAGATATCGTCGCCGTCGAAGTCACGCGCTTCGCCGCCGCTCAGCGTCAGCGTGCCGGTTTCTTTGCTGATCGTCTCGACGAAGACCGGCGCGACCATCAAGTCGATCTGCGACAGTCCCAGCAGAATAACCTGCTCCAACGCTGCCGGCTGCAAAATCTCGTCCGGCTCGATGATGAAGCTGAAGTACTCGCCCGGTCCGCCGCCGGCGTTGCCGGGCAGATCGATCTCGCCCGCACTGACGATCGTTGAAAACGTTGTTTCGTAATCGACTCCGCCCATGGTGAACCGCACGGCGTATTGCGTGTCTTCCGCCAACAGTTGGTCGGGGTAATAATAGTAATAACTATAATCGAACGAGTATTGCGCGAAGCCCTCGACACTCTGCGCGCCGTCGGTCAGCGTGAAGGCAAAGTCTTCCGGATCCAACGCCTCGGTGGACTGAATGTACACGATCGTGTTCAGCGGCACGTCGGTTTGCTCATCGGCCGGAAAGACGGTGATTTCCTCGGGCGGAGTTGCGTCGTCGTCATCGCCGATAACGAAATTGGGCGGCGTGAAATCGTCGTCGCTCGTGTCGTCATCGAAAATATCGTCGTCGATCAAATCATCATCGGTGTCGTTGTCGTCGTCATCGTCGCCGCCGCCGGAATCATCATTGTCGTCGTCGTCATCATCGCAGTCACAATCGGACATGAGAAAGAAAAGGGAAAATATCGACACTAAAATAAGGATCGGTAACGTGTGTAACATTTTGCCCTCCCCTGATACTTAATTTTAAAAGGTCTATAAATGATACCACATATTTTGCATTTATATATTTCAGATACAATTTTTGTCAGCGAACAATGGTCAATTCCTCAACGACATTACGCGCGCCGTACACCTGTTCCATCACGAACAGAACATAACGGATATCGACGTTGATCGCCCGGCCGTACGCGGGCATATAACCGAAGTCGGACGCCACCGCCTCATAATTGGTATCGAAGATCAAACCGATCAACTCGCCCTTGCCATTGAGAATCGGACTGCCCGAATTGCCGCCGGTGCCGTCGTTGGTCGACAGAAAATTCACCGGTACGTCGTCCAAACGTGCGTCGAAATAAGCGCCGAAATTTTTCTTCTCCGCCGCATGACGCAAGGCGGCCGGCGCATTGAACGGCTCCGCCCCCGTGTGCTTGGCCAGCAGGCCGCGCAAGGTCGTGTACGGCGTATACATGACGCCGTCACGCGGCGAATAGCCCTGCACGCGCCCGAAGGAAAACCGCAGGCTGCCGTTGGCGTCCGGATAATGCGGACCCGCGTCGGCGCGCAGCAGGCCCTCGATGTAACGCGGTTGCACCTTGGTCGTGGCGCCGGTGAAGGCCTTGTTCCGCGTCTTCAATTCATTCCATTCGGCCCAAATGGCCGCGACGAACTCGATGGCCGGATCGTGGCGCGCCAACAACGTTTCCCGATCCAGCTCGAACATCCGCAGGCGCTCCGCTTCATCCACTAGGCCGCTTTGGGCGTAAAGCTTGTCGAGAAACGCGTCCAGCCGCGCCTCGTCCACCGTCTCGCCGGCTTTGACGCTCAGCAGTTCGTCCAGCGCCTCGATGCGCCGCTCGCCTTCAAGCGCCATCAGCTTGCGCAAAAAGATCCGCATGATCTCCTTGTCGGTCCGCAAATCGAAATTGCGCTGCGCACGCCGCAGGCGGCGACGATGGTCATCGACGTTCTGGTCGCGGTAGTCAATTTCGCGCTCATCATTGGGCAGCGCCTTCTGTTCGCTCCATTCATAAACGGTTGCGGCGAAATCCATCAGGCCGCAGTACCAGAGCATCCAATCCAGCGTGACAAACGTTTCGCGGAACGTCGGATACTCGCGTTCGTACAACCGGTTCAGCGTCGCGAGCGTCTGCTGATAATCGCGGTACGCGGCTTGGTCCGATTTCATCGCCGCGAGCGCCGCCTTTTCCCGCGCCCGCCGCTGCTCCACCATGCGGCCGCGCCGCAAACCTTCCAACACCCCGACGCTCTTTTTGTTGCCGTTCTGCAGGCGCATCAACAGATGGCCGAGTTTCGCGCGCGTGGCCGCGTCACGTTGCCGCTCACGCTCGACGAGGGAAATCATGGCGGCGTAGGTCCGCACCCGCCACGGATAATAAAACTCCGCCTGATCGGCCAGGGCGTACGAACTCAGGGTGCGCTGCGTGCGATAGGGAAATCCCATGATCATCGTGAAGTCGCCTTCGCGTACGCCGGCGAGCGAAACGGTCAAAAAGCGTTGCGGATGATAGGGCACGTTTTCCGGCGCGTATTCGGCGGGCGCGCCGTCGGGCGCCACGTAGGCGCGCAGGAAAGTGAAGTCACCGGTATGCCGCGGCCACATCCAGTTGTCGATGTCGCCACCGTACGCGCCGATCGACTCGGACGGCGCGAAGACCAGGCGAATATCCCGCAATACCAGATATGTATACAAATAATATTGCTTACCGCCGAAGATGCTTTTGATTTCGTTATGCGTGTGCTCTTGTTGTTCCGCCTCGGAAAGAATCGCCTTCTGGTTTTTCTCGATTCGCTGCATGCGTTCCAACGGATCGACGATCTCCGGCGTGCCGGTCAACACGCGATCGGTGACCTCGGTGGTGCGCAACAACACCCACGCCTCGGAATTTTTCGCCGGGATCTCCTCTTGCCGCGAACGGGCGACGAGACCATCGCGCAGATAGTTGTGTTCGTCGGTCGAATTTTCATGCAGCGAGCCATGGGCGACGTGATGGTTGGTGACGAGCAAACCGTCGGCGGAAACGAACGAGGCCGACGCGCCGTTGAGGCGGACGATCGCCTTGCTCAGCGAATTGCCGGCCGGATCGTAAATCTGCTGTGGTGTCAATTCCAGGCCGTATCCGCGCATAAGATCCTGCGGCAGCGCGGAGATGCCTTCCGGCATCCACATCCCCTCGTCGGCCACGGCGATGCCCAAAAGCAATCCCACCAGCAGGAAACACAACATCATCCGCCGTCTCAGTGGCATTCGTACTCTCCTTGTCCGGTCATGCAAAAACGACGCTCAGGACGCCGGCGCCGTCACGATTTTCTTTGTATACCGCTTACGCAGGCGTCCGCGCAAATAGGGATAGAGGAAAGCGAATCCGAGGCTGGAGCCATAGGTCAGGTAATGCGCGAACGGCGGCACGACAAACACCACCATCACCGCCAGCACGATCGAGCCGAACATAAACAGGCCGACCTTCAGCGTGTAGCTGGACGTGCGGCTCCACCGGTCGCGCAGCTTCGCCAACCAGGGCACCAGCACGATCACGCCCAGCATGACGATAATGCTGCGCGCATAGACGTTCATCTCCCACAACGGCAGACCCTGGAGTTGCGCCGGCGTGTTGATGATCCGCATGATCAACATCACCGTGCTGATCATCCACCAGTGCACGACCAGGAACATCAGGCTTTCCTGCCCGAGCAACTCCAGGCGCGCGGCGACCCAGCGCCCGAAATAATTTTTATAATTGACCGCACCGCGATAGAAACGCCGGGAAAAAAGGTAGGCCAATCCCGCGCCGCCCAGCGTGAGGAACACATAGCTGGGAATGGCGCGCAGCATCAGGTCGATGTAGCTGTCCAGGAACATCTGCGGGAAAATGCCGCCCAGCGAAAGGAACGGCGCGCTCGCGCACAGCACGACAAACAGGATCGCCCAGCGCCACGCGACCTTCTCCTTCGTCGTCACGCTGCGATAGCACAACGCACCCATGTAGAAGTAACTTATCCAGGCGAGCACCCCGAAATGCACGTACAACAAGCGTCGGACGAATCCGAGCCCGTTCACCAGGGATTTCATGGCGTCCTGCATCGCCGGATGCATGAAATCGGCCCCGGAGGGAATCGACGCCTTGAGCTCGGTGAAATTGGGCAGAATCTGATTCAGTTCCAGGCGTACGCGGAAAACGAGATACAACCCGTACAGCGCGGCCATGATGACAAAATGCAGCCAGGTCGGGATACGCGTGCGCATCAGCAGGTAAACAACCACCGTGCACATCGCCACGCCCTGGAAGATATCCATGATCCCCAGGCTGGCGCGATTGATGTTGTAGGTGTACCCCAACACGAACAACAACGCGGCCGCCGCCAGATAAAACTTACTCGCCGCGAAACCCGGCTTGTTGCGATTGCGTTCCAGGAACGTCATCACATTCATGCCGGACACGAAGAAAAATATCGGTCCGGAAAAATCCATGATGTACAAAATGACTTTATCGATCGAGTCCGGCGGCGGCATCTGCACGCGAATCGCGTGACCGATCATCATCAGAATGCAGGCCAGCCCTTTGAGCATGTCGACTTCGTAATAGCGAACGGGGGCTTTTTGCGTCATTACGTCCTCACCGGATAAAAAAATCGACTCCTGCGCACTTGGCGACAAGACGCTGGGAGGGCCTGCGGCAGTTTCGAAATTCCCTTGCTCGTTCCCCCGCGGAATCCCGAACTCGGCTTCATTCATTGACAGTTTTCCGGAAATGGGTCAAGAGCGTTTTTACACAAACGAACCTTGCGATTTGTGCAAGATATGTTAACCTCTTGCGCGAAATTCAACCTTCACCACGGTGGGAGTATCCCAATGAATCGCCTGCACTGGATGATCCTCTTGGCGCTCGTTTTCAGTTTGGCGTTTGCCTTCGCCTGCGGCGACGATGACGACGATAACGATAACGACGACAACGACGACAACGACGATGACGACGATGACGACACCGGCGACGACGACGATGACGACAACGACGATCAGGTCGACACCGTGGCCTCCGCCAGCCCGGAGCGCGATTCGGCGGTGCTTAAAGCGGAGCACGCCGGCTGGCAGAAAGCCGGTTGTCTCTCTTGCCACGAAGGCGCGCACCTGGGCGGCTTTGCCGACGGCGAATGCGTCACCTGCCACGGCAACAACGGCGCGCCGCAACGTGAAGCCGGGCACGCCTCGCGCGATTGCGCCTCGTGCCACAGCGACCGCCACACCGACCTGACCTTCACCGAAAGCCAGTGCATCGCCTGCCACAAATACGTACCGAGCGACACCTGCCCGGCCACCGAAGACGTCGACGTCGTGGTGATCGGTTCCGGCGGCGGCGGCGTGGCGGCGGCCAATATGCTGGCGCAAAAGGGATACTCGGTGGTGCTGGTGGAAAAGCACTACAAGGTCGGCGGTTACATGACCACCTTCAAGCGCGGCGATTTCACCTTCGAAGCGTCGTTGCACGCGATGGGCGGTCTGGACGATCCCGACAACACCAAGGGCGCCTGGGAACAATTCCACGAACTGGGCATGTACGATCGCATCACTCCGCTCAAGTGCAATCCCATTTATCGTTCGGAGTACCCCGGTCTTTCGGTGCAGATTCCCGCCGACATCGACGCTTACAAAGCGCAATTGAAGGAAATGTACCCGGCCGAAGCCGCCGGCATCGACGCGATGTTCGCCGATCTGGACACCTGCGACGTGACGCTCAGCGCCGTGACGCGGATCATGGACGACTTCAACCTGGACGACCTGATGATCCTGCTCGGCGACCTGCCCGGCACGCTGAATCTGCTCAAGTACATGAACATCTCGCTGCTCGAATACGTGCAGCAGTTCGTTTCCGATCCGGAGTTGATCGGCCTGTTCAACCAACTGTGCACCTTCCTGGGCGGCGGGCCCGACGAGCTGCAGGCGCTGATCTTCATCGCCATGTGGAATAGTTACCATAAGTATGGATATTACTACTTCGAGGGCGGTTCGAAATCGATCACGCAGTCGATCGCCGATGTGTTCACCGAACACGGCGGCTACCTGAAGCTCAACACGCTGGCCACCAAGATCGTCATCGAGGACGGCAAGGCCGTGCAGGTGCAGACCGAAAACGACGTGTGCCTCAACACGCGCTACGTCGTGTCCAACGCCAACGCGCCCGACACGTTGCTCAAGATGGTCGGCGCCGAATACCTGCCGGAAAAGTACGTCACCGAGTTGAACACGATGTCCATCGGCGTCGCCACGCTGCAGGTGTTCATGGGCGTCGACACCGATTACACCGAATTGGTGGAAGGCTCTCACGAAATCATGGTCAATCCGTCCTGGGATTGGGATGAAATCTTCGCGGCCGTGCGGGCGGGCGATTTGCAGAACGTGCCGCTGATCGCCGCCAACTACACGGCGATTGATGCGACCACCGCGCCGGCGGGCAAAAACGTGATCGTGATTTCCACCTACCTGCCCTACGAATACGCCGACAACTGGCAGTGGACCAAGAGCTATGACGAGTACGTCGCCTTCAAGGAGGAAATCGCGGAGGTGTTCATCGAGCGGATGGAAGAGTATCTGCCCGGTCTGAGCCAGCACATCGAGGTGTTGGAGGTGGGCACGCCGGTGACCAACTACGCTTTCTCGCTCAATCCGATGGGCACGATCCTCGGCTGGGATCACAACGTCGCGCAAAGCACGCTCAAGCGGCTGCCGCAGGAAACGCCGATCGACAATCTTATTCTCGCCGGTGCGTGGACCTTCCCCGGCGGCGGTCAGTCGGCCGTCATCAGCTCGGGCATCAGCGCGGCGGGGATCATCGATGACATGGAGGCCGGGCGTAAATAGCGCTACAGGTCGAGGCGCGAACCGACGCCCACGGCCAGATAGTTGTCGCCGAAAACCAGTTTAAAAACGTCCCGCGCCTTGTCGCCGCTGCAGTGACAAGGCGCGATTTTTTGTACGCCCGCCGCCTGCAAGTCGACGGCTATTTTCCGCTGTTGCGCTTCGTTCATCCGAAACAAGTGGAATCCACCGAGCGCCAGGCGCACCGGCCCGGGCACGATTGTCCGCGCCTTTTCCACCATCGTCACGATGCCCGAATGCGCGCAGCCGGCCACCACGACCGATCCGGTCGGCGTATCCACCACCAGGGCCTGCTCGGGAATCTCCGCGCCCATCACGCCGGTGGTGTACAGGCCCGGGGCGATCATCGTCGAGGCGGTGACAGCCACCGGTCGCGCACCGGTCCGGCGGATGCGTTCGGCAAAACCCTCGCCCATCGTCGCCGGATAATAAACGTCGGCGTCGGCCTGCCGGGCCAGGAAATCGTCCAGGCCGCCGACGTGATCGCGATGATGGTGCGAGAGCATCACGGTTTTCACCTGTGCGGGATCGACGCCCAATTTCTTCATGTTGGCCAAGAGCAATGTCCCGTCGCCCCCCGTGTCGAACAACAGCACCCGCTCGTCGGCGCGAATCAGGCAGGAAAAGCCCCAATCGGTCGCCAATCCGGCTTGCCCGGGATTGTTGTCGTACAAAATCGTGATCGACAATTTTTCGATTTTCTTCCGCATCGTCTGTTCGCTCCCCGCCGCAATTGCGCCCACGATCAGGATCAACGCCAGCGCGACGCTCAACGTCGCACCGATTCCGGACCGGCGAAACCGCGGCATGAAAAATCCTCCCGAACGCTCGTGAAATCCTCGCATAAATGTTGTATAACGTCTTGACTTGAAGATGGGAAGCGGTCGATTGCGAATCCGGTTACGGATTTGTCGCGCATCGTTCAATCAATCCTTAGAGATGGAGTTATCGATATGAGAGAAGTGGTCATCGTCAGCGGCGCGCGCACCGCGGTGGGCGCCTTCGGTGGATCGTTGCAGGGCGTGCCGGTCGTGGATCTGGGCGCGCTGGTCATCAAGGAAACGTTGAAACGCGCCGGGTTGCGCCCGGTCATTTCGCCGGAACTCAAAGCCTGCCGACCCGATGTTTTCGGCGACTTCGACAAGACCGAGCATCAACAGAAATTCTATGATTACGACGACGCGGCCGCGCCGCTCTACGTCGACGAAGTGATCATGGGCAACGTGCTGCAGGCCGGCCAGGGCCAGAATCCGGCCCGCCAGTCGTGCCTGCGCGCCGGTCTGCCGGAAGAAACCAACGCCATCGGCGTCAACAAGGTCTGCGCTTCGGGCATGAAGGCCATCGCCCTGGGCGCGCAAGCCATCGCGCTCGGCGACGCCGAGGCGATCATCGCCGGCGGCATGGAAAACATGAGCATCGTGCCCTTCGGTCTGCCCAACGCGCGTTGGGGCTATCGCATGGCCATGCCCACGGCGGAAGTCACCGACCTGATGGTCTTCGACGGCCTCTACGAAATTTTCTACGGCTACCACATGGGCATCACGGCCGAAAACATCGCCGACAAATACGGCATCACCCGCGCCGAGCAGGACGAGCTGGGCGTCATGAGCCATAAGCGCGCCCGCGAAGCCATCGCCGAAGGCCGCGTCAAGAACGAGATCGTGCCGGTCGTCATTCCGCAACGCAAAGGCGATCCGAAGGTCTTCGAGATCGACGAGCGCCCGATGGACACCTCGATGGAAAAAATGGCCAAGTTGCGCGCCGCCTTCAAAAAGGACGGCACGGTCACCGCGGGCAACGCCTCGGGCATCAATGACGGCGCGGCGGCGGTGTTGCTGATGAGCGCGGAAAAGGCCAAGGACCTGGGCCTGCCGGTGCTGGCGAAAATCAAAGGCTTCGCCGCCGGCGGTCTGGATCCGGCGTACATGGGCCTCGGCCCGATTCCGGCCACGCGCAAGGTCATGGCCAAGCTCGGTCTGACCATCGACAACTTCGATCTGATCGAACTCAACGAGGCCTTCGCCAGCCAGGCCATCGCCTGCCTGCGCGAACTGAGCCTGAGCCTGGACAACACGAACCTCAACGGTTCGGGAATTTCCATCGGCCACCCGATCGGCTGCACCGGCGCGCGCATCACCTATTCGCTGGCCATGCAAATGGCCAAAGCCGACAAGAACCTCGGCCTCGCCTCACTGTGCATCGGCGGCGGTCAGGGCATGTCGATCGTTCTTGAGCGCTGACCTATCAACTCAGAATGCGGGCCGCGTCGCCGGGCGCGGCTCGCGTCTTTTCCGGAGGACGCCATGAAACGCGTGGGCTTCATTCTGAAGGTCAAACCCGACAAACTCGCCGAATACAAGGAACATCACACCAAGGTCTGGCCGGAAATGCTCGACGCCCTGCGCCGTCATGGCTGGCGCAACTATTCGCTGTTCATGCGCGACGACGGTCTGCTGTTCGGCTACTTCGAAACGCCCGACAGTTTTCAGGCCGCGCTCGACGGGATGGACGGCGAACCGATCAACGATCGTTGGCAGCAGTTCATGGCGCCGTACTTCGAGGCGCTGGACGCCGGCGCGCCCGACAAAAGCATGGTCGAGTTGGAAGAGGTGTTTCACCTCGATTGACGGCTAGCGATCGCGCAACACACGGCATTCGTAGAGCTGAACGTCCGCCAGCCACTTCTCGGCGGGAGGAACGTGTGCGCGCGCACAATGCATGTCCCACACCGCGCCGAAAGGCAGCGTCTTCATTTCCTCCAGCAGCGCCAGGCGACTGAAGTTGTCGCCGTCCGCCTCGAACTCACGCAGCTTCGCGGTCGGCTCCAGCAAGGCGTACAACAGCGCCTTGAGCGTCGCCCGCGCGCCGATCACATAGGCGCCGACGCGATTGAGCGACGCGTCGAAATAATCGAGCGCCAGGTGCGCGCGGTTGAGGGCGCGGGCGCGGACGATCTCGAGCATCAACGCGCGCAGCTCGTCGTTGAAGGTCACCACGTGGTCGCTGTCCCACCGCAGGCCGCGACTGACGTGGAAGAGCAATTCGGGGAAGAACAACAGCAGCGCGCCGACCTTGTCGGCCACCGATTCGGTCGGGTGGAAATGGCCCATGTCCAGGCAGATCATCTTTTTGTTGGCCAGCGCCCAGGCGAGATAAAACTCGAAGGAGCCGACCACAAACGCCTCCGAACCGATGCCGAACAGCTTGCTCTCCACGCTGTCTTTCAGGTGCTCGGCGGCATGGTCCTCGGCGTAGATCGCCGCCAGGCTGCCCATCAGCCATTGCCGATGCGCCAGGCGGTCGGGCGTCTCGTCCTTCGCGCCGTCGGGGATCCATAAATTGTGCACCGCCGGCGTGCCCAGTTCTCGACCCATCGCCGCGCCGATCTCGCGGCAGCGTTTGACGTGCTCGATCCAGAACGCGCGCACGCCCGAGTCGCGATTGCTCAACGTGAAACCGTCGGCAGCCAGCGCATGCGAAAAGCAAGTCGCGTTGAAGTCCAGGCCCACGCCCTGCGCGCGCGCCCAGTCGATCCACCCGGCGAAGTGCTCGGGACCGATGGCGTCGCGATCGACCTTCTTCCCGCCGAACTCACCGTAGATCGCATGGAGATTCACGCGGTGCCGGCCGGGGATCAGCGACAGCGCCATGGTCAGGTCGGCGCGCAGTTCCTCCACTGTGCGGGCTTTGCCCGGATAATTGCCGGTCACCGCCAGCCCGCCGCCCAATTCGCCTTCGGTCGCCTCGAAGCCGCCGACGTCGTCGGCCTGCCAACAATGCAACGAAAGCGTAATCGTGCTCAGCGCGGTGAGCGCCCCTTCGACGTCCACCCCGAGCTCGCCGTACCGTTCGCTCGCCAGTTGAAATGCTTTGTCCAGCGCCTGAGTCGCCATCCCGCTCTCCTCGCTCAGATGGGATTGAGTGCTTGAAAACGTCGCCGCGCTTCGTTCCACCCGGCCTCGCCGCGCGGCTCGTAGCGAACCACCGGGAACGAATTGCGCACGATCCGCCGCAGGTGCGCCAACGACTCCACCTGCCCGGCGGCCATCGCCTGCACCAGCAAATTGCCGATGGCCGTCGCTTCGATCGGCCCCGCCTCGACCGGAAGGCCGCAGGCGTCGGCGGTCAATTGGCAGAGCAATTCATTTTGCGTGCCGCCGCCGATGACGTGCAGCCGCTCGATCGGCCCGGGCGACACCGCGCGTAGTTGCTCGAGTACGTGACGATACTTAAGCGCCAGGCTTTCCAGCAGGCAACGGATCGTCGCGCCCGGATCGCCCGGTTCACGCTGACCGGTACGGCGGCAATACTCGCACACCGCCGCGGGCATGTCGGGCGGATTGAGAAACGACGGATCGTCCGGGTCGACCAACGCCGCGAACGGCTCGGCCTCGTCGGCCATTGCGGTCAACTGCGCATAGGAATATTCGTGCCAAACCCGCCGGCATTGCTGCACCAGCCACAGACCCATGATGTTCTTGAGCACGCGGAACGTGCGGTTCACGCCGCCTTCGTTGGTCAGGTTGAACGCCAGCGCTTGTTCGGAAATGATCGGCGCGGACGATTCGATGCCCATCAACGACCACGTGCCCGAACTCAGATACGCCCACCCGTCGCCCACGGCGGGCACGGCGGCGACGGCCGAACCGGTGTCGTGCGTGGCCACAGCGACGACCGGCGTCGGCGGCAAACCGGTGGCGCGGCACAGCTCGTCGGTCAGCATGCCGATCGTCTCGCCGGGCTGCACGACCTCGGCGAATAACGACCGCTCGACCGGCAGCGCGCCGAGGATCTCCTCGTCCCAGGACATCGTGCGCGGATTGAACAATTGCGTGGTCGTGGCGAAGGTGAACTCGCTCTTTTTCTCGCCGGTCAGCAGGTAGTGGAACAGATCGGGGATGAACAGCAGGTCGCTCACCGCACCCAACTGCGGCGCACGGTCACGCACCATCGCCTCCAACTGAAAGAGGCTGTTGAGCTGCAGGAACTGAATGCCCGTGCGGCGATACACCTCCTCGCGCGGCATCTTGGCGAGGAACGAATTCATCGCCCCTTCGGTGCGCCGGTCGCGGTAGGCCACCGGCATGCCCAGCAGCGAACCGTCGGCGGCCAGTAATCCGAAATCGACGCCCCAGGTGTCCACCCCGATGCTCGCCGGCGCGAGGCCCTCGGCGGCACAACGGCGCAGTGCCTCGATCACCTGCTCGAACAGGCGAAACAGATTCCAGTATTGATGTCCGTGCACGGTGAGCATGCCGTTGGCGAAGCGATGCAGCTCGCGGATCTCCAGGTGGTCGTCCGCCAGCGAGCCCACCAGCGCGCGCCCGCTTTCCGCGCCGAAATCGAAAGCCAGATAACTATTGGCCGGCATGCAAGCATTCCTCTGCGGTAAAACGTCAGAACTTTAGCGGGATGATCGGGCAAGCGCAAGTTACAATTCTCCGTTCTCGGTTGTGGGCATAATGCCGCTTCTGCTATAGATAAAAACCAGTCAATTATTCTTGAAAGTGTGAGCACTTACATGAACAAAACGGCGATCGTCATTGCCTGCCTGGTCGTGATCGGCATCGGCTTTGCGGTCAACGTGCTCCATGTCGTCTACAATCAAACCGACAATTTTCTCGCCGGTTACGATCATCCGGTGGTCCCCGTCCTGATGGATCTGTACAACCGATATCATCCGTTCGGCGACGATTACACGATCGGCGGCAATACGCGAGCGCTTAATCTGTACACTTGGTTCAGCCTGTTGATGGTCGAGATTTTCGGCCTGAACGTACCCACGCTCTTCGCCGTGCAGGCCATCGCCTATTTCCTGATGCTCGTTTTCGCCTTTTTGCTCGCCCGGGAACTGACCGACGATTCGCCGGCCGGTTGGTTGGCCGCGGCGATCCTGGCCGTCACGCCGCTGTGTTACGGTCCGGCGCGCACCTTCACCTATTGGCCGTACATGATCGCTTTCTTTTTCGGCGTCGTTTTGATGAGCCTCCGCTACCATCGCGCTCCCACCTGGTGGCGCGCCCTGTTGATCGGCCTGCTGTTTTCCCTGATGACCGCGACGACCTACGACCGCACCTCGCGCTACCTGGTCATGGCCAACGGTTATGCGTTCGTCGGGTTGGCCTTCGCCGAGCGTTTCGTTTCCGCCAGGCTACCACGTTGGCGGATCGTACTGCACGCCGTGCTGACTTTCTGCGTTTCGACGTCCGAATTGTTTTTTCGCTACCTGCTCACGACCGCGAAGATCGCCCGCAATCCCGCCGAGGCGGTTTGGTTTGCCGTCGAGCGCCTCGCCCATTTTTTCAATCCGCTGACCCTGAGCGATTACCGGGATCAGGCGATCCAGGACACGATCGTGTCCGCGCCCTGGCACAGCACGTTGCTTTCCTATGTTTCAGCCTGGTTTTTCCACGGTCTGGGACCGGTCATTTTCTTGTTCGTGCTTGTGTCGATCATCGCGGCGTTTCGTTTTATCCGGCCCGCCAAGCGGTTGATGTGGTGGATTCTGCCCGTCGTTTTGTTTATCGCCCTCAGCGTCATTCCGCGCAAAGCCCCGTGGTTCACGCTATTTGTGGGGGCCTATTTCATCGTGCTGTCCGCCGTGTCCCTGTTTGGTTGGCTCAAGCATCGTGGCTGGCGCCGCCAAATTCCGGTGGTGCTCGTCTGCCTCGCCCTTATTCTGGGACAATACTTTTTTTTGAGTTTCGTGCACGTGTTGCGCGTTCCGGCCTGGGCCGCGCCGATTCCCAACGCCAACACTCCCTCCTGCCGCAACCCGGTTTTCATGCAAAATCCGGAAACGCAATACATGATGACCCAGGCGTTTCTGGACAAATACCATGCGCTGTACGACGACGAGCCGATCCGCCTGATGCCCTTGTTTCTATACACCCATCCGCACGTGATGGAGTTTTACCTGCGCACCCGGGCGCCGCAAATCAGCCTGCACAACGCCGACGAATTTCAAACTCTCGACGTCCTGTTCTGGATGTGGCATCCCGGCTCCAGCCTCGCGAAAATGAAATTGGTCGACACGTACCGGCAAGGCGACCGTCCGCAGCTCGAAACGTATCTCCTCGACGATTGGCTCATCGCCTATCGCACCCAATGCGGGCAGGAGGCGTCCGCGGAGACCGTCGCGGCATTTCGGGAAAAAATCTCCGCCGCGCGTCTGGATCATCTGGCCCACTACAACCTCGTCTTCCTCTGGAAATAATAAACCCCGGCCGTAACCGGGGTTTATAACTTCGTTGGCGCTTATCGCTTAGATCAAATCGCTGAACAGCACGATCGGGTCCGGATAGAACCAGGCACTCATGCGCCTGATGTTGTAGTTGAGGATCTTCGACGGATCGAAGCCCTCCTCCGGGTCGTACGGGAAATCGATCGCCAGCACGGTCACCAGATCGAAATCGTCCGGCCGCAGACCCCAGGCGGTGAACGGAACGGCGTGGCTGCGCGCCTCACGCGGCAGGACCGCCATGTGCACCGGCATGTAGTAATAATAGTAATTGGGCATGACGATCACCAGGAACAGATCGATATCCATATCCTGGTCCAGCAATTCCCAGGTGACTTCGCCGGTCGAGTAATTGTAGTGCGTCAGTTCCGGATCGAAGCGCGGGCCGTAGTCCTGATCCTCGAAGGAAACGCCGTCCTCGAAGCTGAAAATGTCCTCGGCGTACTTCACGGCGATCTGCATGTTGCTGAATTCGTCGAGCGTCTTGAGCATGTCGGTCTTGACGCTCACCACCAGGTAATCGGCGTCGGGCATTTCGGCGTAATCCAGATACACCGGTTCTTTATCCAACGCGGCCAGACTCAGGGGGATCAACGAGCGGTTGGGCACCTCCGCGCCAAGGATCGCGAAGTAGTCGAATTCGGGTTGCGCTCCGTTGACGTTGAACGAAATGCGCTGTCCGTCGACGCCGACCTCCTGCACTTCCATATCCGGCTTGCCGATCAGATCCCAATCCGGCAAAGCCCCGACGTGCGAAACCGACGCGCCCTGGTTGAACAGCGGCACGACCAGCGGCTTGAACACGTCGAAGAAATTCCAGCTCGTCGCCAGTTCCACCACCATCGCGGCGAAGGTCTCAAAGTCCATCATCGCCGCCAGATCCACCTGCGGCAAAAACGCCTGCACCGCCGTGCGCACCCCGTTGTCGTACACCGGAATCTGATAGCTCTCGTTCACCGCCCACACGCCCAGTTCGCCGTAACCGGGGATATCCAGCGTCACGTTGACGTCCGGGATGAAAAAGTTGGTCGGCAGATCGGTGCAATCGGGGCCGTACTCATAGGCCAGGCAAATCTCGAACTCGTTATAGGAAAAGTACTTGTGCGCGTCCAGCAGCGTGCTGCGCGCCAGCGACTGCCCGGGCAGCACCAGGCCGAAGTGCAGCGGATCGATGAACGCCTCCACCAGATTCTGCGGATTGGTGATCGGCAGCGGCTGCCCGTCGAGCGTGAACACGCCTTCCTGCGAATCGTGCGACGTTCGGTTCGGATTTTTCGGCGCAAGACGGAAATAGATCACCGCGGCGTCGACGGTGTAGCTCCACGAAGTGTAGTACTGCATGTAAGCCGAAACGGTGACCGGTCCGTCGGCGACGATCGGAATGACCACCTTGCCTTCGTTGCTGGAGTAATATGAATCGCCGCCGGAATACACCCGCGCATTTTGCAACGGAGCGCACGTTTCGCCGTCAAACACATACACCGTGATCTGATCGATCGCCGGACCGCCGCCGAAGAGCGTTCCTTCGCCGAGGCCGGCCGGATCGGGCAAGGTGCACGACAGCGCGCCGTATTCGATGTCCGGCTTCAGGTAGTCTTCTTCCGGACGATTCGGCTCTTCGGCCATATCGCTTTCCGTGATCGGCGGATCATCGCCGATCTTGTCGTCCCCCTCGCCTTGCGGTGCGATTCCCGGTTGTAGACCGGCCAGGGCGACGATGGCGTCGTCGTCATCGTCCGCCGCCGCATCATTGGTGTCGGAATCACTTCCGCAGCCGGTGAAAACAAAGAGAAGAGAGAGGATCAACACCCAGAGGGTTGTGCTTGACGGTTTCATCGCGCTACTCCCCTATTCGAATGGTTTACGGATGTTGTCGGCGTCGCAGTTGAGTGTAATTTTCCAAAATTTCAATACGCAAATACCGCGCCAACCACGCACAAAATCGCTTAATTTTTCCCATGACAATAACTTGCTGATATTAGCGGGCAATTGGGATGATCAGCGAAAACCCGCCACCCGCCTCGTTGCGAAAGAAGATTAAACACCGATGAATTTTGCGCATTCCCGCTTGGAATTTATCGACCGCCTTGCAAAAATTCCTCATCCATTGTGCAATTCGCCGGCCGACAACATAGAGGATCGACCATGATCACAGCCATACAGCGGATCGCTTTTGGGCCGCAACCCGCCGCCGACGCCTTTCTCGCTTTGCAGCCTTTGGCGGTAAAATGGGATGTCCGCAGCCGCTCCTTCGCCTGGCGGGCGGAGAATGAAACGGCGCTGACGGCCGATCTGCCCTTCGGGCAATGCCGCCTCGAATTTTATCCCGACGAGCGCGACGAACAGCTGGTGCGCGTCGACTGCACGCTGCGCATCGACGAGCCGGTCAACCTGCACGCCATGGAGATCCGCTATCGTCCGACGTTCGGTCAGCCGGCGCGCTGGTACGTGCCCTATTTGCGGCCGGGTAAAAACATGGTCATCGCCGATCAAATGTACCGCTCGCCGGTGATGATCGCGCAAAAGGACGACCGCTATCTTGCCCTGCTCCCGGACCTGCACAACTGGCCGATCGAGGAAAAAACCTACCTCGATTTTCTTTACGACGCCGGCGACGGCAGCTGCCGGCTGACCCATGGCCTGGGTCCCTGGAAAACCGGCGGCCACGTTTTCTTCCGCAAAACGAAACGCTGGAAGCTGTTGGCGCGGGGCGCTCAAATCCGCTTAGGCCATTACCTGCTGCTCGCCTCGCCGTCGCCTGCTTCCTTCTACGGCCGCGTCGCGTCGCTGCTGTGGGAGCGTTTTGCGCGCCGCGACGATCCGCGCCCGCAGATGCTGCCGCTGATCGAGTACGAGAAGCTGGCGGTCGAGCGCATCTTCGCGCCCGATCTGTTCCATGAGTTCAATTATCGCGAGCGGCCCGTCGCCGGGATGCTCACCCAGACGGTCACCGCGCGCCGCAAACCGGGCCTGATGAACGCCAAGGAACTGGCGGGCTACCTGCGGCAGCAGGATCGTTTGATCAAGATGATGCGCCTGATCCAGGTGACGCTGTTCACCAACCGTCTCGGTTACTATTTGTTGACCGAGGCGATCCACACCGGCCGGATGAAGGCGCTGCCGATGGTCTCCTTCGTCTGCTGGTTCAACCAGGTGCGCACCGCCCTGGGCGCGCGGCTGCACGCCGAGGAAACCGGCGACCGCGCCCTGGCCGACAAATGCGCGCGCATCGTCGAGCTGTTCCTCAACGCGCCGTGCGCCAACGGTCTGCCGCCCGCCGTTTGCCTGTTTCCCGACGGCGAGGTTTCCTGGAAGAATGGCACGCGCGCCTTCGCCATGAGCGACGATTTCCACCTGCCCGACGCGGCGGTGACCGCCTTCCACCTGCTCGAATGGCACGAGCACGTCGCCGCCGACGAGCGCATTCCCGCCTTGTGCCGCTCGCTGGCCGAACGCTTGCTGACGCTGCAAGACGAGACCGGCGCCTTCCCTTCGTGGATCAAGGCCGGCGGCGAAGTCGATCCCACGTTGGCGCAAAGCGCGGCGGCGGCGGCTCCGGCGATGCTGCTGGCGCGGTTGCATCGCCTGTTTCCCGAACCTAAGTACGCCGCGGCGGCCGAGCGCGCCTTGCGGTTCGTCGAACGCGAGGTGCTGCCGGAAGACAAATGGTTCGACTATGAGTTGCTGCTCTCCTGCGCCGGACGGCCCACCGGGCAGGACGGCCCCGAGCCGTTCACCCGCGCCTACCCGGCCAACAGTTTGAGCATGTACTGGGCGGCCTACGCCTGTCTGGATCTGCACCGCGCCGACGGCAATGACGGCCTGCTGCGCCTGGGGCGCGAGATTCTCGACCGCCTCAGCCTCTTCCAGCAGGTGGTCGATCACCCGCGTTTGTCCTTCGACACCTTCGGCGGTTTCGGCGTGATGAACGCCGATGCGGAGTTCAACGACGCGCGTCAGGGCCTGTTCGTGCCGCTGTACCTGGAGTATCACCGGGCCACCGGCGATCCGGAGTTGTACGCGCGCGGCGCGGCCACTTTGCGGGCTTGTTTCACCTCGATGCTTACGCCGGAAAATGAGCCGGTCGCGGCGGGCAACCTGATTCGCTATCGCCCGAGCGATCGCGGCGCGATTCTGGAAAACTACGGCCACACGGGGCGCGACGAGCCCTCCGGCGGCTACCTCTCGCCCGACTGGGGCTGCGGCACCTCGCTTTACGGCAGCGGCCTGGCGCGACGGTTGGCCGGTCCGGAAATCGACTTGCTGCGCCCGTCAAAGGAAAACCAATGACCAAACGCCCGTTGATTTTCGGCGAAGTGTTGTTCGATGTGTTCCCCGACGGCCGCGCGGTGCTCGGCGGCGCGCCGTTCAACGTCGCGTGGCACCTGCACGGCCTCGGCTGCGCACCGTTGATGGTCAGCCGCCTGGGGCGCGACGAGCGCGGCGCGCAAATCCTCGCCCGCATGAGCGACTGGGGCATGGACGCCGCCGGCACGCAAACCGACGAGGCCCACGCCACCGGCGCGGTCGAGGTGAGCTTTGCCAACGGCCAGCCGTCGTACGATATCGTTGTCGAGCGCGCTTACGATTTTATTGCCTGGCCGCCGCTCGCCGCCTGTCTGGCCGATCGTCCGCCGGCGCTGTTGTATCACGGCTCGCTGATCGCTCGTTCGCCGGTATCGCGTGAGACGCTGCTGACCTTGCGGGAAACGATCGATGCGCCGTTGTTCCTCGACGTCAACCTGCGTCAACCGTGGTGGACGCCCGAGGGCCTGGCAGACCTTATGCACGCGGCGACGTGGATCAAAATGAACGACGAGGAACTCGCCCTGCTGCAGCCGGAGCCGGCCGATCCGTTGGCCGCCGCGCACGCACTGTGCGCGCGCTGTCAGACGCAAGCGGTGATCGTCACCCAGGGCGCCAAGGGCGCGACGGTCGTTTTCGCCGACGGGCAAACGCTGCAAGCCGCCGCCCCGCCGGTGACGAACCTGATCGACACGGTCGGCGCCGGCGACGCCTTCAGCGCGGTCATGCTGGCCGGAATCGTCAACGGCTCGCCGTGGGATGAATCGTTGCGGCGGGCGGTGCAATTCGCCGCGAAAATCTGCACCATTCAGGGAGCCACGACGACCGATCGCGGATTGTACGATTACGCCCGATAAACCGGCACCGTCTGGAAACCCGCCGGCAATACGGCGATACCCCGTTCGCCCGACCGCTCCTCAATGAACGCCGACGGATCGTCGATCGGCCGCAGTTTGATCGCCCGCAATTGCTCGGCGGGCATGGCGGAACACACGTAAACGGGCACGCGCGCCAGAATCTGCGCCAGAATCTGCGCCTGCCACTGGTCAATGACCGTCGCCGGCTGTGCGGCGATCCAGGACAGCACGTCTTCGGCCGTGTCGCCTTGCTTCATGCTCTCCGCGAAATGTCGATGTCCCGCAAAACCGTCGGCGCATTCGGCGCACAGTAAAATCGCTCCGTCGTCACGCACGATGTTGGCCGCCGCGGCGATCCCCTTCACCGCTTGGTAGATGTTCTGGTCGAGCGGATACCCGCAGTTGGAAGTCACCACCAGCGCATATCGTTGCTCGACCGTTACGAACGCGTGCTCCTTCACCCGAGCGCAGCCGGCGCGATGCGCCGCCAGGTGATCGCCCGCGAAAATTCCGGTGACGGCATTGGCCGCATCGACTGTCACGTTGAGCAGAAAATCGAGCGGACAAACGGCGACCATTTCCTCCAGCAGGCGACGGATCGGATTTTCCTCCAGTGTGCCCCAGGTGCTGCGCGCATCGGCGATCAACTCACGGCGATGCAGGTGCAGGATCGTCTCCATGCCCGCCACGCCGGGAACGACCGCCTTGTCGCCGCCGGAATAGCCGACGAAAAAATGCGGCTCGATCAATCCGACGGCGATGCGCCTGTCGGCCGCGAGGTAGTGCTTGTTGAGGATAATCGGCGAGCCGTCGCCGGCCCGCCCCACCGGCGTCAGTTGGCTTTGGTCGAAGGCGTCGTGGTTGACGATCCGCACGCGCCGCACGATCTCGTCACCGAACATCAGCCGCAGCTCGTCGGGCGTGTTGGGGCGGTGCCCGCCGTTGCCCAACAGGATCGTGACGTTCTCGTCCGGCACGGGCAATTCGGCCAGCAGCAGCGGCAGCAGAATGCGATTGGGCAGCGGCCGTGTGCCGTCGGCGGTGACGATCACCACGCGCTCGTGCGGTTGGACGATCTCCCGCAGCGGCGCGCTATTGAGCGGCTCGCGACAGGCTTGTTGAAAAGCGGCGGTGAGGTCGGGCAATGGTGACGATTCGCGCGGTTCCAGCACATGCCGGCGCGCCGACGCTTTCACGCTCAGCGTCAGCGAGCCCTTGCCGTAACACAGGTTGATCGTCCGCCCGTTGTCCACCGGCGCTCTCTCCCTTCACCCGTCGGACATTAACGGCTAACGGCTAGGCAAGCAACTGCATCGAGTTGATGTACGGCGGATCTTCCTTCTCGATGATCTCCAGAATTTCCTTGTGCATCCGCTTTTTCAGTTCGCGGACGATACCCCGCTCCTTCTGGAAGGTCTTGGCAAAGGCCATCACTTCGGTCTGCAACGATTCCAGATCGGGGCAGGCCTTGACGATCGCGTGATGCTCGGCCATCTCCTGCGCACCCACGCGCTTGCCGGTGAAGATCATCTCTTCCAGCTTGTAGTACGGGAACGCGCGGCGGACGATCGCCAGCATGCCCGGCAGGAACGGAATGTTCAGATCGACTTCAGGGAAGCAGAAGAATCCGCGATCGGCGCGCATGAAACGGAAGTCGCACGCGCAGGCCATGATCGCTCCATCACCAAAGGTGTGCCCGCTGATCGCGGCGATGACCGGCATCGGGAAGGTCAGCATCTTGATGAACATATCATTGAGCCCGCTGAGAAAGCCTTTGAGCTGCTCGCGTTTCACCTCATCGCCCAGGATGCTCATCACCCAATTCAGGTCGATGCCCTGCGACCAGCTTTTCGGATCGCTGGACGACAGCACCAGCGCCCGGATCGATTTGTCCGCTTCAACCTCATCGAATACGCGCAGGAAATCGGCGATGAACTCCGGATTGTGGCGGTTTTCGCCCTGGTCCATAATCACATTGGCCACCGAGTCCACTTTTTCCCAACGGATAACCGGCATAACAGCTTCCTTTCGTGTGCGGGATTGAAATCGTCGGCGATGGTTCACGGATGTTCGGCGCGTATCATATCGACAGATGTGGGCGCTGTCTATCGGTTAGCCGGCGGCGCGACGCAGTTGGCGGGGCTTCACCACGCTAAGGAGTCGTCAGCATCCGCACCCATCATCATTGTCGTCATTGTCATTGTCGTTGTCGTCATCGTCATCGGCGGCGTCGTCATCGTCATCGGCGGCGTCGTCATCGACCGCATCGTCATCGATAAAATCGTCATTGACGAAATCATCATCGAGCGTGTCGTCATCATCGATGGTGTCATCGTCATCGACCGTATCGTCGTCGAAGGTGTCGTCGTCGCCCGCCGGCAACAGGAAGTCCATCGCCGCCGCCATGAGCTGCGCACGCGTGTCCTCGGCGAAAATCGTCTCGAAGGGAAAGCCCAGGTAGACGACCTTGAACGTGCCGGTGTCGGCGACGACCGCCGCGCCGTATTCGGTGCCCGCGTATTGTAGATCGGTCGAGCCGTCGACCGCCGCAATCGCGTCGGGCCAGTTGGCCGCGTAAATCAGATAGTCGAGATAATCGAAGGTGAACGCATCGATGCCGGCAAACAGCCCCGAGGCAATCACCTCGCCCACGCCGCTGGTGTCGGCCTGATATTGCGCGCGCAGGTAATCGGTATAGAACGCGCGCTCGCTATCGGTGCCGCATTCCCACAGATCCCAGCCGATTTCCGCGCCGGAAACGAACAACGCGCCGCCGTTGTCGAGGTATTCGGTCAACCAGCGGCGCTCGGCGGTGGAAAACGAATGGTCGTCGGCGGAATCCTCCCCCACGATCCACACCACCGCCGGGTAATCGTTGAGATCGACCTTGCCGGCGGTCACCGCTTCGTTGCTCGCCGAGTCGAAATCCACCCCCGCCGCAGCCAGCGCTTTCGCGTGGGCGATGACGTAGTCGTACGAGTTCATCCGCTGCAGGTAGCCGCGGTAGATCGTTCCACCGCCGTAGTAGTCCTCGGGCACGTTGGCGTTCTTGTCGAGCCGGTCGAAGCCGTTGACGATCAACACGCGCGGGCCCGTGCCGGTGCTCACCGCCAGCGTTTCGGTGGGAAAGCTTTCGCCGCCCTCGTTGAGCGCCGCGATACGCAGGTAGACGACGTGCGAATCGTCGGCCTGCCGGGCCAATTTGTGCGCGGTGCCCGGTTCGTCGATCGCGTCGGTGACGCCCTTGCCCGAGCGGCTCAGGTACAGGCGGTAGGATTCGGCCGCGTCACCGGCCGTGCCGCCGTGGTCGAAGATCGGCGGATTCCAACTGACCAGCGGGCCCTCGTCATTCATCACGACACTGGGGGCCAACGGCGGCTCGGGCAAAAAGCGCGGCGTCAGACCGTCGCGGTTGGCGTAGTAGCGCACGACCGCCTGATAAACCGCCCGCGCCACCAACTGGCGGAATCCCGGCTCTTTGAGTTGCTCGGCGTCGTCGGGCGTATCGTGAAAGGCCACCTCGAAGATGATGCCCGGCGTTTCGTCGTTGTAGTTGGGATTGATCTCACCGTACCAGTTCGTGTGCTGGCCGCGATCGGTCCAGGCGGCGTCCCACCCGGCGCGAATGTCGTTGATGATCTCGTTGTGCACGAAGCTGCGCAGATCGAGACTGCCCTCGACGCCGTTGAACGCGCCGTCCCAGCCGTAGGACGAATAGGCGAACGTGCTGGTGCCCGTGCCCGGATCGGGTGCGTTGGTGTGCCAGCTCAGGTAAAGACCGTCTTCCCAGGACTCGTGCTCCCACTTGGTGTAGCGCGGCATGGTCGTGACCGTGTTGGTCGCGCAATCGGCGCAGCCCATGAACGGCGCGTGGTACAGGCCCGACATTTCCCAGCGCGGTTTGGCGGCGTCCTCGTGCATCCCGCCGCCGAAACGCACGGCGTCGGCGACGACGAAGGTGGTCGGATCGCCGCCCTGGTTGGAGACGACGAGCTGCCGGCGCTTGGGCGGATCATCGGCGAGGAAGTAGTAGCGTCCCAGGTCCTTCCAGGTGAAGCCGTCGCGTTGCAGATTCAACCGCACGGCGCTCGCGCCGTCGGCGTGGCGCACGGTGAACAGGGCGTCGGTCGCGCGGTTCGTCCCGCCGGTGTACCACACGTACACGTGGTAGTAGCCGTCGGCGGGGAACGCGCCGGTGAAGGTCGCCGTGGCCGTTTCGGTCGAGGAGACTTCGGCCACCAGGTAGTCGTCGCCGTAGTAGCCGGAGCTGGCCGTGGACGCCCACCAACCGCCGATCGCGGCGCAACCGGCGTCGTTGTTGTCGATGATCTCCATCGCCGTGTTCATGTCGCGCTCGCGCACGGTGTAGACCAGCGCGCCGGCGTTGTGGAAGTACGGTTGCAGGTATTGCAGCACCGCCTCGGGATTGGAGAAGTCCTCGACGATGCCGTTGGTGTTCGGCCGTTGCGTCAGCCAGGCGCCTTCGCTGTCGTTGTAATACCAGCCGTGACCCGGCGCGAGGAAGATCGACTTGCCGCTCAAAAAGCCCGTCGCCCGCGGCTGTGAGAATCCCGGCGGGCCGACGCGGATCTTGGCTTCATAAGGTTTGGGACCGATTGGCGCAGGGGCTTTGAACAACTCGCCGATGGGCCGATAACCGTCGCGCGGATCGTCGCGGACCAGCAGGCGCGCGTTGCGGCCCGGCGCCACCGACCGCATCGTCTCGGCCAGCGCGTGCATCAGCGGATCGGTGATCGTCTCGTCGCCGTCGTGGGCGAACCCGGCCGGGAACGTCAGATAAAGCACGTACCCGGCGGCATCGGCAGTCACGCGGTCGAGCGTCGTGCCGGCGGGAAAGTACGAGGCATGATCCTTGGTTCCATTGACCAGCAGACGCAGCGCGCCCTCGCCGTCGGCCCAGGGCGTGCCCGGCAAATCGACCGCCCGCCGCCTCAGTTCCACACGCTCGTAGGACACGGCGACCGGCCCGTTCGCCGCACGCAGAACGACCCGCGCCGTCTCGCCGCCGACACTGTCGGCCGGCAACCACAGGTAAAGAACCAGCGCCAATAACGGCAAAATGATCGATCGCTTCATGTGTCCCACCCACTGAATCGATTCACTATACCTTGCCCCACGTTTTCAGGCAAAGCCAGGAACCGGGAACGATCCCTGGACCTGTGATTTATGTGGAGCCTCAGCCGGCGGCAGGGCCGCTTGGGGGAGGCATTTTCGTGGGCCGCACTTTTGGTAAAAGCCAAAGGTATGCCGATCCAAACACTCAAATGAAAAAAATTTCTATTCCCGACCTCAAAGGCTTGCATTAATACATTATATTTTGTATGAATAATGTCGGGAAAATTATTAATCGCAGCAGGCCTGGAGATCGAATACCAATTGTTGTCGCAAGCAAAAAGGGTCACGCCCGGCGTCGATCCATTTAATGGATTTTTTTCCCAGGTCCGCCCGGACTTATTGATTTTCACTGTCGCTCTGGTGGCGGGATTGCACACGCTGTGTCAGCCGCTGGGACGTGACCAGGGCATTTGCAGCTACATCGCCACGGATATTTTGCGGGGCGGCATGCCTTTCAAAGACGCGTGGGATATCCGCCCGCCCGGCATTTATTACATCGACGCGCTGGCCATCTGGCTGTTCGGCAAAACCGGCTTCGCGCTACGGCTGCTGGATTGGCTGATGCTCTCGTTGACCGCAGTGGCGATCGGCCGTCTGGGTACATTTTTCATCGATCGCCGCAGCGGCACGTGGGCGGGGATTTTGTTCGCGGTCGCTTATTTCCTGGGCAACGATTTTTGGGCGCAGGCCAACGGCGACACGTATGTGGTGCTGCCGATGGTCCTGACGCTGCTGTGTCTGGCGCCGCAACGCCGGGGTCCCCAGCCGGTGTGGGATTTCGCCGCCGGAATGTTGATCGCCTGGATTGTCTTGATGCGCTACTCGCACGGGCTGATCATGCTGCCGGCGCTGGCGATGATCTTCGGCGAGGATTTCAAGCTACGCCCGTACGGTTGGCCGCGCCGCATCGGGCGGACGATCGCACTGGGCGCCGGGTTCGTCATTTCCCTGGGCGGCTATCTGCTGTATCTGCGTCTCAATGGAGCGCTGCACGATTTTCTGTACACCGTTTTCGTGTTCGCGCCGCAGTACGTGGCGGTGAGTTCGGGCGGCAAGGTGGGCTTTATGGTCGGCCTGTTCTTTTGGAAGCATCTCATCTTGATAATCGCGTTGTCCTTCATCATCGTGCCGGCCCTGCTGACCGCGAAGGAAATCGCCCGCGAACCGCGCCGCTACGAGATGGTCGTGTTGCTGGCGTGGATCATCACTACGGAAATCGGCATCGTGCTGATGGGCAAATATTTCAATTATCATTGGTTCCCGCTGTACGTGCCGTTGTGCATTCTGGCGGGGCGGACCTACGCCGGCGCCTTCGGCAGGCTGCGCAAACGAGACGGCGCGGGGTGGAAAAAGGCGGTGATTCTCGCTTGCCTGGTGGTGTTCATGTTGTCGGTGGGCAAACGATCGGTGTTTCGGCTGTATCAGTCCGCCGCGATGGTCAAGGGACGCCTGACCCACGAACAGTATCTACAATCGTTCGACCGGATCTTCGAGGCGGCCACCTTCTCGGCTTCGGGCAACTACGCGGGCGCGGCCTATCTGCGCACGAACACCGAGCCGGACGACACGGTGTTGATGTGGGGCTTCGATCCGCTGATTTTGTTTTTGGCCGATCGGAAATCGCCGACGCGGTTCATCACCAATTTTTCGATCATCGCGACCTACTGCCCGCCGACCTGGTATCAGGAATTACTGGCCGACGTGCGCGAGAAAACGCCACGGTACATCGTGGTGGGCACGAACGATTTCAACAAGTACATCACCGGGCAGACGGAGGATTCGCTGGCGTTGCTGCCCAGGTTTCCCGAACTCAATACATTTTTGCGTAAAAAGTATCGGTATGAAACGACCATCGGCAACAATCAATATTACCGCTTGATGACCGACACCGATTAGACGGGGCCTTTCGCAAACGCCTACCGGTTGAATGCATGACCATGTTCGCACATTTTTATCCTTATTTTTAACTATTTTATTATTGACATTATTCGCTCCATAATTGTACCCTTATCAAGCTCCATTGTATTGAACTAATAACATTGATAATTGGAGGGGATTATGAAAGAAGCGAAAACCGAACTGAAAAAATTAGGATTGACCATCAACCGTGAAGTCATCCGGGAGCTTGCCATCGATCTGGGGCAGGAAATGTGGTGCGTAGCCTGCGGGGCGGCCGACGGATGGTGCGTGGCTTGCGGGGCAAGCAAGGGATTTGATTTTACGGAAACGGTGTATCCGGCCGATCTGATCAGCACCATCGGGAAACAGTTCGTGGAAAAGCCGGAATTGCTGGCGGATCTGGTCAAGAAGGTCCAGGGGGCGGCGCCATCGCGAGTGGTCGACGACGCCTTCATCGACGAGATCGCGGAGAAGCTGCTCACCGCCGTTCGCATTGAGTAATCAAGTACCGGCCATTGCCGAAAAAAGCGAAAAGGGGCGATCGGTTTATTCCGAAGAATAGAATCAAATAACTTATAACAGCGATGCGCGATGGAAGTATATCAGCTTCATACCGTCCATTTTAATACAACGAGACGCTGCAATCTCAATTGCACCTTTTGTTACAACAATGCATCGAGCAAAGCGGCGCCGAACCTGCCGCTCGACACGATCACCGCCATTGCCGACGATATAAAAGCCTTGGGAGTGAAACGAGTCGTTCTGTCGGGCGGAGAACCGTTCGTCAGGAAGAACTGGCAGGCCATTCTCGACCTTTTCGTCCAAGCGGCGGAGCGGGTTTCCTTTTCCACCAACGGCACCATGATCGATGAGCGGAAAGCCGCCATACTCAGCGAGTATGAAAACCTTTCCTTTCTGTTATCCATCGACGGAAGCGAAAATTACCACGACAAAGTGCGGGGAAAGGACGGAACGCATAAAAAGGCCGTTCGCGCTCTCAAGGCGCTCAAAAAGCACAACCTGCCGGTGGAAGTCAACGCCACGATGTGCCGGAACAACTTGTCGGAAGCGGCATATCTGACCCGCCTCGCCCGCGATTTGGACATTCAGGTGCGGTTGTCTTTGCTGCACGCGAATGGCCGGGGGAAAAAGCAGAAAAAATTGTTATTGCAGGCGAAAGAAATTTTACACCTGAGAGAGTATTGCAAAATCATGAAAAGCAAGGGCGTAAAAATTTATCTCAATCTTCCGCCGCTGCTGCAATACGGCGAAGACATCATCCCGACCCTGGGCGCATCGTGCGGCTGGGCGGTGAATTTTTGCGGAATTCTGGCCAATGGCGACGTTTCGATTTGCGGCGTCGCCGTCGACGAGCCCTCGTTGGTCGCCGGGAACGTTCGCACGCAACGGTTTGCCGATATATGGAACGACGCCGCGCTGTTCAAAAAGACCAGATCGTTCAAGGCGACCGACCTAAAAGGCGTTTGCGGGAAATGCCCCTTCGTCAATCTATGTGGCGGAGCGTGCCGGTTGTCCGCATACCGCACGACGGGAGATTTTTTGGCTCCCTACGAATTGTGCCAACAATTCTACGAAAAGAATCTCATTAAAAAAGAAGTGCTCTTCGACTGAATCCATCGGTGCCGTTTGGTCAAGTCCCGCGCTTTCCGCCGCTGGTCGTCAGACATCCCCTTCGCTGATGATCGACTCGAGCGAGGCATACACCTGGTTGAGCGCCGCCTTACCGTCGCAGGCGATAAAGACGGTGTCGTCGCCGGCGACGCAACCGACCACGGCGCTCCAGCGCGCCCCGTCGAGAGCCAAAGCCACCGCGCCGGCCTCGCCGGGATTGGTATGCAGCACCAACAGGTTGTCGCCCGCGCGACGCACGCTGTGCACGCGACCGCTAAGGCGCTTGGTGAACGTCCCACCGGATTGGCCGATGGTCGGCAGGCTGTAGAAACCGTCGACCTTGATCAAACCCAGCGCCTTGATGTCGCGCGAAACCGAAGCCTGGGTGGTGGAGATGCTTTGTTTGATCAGCAGATCGACAATTTCCTGCTGGGTTGAAAGGGAATTTTCCTTTACCAATTCGCGAATCAATTTCCGGCGTCTCTTGGTTTCAACCATAACAACTCCCTACTTGTACGCACCATGAGCACACGTGTCCTCAATAAAAATCAAAACTGTGTGGGGAGGAGTTAGTTTTGAATTATTATTCAATAGTCATGTATATATATAAAATCATTCCATTTTGTCAAGCCGCATTTTCTTTGGGGGCGCAGGGCGGCTCGCCGGCGGAACTTGACAAGGGAATTTAGTTCTCTTTAGAGTTGTAAAAATCGACAACGAAAACGGGTGTAACAAAATGAAACTATTGCGAACGATGACAATTTTCGTTCTTTTGTTGATTTTGCCAATCGCCTTCTCCGCCTGCTCCTGCGACGACGACGACGACGACGATGACAACGACGACGACGACGATGACACCGCGGACGACGACATCGACGACGATACCGCCAACGATGACGACACCGCTGACGACGACGATGAGGAATGGCCCTGGGATATCATGATCACCCACGAGTTTCCGCCGGTGGCCCCGCCGGGAGAGTATTACGAATACCAGTTCAAGGCGACGGGCGGTCATAAGCCTTATCACGACTGGACGATCACCCACGGCACGCCGCCGACCGGTCTGACGCTCGATCCGGACACGGGCTTGTTGTCGGGCACGACGGCCGAGGACGAGAAGCTGTACTACTTCGTGGTGACGGTGACCGATTCGAGCGCCGAGCCTGAGACGGCAAGCGAAGCTTTCGGCATCCGCGTGGGCGACCCGAACGAAGATGGTCCGCTGCTGCGCAAGGCGCGTGCATACCAGGAGATCTACGATCAACGGCACAACTGCGACGGGCTGTCGGTGACGGCGGACAACCCGGACGATCCGAACGGCGATTACTGGTTCACCGATCTGGGCGACGCGTGCTTCATTCACGGCAATTCGTCGGCGGGCGCGGCGTTCCGGTACGCGGTGGAAGGCACCGACGAAGCGCTGGACAACGCGCGGCTGCACACGCGGGGGTTGGATCTGCTCAACCGCGTCAACGGCATTCCGGGCCTGCTGTCACGCAGCTACATGCCGGCGGACGCGCCGATGGGCCCGAACGAATTCACCTCATTCACGCCGGAGTCGGAAAACCACTTGGGCGAAGGCGAATTCGCGGACTACTATTGGAAAGGCGACGTGTCGATCGACCAGTACAGCGGCGCGCTGGTCGGGCTGGCGACCATGTACGACCTGGTCGAAGATTTTCAGGTGCAAATCACCGTGCGCCGGACGATCGTCGAGATCGCGGACTATATGTGGGAAGGCGGTTTGCGCATTTACGACGTGGACGGCGAGCCGACGACCTACGGCGATTTTCGCGGGTATTTCCTGGAGGGCTGGCCGGTGCCCAACGGGCTGGCGGCCGCGGCAAGTCTGGCGTGGTTCAGCCTCGCCTATCACGTCAGCGGCGAGCAACGTTTCTCGGATTATTATTGGGAGTTGATCGACCGCGACTACCAATGGGTGGTGACGAATTTCCTCTGGGTGTACCTGGGCTACGCGACCAAGCATTACAACGTCTACATGGCCTATGAAAACATGTACACGCTCACGCGATTGGAAGTGGAAAACGATCTGATTCTGTGGTCGATGTACAGCGACGCTTTCGCCAACCAGTTGTGGAACGACACGGGCGATATTCTGGCGCTGCGACGCGGTTCGTCGGAGGCCAACCCCACCTTCTCGCCGTGGTTCCAATATTCGACCGCCTACCGCGATCCGGTGACGATCATGCAGTCGATCTGGCAGATGGACGCGTTCGTCGATCCGCCGTTGCGCGACCGGTATATCGAAAACAGCGCGAATCCGGACATCGAGAAAAATCCGCAGCGGCCGGAGCTGGCGCTGGAGCCGCTGCCGGCCAACCTGCGCGTGCCGGATATGTGCATCTGGCACCGCAGCCCGTTCGTGCTGGACGGCGGCGACGACAACGGCCGCGAACGCACCGGGCATGATTACCTGCTGCCGTATTGGATGGGCCGGTATTACGGATACATCGGGCCGGATTGGTAAAAACCGAGCGATCGTTCATCTTTCTGGACAATCATGGTTAAAATGTGTATATAGCCTTGCCGACGTTCACGTGCTGGTTAGTGTGGAATAGAGATCGAGGACTCGCGAAAATGGAAATCAAAAAATTGACCAATCCGAAAGGATTGCGCAACTTCATGCACAGCGCGCGCGGCTTGTTCGCCTCGCTGATTCTGGGACCGACGCTGCTGTTTGCCAACGGCGTGCAGATCGTCTCCCTGCCCGTGCGCCTGTTTTCGCAACGCGCCTTCCGCAAGATCATGCGCTTCGGCGCCAACCTGTGGTGGGGCTGGTGCGTGCTGTGGGCCGAGCGGCTGCACCGCACGAAGGTGATCATCAGCGGCGACGACGTGCCCGAGCGCGAAAACACGATCGTGGTGGCCAACCACGTCGAGATGACCGACATCCCGGTCATCTTTTCGCTGGCGCGGCGGAAGAAACGCCTGGGCGATTTGAAGTGGTTCGTCAAGGACATCGTCAAGTACGTGCCCGGCGCCGGCTGGGGCCTGCTGTTTCTGGATTGCCTGTTCGTCAAACGCGATTGGACGGCCGACCGGGAAAAGATCAACCACGTCTTCCATAAGATTTTGCACCACCGCATTCCGCTGTGGCTGATCAGCTTCGTCGAAGGCACGCGGATCAAGCCGTCGAAACTGCTGCTGAGCAATTCCTATACCGAAAAGCTGAAGTTGCCGCCGCTCAAGTACGTGATGATGCCGCGCACGAAGGGCTTCGTCGCGTCGGTGCAGTCGCTGCGCGGACACATCGACGCGGTGTACGATCTGACGATCGGGTACATCGACGGCGTGCCGACGCTGTGGCAGTGGATCAAAGGGAGCGCGAAACGGGCGCATCTTCACGTGCGGCGCTTCGCGGTCGAGGAAATGCCCGAAGACGCCGAGGCGCTGACGGCGTGGCTGATCGAGCGTTTCCAGGAAAAGGACCGGTTGTTGGAGCACTACTACAAATACGGCATGTTCCCGCAGAGCTCGTTGAAGCTAAAACCGATCTCCCTGGGGCAGTAAGGTCTTCGCCGCCAGTTTGTGCAAATAGCCGCCGCGCCGCCAGCCGATGAGGAACGACGCAACGACGAAGATCGCCAAGCCGATCCCCCACCCCAGCCAACGAATCAACAAACTCGCCGCGATGGCGTGGCCCAAGCCGCCGACGAACACCGCCTGCAAAAAGTACTTGTGGATCGTCATGCGCGACGCGGGCGCCGGCGTGCCGGCCATGGCGAAGCCGGCGTAGAGCCATTTGCCGACCAGGTACAACAGCACGGGGATCATGACCAAACCCATGATGTACAGCGTGATGCCCACGTCGCTGATGAAAAACGCGGGGATGTTCGTCCAATCCCAGTTGAGGAACCGCTCCTTGGACGAGGAGAAAAAGCGCATGTAGCCCGTGCCGTCCCAGCCGTGCACGAGAATGAAGAACATCAGGAAATAGCCGAGCGGCAGTTGCAGGTACGCCCAGTAGAGCTTGCCGCGACGAATCAGTTTATACACCACATAATAGCCTAAAACACCCTGGGTGATGTTGGTGATCGCGAACAGCGCGACCATCCAGACCCACAAACTTCGGTCCCAGACGTGCATCGTCTCCCAACTCGGGTAGGCCCACAGCAGGCACACGCCCGACGGCGCGAAGATCGTCGCCAGAAACAGCACGGTGGAAACGAAGGTGTGGTGCGTGTACCACTCGGGCGCGGCATGGGCGCACGGCGCGGCGGCGTCGTTGACGCGCGGCACGGCCAGTTGGCGATGCGCGGCGATGGCGAAGCCCGCGCCCAGGGCGTAGGACCAGAAAACATCGACTTGAACCATGGATCTTCCTCCACGTTCGTTCGGCTCGCGATTGTTGCACTAAGGGTAGGTCGAGGGAATGATAACCAACGACGGCGCGGATTCCAAGCGGGTCAGAAATCGACCACCGGCGTGAGCGGCACGCGCGGATAAATCTGCCCGTGCTTGGGCGGCATCGAGTTGTAAACGTAGTCGATGTCCACCGTGCCCATTTTCAGCAGGCGATAGGAGTCGAAGCCGAGAAAATCGCCGCGCACGAGGATCGTCTCCATCTGCATGGTCATGGCGTAGATGGCGACCTTCGCGCCCTTGGGCAGGCGCGCCAGATCCTCGCCGTAGGCCAACGGGGAGAAGACCAGGCGGCGGCTGTCGGCGGCCATACACTGCATCAGCGGCACGATGAACGGGTAGCCGTCGTCGCCGATCGCGGCGAGGAACTTCGGTCCGCCGATCATGTTGAACACGCCCTCGGCCCACGGGGTGAGAATCGGCTCGGCCTGCCCGGTTTTCGCCGCGCTTTTCGCCGCCAGCGTAAGCAGCGAGGAAACGACGATGCTCGGCAGCGGCAGGCTCCGGCGGGGCGTGGTTTCCAGCAGGTCCATGTAGTGCACGGTGTTGATGCCGAAGTAGGAGTTGTAGCGGAACATCGGCTTTTCGTTGAACATGATGTAGTCGTCGCCCTCTTTCACCGCATGGGTGTAGTTGGCTTTGCCGCGCCACATTTTTCGGTCGAGGGTCATGATGAGAAACGCGGTGCGCGGATTGTTCTTCACGTGTTGTTTGCTCAGCCCTTCGGTGAACTGGCCCCAGATCAACTGGCGCGGGGTCTTGGCCTGCATGGCGGTGATCAGCGTCAGGTGCAGCAGGCCGTCCTCGTTGATGGTGGCGAGCATGCCGACTTTTTCGGTCGGCTCGAAAAGCTTCATGTCCTGCGCCTCGAACGCGGTCAGGGTTTTCATCATGTTTCTCCCCGTCAGCACGCCGCGTCTTTGACCGAACGCAGCGGAGTTTCTTGTCCGTCTTCCAGTTTCGTCGCGCCGCTCCAGTGCACGGCGGCGGGCGCAACGCCCGATTCGCGCGCGGCCTGCGCGAGCTTTTCCATCGTCGCGCGCGTGAACGGCTCTTGATCGGCGTAGGGCCACTGGAGGCCGAGACGCACGTATTGGTCGCGGCACAGGTTGTTGAACGCGCACAAGTCCCAGCGATCGACGCGCTTGCCCAGGTGCTCGGCGAGCCACGCGCCGATGCCGCGCAGGTTGTCGAAACTCGCGGTGGCGTCGGGGATGATCGGCGTGCGGATCCACAACGCGCTCGGGTTTTTGTGCTTTTTCATGAAGTCGCGCACGACCAGCAGGTTTTCCAGGATCTTCTTGTTGGACGCGCCGGTGTGCTTTTTGTGCGCGGCGGCGTCGATGAGTTTCATGTCGAACAGCACCATGTCGGCGTGCGGCAAAATCGCGGCCAGCGCCTCGGGCGCGCATTGCCCGCAGGTGTCGAGCGCCGTGTGCAAACCGCGCTCGCGCATCGCGGCGAGAAACGCAGCGACGAATTCGGCCTGCATCGTCGGCTCGCCGCCCGAGACGGTCACCCCGCCCCCGGACTGCTGAAAGTACGCGGCGTCCTTGGCCACCTCATCGACCAACGCGGAGAGTTTCCACGTCCGGCCGAGCAATTCCAGCGCGGTCGAGGGGCATTCCTTGGCGCAGGCGCCGCAACCGACGCACCGTGCGCGGTCGATCTCCACGCCCTTCTTGGTGAACGTGATGACCTTGTTGGGGCACGCGTCAACGCACAGGCGGCAGCCCAGGCAGCGCGAGGCGAACCACTGCACCTGCGGTTTGCGCGACAGGCTTTCCGGATTGTGGCACCAGTCGCAGGCCAGCGAGCAGCCTTTGAAAAACACGGTCGTGCGAATGCCCGGTCCGTCCTCGGTGGACATCCGCTGAATGTTCAATACGACGGCAGTCGGTTCGCTCACCATTCCTCCGTTAGAATTTCGCGTGGCTGAGCCGCGCGATGACCTCGTCCTGCAGCTCCTTGCCGATGCTGGTGAAGTAGGCGTTGTAGCCGGTCACGCGCACCAGCAGATGGCGGTAATCCTGCGGATGTTGTTGCGCGTCGCGCAGCATGTCGGGATCGAGAATGTTGATCTGCAACGCCGTGCCGCCGTTTTCCGTATAGCCGCGCAGGAACGCCTTGAACTTCGCCTTGTGCTCCGGGTCGCGCAGCAACGAGGGATTGAAGGTCATCGTGTGGCTCGCGCCGTTGGGCAAGCTGTTGAGATAGCCCTGCCAATCGCCGTCGCCGTTGTCGCTCTTGCCGCCCAGCGCTTTGCCGACCGAGTTGGCGTTGGCGGTCGGTCCGTTGATGTCCGCGCCGTTGGAGGGACAGATCGCGTTGGACAAAAACTGGCCCTTGGGACGGCCGTCGGGACTGGCGGCCAGCACGTAGCCGTCGCCGACCCAGTAATTCCAACTGAGCATGCCCGGGCGGAAACGGCGGTTGGTCGATTCGGTGGTGTGTCGCCAGCACTCGTCGGTCCACAGGTCCATCACGCGTAGCGCCAGGGCGTCGGCGTCATCGTCGTCGCGGCCGTACTTGGGCGCTTTGTATTTCGCGCGCGCCTGCAACACTTCGTGGCCGACCCAGTTGTCTTTGAGCGCGGCGATCAGTTCGGCCATGGTGCAGATTTTTTCGTCGAAGACGAGGTACTTGACCGCCAGCAGCGAATCGACCGTGGTCGCGTAGGTCACCGCTTCGAGCGTGGTGAAGCTGATTTGAGCGCCGCCCTGCGTGACGTCGCGCCCCTGCTCCGCGCAGCCTTTGACGAGGCACGACAGATAGGGCGTGGGGAAATACGCCGCGCGAATCGACTCGGACAGCTCGTAGATTTCCACGCACTTGGCGATGATGTATTTCGTCTGCTTGACGTAGGCCTGCCAGAATTCGTCGAAGGTCTTGAATTGCGTCGCGTCGCCGGTGGCCGGGCCGTCCTGCTGGATCGGCGATTTCTTGCCGGTGATCGGATCGACGAACGGCAGCAGATCCTTGCCGCCGGTCAGCGCCAGTTCGACCGCCTTGAGCAGGTTGAGGTTGTTGTCGACCGTGCCGGAACGATCGTTGCCGACCATCGTGTTTTCCAGGCAACCGACCGGCGCGTATTCGTGCACGTTGTCTTCGTTGATCAGATGCCCGATGTTCGCGCGCTTCGCCTCGCGCAACATGCCGGCCATCGAACGCTCGTCGAAGTTGAGCAGGAACGGCGCGCCCTGGCTGGCCTCGACCATGTCGACGACCTTGTCGAGCAGTTCGTCGCTCGTTTGGCGATGCAGGCGGACGTTGGGTTTGGGTTCGAGAATCGGCGTCATCTCGTCGATCACCTCGAGGATCGTGTAGGTCAGCTCGTTGGTCATGTCGGCCCCGCCCGCGCCCACGCCCGACAGCGTGATCAGTTGGCCGAAGCCGGCGGTGATGCCCTGGTGGCCGGCGCGGATCAGCGCGTCGTAAACCGTGTTGCAGTGCATCCAGAAGCACTTGAGGATTTCCTTGCCGAACTCGCGGTTCATGCCCGCGTCGATCGAGGCGCGCCAGTACGGCAGCAGGTATTGATCGATGCGGCCGAAGGACACGCCGGGGCCCGGATAATTTTCATCACTCATCACCAGCATGTGGTTGAGCCACAGCGCCTGCACGGCTTCCCAGAAATTGCGCGGCGGCTCCCACGGCACGCGGGTGAGGTTGTCGGCCATGGTGACCATCTCTTGCTTGCGCGCGGGATCGGCTTCGCGCGCGGCGAGACGGCGCAGCACCTCGGAATATTTCGCGGCCAGATCGCGCGGCATGGTCGCGGCGGTCATCATTGCCCGCAGTTGCGCGCCCTGGGGACCGCGCTGTTCGGGACCGGACAACGCGTTGTGCTTTTGTTCGAGATCGGCGTGCACGCCCTGCCAGCCGAGCGTCAGCAAGCGCTCGTGGCCGGGAATCAAATGCCCGCTGGTCGCGCCGGCGTTGCCGTAGCCGTGATCGTGGAACCATTTCATCTTGCCGCGCGCGCCTTGCTTGCCGCGCACGAGGCGTTCGAATTCCTTGGCTTCCTGCTCGTCGAGGCACAGCGAGGTTTGCAGGTTGAAGCGGCCGCCGGCCAGCAGATCGCCGGGGAGGACTTCCTGCGGCAGATAGTTGACCATCACCTCTTTGACGAACCAGGCGCGCCGCTCGACGACGCTCCAGTTCCAGAAATCGCGCGCGAGCTTCACCGGGTGCGCGGCCTGCCGGAACGAGGAAACGAAGGTCTGCATGAGCAGGTAATTTTCCGGCACGATGTAGAAGGTCAGCTCGTTGAACTGGGTGTCCCACGGCGTGCCGGTGGTGAAGGCGGTGAACTCGTTGTTCCACGCGCGCTGCGTGCCCCGGAAAAAGTAGTCGCGCAGCCATTGCACGCGTGGCGAAAGGCCCTTGGGTTCCTTGATGCGGTATTGCCGTTTCGCGGCGGTCGCTTCGCTCATGGTTTCCTCCCCACCTTGGCGGTTTCGAGCAGACGGATTTGCTGCTCGCCATGCGCGAGCAGTCCGGTCATCAGGTCGACGGCCTTTTTCGCCGAGCGCGCCCGCACCGCTTTGACGATCCGCCCGTGCAGAGCGAAGACGGTGTCGGTGACGCCGGGCATGGCGAAAAAACGGCCGGTCAGGTTTGTATACACTTGCTTGAACGAATTGAGCAGCAACGGATAGATCATGTTGCCCGAGGCGATGGCAATCAGATGATGAAAGCGAAAATCCAACTCGGCCAGGGCGTCGGTATCGGCGACGTCGATGCTCGTTTCCTGCGCGATGATGTCGGCGAATTCGGTCAGGTGCTCGGCGGTGCGCTGCCGGGCGGCCAGGCGCGCGGTTTCCAGTTCGAAGGTGCGGCGCACGTCCAACAGGCTGCGCAGCAGTTGCGGATCGAAATTCCCCTGGCGATAGCCGACCAACGAGGTCAGCAGCGCCAGCGAGCCCTCCCGGCGGTAATCGTTGATCACCGTGCCCACGCGCGGGGTCAGCGAGACCAGCCCTTTGTAGGACAGTTCGACCAGGCCTTCGTGAACCACGGGGCGGCTGACGCCCAACTGCAGGGCGAGTTCGCGTTCGCCGGGCAGCTTTTCACCGATCTGCAGCCGACCGGAGAGAATCAGCTCCTCGAAGCGCGCGATGAACACTTCCTTGAGGCTTTCGGTTTTCAGCGGTGCGAGCACGTCGTTCACGGAACCTCCGCTATCGCATCTGGTATGACCAGCAGCCAGTATCCCCCAACCGCCCCCGGCTGTCAAACGCGAAGTTCGCCTTGGCGCATTTGACAGCGCGGGGCGCATTTCACAAAATAAGCCATCATTGCACACGAGGTGATTATGACTCCCGCCAGTCAACAAGCGTTGGCCGTGTTGCGCAGCACCGACAATTTTCAATGGTACGTCGTGCCGCTGCTGGCCCTGGTGATGTACGCCTACATCAACGAAGCGGAGAAGAAAAACTGGAACGCCGTGTTGTGCGGCCTGCTGCTGTGGATCAGTGAATTCACCTGGGAGATTTTCAACGCGCTGATCCTGCATTTCACGCGGTACGCGGGCATGTGGATCACGCCGGGGAAATCGGCCTACGTGATTCTGGCCGGGCTGAACGTCGAAATTTGGTTCATGTTCGCGTTGGCGGGCATGGTGGTGGCCAAGTCGCTGCCGAAGGATCGCGCGAAGAAAATTCTCGGGCTGCCCAACCGCGTGCTCGTGCCGCTGTTGTGGGGGGCGATCTGCACGTTCATCGAGGTGCTGCTCAATCAGGTCGGCGTGCTGGTGTGGGATTTCTGGTGGTGGCGCTGGCCGCACGTTTACTTGCTTTACATCGGTTACACGCTGCCGTTTTTCCTGATGACCTGGGCGCACGATTATTTGTCGACGAGGTCCAAGACGATCATCCTGCTGTCGTGGGTTGCGTTCAACATCGTGCTGTGGCTGGTGCTGGTCGTGTGGCTGGGCTGGATCTAGCAAGCGCAGCGGCGTCATTGCGGATAAAAAAAAAGCGGAACGGTTTTGACGCCGTTCCGCTTCGTCGTTAAGGCGGTGAATCAATAATCCGCGCAGGTGGCGCAGTAAGCGTGTTTGATGTTCTGGCCGTCTTCGTAGGCGATGTGCACGCCGCCGAGGCCGTCGAGCGCGATGGAACTGTAGGTGCCGTAGCCGATGGCGTCGGCGGTGTAGATCGTCCATTCGTCGCCGATCTTGCGCGCGTAGCGCAGTTCGTCGTAGTAGCCGTTGCGGTAGCTGACGTGCAGAACGTCGTTTTCGTCGATGACCAGGTGCGGCTGGTGACCGGTGTCGTCGCTCGTGTTCTCACCGGGATCGAGCGCGGTCTTGGACCATTCGCCGTCCGGCGAGTTGGTGGCGTACCACAGATCCCACAGGTTGGAGTCGGCCGAATCGACCTTGGCGTAGACCAGGTGGAAATAGCCGAAGCTGTCGACGGCGATGTCGCTGGCGATCGCACTGCCGTCAAGCGATTCCAGGGTCCATTCCGTTCCGGTCCACTCGGCGAGCGTCAGGAAGCCGACCGGATAGCCGCCGGCCATGTAGGAGATGACCGGGCGATTGTCGGGCGTCGCCGCGATGGCCGTAAACCAGCCGGATTCATAAGACGTGTCGACCGGCTCGAAGGCCCATGAGCCGTTGTAATACTGACCGGCTTCGAGGCTGCCGACCAGCTCGGGCATATCCAACTCGGTGTGCGCCATCAAGAGGCGGTCGCCGGCCAGTACGCAGGAGGTCCAGAAGCCGCCGTTGCCGTTGTCGATGGTCTGCGTCTGCCAGGCGCCCGCCGGTGCGAGCCAGGCGAAGTTCAGTTTGTGGCGCTGGTGGTTGCCGTAAAGGATGTAGATCGTGCCGGCGGCGTCGATTTCCATGCTGGGGAACCAGCCGGTGTCGTTGTCCTGATTATCGATATACGTGGCGGTGAAAGCGTCCTTGGCGGCCGTTTTAATGGCGTAGGCCAATACGTTGTTGTCGCAGGACAGGTTGCTGCAACCGGTGTAGGCGACGTGCACGGCGCCGTCGGTGGTCGCCTTGATCGACGTCTGGCGGTTGCCGCCGGAGGTGCGGTCGACGGTCTCGACGGTAAAATCGACGTCGCCGGGCGTCACGTCGTCATCATCGTCATCGTCGTCATCGTCGGTGGTGTCGTCGTCATCGTCGCCGGTCTCAACGCAACAACCGCCCGTACAAACCCACCCCGGGCCCAGCGCTTCGGTACACTCGCCCGTCAATTCACAAGTGATGCAATCGGCTTCGTTGTCATCGTCATTGTCGTCGTCATCGTCGTCGCCGCAAGCGATCAACAAACAAGCGCAGCCGACGGCCAGCAGGGCAAAGAAAAGCAGCAAGCGGGTCATCTTCATTGTTCTTCCCTTCATCAATATAAGAGTTTAATTATTGATGGAGTCGGCGAAGGGAATGTAACACAATTTCCTCCTCGGCGTAATGAATATTTACAGATGCTTTTCGCGGCGGTTGACGGTCGCGCGTCGGCCCGGCATGATAACGGCTACCAATTCCATCCACTATAATAATTAGCGGAGACGCATGATGAACTGGCAAACGAGGCTGCGAATCATCGCTCTTTCCATTCTTCCGTTTTTGCTGGCGTCGGCTTTGCTTTACTTTTTCACGCAGATCAATCTCGTGTCGAAGGATCCCATCGCCTTCGACGGGAGTAAGTTTTCGGCGACCTACGTGACCGACCAGGGCGCAGTGGCGATCAAGCGCGCGACCGAGGAGTCGATTTACGAGGTGACCGGCGAGATCAACGGGCTGCTCAAGACCGACCAACGCGGCATGAACGTCGGGTCCAACGGCGAAGAGGGATACACGCCCTTCTGGCTGCATTTCAGCAATCCGGTGCTGTCGCTGAGCACGGAGAATCCGGAGTACCCGATTTACGACCACATCGGTGTGCTGGGCGAACCGCAGCAGTCGTACACGGCGCGGCAGGAGGAGAGCCTGATTCTGATGGACGACATTCTGCAGAGTCAGGCGTCGTACCGCTACGGGATTTTCACCGTCGACGGCGTGCGCGCGGGCACGGCGATTTACGACGCGACGTGCGGTTTGTTGTTCCGCTTGCAGATCAAGCAGCCGGATCATCCGGACCTGCGCCTGACCGACACCGATTTTCCGATCAGCCGCAATCGCGTGACGCTGGTGATCGTCAATACCCTGTTGGCCGTGCTGATGCTGGTCGTGCTGTTCCGGCAGGCGCGCCACGCGGCGGCGGAAACCAGCGAGCAGGCGCGGCGTGAGGCGTTCCTGGTGCTGCTGGGCGTGTTGTGCGTGGCGACCGACACGCTGCTGGACATCTGGTATCCCTTCGCGTTCGGCTTTATCGCGCCGATGGTCTGGCACGCGCTGATTGCGATCGCGCTGTTCTATTTCGGGCGCGTCGGCTTCATCCCGGCGGTGGCGGAGATCGCGATGGTCTTCGCGTTTTTCCTGTACGACAAGGGCTCGGCGCTGACGTTCTTTTACGTGCCGGGTTCGATCACCGCGTTTTTGTTGGTGCTGCGCCGCCGCGCGTTGCAGCCGCGGCATGAGGAAAGTTAGAGCGTTTCCTCGTATAGCGGATACAGATTGACGACCACCACGGCGCGCTGCCCGTCGACCTCGAAACCGGCGGGCAGATGCAGCCGCACGCCGGTCAACATTCCCTGCCCGTCGGTCAGCTTTTCCAGATTGAAGCCATAGTCCAAATCGAGCCCCTCGCCGGTCGCCGGATCGATGAGCAGGATGACCGGTACGTGCTCGCTTGCCGGCAGCGTGGCGGCGTTGAATTGCGCGGTGATCGTGCCCGCGCTGTGCCAACCGCCGATCGACGCCTGCGTCAGGGAGGTCACCGTCAAGCCCGCCGGTTTGACGCCCAGGCCCTCACCGGCCGGCGCGAACAACGCGGTGCCGTTGAGGATCATCTTGTTGCTCAGCGGATGGCACAGGCCCAGCAGATTGAGGGCGAAGCCGAAAAATTCGATGTTGCCGCAGGTCACCTCGGCGTAGCAGTTGAGCGCGTCGGAGGTGAGATCCTCGTTGAGCAAGCCGCTAACGCGGTAGAGGTCCAGCGCGATGGACACGCCGGTGATTTCCATTTGGAAGCCCTGACTGTCGATGGCGAAATAGGAATCCTCGAAGGCGCCGTTGAGCGGAAAGACGCTCTTGGTTTCGGGATTGACCACCGGATTCAGGCCGGTGGCGCCTTCGAAAGCGAGCAACACAAAACGTTTGCCGGCCCGGTCGATCGACACCGGCGTGAGCAGGAAGTTGTAGCTGTCGAAGCCGATCTGATTGAAGGTGGTCATCATCGGCGGTTGCGGCACGGCCTGACGGCGCAGCAACAAGACGGAGGCGGCCGCATCGGTGATGCTCAGCGGCAGCGCACGGCCGGTCGGCGCGGCGGTAGTGAAGGAGAACGCGCCGGCGAAATCTCCGCCCTTACCGCCGCCCAGCAGGCGATTGCCCACGCGCCGGCCGCCGGTGAGGTATTCGCCGGCGATCGCCACTTGATATTGCGTATCCATCGGCAGCGGGTTTTCCGGGATGACGCTGAAGAAGTTGCCGTCGGCGCTGACCTCGACGCGATGGGCGAAGGACGGCGTGAGGGTGACGCGCAGTTCGTCTTTGTCGATGCGCGCGCGCAGGGTGTCGCCGCCGTTGCGCACGACGAGGCGGAAGGTCAGCACTTCGGTCGGGTTGACCGCCTGCTCGATGCCGGTCTGCGACGAACCTCCGTTGGTGAAGTGGTAGACGAACGCGCCGTCGGCGGGGATCACCTCGTCGGGCGAGAGGTCGCAGCGTTCGTCGCCGGAATTTTCGCAATAGCCGAAGGGAACGAACCAAAGCGTGCCCGCTTCGCCGCCGATGTACAGACCTTCGGGTCCGATGGCGGGCGAGCCGTTGAGGTCGTTGCGGTCGCCGGCGGTGGTGTCGAAGGACCACAGCTTCATGCCGTCGTCGCGCAGGGCGTAGAGTTTGCCGTCGCCGCCGCCGAAGTAAACGTTCCCCTCGCCGTCGATGGCCGCCGAGGAGCGAATCGGATCGAGCGTATCGAAAGCCCACTTGAGCGTGCCGTCGGGATTGATGGCGTAAAGCGTGCCGTCGGTCGAGCCGACGTAGATCGTGCCGTCGTCGGCGATCGAGGGGCTGGCGTAGAAATGATCGCGGGCGGCGAATTTCCAGACCTGCTTGCCGCTGTCGAGGTCGTAGGCGTGCAGGTAGCCGTCAAAGGATCCGGCGAGCAACAGGCCGAGCGCCTCGTGCACCGCGACGCTGCCGCCGACGGGCCCGAGGGTGACGTTCCACCAGCGGCGCGCGCCCGCGGTGTCGACCGAGCGCACCATGAAGTCGTTCGCGCCGAAGTACACTTCGCCGCCAGGGCCGATGGCGGGACAGGACCAGACCTGGTCGATCGTCTTGTATTTCCATTTGACGACGCCGCTCTGGTCGATGGCGTACAGGTGGCGGTCGTCGTTGCCGGCGTAGAGCGTGCCGTCCACGCCCATGGCGATGTGGCCTTCCCACCAGGGGATGAAGGCGTCGCCGGCGTCGGCGGAAACGCGCCAGACCTCCTGACCGTCGGGCGTGAGCTTGTACAGGTAACCGTCGCCGGCCGGCAGGTAGATATGACCGTCGGCGGCGATCAGCGCGGTGGAATCGATGATTTGCTCGGTCGCAAACTCCCACTTTTTTTGACCGTTGGCGGCCACGGCATAAAAGCGCGTGTCGGCCGAGCCCATGTACACCGTGCCGTCCTCGTCGAGCACCGGCTCGTGGAACATGCCCTTGCCGGTTTCGAACGCCCACAACGGACGCGAGGAGGCGACGGGCATGATCGGGCTTTGGCCGGTGTTGCGGCTGGTGCGGCGATGCATCGGCCAGGGCGAAGTGCTTTTGACGGGCACGCCGTAATCGTAAACGATCGGCGTGACGTCGTCGTCGTCGGCATCGTCGTCGTCGCCGGGCGTGGCGTCGTCGTCGGAGAAATCGTCATCGTCGTCGGCGCTCAGGCAGGCGCCCGTCAGCAACAAGCAGAAAAAAACGGTGAGCGATAAAATGCGCATCCGTCCCTCCCAAGAACGAAAACGTTTACGCGAAGCGGAAGCTGGCCAAAAACGCCGGGGCCGTTTTCAACCGAAAGTGCGTCACCGATTTGGAAACGAGCCGGCCGGTCTCCACTTCCGTGAGCACGCCGTAGCAGGTGGTGTGCGACACGGGGAGGTTCCAGGGCCGGATGTTCACCTTTTCGCCGACGAACTCATAGGCCGTACCGTCGACCGAGAAATTCAGCTTGTAGCGCAGAATGTGCTCGGTGAAATACTTGAGTTCGAGGGAGCCGGTCGCCGGTGCGTTTTCACACAGACCGTCGACGGTGATCGCGCCGGTCAGTTCCTGCCAAAGGAATTTATCGCCGAGCGGGTTGAGCCATTCGCTCAGACGCCTGGGGCCCCAGGTGGAACGAAACGACATCGGGCGGCGGCCCGGCTCGCCGAACTCGGGCTCGAATTCGTGATCGCCGGTCATGACCTCGTCCATGACGAAGCCGACGCGACGCTCTTTGACCATTCGTTTCAGATCGCCGATTCTGCCCATGGCCTACGCTCCTTTTTTGTTCGCTTTCCCACCGACGGTGAGAAACATATTGGAGGTCCAGCTCATAAAATTGGCGAGCGGCGGCACCAGGCGCGAGTAGAAGCCGAAGTCGTTGATCAGGCTGACCATCTCGATCTGTTTTTCCTTTTTGGTCGCCTGGAAGATGATCCTGCCCACTTTCTCGGGCGTCATGGAATAGTACGGTACGAGTTTCATCGAGAGTTTCTGGCCGAGGGTCTCGCCGGGGATGTCTTTGTAAAACGGCGTGTTGACCATGAAGGGGTACACTGTGGTCACGCGCACGTTATGCTTTTTCACTTCCCAATGGAGAATCTCGGAGAACGCGCCCAGCGCGAGTTTGATCGTCGCGTAGGCGCCCCAGGTCGGCAGGCGGAAGAAGGCCTGGCCCGAGCTGATGTTGACGATCTGACCGCCGCCGCGGGCGATCATCGCCGGGAGAAAGGCGTAGACGTGATAGAGCAGCCCGCAGAGGTTCACTTTGATCAGCCGCTCCCACTCGTCGATGGTGGTGTCGATCAGCTCGCCGCTGTGGCCGATGCCGGCGTTGTTGATGAGAATATCCAGGCCGCCCAGGTCGTCCTCGACCCAGCGAGCCAGCGCCTCAACCTGCGCACGGTCGGTCACGTCGACCCGGCGCGTGTGGACCGGCACCTGGAAGGCGCGCAGTTTGTCGGCGGCCCGCGCCAACGCGTTTTCGTCGATGTCGGTGATAATCGGTTCCGCGCCGGCCTTGGCGAATTCCTCGGCGGTGCACAGGCCGATGCCGCCGGCGCCGCCGGTAATGAGCACCCGTTTGCCTTTTAGTTTTCTCATAATCCCTCCCACGAAAACCGCCGAACGTCCGCCAATGCGCCTTAGTTCAATCGACCGAAACCGAAGAAGGCGAAGTTGACGATTTCCTCGCCCAGTTCCTCGGGCGTCAGGTCGGCGAAGTTGCCGTGCCACCAGGCGGTGATCATCTGCAACGCGATGCCGACCAACGATTGCGCGACGATGTCGGCGCGGCACGGCCGAGCAAAGCCGTTGGCGATGGCGTGTTCCAAAAAGAACTGCGCCAATTGGGCGAAGCGCGTGTAGAAGCCGGCCAGCTTGTCGCGAAACTCGCCGTCGACGGCGTTGGCCTCGCGCAAAAAGAGGACGGTCATTTCCTTGTTCTCTTCCAGCAGGCGGGCCAGTCGCTTGACGGCGTTGAGCGACGCGTTGCGGTATTGGTCGAGGTTGGCCGGCAACTCGGCGGACATTTCGCTGAACTGGCCGAGCAACTCGATGGCGAAGCGGTCGAAGATCGCCTCGAAGATTTCGCGCTTGCCGACGAAGTAGCGATAGAACGTGCCCTGACCGACGCCCGCTTCGGTCACAATATCCGATATCAAAGTGTTGTGATAACCTTTATCGACGAACACGCGAACCGCCGCGTCGATCAGCGTGTTCTGCGTGCGCGTTTTGCGTTCACGATCTCTTTCCCGGCGCAAGTCGGAAACCACGGCGTCCCCCTTCCAGTTCGTTTCAAATTCGTCCGTTGCGTTGCCAAGGTCTTGGCAATGAAACGATAATCGATACGGACGGACGAATCAATCTCGATATTTGTCAATTTTAACCGATTGATATGATATATTTTTCATCCAATCATCCGTTTGGTCACCGGGCTATTTTATCCACTTTTTGACACAATGCAACAAAGTCCTTGTCTTCGCAAAGAAAATTCGTTTTCACACCAAAACGGACTGACTCGTCCGTTTCAGGGATTGCGCCGCCGGCAAATTTGATGGTATATACTTTCGCACACCCCGGAATTTTCACATCAAGATTTTTCACCCACGATTTGTGCAACTCGATAACACTCGACGATTCACGAACTGGAAAGTGGAGCGATGAATACACTAACCGACAACTGGAAAGTCAGCGGAGCCCTGGCCGCGAAAAAAGCGGTGGCGAAAACGGCGCTGGTCGCGGTGGGCGTCGCCTTCGAGTTGGGCGCGAAG
>Ga0116164_10000058_pt1 | contig 106643 bp, 106 predicted proteins | sample AD_UKC109_MetaG_FD_89888 | JGI IMG/M metagenome (GOLD analysis project Ga0116164, IMG submission 89888) | Active sludge microbial communities of municipal wastewater-treating anaerobic digesters from Hong Kong - AD_UKC109_MetaG | ecosystem: Engineered > Bioreactor > Anaerobic > Digestate... | reverse complement strand
TTTATCTATAAATAAATATTTTAATTCTACGATCGCTATCTGATAAGTGTTTTCATGCAATATCAATGTCTGTCTCACCCTCTAGCATGAGATCTGAATGGCCGTGTCACCAATAACATACGGCCATTTATTTTTTATTCGTTCCTATGATTTTAACTTCAGTCCTCCTGTTCATCTTTCTTCCTTCATAAGTAACATTATCACCTATGGGAGAAGTGTTGCCATAACCTTTATATGTGAGTCTTGTCACTGCTATCTTGTTTTTAACAAGGTAATCGACAACAGACAATGCTCTTTTCTCTGATAGTATCAGATTGTGCTCATCGGTTCCGGTTGAATCAGTATATCCACCTATTTCCACCGATATGTCTTCATTTAAAGCGAGTAATTCTACAAGGTTATTTAATTCAGCTACAGATTCTTTTTTCAGTTCCCATGAATCAATCTCATAAAAAACATTTGAAAGAAGCATTTTCTCACCGACTTTAAGCGGATTAAGATAAATTTTCTTTATGAGTGGCTCCATCACGGAATGTTCTCCTTCAAACATAAAATTTTCAGAATAAAAAAGATAACCAGGGTTTGAAATATTAATTCCGTAATTAAATCCGGAAGGCAGACATATCAGAAAATTGCCATTTTCATCTGTAGTATTTCTCATAGTTACGCGATTTGTAGACAGATTAATCAACTCATATTCAGCCATAAGGGATCTGCCTGTTTCCTTATCAATTACAGTGCCGCTAAGATATGCTACCGCATCTGGTCTAACCGATTCATCAAGTTTGAAGAAAAATATATCTTTCCCGTTCTCATTGTCGCGTTTTGAGGAGAAATATGCATTTTGTCCGCTTGCCTCTATAACCAGTCCCATATCATCACTGGCTGTATTTATAGGATACCCCAAATTCCGGGGTTCTGTCCAGGTACTATCATCCTTCATTCTGCTCATCCATATATCAAAGCCTCCCATACCAGGTCTGCCATCTGATGTGAAATAGAGTGTCTTTCCATCGAAATGAATAAACGGAGACATTTCATCTCCCTCTGTGTTTATAACATCACCAAGATTTACCGGTTCTGAACATATCCCTTTTTCATTCAACACTGTATACCACAAATCTTTTCCTCCACGACCTCCTGGTCTGTTGCTGGAAAAGAAAAGCACGGAACCATCAGCACTTATTGAAGGTGTTGACTCCCATGCGCTTGTATTTACCGGCGGCCCCAGATTATACGACATTGTCCATTTTCCATTCCTGTAAGCCGAGAAATAAATGTCACAGCTTCCATATCCTCCTTGCCTTTCACAGGCTGTAAAGAACATGTAATTGCCACTGGAAGATAAGGTCTGCGCTCCTTCATTCTGAGAGGTATTGAGAGGGGCTCCGGCATTTACAGCCTGCTCCCACCCATTTTCCGACCTGTAACTCATATAAAAATCTTCCTGTGCAGTCCTGAAAGGCAATGAATAATGCCCAATAAGCTCCTGTCGTGTAAATATGAGAGTTTTTCCATCGGCTGTAATAGAAGGCCAGTACTCATCATTCTTTGTATTAATATTATTTCCAACACTGACCGGATTAAAAGAAACAGGTTCCAGCATAGCCTTGATGGCAAACTCACAGTTTTTTATGTTCTTAATCGCAAGAAGTCTGTTTTTCTCAGAAGTCTTTTCACTTCGGAGATAGGCTTTGTAATGAAGGAGCGCTCCGGAATAATCTTCTATCATCATCTCAGCATTGGCTAGATTAAAATATGCAGGCCTGTAAAAAGAAGAATCGATATTAAAAGCAGCTTTATAATTTTCGACAGCAGGAGCATATTTATTCTGCCTGCTGTATAATTCTCCAAGCATCATGTACGACTCAAGGAAATTTTCATCATACGATAAAGCCAGTTTAAAATAAGTCTCCGCGTTTTCATAATCAATATACTCGTATGATCTCAAGCCATCATTATATGCCTTCAAAGCTTTGTTTGACCTTGAATGCAGGTCCTGTGAAACAATTTCTGATAATAGCACACAGGAAAAAAAGACTATATTAATTATGTATTTCGTTTGCATAGTCTGCTTATGGTATGTGCATGTACTTGTGAATCTGAAGGGATATTCTCCACTTAGTATTATGTTTTACATATTCTACGATTTCAGGAATAATTTGTTCGAATTGTCTCCATTCAGGTTGAAGATAGAGTTTACACTTCTTCCCCGCCAGTTCTCTGTTCCTCTCCGCCCAAATTAAATCAGTTTTATTTTGAATTATAACTTTTAGCTCATTGGCTAAAGTGAAATTTTCAGTCAAAGGAGGCATATTTTGCTTGGGAGACAAGCATATCCAGTCCCACATACCGCTCATTGGATGGGCTCCTGATGTTTCAAGAAAAGTACTGATCTTGTTTTTTCTGAGTTCTGAACATAAATAATCTAGATTCCACATAAGAGGTTCTCCACCCGTTACAACAACAGAATCCGATCCTGATTTAATTGCATGCTCAATAATTATATCTGTTTCCACTGCAGGAAATAATCCCGGGTCCCATGTAAACCGTGAATCACACCAACTACATCCGATATCACATCCACCGAGCCTTATAAACCAGGCCGCTTTCCCTGAAAAAAAACCTTCACCCTGTATACTGAAAAATTCTTCCACCAGCGGGAGTTTTTCTTTATTTTTTAATTCACTGACCATTTAGTTCCATGTAAAAAATTCAACAAATTGTCTGCCAATTACCCTGTCAAACATATTATTATTCTCCAAAAAGAAGTCTGTATTCTTTTTTTGAAGCAATCTGTACCCAATCTTCCGGGATAATTTTCCAGTTATTTAAAGGTACCGGAGATATATTTTTTTTCTTCTTAATTGATTCTATCATTAAATATCTCATATCATTCCGGGTCGAACAAAGCAACCTGGAAGGTATTTCTTCAGCTTTAATTCCTGCACCTCTGGTGAGATGCCCTCCTCCCCCGTTCCCTCTGAATGAATTTACAGCAACCCGGTATACTGCCTGTCTGCTGAAGGGACGTCCATCACTCATTGATTTTATTATGACTCTTCTTCCTTTTGGCTTTCTAACATCAACAACATATTCAATACCTGCCGCCGAATCAAAATCATAGACAGGATTTTTCAGCCATGCCCTTCCGTTAATAAGCAAAGGTTTTCCGTCTTTATTGATTTGATAGTTTAACATATAATCGTCCGGCCCATTCATGGTGTTAAGCCAACCGGAATATGAGAACTCAAGGTATTTCCTGATCTCCTCACCACTCATATTTATTGTATATAAAAGATTTTCATACCTGTAAAGTTTAAACATATCGCTCACTCTAATATCTCCCTTTTCTATGCTTGCATCGAAAGAAAAAGGTGCTGCAAAGGAAATATCTGCTCCTGTTAGTTTAAGCTGCTCCGTATGAATCATATCAACAAAAGATGAAGAACCAAAATAGGAGTCACGTGTTGAAACTGTGTTTTCTGAAGATCCTATTATCATATTAACATACTCTTTTACAGCATGGTCCTGGTGACTGAATCTCCCGGTGAATTCTCTGTCGGGTTTAAAATCCGATACATCTATAAGACTTCCTGTTATTTTTTTTATTTGTTTCCCGTTAATACGGCTTGATGAAAAAGTAATATCAGCACGGGCAATCTTTTCTGCCCTGTCACCTGCATTAAGTATCAAAACAGTATCACCTTTCCTGTTTACAAATTGTTCATTGGCATAATTATGATCATGGCCTGTAAAAATGATATCAAAGCCCGGAATATTATAAGCAACGGATGCAGATCCATTTTCACTAAAAGGTTTGTTTTTCTTATAGTCACGACTATCCCAGCCTGAATGGAAAAGACCTACAATAAGATCAGGATCTTGTTTCTGTATTTCCGGCATCCATTGTCTGGCTGTTTCAAGCATATCTCTGAATTCTATTCCCTTATATAATTCTTCCGGTAACCATAAAGGTATAGCCGGGGTTATTAATCCAAGTACAGCTATTTTAAGATTATTTTTCCGGATCATTACATATGGAATGAAGTATGGATCACCAGTTAATGTATTGACTGCATTTGCCCCCAGCCAGGGAAAATTAAATTCTTCAGAAAGCCGGTCGTAAACCTGATGGCCTGCTTCAATATCATGATTGCCTGCTGTTCCAGCGTCATATTCCAGCCAGTTCATTGCTTCCGATACAATATGATTTGAAGCAGTATCTATAAAATTATAGTAATAAACCAAAGGTTGTCCCTGAATAATATCGCCTCCGTCGAGAAGGATGAGTGACTCCCTTTGTTTCCTGATTTTTTTAATATAACCTGAAATATTGGCAAGAGAGACATCAGTCTTACACCTTTCAATGTAATCATATGGCAGAATGGCCCCATGTAAATCAGTAGTCTGAAGTATAGTTATTGTTATGTCCTCTCTTCCATTGCAGGACAAAAGCATAATCAGAACAAAGCATAAAAGGAAGAATTGTTTTTTATAAGCACAAGCCATTTTTTTTGCAATTAAAGCTATAAACTTATGAAAGAATATTCATATACGGTAATACTAATTCAGGTAAAACAAATCCGTTGTTATAACCTATCTTTACATCGTAATGTCATAATATGGTAAAGACTGGTCTTGAAATTATAAGAAACGAGCTTCCCCGTCAATTAAAAGGGAAAAAAACAGGTGTTTTATGCCATGCTCCAAGTGTGGCATCAGATTTCTGTCATATAACAGACATTCTATCAGAAATGAAGGATATACATCTTTCTGCCATTTTTGGTCCTCAGCACGGAATGTTCGGACAAACTCAGGACAACATGATAGAATGGGAAGGACACAAAGATGACCGGCTACATGTTCCGGTTTACAGCCTTTATGGTAAAAACCGCAAACCCGACAGGGACATGCTAAAAGAGATAGAAGCTTTTGTGATTGATCTTCAGGATGTAGGTGCAAGACTCTATACTTATGTCTGGACAACAAAGTTATGTATTGAAGCATGTTCTGAAATGGGTATTCCTATTTGGATACTGGACAGGCCGAATCCTATAGGACGGTTACCCTATGATGGTCCGGTGCTTAAAAAGGAGTTTTTTACCTTTGTGGGTGGGGCATCAATACCAATGTGTCACCGGATGACAATTGGCGAAATGGCTCTGTGGATCAAAGAAAAATATTACAGAAATGCTGATCTTAATATAGTCTGGATGAAAGACTGGCACAGAGATTCATTATTTACCGAGACAGGTCTGCCATGGATATTACCTTCTCCCAATATGCCTTCACTTAATACTTCCATAGTTTATCCCGGGACAGTTCTCGCAGAAGCACTAAATATTTCAGAAGGCAGAGGTACAACTATCCCATTTGAGCTGACCGGAGCGCCATTTATTAATTCATACAGATTAAAAGACTTCCTCGACAAAAGAAAAATAAGTGGTTGCGTGTTTCGTGTTCACGGCTTTATACCCACATTCAATAAGTATAACGGAGAGTACTGTAATGGGATACAAATACATGTAACAGATCCCGAAAACTATTACCCTGTGGCTACAGCTCTTGAGATTTTCAATGCCGTTATCAAAACAACGCCAGAAAGATCTCTTAAGTTCAGACTTCCTCCGTATGAATATGAAACCCGGTTAATGCCCTTTGACATACTTTCAGGTGATGATGGAATGAGAAAAACCCTGGAATCCGGTAATTCTTTATCCACAGAAAAAGAAAGATGGAAATATGAAATTGAAGATTTTATTAAAGAGTTCAGGGAAATTTCTGCTTATTCTGAATAGAATAAATTAACCAGTCCGTTAAACTATTTTTTCACCAGGATATCTGATAATTTTTTGATCAGCTGGTCAGGATAAATTGGTTTAATTATATAATCATCAAAATCTGATGATCTTATTTTCTCAAGATCATCAGCCAGACTATAAGCGGTTTGTGCAATTATTTTACCGGTATGTCCTGATTCTTTTATTTTTGTTGCTGCGAGGTAACCATTTAATAATGGTAATTGGATATCCATCAATATCAATGAGATATCAGGGTTATCCATAGCACTTAATACAGCTTCGCTTCCATCTCCTGCATTAAACAGAACAGCTCCTGTTTTTTCCAGAATCTTATTGAGGTATAATCTGCTTGCAGGATCATCTTCAACTATCAGAATCTTTATTCCTTTAAGTGATTTGTTTTCCATAATGCTCATGTTTATTCAAACAGCCCATCGTCACGTAAAAGCAGAAGGATAGCTGACTGAGGAACAACAATATATTTTTCTTTATTGAATTCTATTTCTATAGCACTGCTCTGAAGATATACAGCCTGATCACCCTCCTTCGCCTGAAGAGGAACATATTTAGGCTCTTCACTGCTGTTCTTCCATGGCTCATCAATATCACTGACAGCAGGTATAGGATAACCCGGCCCTACTTTAAGAACATATCCTATCTGGACTTTTTCGTTTTCATTTACCCCCGGAGGAAGATATAGTCCGCTCTTTGTCTTGGACTGTGGCACTTTTGGTTTTATCAGAATTCTGTCACCAATTACGATCAGCTTCTGAAGATCTTTCTCATCTAATAATACACCCATCATTAACACAATAAACGACAAATTTAGCCATTTTTATCTAAATCTGTGAGCACAGAGATCCAATTAAGAAAAATTGAATAAAATATTATTATTTTACCACACTAAAATGGATATACAGGACACATATAAGACCATCAAAAAAATATCATACGGTTTGTACAGGGAAAAAGGAAGCAAATTTATTGCACTGGCATCACCTGTATCTGATGAACATGAAGTAAAAAGAATAATTGATGAAGTTAAGAAAGAACATCATGATGCGAAACATCATTGTTATGCATATGTTTTGGGGAAGGATGAAGATGTCTGGAGGATTAACGATGACGGAGAACCATCAGGCACTGCAGGACGACCTATTCTGGGGCAAATAAAATCATTTGGACTAACCAACATATTGATCATAGTAACTAGGTATTTCGGGGGCAAACTCCTTGGTGTCAGCGGATTGACTATTGCCTATAAAACAGCAGCAAGATCAGCTCTTGAAAATGCTTCATTTATTGAGAGGGTATTAAGTGAAAGATATGAATTGAAATATCCGTATTCGGCAATGCAGAATGTGATGACTCTCCTGAAGGAATATGATATAGAACAAAGCGAACATGTTTTTGATCTGACATGTAAAATAGTAATACAGGTACGATTATCTCTGAAAGAAGATCTGTTATCCCGTTTATCCAGAATAGATGATCTCACTATTAATCATCTGGCTTTATGATAAAATGCATAAAACAATATGCTTATGAATTTTCAGAACAAAATTACATCATTAAGTATAAAAGTTGTTAATTAATTATTAACAAGCCCCTCCTGAAATGATTATGTTAAGTAATTTTGATAATATTATGAACAACAACCCGTAAACCAGCAATACTATGAATAACAGAAGCTTAGTGTCAATAGACGATTTCTCGACAGAGGAAATTATATCGACTCTGGACCTGGCTGAACAATTTGAAAAAGAGCCTGTCCAGAAGCTTCTTGAGGGCAAGGTAATAGCCACTCTCTTTTTTGAACCATCAACACGTACAAGACTTAGTTTTGAAAGTGCCATTAACAAACTTGGTGGTAAAATTGTCGGTTTTTCCGATGCATCTTCTTCCAGTGTGACAAAAGGCGAATCGCTTCATGATACTATCAGAATGGTAAGCAGTTACAGTGATCTGATAGTTATAAGACACCCTATTGAGGGAAGCGCAAGATATGCCAGTGAAATAGCGTCTGTTCCGGTAATTAATGCAGGAGACGGAGCTAACCAACATCCTACGCAGACAATGCTTGATCTGTATTCTATACGTAAAACGCAGGGGACTTTGGATAATCTTAATATTTTCATGGTTGGGGATCTGAAATATGGGAGAACAGTTCACTCTCTTATGATGGCTATGTCGAGATGGAATACAGTATTTAATTTCATCGCACCTGAAGAACTTAAGATGCCTGATGAATTCAAACTGTATCTTGATAATCTGGGACTAAAATACTATGAACATTCAGATTTTAATAATATTATTTCTAAAGCTGATATTATTTATATGACAAGAGTACAGAAAGAGCGGTTCTCTGATCCTATTGATTATGAAAAAGTTAAAAACATATATGTTCTGAGAAATTCGATGCTGGAAGATACTAAACCAACAATGCGTATTCTCCATCCCCTTCCCCGGGTTAATGAAATCAGTCCTGATGTTGATTCCAATCCCAAAGCCTATTATTTTGAACAAGCCCTCAATGGTGTTTTTACCAGACAGGCTATTATTTGCAAACTGTTAAATATTAAGTAAAACTCTCAGCAGAATGAAGGAACCAAAACAATTAAGCGTCAGTGCTATCCAAAATGGTACAGTGATTGATCACATTCCTGCAAAAAATCTTTTCAAAGTCATTCATATTCTGGGGCTTGATAAATTTGATCACCAGATTACATTTGGGACAAACCTGGAGAGCAAAAAGCTTGGTAAAAAGGCAATTATCAAAATTGCTGACAAATATTTTGAAAATGCGGATATTAATCGCATTGCCCTGGTTGCTCCTGATGCCAAACTGAATATTATCAAAGATTATGAGGTTGTTGAAAAAAAGGTGGTAGAGGTTCCTGACTATATAACAGGGATTGCTAAATGTATGAATCCCAAATGTATAACAAATTTCGAACAGGTTAAAACACGCTTCCGTGTTGTATCCAAAAAAAATGTGACTCTAAAATGTCTTTATTGTGAAAAAATCACAGATCAGGAGAATATGCATATTATATAAAGTAAGAACATAATTGGTTTGCTTTATATTAAAAAAACCTACCTCAGTCTTTCGTATGATCTTACAAGTAACTCATCTTTCCTGACACCTCTGTATGCCAATATTGAAAATATAAACATCAACAAAGGAAATAAGTAACTTATGCACGGGCTTACAGAAGCATTACCGGCAGTTGAGAATAAATACATAAAGGAGATCATTACAAGAATAAGAATCGCTGAAAGAATAATAAGCAGCAAAGATAGTTTTAATTGTATCTTTCTGTACCTGAAGAGAAAAAGAGTTGTCAGTGCAATAAGTGCAATAAGGATAAGCAAAATAAAAGTCACTTTTAATAATACCGGAAAGAAACTTCCAGGCACAGGTAGTTCCGTATTTAACGGAAAGAGGCTTATAAATAGCCTGCCTGAATCATTTGTAAAAGAAAACAAATTTCCCGTCAATGACAGAAATGAAAATAGAGAGATTAAAAAAAGGTAAACTGATTGGATACGCTGTATCATGTTAATCAGATAATATTGTTTGATACTTATTTCCTTCTCTTCAAATATTGATAATCAAGATAGTATAATATCTTAACAGAGATACTGTTGCTCTGTGGAGAATTGAACATATAATCAATATTGTCAGTAAAGTTATTAAAAATAAAATCGCCATAACTATATATTGCATTTTTCCATACAATGGAAATATCGCTACCCGGAGCAAAACGCCAGTTATAAACCAGATCCACATTAAAGGAGTTAAAATTACTGTCATGGATACCTGTATAAGGGGTATCGGGATCAAGTTCCCCATTTTCTGTCAGGAGAAAATAATCATTGGTATAATCTGCACGCGACCAGTAATGGCGTAATCTTAATGACAGATATGCTTCAGAGGAGAAAATATATCCGGCAGAAAGTGTATTCATATATGTTTTATTATTCCGTTTACCAAAGAATATTTCTCCTGATTCATAATTATTCACATAGCCGAAATCGTTTAACTGAGACTGATACGAAAACATGTGATTAATGGACAATCTGTTGTTCAGACGAATACCCGGATTTAAGGAAACCATATAGTTTCTCTGGTCATACTCTGACCATATTTTAGTCAAAGAAAAATTCGTTCCAATAAAGAATTTTTTATCTCTGTTTGTATCGTAGGAAAAAGAAGCCTGGATTTCTTTCCCGCTGTGATAGAACCATCCATCCACTCTGGGTTCGAAATAATCGTCCATCCCTTTCGGAGAATATTCGAACCGGAGGTTTACATTTGAATGATTCCGGAAGATAGTAAAAGAAGAAAGGCTTATTTGTGTGCGGGTGAAGACTCTGGGTGAATATAACTGGGAATAATCAAACTGAATGCTATTTCTGGAGCTGTTAATTCTCCATACTGGTCTGTTAATGTTATATGAAAACTGCAGTTCATTGCTGAATTCATTATTTCTCCGGATGTATCCCATGTCATTCGGATCGTAAGTATCAGAAACACCACTCAGGGTGTATTCAAATCTAAAAGCTCCACCTGTTTTTCCCATACGCAGATCGTATGAGTGACCGAATTCAGTATCCCTGGAATCATAATACTTTTGGCTGAGAGCAATAGCACCTGAGATTGAATAAAGGTTATTTTTTGTCCGCAGCATAAAATCGGTAGCTGTAACATTGGAAGTATAGAAATTATCATCTTTCGTCCCTCTTCTGCGAACATTTGTATTAATCAGACTTACATACGAACTGTTTCCAAGGTTCTGGTCAAGAACCAGAATATTATAATTGGTAAATGGTTGTGTTTTAACAGACCTGGATAATCCTGTTATAGTATCCTCAATAACAGCATTCATTTCTGCTGTCATTGCATTTAATACCCCTATACCAAGACCAAAATGAGTACGTCCTGACAGTTTCGTGGCGTTAATCATTCCGGCTTCCGGAGGGTTTTCAACAATTATCTCATTAGCTTCTAGGGTATCATAAACATTATAAAAAAGCTTAGGTGTACTTCCTATTCTTCTTGAATAAAAAATTCTTCCTTTATCAAACAGTTCTGTCCCTTCCATAAAAAAAGGCCTCTTTTCACTATACATAACTTCAAAAGGAGTAAGATTGAGTATCTGATCATCAGCCTGAACCTGTCCAAAATCAGGTATAAGCGTTGCATCAACCGTAAAACTTTCTGTTATACCCAGTTTTATATCAAGGCCACCATTGTATGAAAATGAAGCATCATTTCCGGTATATTTATCAACATAACCTGAAATATAAGGTGTTACAGAAAGTCTTAAAGGAGGTTCAACTTCACATATCTCACATAATTCACCAAGATGGTTGATAGAAGAACCTATATCTCTGTTAACATAGTTCCAGGAAGACTGCTCTTTTATTCTTCTTACTTCACGCCATAAATTTATTCCCCATGTCTGAATTTCTTCCTTTGGAAACCGTAAAGCTGAATAAGGTATTTTAAATTCAGCCACCCATCCTTTTTCATTTATCTTAACATCGCTCTCCCATACAGCATCCCAGTTATCCTGCGCACCAAAACCACCGCCTCCGGCCATCATCATTCCACCTCCGCCACCACGACGTCCTCCCCCAGGCATGCCAAATTCAAATTGTTCTATCCTGCTGTCAGATTGAACTCCGGAGGCCGTAACTTTAAACCTGAAACCATTTATGCCATCATTATACGGACACAACTCGATACTGAAATTATCAGCATTTATCATCCTGTCTCCATCCCTTTCTCCTAATTCAACAAAAATGCTATCTGGAAAAGGATCATACATAAATGCCCCAACATAAAGGGCAATATCGTCATAAACAATTTTTACCTGCGTTTCAAAGTTTGACGGTTTTCCGTTATCCGGACTGTAAATAATAAAATTATCTGCCACAGGTACATCTCTCCATGCCTCGTCATCCAAAACACCATCTATTTCAGGAGGTTGAGAAGCTCTGACGGCTATTATCCGCTTTTTATCCTCTTCCTGAATGAAATTAGCTGTTCCTGAAACAGCTTTTGCCAGGAAGAGCAGTATGAAAAAAGATAAGCGGAATCTCAATACATATGTAAAAATTTGATATGGCATAATATTATGCTTTATCATTAAAATTTGTTCAACATTTTAAAAAAAAACCAGACAAAGATATTCTAAAGTCCGTATACTTTCAAAATGAACAAATAAAACCTGTTTGAATTAACAATTTTTAACTGTTTAAGCTTTTGACTTATTTGAAGTTATACTATCTGTCTCGATGATTGTATTTTCATCAGATAAAAAACATTACATTAGGTGAAAATTTACTTAATGCAAAAAAGAACAGAACTGATAACCAACAAAGATGGCAGTATATACCACCTGAACCTGCTTCCTGAAGATATATCTGAGAATATCATAATTGTTGGTGATCCCGGCCGTGTTGATATGCTTTCTGTGCTTCTTCATGATGTCAGAGTAAAAAAGGAAAACAGAGAATTCAAAACTGTTACAGGTTTCTATGGCAGCAGTGAAATAACAATTATCTCATCCGGAATAGGGACAGACAATATAGACATTGTTCTTAATGAGCTTGATGCTCTGGTTAATATTGACCTTATGACAGGCTTACCAAAAGAGGATCTGACATCACTTAACCTGATAAGACTGGGGACTTCAGGAGGATTACGCAAGGATGTCCCTGCAGGATCATTTGTCATGACGGAAACAGCTGTGGGTTTTGACGGATTATTGCACTTTTATTCCGGGTATGACTGGGTACTGGACACCTTATTAGCCGATGTTCTGACAGAATACATGGAATGGCCTGACACTCTTCCCTACCCTTATGCTGTAAATGCCCACAAAGATCTCACAGATTTATTTTTATCTGATAATTTTTTAAAAGGAATTTCTATCTCCGCCCCAGGTTTTTATGGCCCACAGGGAAGACATTTGCGCTTAGACCCTTTCGACAATGAATTAAACAAAAAATTGTCGGAGTTTAACTACAGGGGAAGAGTTATATGCAATTATGAAATGGAGAGTTCTGCTATTTATGGACTGGCAGCTCTTCTCGGACATAAAGCGATCACTTTTTGCAGTGTTATTGCAAACAGGGTTACCGGTGAATTTATTGATGATTACAAACCTCTGATTATGGAGCTGGGCAAAAATATCATACAAATGATTTAAAATTGTAATTGCATTATTTACTATTATTTATAAATTTGTTTTTCATTGATATAGAATCAAACACTCATGTCAAAAAAAACAGGATCAACAGATAAGGTTGACAATGAAATTGATCTTCTTGATCTGATGTACCGTTTAGGGAAAAGCATTAGAAGGGGATCTAAAGCCATAGGTAAAGGTTTTCTTATCGTATTCTTTTTTCTTGTAAAAAAATGGTTTTGGCTGGCTATGAGCCTTATAGCAGGAGTTGCCCTGTCATTTTCCCTAAAATTATCAACTGAGAGATTATATTTTTCAGATATTATCTTCAGGAGCAATACTATTCCAAATGATGAAATGATAAGTTACATTAACAAGCTTCATACATTCTGTGAGGGAAAAAACTTTGACGAACTTGCATCTGCTCTATCTGTGCCCAGATCCGGGATAATTAATATCAAAGACATAGAAGCTTTCTGGATAATAGACCGCGGATCAGATTATATTCCTGATTATGTGGATTTTAAAAACAGACACAATGTTCTTGATACAGTTAATGTCCGTATGAGAGACCGTTTTCTTATAAGGGTGAAAACGACCATACCACAGGAGCTATCAGTTATTCGTGATGGAATAATTAAATATATTGAAAAAAACCAGTTCTATCAGGCTCAGAATGAACTCAGACTTAGTCAGGCTGAAGATTTACTTAAGCGCATTGATTATGAGGTTGAGCAATTGGATAGTCTTCAGAAAGTAAAATATTTTGAAGAAACAAGGAAACTGATACCAGGAGAAGGTGGGCAGATGATATTCCTTCAGGATTATGAAACGCAGTTACTTCATGAAGATATTTATGAACTGATTGAGAAGAGACAGGAAATTGAAAGGATAAAAACAATACATTCGGGTCTGATAACACTTATCAGCGATTTTACTCCTCCCTCAAAAGCTGAAAATGGTGTTCTTTATTACGGCAGAATAATGATTCCATGTTTCTTTATATTAGCTGTTATCATATTACTTTTTATAGATAACAGAAAAAAACTATTAGAAGTATACAAGAAATATTAAATCTGTCAGGGAAGGCTATTTCAACCCTCTGGTATTCTCCTGTTTTGTGCGGTTTTCAGGCCTCCAAAATGCCAACCAAGTGATTTATAAATAAAAGGGTAATTTTTTCTTGTAAATATGGGTGTCTTTCGCACAAAACAGCACAGAAAGTTCTTCAGCCCGGAGGGCTGGACTTCCAATAGTAAAGGTTCCACCGGGGCAGTGGCAATAAAACCGTTTCAACCCCCTTTAACTTTTTCAACTTTTTCAACCGAGGAAAAGCTACCGTCAATCAGGATGTCATTTTGAAGTCACCCCCCCAGGGTTGTTGTTAGGATGTAATGCACCTTTCCCGGGGTGGAACCCGGGCTACCGGATGTTGACACCTCCGGTGTCTTGGAAAAAAAGAATCAATGTTTTGCACAGCATTAAATTCCGGGAATAATTATATAAAATTTATTTTGGGTGTCTTTCGCACAAAACAGAGAAAAAACTACAGGAAGTTTATAAGAAATATTAAGCCGTCAGGGAAAGATATTTCAGCCCTCTGGCATTCTTTTATTACCATTACCATTACTATTCTTAATAATAAAGCAATAATGGATTATCAGTAAAAGGATAAGGCATATTGAAAAAAGGAATGCAATAAGTATTGCATTCCCCAGCGCTCTCAGTATCCAGACTATAGCTATTATAGCTACATTAAAAGAAAGAATTATAATTGTTGCTTTCAGATGTGACCCAGCCAGGATAAGAATTTTGTGATGAATATGATTATTGTCTCCGGAAAAAGGTGATTTATGTTTTATTATCCTTACAAATAATATTCTGAAAAGATCAAAGACAGGTATGATGAAAATTGCAAGTGAAATGGCCGGAATAACTTCTGCAGGTTTTATAGGAGTGTCATGTAGATTCATTTCCAGGAATCTTATAAGAAATAATGACATCAGAAAACCTGTTATCATAGATCCTGTATCTCCCAAAAAAATCTTATACTTTTTACTGAAAACATTGTACCAGAAAAAAGCTGCCAGTGAACCTAACAGTGAAAAAACCAGGACAGCCATAGAAATTTTATTATTCAGAATGAACCATACTCCGAATACTATTGATGCAATTATCCCTACTCCTGATGCAAGTCCGTCTATACCATCAATTAAGTTAAAGCTGTTAATTAGTAATAATATAATGGCAACAGATACTGTTATACTAACAAAGGTTGACAAATATTCGGGGCTCTGACTCATACTGGTGAAGGTTAGTCTTATATTTCCCGGAATAACCAATATTAAGGCTGCGATGATCTGTCCTGCCAGTTTTTTATAAGCGACCAGGGCTACAATATCGTCTTTCAGTCCGACGAAAAATAGTATTAATAATCCTGCAATAATAAATCTCAGGCTTGTAGCACAAGAAATTCCGGTAAAAAGAAGAGAAGCAATAATTACTCCTGCGAAAATCATTGTCCCACCCAGCCGGGGAGTTGGCGCTGAGTGCGATTTCCTGGTTCCTGGCAGATCCAGCAAGCCTTTTATTCTGGCAATTCTGACTAAAGAAGGTATCCCAAAAAATGTGATCACGAATGATGTCAAAAATCCCGCAAAAATAATTATCCAAAACGGTTGAAAATCCGATATCAATGAAGCATATGACATGATTGAAATTTAGACATAAAATAAAGATTAGTAAAAATACCAATCTTCTTTTTGGAAATATCTATTTAAATGCTTTAAATATTAACATTTTCTTCACCTAAACATAATATACAATAGAAAAGTAAAAAGAACATTATTCCCCATTGTCTGTTGAACATTGATTCAAACATAAGAAAGAACGATACCATTGCTATAAAAATTGTCATCAGTCGGGGATATCTTATTTGCTTTCTGTAAATGAGTGGTATCAGAAGCATCATGAGCAAAGATATACTGCCAGCTATTCCAAAAGTCATTTGAGCTTCTAAATATTGATTGTGGGCATTCATTTTTAATTTAGCTTCTTCTTCAAATCCATATCTGAGGTATTCTTCAACCATTCTCTTTTCAATATTTGCCAAACCAAATCCCGTGAAAGGTTTTTCTTTAATAAGCTGGATTGCAGTATACCACTCACGCATACGCTGATCATATTTCTTCAGATCTCCGTTTTCGGATTTAAGTTCCAGTTCAGTGTAATGAATGAACCATTCTATCCGGTCGATATTTTTAACTATTGAAAATGAAAGAAAAATAAAGGTTGGGATCAACAACAAATAAGTGATTATCTTCTTGACTCCGGTTGAAGCTATTCTGATCATAACAGAAATGACAATGATCATAAATACTATTATACCTGCTTTTGAAGCCAGTAAAAATATCACCACTGCCAGAACGATAAGTGATGATATGAAATATATATTTTTTAGCTGCCATTTATTCTTAAACAATAACAAAAGCAAAATGGTAAAATTTACTTTTAATGACATGTAGGTAGGGTGCTCAAGAATAGAAAAGCCCAGAGAAAATAAATCTTCATTATTATTCTTTACAAAATCCAAAATTGATCCTTGCCCAGCACCAATAATACTAATTATTATGATTCTAGTTATTAAAAATACTGAAACTATAAATAATCCAGCAATAAATATTTTTAAAGAATATTCAGAGTTTTTTTTAAAGGTATCATGAATAAAGACAGGGAAGCCCAATAAAGGAATCAGAATAAACATAAGTCTATTCGTAAGGATATTTAGTTCAGCATTCTGTAAAATTACACTAAGCAGGTGTATCAGGAAATACAGGACCGGAGGTAATATAAAAACCCAAAGGCTCAATAATTTACTACAGATTAATCTGAAGTCTGATATCCATAATAAGAGACCGCAAAATAAAAAAAGGCCAAGTGGATACAAGGACCATGATCGCGGAAAAGAGAGCAGAAAAAAAGTGCAAAAAAGACTTATAACACCTACGCGGCCTGCCTTAAAATATATTGAAGATCTGTTTGTTTCCAATTGCATAGTTCTGATAAAATATCACCTTAAAAAATAATCTTTTGTAGATTCAAATATCTTTAAACGTTCTTCATAAATTTCTTTTCTAAAAAGTACCGATTTGTATTTATATAAAATAGCATCAGTCATACTTATAATTTTAGCAAATGAATAAACAAAAATAAAAACGAGAAATAGTACACGGTTATTTCTTAATCTGATTACAGATAATAGTTCCGGATATAATATCCAGTATGAAAAATAGAACAAGCCTGCGACTCTTACAGGTATTATTTTAACTTCAGAAAAATAAAAATAGAATATGAAAAAAAGCACGAAACTGTTAATGAAAATAATATTATCCTTACTAATTTTTATAAGTTTCTTGTAATAAATTAGTATCATCAGACATGTAAATACCCTTTCAATAAATCCAATACTCAGACCATATCCTGATGAATAAAGTTCATTACTAAGGTACTTGTTTACTATTTCTAAAGGTTTGTCGCCCATCAGGTTTGCTACCCAGATGATAAAAGGTCTTATATATTCTACTTGCAATAAATATATTGCAATACCGATCAGGAAAATAAAAAATATGAGAGTTCTTGACCATTGTTTGTGAAGAACGAAATATAATGGTATATATAACAAAGAACTAAAATGAAACATGCAGCCCAGAATATTAAGCACCATATAAGTAATTATCCTCCTGTTTCTCAAATATTTAAGAGATAGCAAGAAAAGCATAATGCTTTTTGCATTTCTGAGAAGATCTGTTTCGAAATAGAATCCTCCCATAACAATAAACATAAGACATGATAGTGCGTAATTTTCTTTTGAGAATTGTCTGAAAAATGCAAAAAGAATTATAATATCAATAAAGGTATTTATGAAAATAAAAAAATGATAGTTACCTGAAAAGAGTTTAAAAACAGAAATCCAGGTCACAAAAGCCGGTTCATAACGTGTCTCTGCAAAAACAGTTTTATCAAGTTGAAACAAAGACTGAACATTTTGAAAAGTAGGATAATAAATTGTCCAGTCCCAACCAACAAAACCTCTGAACCCAAAAAAGAGAAGCAGACCCGTTCCTGCCGCCAGTTGTATTATCAGTTTATTTGAATTCTTTTTGAGTTCCTGTTTATTTACAACATTTTCTAATATAAATAGCAGAATAAAATACCCTATTAAGAAAATATAGGGTACTGAATACCTTATACTATCAAGAACCATATCATTCATATTCATGGTCCTCTCTTTTTGGATAACCTGAGAAAAAACCAAATTTCATCCAATATTTTAAATGGCTTGTAATAAACATCCGGGTAAATTTGTTCAATTTCCTTGCCTGACGGGACCCCTTATATATTACTTGCATTTTCGGGTAATATACAACTTCATAACCATATTGTCTGATCCTTGTACATAAGTCCATATCTTCAGCATACATAAAATAATCTGTAGAAAATCCCCCTGTAAGACTAAATACAGAGTAAGGAATCATAATACAAGCACCTGCAAGCCAGTCAACAGTCTGGATCATTGAATAATCAAAATTTTTAGTCATCACTGAAATCTCCCGCGTAATAAGTCTTCGTATCTGGCGACTCACAAATCCCGGAAGCGTCACATACGGTCTGCAGGTATCCTGAATTAAGCCGAAATTATCAATCATCTGTGGTCCGATTGCTCCTATCCCAGGATTGGCTTCCATGAATTCAATCATTCCTCTAAATCCATTTTGGATAATAACGTCTGAATTGATTATTAGCAAATAACGACCTGATGCTTCAGCCATTCCCTTATTCATGCCATAGGCAAACCCACCGTTTTTTTCGTTAAACAACCACTTTACATCCTTAAATGTATTAATTATCTTATTTTGCTTGTCAATGCTATAACATGAATTTGAAGATACAATAATTTCATGTGACAAGGTTTCGATACTGCTTCTTATCGAAGAAATACATCGTTTAACGTCTTGTACTGAAAAATATTCAAGAATAATAATTGACACTATTTTTTTGTCCATACAGATTTTCCCATTTACTAAATCTCACTTTTCAGATTTACAGGTTTATCCTGCTTAAACCTTATGAGTTTATATATTCACTTAAAGTATGCTGGTTATAATTTTTCAGAAATATTTTTTTAAGGTTTATTTTTTCATTTAAGTCAATCTGAAAATTATTAATTAATGAAATAAAATCTTCAGCATAATTTGCCACTAACATAAAATCTTCAAATTCACTCGGAATACCCTCAAATGAAATCTCAGTACCTATTACATGTGTTCCTGATGCAAGTGATTCCAAGACTTTTACTTTCACGCCTGCTCCTGTAAACAGGGGAGATAATAATGCTCTTGAATTAGATATAAGTGGGTAAGGATCATCAATAAATCCAAGGTATTCAACATTCGGATATTCCAATAATAATTCACGAACACTATTCTGTAGACCACATCCTATAATCTTGAATTCTATATTATCATTTACTTCAGGAAGCACATATTTTATAAACCATTTCAATCCTGACAGGTTATCCCATCTTTTCCAGTTTGCAAAAAACACATAATAATTACCAATATTCTTTGGTCTGGATTTTATTACAATATCATCAATATACAGACATGTAACCTCTGAATCCACTAAATATAAATTTTTTAATAATTGTTTATCCTTTTGACTGAAGGTAAATACTTTATTGTTTCTATTCTTTATTACTAATCTTTCAGATAATCTTACAAAAGGCATAAATACACCCGCATAGATACGTGAGTAACGTTGGGCAATAACATCATGTGATATCAGAACTTTATTTGGGTGATCAAGAAACTTTGAAAATAAAAAAGTCTGACTAAAATCAAACAAGATCAGTTCATATCTTATGTCTCTGATAATCTTCTTTAGAATGAAAAGTCTTCTCAGATTGAATCTTACAACAAAAACAGGGAACAGAAACGGACACATTAAATAATTCAAAAGTTTAATAAATTTTGAATTCTTAAAGATCCTTAATACATGAACATTAGGAGATTTTGTTGTATAATTCTTATTATTAGAATATTTAAAGTATATAAGATCAACAGAATTGTTCTGTGATAAATCATCAATAAGATGAAGAGAAAAGTTTTCTCCGGCACCAGTACGGGAGGGAACAAATGCTGTTATATAAAGAATTTTCTTCAAATAAGTAAGTTTTCCTTCAATATGTTTTTTAGCCTTGTAAGGCCACTTGTAAAACTAAAGTGCTCTTTAAACAGATTATTTAAATATTATTTCGGTGAATATTTCTGTTTTTTCCCGCTTTTCTACAAGCTTCCAGGTATGATTTATATATGGTTTGCCATTCTTTCAGTTTCGACTCTTCGGATAAAACCCAAAAAAACAGGATTCTTGCATATATTGTAAACATACTGATAATGCTCATAACAATAAATTCTACCCGGCTCTTATTTTTCTTATAGTAATTTATTTTTCCACAAGCAAAATTGTAGTGCCTCTCGAAACCTGATCTGAAGCTGGTCCCTTCCAGATGTATGATCCTGGCCTGAGGCACATTCTTAATATTATACCCGGCTTTTCTAACCCTGTGAGCCAGATCGGTTTCCTCAAAATACAGAAAAAATGAAGGATCAAAACTACCGGTAATTTCTAAAATCCTCCTTGGAATCATCACATCAGCTCCTGTTATATAGGCAACATCCATCGGCACGCTGCTATGATTAAAATATTTGTTCTTCCTATAAATCAGATTTTCCGGAAAAGAGAAAAACAATTCATTTAATTCCCAGAATAATGACGGCCTGAATTGTCTGAATGAATATGCAGGATTCAGATCCCTGTCATAAAGATTGCCTCCTGCCATTCCTGTACTGGGATTATTATCCAGAAAATCGCTTAGAATCAATAATGCATTATTTAAAAGGATTGTATCCGGATTTAAAAAAAAGATATTTCTTCCTTTTGCATATCTGAGTCCCTCGTTATTTGCCTTTCCAAATCCAATATTTTTATGTAATCCCAGATACCTCACTTTATCCTGAAATCTTTCTTCAAGTACCCCACGGGCCTTGTCATCCTTTGAATTGTCAACTACAATGATCTCATAATTTATTAATTCTGTATGAGTAATCACACTCTCAACTGAAACACATAACTGATCAGTGGTATTATAGTTTACAATAATTACAGAAACATCCATTAATATCTAGAGATCATAATTAATAACTTCTATGTATACAATATATCAGCGTTTATTTTCATTCTTTTTTAAATAGAAAACAGCCTGGTCTCCCATTTCTAGTTCATTAAGTTCAATTGATTTTCTTTTAAATTTTTCAATGTCATATTTTGTAAATATTGACTGATTCTTGTTAACAAAAAAAGATCTTGCATCATGAAGTGGAATTTCTCTTTTGTATTGCTCACTTCCTAGAAACTGAAATTCAGTAGAATTATAAAAGATTCTGTTTAACAAGAGATTTGCTTTTTCTGCAAGAATTGTAATACTTTTCTTCGAATGAATATGTTGATGACGAGGTGCATCGATCTGTACCCAGTCAGTCTTATAGTAATCCCAGGCAAATGAATCAACTATTGGTGTACTTATAATACACACACCAGAATCAGAGAGCAACTTTTCCACCAGTATGATCTCTTTCACAGGATCAAGAACATGTTCAAACGAGTGATTAAATAAAATCACATCCCATTTACCTCCAACATCAGTAAGTTTCCTTTTATTGACCAACAAATTATCTGAATACATTATTGGCTCCTGAATATATGGATCAATACCACGAGCATTTCTGAATCCCAGTTCATGTAATCTAAAAAGAAGCCTGCCGTTACCACAACCCACATCCAGTATAAAGGCATCTTTTGGAATTCCTGAAAGAATTAGCAGTTCAGTATCAGGAAATATGCCAAAAAGGAATTTCCCAATTTTCCCTTTCTGGTAAATCGTATATTCATCCCTGATTTTTTTTAAAAATAATTTTAAATAAGAACTTCGTTCTGTTGTATTATGGAAACTGTAGTAATTTTCAGGGTAATACTTTTTTAAATCTGTAGTAATATCAGCTATTTGAAGTGACCCACATTTTGAGCATAGAAAATAAGTAAAGGTTTCTTTCAGCCCCATCATCATCTCCTTTATCTCAAAAATTTCATTATTTGAATCATTGTCACATATTCTACATTTCATATCTCTGGAGAATTTATTCATTATAGGGATTCGATAAAGTTACGTATTTCCTGAAAAACATCCCTAAGTGATATTTTCAAGTCCTTTATCACTTCTAGTGGCCATTTCCAGCTCTGATATGCAATATCTACAATCCCCGGAGCAAGAAAAAGACTAAAAAGGCCTATGTCAGTAAATCTAAGAAATACATATATTAATATAGCCGTGATTAATCCAGAAATGATGGAGGGTTTAAAAAATGGCACTTCATTCTTTGTTACCAGGATGTTTCCAGCAGATGCGTGATTCATCTCCAATAAGGTCACTAACATTGCTGCAATTATCAATCCCTTTGGAAGTAGTATGGTTTCAGACCCTAATAGAGCAAGAGCATTCTCTCCAAAGAGGTAAATAATAAAGAAACCTATAAAGAATACCATAAATGAAATGATCGTACCCTTTATATATATTGATTTTATTTTTTCAGTCTTCCCTTCTACTCTGTATTTTGATATAAGAGGAATGAAGGTAATTATATATACTGGTGCAAGTCCGGATAAAATGTCAAATAATTGCCTGGTAAGGCCGTAAGATGCAATATCTGACAAAGGTATAAACAGAGACCCTATAATAATTGCAGAACGCTGAATCAATATTCCGCCCAATATTGTTAATCCAAGTTTTATTGCGTTAGGAGTAACAGATTTCAGAACCGATGAGCGTAATCCACTGACTGTTTTTTTAAGTTTTGATCTGAGTTCAATTGTAAAAAATGCTTTTCTCGAAAGGGTACGCGAAATTACAACATACAATAATTGTGATGATACTATTGCAATTAAACCATATCCCAATAACAAAAGAAATGTTGCTGCAAGAAGAAATATTATCTGAGAAAAGACAATAATCTGTTTTGATGTTTTTATCAGGCCTTTCCCAATGAGAAGTGAATCATAATAATATGTATAAAGGTTATAACAGTTAATTATACATAATATTCCCCAGGCTATATATGCATGGGTTTTATTACCCGAGTAATTATCAAGAACAAGACTTATGTAATACGTTCCTGCAATGGCAAGAAAGAAAAACACTGCAAAGGCTATTCTAATATACAGCCATTTCATTGAATCGATTGTCCCTTTCAGGAGACAATAATCCACTTTACCATTCTTAACAGATTCGCTTAAACCTTCTTTTTTTAATTCATTAACCCCACTAAAAATATATGAAATATTCCTTGAAAAAGAAGGGCTGAAACCAAAATCAAAAAGACTTACCATTGTTGTAACTGAAAGAAAAATAGTATAAAGCCCCACATCTTCAGCAGGAAGCATTCTTAAAATAAGTGGAAGCAAAAGAGCACTTGAAGCCACTTTGAAAAAGGTAGCAGAAAAACTCCAAATAACATCTTTTTTAGATATTTTCATTATTATAAAAGAAATAAGCGATGGGAATATCAGAATAAAGAAATAGTTATAATATTTTTCATTACCCTATATTCCAGTTCACAGATTTTTCCAATACCAGTCCACGGCTTCTTTGAGTCCTTGTTTTATGTTGTGTGTCGGAGAGTATCCCAGTAGTTGTTTTGCCTTTTCTATTGATGCAAGAGAATGAGGTATATCCCCTGTCCTTTCCGGACCATAAACCGGTTCTATAGTCTTTATGCCTTCGTCATAATTTAATGCCAGCTCTTTTATATGGTTAAAAAGCCCGGTTATTGTTGTGCGTTCTCCATGAGCAACATTATACACCTGGTTAAGAGCCTGCTGATCACTCACAAGGGCAGCAAGATGGTTTGCCTGCAGTACATTGTCTATATATGTAAAATCACGTGAAAATGTACCGTCTCCGTTTATCACAGGAGCCTCATGGGCTTTCAGCATCTTAAGAAATTTAGGAATAACAGCTGCGTAGGCGCCGTCAGGATCCTGCCGGCGACCAAATACATTGAAATACCTGAGACCTATAACATCAATATTATATGTAACAGCAAAATTATATGCAAAAAGCTCATCTACATATTTCGTTATCCCGTAAGGTGATAAAGGTTTTCCTATCTTGTCCTCCACTTTCGGAAGTCCGGGATGATCACCATAGGTGGATGAACTGGCAGCATAAATAAACCTTCGGACACCTGCCTCCTTTGAAGCAAACAACATCTTGACAAATCCCCCGATATTGACATCAGTCGATGTCACAGGGTCTTTTATTGACCTCGGCACAGACCCGAGAGCTGCCTGATGAAAAACATAATCAATGCCCCCTGCAGCTTTGCAGCAATCATCATAGTTACGGATGTCACCTTCTATAAGTTCAAAACGGGAGTTATTTAAAAAGCTTTCTATGTTTTTCCTTTTACCCGTGGAAAAGTTATCAAGACAAACAACACTATTATCAGCAAGTAATAATGATTCAACAAGGTTTGAACCGATGAAACCTGCACCACCTGTTACCAGTACCCTGCTATTTTTTAGTAATTGTGTCATAAATAGATTATTTACAGAAATAAAAAAACCGTCACATGACAGGATATTTTACTCAAACATCATGAGCACTTCATTGAGAATAAACTCTGCTGTCCTGCCGTCGCCATAGAAAGTAGGATAACTAAAATCAGACTGATCAGCCATTATTCTTTCAAACTCATTTCTTATTTTATCCTCATCTGCATCAACAAGCACTGTTGTTCCGTTATTAACCAACTCAATCCATTCAGTTTCCTTACGTAATACAATACAGGGTTTTTTGAAAAAATGTGATTCTTTCTGGACCCCACCGGAATCAGTAATTATGATTTTGGCTGTTTTTTCCAGTAAAGTCATTTCCAGAAATGATACAGGAGGTACTATTTTTATCAGATCGAAACTGACAAGTTCCTTATACACTTTGTCAAGATTTATTTTAAGTGACGATATAGTACGGGGGTGCAAAGGCATTACAAACTTAATTGAATACTTTTCAGCCAGTGATTTAAGAGTTGTTAAAATAGTCTGTAGTCTTTGTATATTATCAGTATTAATATCACGGTGAATGGTAGTCAGGATAAAGTTATCCCTGTCTATATCCAGTTCTCTGAGGAATCCTTTTTTCTTTTTTTCAGCAAGGCTGGCAAAGAACAGTGAGTTATCGTACATGATATCTCCTGTAAGATATATCTTAGGATTATCCAAAGTATAAGGAGGTGAGTTTTCTGGACGGAAACCCTCTCTTATGAGGTTCTTGAAAGCGGCATTGGTAGGTGCAAAGAGGAGTGTTGATGAATGGTCACTGACTATCCTGTTTAATTCTTCGGGCATTTTTTTATTAAAGGATCTCAGTCCTGCTTCTATATGAATTATGGGAAACTGGAGCTTAGCCGCTGCCACAGCTCCTGCAAGAGTAGAGTTAGTATCGCCGTATAAAAGGACACAGTCAGGTTTTTCTTTCGTCAGTATCTCTTCGATACCGATTATCATCATGGATATTTGCCGGCCATGGCTGGCAGATCCTACTTCGAGATTATAATCAGGTTTATGAATCTCGAGTTCATCAAAAAACACAGCGGACATTTCCTTGTCGTAGTGTTGCCCTGTGTGAATTGTTATTTCATTGATGCGATCGGCAAAATGCAGCCTGATAGCTCTGCTTATTGCCGAAGCCTTTATAATCTGTGGTCTGGCTCCGACAATATTGATTAATTTTATTGCTGACATTATTTTCTAAAATTCGGATGTCCAAATTTAAAAAAATATCTGAATAATAAGTAATCATTAAGTAGTCACATATGTCTGTTTATGTAAACAAAAGCAATACGATTAATCTATTTGGCATATTGGATTGCTCTGGTTTCTCTAATAACAGTAATTTTAATCTGACCGGGATAAGTCATTTCATTCTGTATTTTACGGGCAATTTCGAAGGATAATCCTTCAGCATCTTTATCTGATACTTTTTCAGCTCCCACTATTACTCTCAGTTCTCTTCCTGCCTGAATAGCATAAGTCTTCATAACGCCCGGATACTGTAATGCCAGTGATTCGAGTTCCTTAAGTCTTTTTATATATGATTCCACCACTTCGCGGCGTGCTCCGGGACGTGCTCCGGAGATTGCATCACAAACCTGTACTATTGGAGCAATAAGTGTTGTCATCTCTGTCTCGTCATGATGAGCTCCGATAGCATTACAAATCTCAGGTTTCTCTTTAAATTTCTCAGCTATCTTCATTCCAAGGATTGCATGTGGTAACTCTGGTTCATCGTCGGGCACTTTACCAATATCATGAAGCAACCCAGCTCTTTTTGCAATTTTAGGGTTCAATCCCAGTTCGGCAGCCATAATTGAAGCAAGGTTTGCAACTTCGCGGGAGTGCATTAGCAGGTTTTGTCCATAGGATGAGCGATATTTCATTTTCCCCACAAGTCTGATCAGTTCCGGATGGAGACCGTGTATCCCCAGATCGATGGTTGTTCTCTTACCTACTTCCAGTATCTCGTCCTCAACCTGCTTTTTTGTTTTTTCAACTATCTCTTCTATTCTTGCCGGATGTATACGTCCGTCAGTGACCAGCTGATGAAGAGCAAGTCGTGCTATCTCTCTTCTGACCGGGTCAAAGGCAGAAAGGACTATTGCTTCGGGTGTATCATCAACAATTATTTCAACCCCTGTGGCAGCTTCAAGTGCCCTTATATTTCGGCCTTCACGTCCGATAATACGACCTTTCATCTCATCTGATTCAATATGAAAGACTGTCACTGCATTCTCAATGGCATTTTCGGCAGCTACTCTCTGAATAGTCTGAACAACTATTCTCCTGGCCTCCTTATTGGCAGTCATCTTGGCTTCATCAAGAATCTCGTTAATATATGACATTGCTCCTGTTTTAGCTTCTTCTTTCAGGGATTCAATAAGGCTGTTTTTTGCTTCTTCTGCTGAGAGACCGGAGATAGCTTCGAGTTGCTCAACCTGCTGTCTGTGCAGTTTTTCCAGTTCTTCATTTTTCTTTTCAACGAGTTCAAGCTGAGCTGTCAGATTTTCACGTATTAAGTCGGCTTCGTTTTTCTTTCTCTGTGATTCTTCGAGTTTCTGCGAAAGAGTCAGTTCTTTTTGCTTAATCCTGTTCTCAGCCTGTGATATCTTATTATTTTTCTCATTTATTACTTTTTCATGCTCTGTTTTCAATTGAAGGAATCTCTCTTTGGCCTGAAGTATCTTTTCCTTCTTTATAACTTCTGCTTCTGCTTCTGCTTCTGCAATTATTTTGCGACTTTTATTATGGAGTGCTTTTTGCCAGATAAAGTATGAAAGAGCTGAGCCCAGCACAAATGAGGCGGCACAGAAAATAAATGTAAGTCCTGTACCTATCGTTCCGGTTAATAGTGTCATGTTATATAGTGTTATATTGTAAAGTGTAATTAATTATATATAAATAAAAAACCCGCAAAGTTCCCCCAGATTTTATAAAACCCCAAGCATTCATGGTTGGTGCTACTAATTCATTTCGAACTTCCACTGTTCTGCCTTTCGGCGGAATCCTGACGAATCAGGATGTGGCCTGTTCTTGACGAACTAAGGATCGCTCCAAAGTTTTAACTGTTGAGTTTCAAAAATGAATGAAGAAACAATGCGGGCAATTTCATTTGCTATGTAAAAGAACGCAGTTACTCTTTTGTTTCAAGAACCAGATCAATCTTAGTGATCAGTTCTTTAATGGCTGCCGGGAAATGATCATTATTCTTCTTTTCTTCTTCTTCTGTAAGTTTTATAACATACTGAAGTGCAGCCATTGCCAGATAATCCTGTACATCTTTGTCACTATAACGTTGCTTGTACTGCAACACCTTTTCATTGATCATCCTGGCAGCTTTTCTGATCTTCTCTTCATTTTCCGGTTCCACTTTCAATGGATAATATCTGTCTGCTACATTGACCCTGATAGAGAGTTTATCATCCATTGTATATTTTATCTATTTAAAAGAGCAACACATCTGTCTATTTCCCGCACTAACTCTGTAATCTTCTTTCTTGCCTCTCCTGCATGTTCTCCTTCTCCCAACAGTGCTCCTGATAATTTAACCCGTTCGTATTTGTTCTCCAATTCTTTTATCCTTAAGTCACGTTCCTGAATTTTCTCTGTCAATTGGTCATTACGTACCTTAAGTGTCATACATTCGGTCTTCAGGTCATGATATCTTTTAAACAATTCATCAAGCTTTATGTTCAGAATCTTCAATTCTTCCTCACCCTGACCGGACATAATCAAATCTTTATACAAAGTTAATATTGTTAGCGATATTTTCAAAAAATAGGTTCAAATAGTTTGCCTATGTAAAAGGGATGAATAGTTTTGTAAATTGACAAAATAATGCATTTGCAGATGTTATTTATCCGTTTTTTTATTTTTAATATTTTATTTTTAACCATATCTGATGATATAACAGATGACAGGGCGATGTTTATTTCTCCCGTAAATATACCTCTAGCCTTCTCTGCCAATTTTGGAGAACTCAGAAGTGATCATTTCCACTCAGGAGTAGACATTAAGACCCAGGGAGTTACCGGAAAAGAGGTTATTGCAGCTGCAGATGGATATATTTACCGTATTGCAGTATCTCCTGGAGGATTTGGAAAAGCTCTTTACCTTCGCCATCCCTCAGGATATTCAACTGTATACGGACATCTTGACCGTTTTACTCCAGACGTTGAGCGATATGTCAGGCAACAACAATATAATAATAAGAGTTTTACTGTCAATCTCTTTCCTCCCAGAAACAGTTTTTCTGTTAAGCAGGGTGATCTCATAGCCTGGTCGGGTAATACCGGAAGTTCAGGCGGGCCCCATCTGCATTATGAAATAAGAAAATCTGATTCTGAAAAACCTATTAACCCACTCCTCTTTGAATTTGGAGCAAGTGATGATATTGAGCCAGTGATAGAAAGACTTGCCATATATCCCATCAACAGATACTCCTTAGTCAACGACGAAAATAAACCGGAGATAATAAAAGTAACAGGAGGGAAAGGTAAATATCAACTTCCTGCTTCCAGAACTGTTAAAATACACGGACCTGCAGGTTTCGGCATTCAGTCTTTTGACCGGCTTAATGATAGTCACAATAAATGCGGAATTTATTCAATAGAACTTAAAATAGACTCCGTTTCTGTATATAATTATGTAATGGATATTTTTTCTTTTAACGAAACCAAATACATTAACAGCCATATTGACTATGAGACATACCTGAAAGATAACATCCGAATACAGAAGACTTATGTTCTCCCTAATGATAAACTAAGCCTGTATTCAAATAAAGTGAACAGAGGAATATTTAATTTCAATGAGGACAGAGAATATAAGATAGAAATAATTATCTCCGATGTTCATGGTAATTTATCCACACTTAATTTTTGTGTTCAGGGAGATCAGGAAACTCAGTCTGATACAAATAGCTATCCTGCTGATAAGAATAAAGTATATATGGATTATAATAAATCAAACACATTCAGGGCAGAAGATATTTTTGTTAATGTACCGGCAGGATGTCTTTACGACACTATTGGTTTTACATATAAAAAGGAAGATTGTATCAATGGCATGTTTTCTGACATTCACCATATTCATAACATATACACCCCTGTGCATAAGCCTTTTTCTTTGTCAATAAAGCCGGATTCCATACCTGAAGGGCTGGAATCAAAAATGATGATTGTGCAATTATTCAACAATAAAAAGATAATGGGGGGATTAAAAACAACGTATTCAGATGGCTACTTCAGAGCTGATCCTCCAACCTTTGGGATGTTCAGTATTTCTGCTGATACGACAGCTCCTTCAATCATTCCGGTAGGGTTTTCGTCAGGTCATAATTTTTCACGAAACAGTAAAATGAAAATAAAGATCAGTGATGATCTTTCGGGAATTAAGAGTTATGAACCCCTTATTGACGGACGATGGACTCTTTTTGAATACGACCAGAAAAATAATTTAATTATTTGTGAATTTGATCCTGAAAGAATTCAGGCAAACTGTGACCATACTCTTGAACTCAGGGTAACAGACAATACAGATAATCAGAGCATATTTAAATGCAATTTCAAATGGTGATTCTTCAGTATATCCTTGCCGGATAAATACCTCTTCTGATCATCTTTTTTATGTTTTCCACAACGAAAGGCTTATCGTCCCTGTATGTAACTCCAAACCATTTTTCACCACTCATCAGTACATTAATCTTAATATCCCCATTCTTAACAAATTTATCAAGTGATGTAGGAATATCCAGTTCAGACTTCAGATCCATACCTTTACTATCAATAAAACTTCTGAACTCCTTTCTAAGATATTCATATACCGATGGTTTAAACCCAAATAAATTCATGGATACTATCTCATTGCCACTGAAGATCAAATCATTTCCATCAGCACCGGGAGCTTTTGCTCCTGTTTCTGTCTTTTCAATTTGTCTGGTTTCCACAATATCCTGAAGAAGTCCGTCCACTCCTACCCTGCATATACCTCTGTTAACTGTTCCGTGATCAGAAAGAGTATTGCCCAGTTTATATCCGACAATAGTATATGAATTGGGATCATTGTCAGTAGTAAGAAAATCATAAAGAATTTTGAATGATTCAACTCCATAATAATCATCTGAATTAATTACGCCAAATGGCTCCTTTATCTTATTTTCAGCTACCAGTATCGCATGGCTTGTACCCCATGGTTTGGATCTTTCCGGAGACACTTTTACCCCCTCCGGCAAATTGGTTATTTCCTGAAAAACATATTCAACTTCAATTTTATCCTTCAATTTATCGACAAAACGCTCTTTGACCTGTTCTTCAATATCATGACGGATAACAAATATTATTTTCCCAAATCCTGCCCGAATTGCATCATATATAGAATAGTCAATTATTGTCTCCCCTGCAGGTCCAACTTCATCAAGCTGTTTATTTCCCCCGTAACGGCTTCCCATTCCCGCTGCCAGTACTAATATTGATGGTTTCATAAGTATGAGTTTTATTAGCAAGTATACTTAAAAATTTGCAATCCTGAATGATGAAACTGAAAAAAGTAAAATTATTATCTTTTTATCTTAAAAGAATTGGTTTTAAGGAAGAACCAGCAATTACAATGTTATAAACAATTAGTAATCAGATTAAAAAAAACAATAAGAATAAAGACCAAATTGAAAAGATATCACTTTGAAATTAGTATCGACTTTTTACCTTTGCATAAGATACATTACTATACAGTTATAAGAAAAAATTACTGATTTAAGAATTATAGAAATTAAGTAAGCGGGAAAACAAAACGGCATATAAAAGGTACGGGGCTCTTGAGATCGTATCATCAAAACTGAACCGGGGACCTGCAGTAATTTAATTAAGGTCTGTGATTTTTTTACATGTATAATAATGCCTTTAAACAGGAATATTAGATATTGACCTGGCAAATATGTTGTAATTGATAATAATAACTGACAATAATACTATTTACTATGAGAAGATATACAATAATTCTTTTAGGGATCCTCTCCGGAGTTTTCACCATAAGTGAAAAAGCTTTTTCCTGTACAAATTTCCTAATTACCCGGGGAGCTTCTGTTAACGGATCTACGATGATATCATACTCTGCTGACTCACATGTTCTGTATGGAGAGCTATATTACTGGCCGGCAAGAGATTATCCTGCAGGAGCTATGCTTGATGTATATGAATGGGACACTAACAGATTTCTGGGAAAAATAAAACAGGTGCCACATACATATTCAGTTATAGGAAATATGAATGAGCATCAACTGGCAATTGGAGAAACAACGTATACTGGTATCGAAAGTCTTATTGATCCTGAGGGCATCATTGATTACGGAAGCCTTATCTATATTACTCTGCAAAGAGCAAGAAATGCGAGAGAGGCTATAAAGGTCATGTCAGAATTACTTTCGGAATACGGATATGCAAGTACAGGTGAATCATTTTCCATATCTGATCCCAATGAGGTATGGATATTTGAATTAATAGGCAAAGGACCGGGCAATAAAGGTGCAGTATGGGTAGCACGCCTTATACCTGACGGATATGTGTCGGCTCATGCTAACCAGGCAAGAATACAAACCTTTCCTCTTGCAACCGGAAAAAGAAACAGTATAGCAATTACTTCTAAAGATCTCAGAAGAATATCTGATCCAGCTGTTGAATGTGTATATTCTTATGACGTCATTGATGTTGCAAGAGCTAATAATCTTTATGAAGGAAGTGATAGCGATTTTAGTTTTTCTGATACTTACAACCCAATAACTTTTTCTGGTGCAAGATATTGTGAAATTCGCGTATGGGCTTTTTTCAATGCAGTCAATGATGATATGGAACAGTATTATAATTATGCCACAGGGCATGATCTAAGTCAAAGAATGCCTTTATGGATAAAACCTGATCGTAAGATTTCAAATTATGATATGATGAATTTCATGCGTGATCATTTGGAAGGAACACCTCTTGATATGCGTCTTGATATTGGTGCAGGATCTTTTGGATGTCCCTACCGCTGGCGACCACTCTCATGGACACTCTCTGATGATCCTGAAGGCAGGGAATATACCAATGAAAGAGCTACAGCCACACAACAAACAGGTTTTGTCTTTGTAGCAGAATCAAGAAACTGGCTTCCTGATCCTATAGGAGGTATTTTCTGGTTTGGTGTCGATGATGCGGGAACAACAGTGTTTAATCCTATGTATTGCGGTATCACTGAGATACCTGAGTGCTTTGAAAAAGGTAACGGTGACCTTAATACCTACTCGCCAACTTCAGCATTCTGGCTCTTCAACCTTGTAGCAAATATGTGCTACTCACGTTATGACATGATGAGTGCTGATGCAATAAAATTACAAAAGCAACTTGAATCATCATATATTTCTGAAACAGAAAAAACTGACGCCGAGGCAGTTAAACTCTATAAAGATGATGTATGGAAAGCCCGGGACTACCTTACAGAGTATTCCCTCAAGACAGCACAAAATACCTTCACACAATGGAAACAACTAAGCGAATACCTGCTTGTAAAATATATCGACGGAAATATTAAAAAAGAAAGAGACGGGGAGTTTGCAAGAACAGAAACAGGTTATCCTGTGATGCCTTCACAGCCCGGATATTCAGAAAAGTGGAAAAAAGCAGTTATTCAGGATACAGGTGATAAATTACTTATGCCTGCAGATGCATCCGGACATTAAACCAATAATATACTTTGTAGAAAGACAAAAGACTGTCAATATGACTTTTGATCTTTAAAAAAGCATATTAAATAGTCATATTAATATTTGTTGTTTGATGTGTAATAATTATCACTGATTGTGTATTTTCAAATATTATTTATACATTTGCGTCCGATTTTAAAAGAGTTATATTTAATAACGTGAAATATTGTTCGAGATGAATCTGATGAATGTTGTTGAAAAAGAACTGGCTGTTGAAAAACAGTTTCCAAAATTCATAGCTGGAGATACCATTACGGTTCACTACAAAATAAAAGAAGGAAACAAGGAAAGAATTCAGCAGTTCCGTGGAGTAGTGATACAAAGATCCGGAAGCAGTCATACTGCTACTTTTACTGTCAGAAAGATGTCGGGCAATGTAGGAGTTGAAAGGATTTTCCCTGTTTCATCCCCATTCATTGACAAGATAGAGGTTAACAAGCACGGTAAAGTTCGTCGTGCAAGAATTTTTTATCTGCGCAATCTGACAGGTAAAAAAGCCAGAATAAAAGAAAGAAAATTCTAAGCAGGAACAAATATTTCCTTATCAGATTTTTTCTATCATTTCCTGTTTTCTTATCCGGGCTTCATCCATGAGCTTATCTGCTTTAATATCAGCTTGTTCTATTAGTTGAGCAGCTTTTTTGTCAGCTTCATTTCTAAGGGCTTCAGCTGCTCTGTCTGCAGCTATTCGAGCCAGAGTGCCTTTATCAGAGGCCTCCCTGACCAGATTTTCTGCCTGCAAATCAGCTTCTTTCCGTATTTTTTCTGCCCCAGTTGCTGCTTCTTCACGCAGTTGTTGAGCCCGCAGCTCTGCTTCCCTTATTAATTCATCTCCTCTCTCTTCAGCTTCTTTTCTCAATCTATCCTTTCCACTGTCAATAGTTGCTCCCACTGCTTCTTTTACTGTTTCTCCTGACTGAGTGACAATTGACTCAGAATCACCGGAAGAAGATCCCAGGAGCGGAGTAACAACGGGTTTGCCAAACACACCACCAACTTTTACGTTTATCTTCATGATATCAGCCGGCTTTATTGCCAGTCCGAAAGCAGAGGCCTGGGATGAAAGATTATCTATTAAAGAATTTACAGAACCGCCCAGTGCCGATCTTGGTATCTCTGTCCTGATAACATAATTCATAGTCTGATCAATACCCTGATCCCCACTGATATTCATTTTGATATCCCCGACTTTTGTATCAAAGGGCTTAACATAAACTCTGCCATCTTTTAAATTAAAACTGACATTAATATCTTTGAATACATTAGTGAAGTTATCTCCCAATTTAAGCAATTCCTTCATTTTATCGTAAGCTGCAGAAGTAACCAGGGTAAGCTCATCGGAACGGATATTGCCACCCCCAGTAATTGTATGAACCAAAGGCATCATATTTCCTCCCAACAGACTTTCATAATTAATCTCCACATTTACCTTACCGTCAACTCCGGCTGCTGCAGGCGCCAGCTTCTGAATAGTGTTAAAAGTATTGTAAGCATCCTTTACTCCAAGGTTTTGAATACTTAGACCTGCTCTGATAAGTGGTTTGAGTGAATCTCTTGTATCATAATCAGCATCCATAGCAATAATTCCTCCAAGAATATCCATCTCCGTCTCTTTCAAATTAAGTACACCATTACGGATGATGATATGCCCTTTCATTTCTCTTGCATTAATACTCCCGTAGTTAAGATTATTAATACTAGCGTTAAAATCAAAATCAATATTTTCAGGTATCCTGATGACGGCCAGAGATGTTGTATCTTCCACCTGTGTTGTATCTGTTGCTATACTTTCGAGTAGATCAGTAACATCGATCTGTTCTGATATAAGTGTCATATTACCCTTTATTATCCCGTCCTTAAAAAGATATGGAACATAGTTTTCAAGACGGCCACTAAGGTTCATATCGCTCTTCTCTCCCACCATTAAATCAGCTTTCGTTAAAGCGGCAAAAGCAGGAGAAAATTCGAAACCTGCTTCTTTAATATTCACCTCAGGATATCCGGTCATGGCTATCAGCATATTCATTATTCCCAGATTCCCCGAAGCCTGGAAATTTCCATACTCCTCTTTTTCTATCATGGATAACCTGCCTTTCATCATAACCGACATATCTATCGTACCTGATAGTTCAAGGCTGTCAAAAGGTATTGCATTAGTAAGAGCTGAAAGATCTATTTTCCCGATCATAGAACCATTGAAATCGGGATCACTTATTGGCGTTCTCAGAGATAAATGAAAATCAAATGGATTATCTGCAAGTTCCAAGTGAAAATCATCAATATCAAGAGTTGTATTATCGGGGTCTCTGCCATCTGCAAACAGGTCTAAACTAATATTTATATTGGTTATATCTTCTGGAAGGGAGGGATAACTTATCGAGCCATTGTCAACCCGGAGTTTCAGATTAATATCCGGCAAAGTTGAATCAACATCACTGTAAATACCTATTGCAGAACCCGTAAGAGCAAATTCACCACTTGTCTGCAGCTCTTCAAAATCTTTCATGAATACTGCCGGAATAAGCGATAGTAGTGTTTTGAATGAAGTTTTTTGTGTTTCAAAAGAAATATCAGTTCTGATATCATCTTCCGGCATTTCAATAACACCAGTAAAACCAAGCTTCAGATCATTAAGGGCTAAATAATTTTCCCCCAGACTGAATTGCATATTCTCAAGATCAGCCAGAAGGTCTATCCTTGACTCTGCCACTGCTTTGTCAAGATATTTTATTCCATCCATAATAAAACTCACATCACCTGCATTCAGAATTATCTCCATATCTGTTTCACTCATGGACATATCACCTTTGAGATAAAAATTGATATCATTCATGAAGGCAGACATATTCGAACTTTTATCGATATATGACAAAGAACTGTTCAAAAGAGTAACTTTTTTAAGCAGTATTTTAAGATCTGATTCTGCGCTATCAGTATCTTCCTCCTCTTGTTCAGCACTTTCTTTAAAAATATCCCAGTTTGCTTTTCCATCTTCAAGATAAACTGCATTCATTGAGGCTTCGTTAAGGATAATTGACTTTACCTCATAGCCGCTTTTTTTAAGTAAACTTCCGAGGTTGAATACAATATCAAAAGACTCAAAAGCAGCCAGTGTATCATTCTCAAACTCATCTTGTCCAACTATGGCAAGCTTATCAAGAGAAAAGGATAAATTTGGAAAATTTCTAAAAAACCCGAGTTTATAACTGCCAAAACTCACACTGGCATTAACAGATTCATTGATCACCTGCTCCACTTTCGTCCTGATATTATCTTTGAAAAGAACAGGGACCGTAAACAATAGAACCATAACCAGCAGAATAAACCCGGCAAGAGATAAAAGAATTATTCGTGACAGTCTTTTCATATCATGTACAATTAATTATATATCTGATTTTTAAATATTTGATATGTAGTTAAAACCATTGATTTAAAGTAACTAATATTCCCCGTAATAAAAAAAGTATGGGACAGATTACTATCTCAGTTTATATTAAACGGATTTGTATAATATATGTTTATTAAATACGGGATTTCTTTCTTTACCTCCTGAAAACAATTATTATTATATTTGCAGTCGAAAACAAAGGTCCCGTAGCTTAACTGAATAGAGCATCTGACTACGGATCAGAAGGTTGGGGGTTTGAATCCCTCCGGGATCACCTCTCGGGACAAATTCAAAATTGATGAGTTTGTCCCGTTTTTTTTGCCTCCTATTTTATTGTCCATCAACAGGATATACTCCAACGCTTCATTTATTCTTGTGGTTCGAAATTGAAATCCGTCAAATGTCAATTTTTCGGGGAAGACCGAACCAATGATTTTCCTTTTCTGGGTAATGTTGCCATTTCCGTACAAGGAATCAAGGTTGGAAATACTGCTAATTGCCTTGTCCCATAAGGGTTCTATGTTTTCAGAATCGGTGATGGAACCTGTTAATTTTGCTTCAAGCCTGGTAATTCGTGTTTCAATTTCAGATTTCATTATGCGGTAGTCTTCGGCCTCAATATCTCCACATAAAAGCAATTCTCTTGCTTTGGTTAGTCGTTTATTTTCTTCCTGCAACTGTAGCTTTATTTGCTGGATATCTCCCTTTTGCGCTTTGGTCTTTTCATTATAGCGGTTCAGGATAACTTCTTTATACAATTTCAATTTAGGGATTGGACGTACATATTCGCCTATTTTATCAACAATTCTTTTGTTTAAATCAGTTGCACTGTGTCTGAAATTACAACCTCCCGTACAATGATAATAGTGATAATATTTTGTCCGTCCTTTTGATGCGCTCCCAGACAACAACCTTCCGCACTGTGGACAGATAAGAAAACCCCTCAATGGAAGGTTATCATCAATAACCATTTTTGTACGCATTACTTTTTTGCGCCCGTCAAGTACATCCTGTACCTTGTAAAATAAAGTCTCAGTAATTAATGGCTCGTGCTGACCGGTTACAAAGTAACTTTCTTCATCCTTGTATTTGGGAATAAAAATCTTTCCGCAATAAAGTGGGTTTCTGATGGCCAGCCAAAATGCGTTCTTACTACATTTTAATCCTTTGGATTTGGCCATTTTCCATACTTGTTCTGTATTAAACTGGCCTCGGGCAAGTTCTTCGAATACCCATTTCATGATTTTTCCGGTAATCTCTTTCGGGGCTATATACTTTTTTCCGGTTTCCGAAACTTTATTCGCGTACCCTATTGGTGCACTCCCCATCCACCTTCCCTCTTTTTTTGCACGGCGCATTCCGTGAAATACATTCAGCGCCCTTCGGTCATTCTCCACTTCGGGGGCTGCAAGGTAAAAGGCAAGCATCATTTTGTTTTCGGGAATGGATAAATCCAACGGTTGTTCAACTGCCTGCGGTTCAACGCCCAGTACTCTAAGTGTACTGATCATTTGATAGGCATCACCTGCATTTCGGCTGAACCTGTCCCACTTGGTAAAAAGAATTAAATCCGATTGGCCCCGGCGTTTGCGCAACTCTCCCAATAATTTTGTCCAGGCCGGACGCTTGAATGTTTTAGCTGAATGGTCCTCAAAAACAACTTTGCGGACTTCGATATTGTTAATTTCACAATATTTGGTCAGCCGTTCTTCCTGGTCACGTTGGGAGTAGCCTTTATCGGCTTGTTCATCGGTACTGACACGAATATATAAATCTGCAATTTTCATGACTTAAAAATTATACTTGCACCCTGTAAATTTATAAAATTATCCCGATGTATCCAGAAATTGTTCAACAACAATCTCCGCCATTTCGTACATGAAATCAAGTATAACTTTTGCCTGTTCTATGGTAACATCAATCCCGTCTTCTTTCAAAAGTTTAACCGCCCGTTCAGGTGAAATTTTATGTCCTCCTTCACAATCCATTGTGTTTCTTCTGACATCCGGTAATTAATTCCTGTCTATTGTTGTTCATCATGGTTCATCTGCCTTTTCCATAAAAATAAGGCACGTTAACTAATGATTTGTTTATCAATTATGTGATGACATTTTATGTCTTGATAATGGCAGCTTTTGGCGCAAAACGATTTTTCAAATTGCGATTACATTGCGAAATCGCGGGTTGTTTACAGTTTAGTTTTTACTGTGCTTCTCTCCTGAAATTTCTTCCCCTTTAGCGGTGTATCCGGTGCCCCTGAGCGACCGCGTTCAGGTGCGAAAGTATTTCCGTGTTCTTAACGCCGACGCAAATTCAGGCCTGCGGTTTTGCGAAAAATCTTCCTCTTTCCCTTCGGGCGAGCGTATTTCCCGCAAAAAATTTGACATCGGCTAAACACTACTTTCCCATGCCCCTGAAACACGGTCACTCCTCACCGGCTCCGATACGGCATAAAAAAAAAGGTTAGAAATTATGAGAAGCACAGTAAAAAACAGGAAACAACGATCTACCTACCTTCCAATAAACATAAAACTGGTTGTGAAAATCGCTCTGATAGCCTTGGGATTCTACATTTGGGGAACTGGGTTTATCTGGGTACTGTTGAGTTTGTATCTTGGTTGGGAAGTTATTAAACAACTGTTTTCCTGTCTTGTCTCTCTCGTCATTCTCATAATCATTCTGGCTTTGCTGGTTTCATTAATCTTTTAAAAGTTAAAACAATGGCAAAGTATTATTCTCTAATCGGAAAAACTACCACCGATACAGAAGTACAGGTAGTAAAAGAAAATCAGATTGTTATCGGTTATGGTTATGCTATGAATGAATCCCGGTATGTGGTTTATAAAGTGGAACACATCAACAATCGGGGTTATATGTACCACCTTATCAATACCGGCACCAAAGACATGGACAGGACCGACATAATAAACCCCTTATCCCAAAAGTTCGGCATTGGCAGGTATTACGATGATGTAAAACCGGAATTTATGGATGCTTTTGAGGTTGCCATACTCCTTCAGGAAGCACAGTCGAAAGCCAAGGCGGAGGCAGACGAAGCCGAAAAGGAAAAAATAAGGGTTGAAGAAGTTAAGAAAGCCGGTCGCAAACGCTTTACCGAGATATTCCCCGAAGCTGCACAGGCAGTTATTGTAGCAAGGTTGAAGCAGGACGAAAGCGATATGCAAACCGACTATTTTGCAAGCAGCACACAGCGCACCGTCATTTTAGGTTTTTCCACTCATAAAAGGGACATCTTTTCGGAGATGCGCAAACACGCCTCCAATTTTGAAGAAACTGCTTACCTCTCGAAAAACAATCAGGATTACGAACATCGTGAAAAATACAGCATGGGGGCAGGATACTATTTGGGAGAAAGCAAATATCACGGGTGGATAATTGAAAAAGTGCCTGTATATGACCGCTCCAGAACGATTGAGGAATTCGCATACATCGCAGGCAATGAAGATAACATACGCGTTAATAAGCCGAACGGAACACCGTCTGATACCCCCAAGTTGGAAGATAAAGCCAATTGTACCATGGTGGAATATTCTGCCAAGGCAGTTGCTGTTTTCGGTAATACCAAACCAATCAAAAACGAACTCAAAGCCATGGGCGGACGGTTTAACAACCGATTGACTTTTAAGGGGGAAAAAATCGCAGGCTGGATATTCCCCAAGTCAAAAGAACAGCGTTTGGCCTGCTATTTCGGGCTGGATTAAAATGTATAGTAATTGGAAAAATTCACATCTAATAATAAAAGCATACAAAAATGAAACCGGAAGAAGTTAATAACACCATAATAGGAAAACGTTGCAAGTGTATTTTCACCGGCATGATGGTTACCGGGGTGATTGAAGAAATCACAAAAGACCAACACGCAGTACTTGTGAAAGTACGCTTTGATGAATTCCACTGCTGGGGCGATGAATCCTATGAATACAACTGGTCTTTTGCCCGCCTTTCGGATGGATTTGGCTCTCTCCGCCATTTGGAAATCATTGACGACAAATACCAGACTGTTCGGGTGACTTTTTCGAAAACCATACAGGAAATAAACCGGGACTTTGTCCGGGACTATGCCAAATGGCAAAGGGTCAACCTCAAAGAATGGATTGACAACTATAAATCTTCCCGCTTTACACAAATAAGTGGATGCAGTGCGATTATTACTTCCGAAAATATTGACCAGCTGAAAGAACGGCTCAGCAAAAATTTTCCGGTAAAATCAATTGAAGAATTAATCTAAAAAATCAGGAACAATGAAAACCAATGATTCAATTAATGATAATGGATGTTCAACCTGTGAACAAGGGAATGAAAATTACTCAACATTTCGTCCGGTACATCGCCCAAATCAAACCTATTACCAGTACGATTACCGGCACACAGACGGGGAATTGTTTTCAACAGTAGCCCCAACTTTGGGAGAGTGCCGAAGCCGTCGCGATAAATGGCTGGACAAGCGAAACAAAATGTATAAACTCTTCATCGGGTTCCGAAAGTTGGGCGAATTTGACTCCATACTGGAAGCCAAACAATTTGCAGACAACAGCGGATTAACCGGTGTGTTTTCCCTACGGGGTGAGAATTACTCAGATAGTTGGTATGCAACGAAAAAAATGTAAGACAATGAAGACAACAATAACAGATATTACAGGAGCAAGCATTGAAGTAACGGATTTGGACAAGGCTATTGAGCAATGTGAGCTTTGCAAAAACAGTCCCTTCAAAATGCCATCGGGACAAACGGTCGGAGAAAACCACAGGCATATGTTATCCCAACTTGAGAAACTAAAACAACTAAACTAAACAGACGGGCGGAAAACCGCCCGTTACTTTTTCCATGAGCCCGGTCACCTGAGCGGAGAAAAAGTAACAAAAAGCCCTAAACGCAATTTGCTTTTACATTTTTGGGCAAATAGTCTCAGAATGAAAGAGGTAATAGAAACGTACCCCTTTAATAGAGGTAACCTCCCTAATTTTACCAGAGCAAAGTCGATTATTTCCAAAACTTATAAATAGGAAAAAATCGGAATGTTTCTTGGTCTTGCATGCAAAGTTGTTCAAATTGGATTCTTGCTACAATGTAATTTTCAAGCAATACATTAGCTCCCAACTTGACCATTAAACTACTATTCTCGTTTTCAGCAATCTCATAAAGCTTTCTATTTTCTTCAGTTGTGAGCACTCTTTCTCGTTTTATTGTTTGCAGATAATTTAGAATCTTTATTTCAACATGTAAATTATCTGCACTTTCATTTAAAAGCCAGTACGCTATCTCTTTAGCAGTATTAAGTATCTCAATAGGATGGTCATTATGTTTATCGTAGGCCAATAATAGATTTAACAAATCAAAATTTGCAGATTCAAATATATCATCGCTTAAACTAATCAAGTCTTTATATGATTGAAGCATTTTTGAAAGATCAATATTCGACAATTCTATATAATCATCTGAGGATAATACTGAATAATGAGATGAGATATGTTCTGTATTACCTCTCGCGATTTTTAAAATTCCCTTATAATCAAAAAAGTTGTATATTCTGTATAAGGACTTTTCTTTGTCAATAGCATCTAAAAAGAATAAAACTTTAAAGTTTGAGATGCTTTTGCGAAACAAATAGCCGCTATGTTCTCCATCTACATTAATGTGAATGGTTTGCTTGCCGTTAATTGATTTCATTAATAGATACAACTCCTCTAAACTTGAGTTCGAATCAATATTTCCAATATCAAAATCCGCCGATACATGCAATGATTTCCAAAATTGCTCAACACGCTTATATGATTCTAATTCTTTTTTAGCTGAAACGATGTCAAATGGGTTCTCAGCAACCATTTGACCCAAATTCACCTTTTTGTTTTCTCCAAAAACAATCACTCCAGTTTCTACTATGCTTATTATAAAATTAAGATCCTTTATTCTATTACTTAGCAAACCAGTCAGTCTGTAATCCAGTTTGGCTCCTTTGCCATTCTTTATAAAAACTAATGTCGTACTTTCTCCAAACTGGATGGTTATATCATCTTTTGTTTGTGTTTCAGACATATAGTTGTCGTATCTATCCCCATTAACAAAAATTGGTGGAAATCCATCTTTGGAAACCACTTTAATATCAGAAACCAATTCAACAGGGTGAAGAATAGGACTACTTGCAATCTTTGCATACCAATAAACTTCATTGTTTAAGAATACCTGTATAGGGGATGGAAGCTTCTTTTTAGGTGAAAAAATAGTCAGACTTGATGTGATTTCTACAATGTCATTACTTGATGACAATGTCCTCAATTTAATTGGAGATATACTACTAAAGCTATGTTGTTTTTTACTGTCCTGATTAAAATTATAGAAAATTGTTTGAATTGCATATTTATCCGCAGGAAGCCTTTTTAGTTTTATGACCCTCGAATTCTGATTTTTATGCCCTTCTATGTAGTTGTCGATTTTTAAAGGCGTTAATGTGTCATAAAAAACCCTTCTTTTGTTTGGATCACTTTTGTTTATCAGCACAACGAAATAGATAGTACCCCCATCGTTTTTATAATTAACCAGGTCAGCCATATCAACAGAGAAAGAGCATTCTTCCTTGTTAATATTATTAACCATTTTTCCTTTCACTTGAACTGTGATTTTACCGATGATATCTTTTTTATCAGTATTATTGTTTTTATAGATTAAAACATCACCATCCCATGAAGGAGTTTTATCATTCTCTTTGATATATTGTCTAAGAGTATCTGTCATCGACAAACAGTTTTTGACTGCTATCGTTGCCCAATCCTCTATTTGCTCGTTATTGTATTTTATATTTCTCATTACTATTAGGACAATGAAATATTGAGTATAAATTTATGATGATTTTTCATATAATAATAATCAAAATGGCTAACACCGTGATGACATGCTTTTGCTATACTTACAAATCATCTATCATGTTATCAATACTGTAAATATTTACGTTTAATTCCAGCTGCTCCCCTAATTTTCCGGCAAAGCTACAGGTAAATCACTGACAAGCTGCAAGGTCATGCCCTGCGGGTTTTACAAACAATCTCCACACCTTCGGGTAGTATTTTTTGCAAAAACCTTGCGCGAAGTCACTGATTACCTGTGGTTGTGAAAGCAAAAAATTAGTGTTGAACCATTAAAATTTTTGCATTATGAAAATCGATTATTTCTCCATTCCGGAAATTACAGTGTCGTATAAAGACAATGTAAAAGCTTCAGAACGTTTTGTTGTTAAATGTTCGGAAGATGCCTCGCAGATATTTGCCGAGGCGCATAAAGATTGTATGGAACACCACGAGGAAGTGAACGTATTGTTCCTGAACCGTGCCAACCGGGTACTGGGAATAAGCTGTATCAGCAAAGGCGGGCTCGACGGTACTGTGGTCGATATACGGATTATCCTGCAAACAGCCTTAAAAGCAAACTGTGCCTCCGTAATGCTTTCTCACAATCATCCGAGTGGCAGCCGAAAACCCAGCCAGGCGGATATTGCAATTACTCAAAAACTTAAAGATGGTTGCAAAGCCGTTGGTCTGTTACTTTTAGACCACCTGATTATAACCGGCGAAGGATACATGAGCTTCGCTGATGAAGGGCTTTTATAGCCCTTTTTTTGGTCGTATACTTTTTGCTAAACAGTCAGTTCTTGCATCTCCCATTTTTATACGAAAAATTAGTTGGTGCTTTTTCCTTTATTTTTCTATTTTTTTAAAGATCCCTTAAAAACGAAAAAAATACATCCATTTTCAAATCGGTTTAAAACAGGAATCCCGGGTTTTTCCATTTAATTAGCTATATAGCCACTTTTTTCAATAATACGTTTTCCGCCTTTGGTCTGAAGCGCTTCATAAATTTTATAAGCCATGGAATCCCTGTCCCAATCCTGCCGGACAACAGCATAAACAAACGTGGTATAGGGATATGACTGGTTTTTTATTGTTTTCTTTTCAGGGTATACATTGTCAACCGAAATATGTTTAACAACCTGGTCTCTTACCATTCGTTCCTTGTAGTAATAAACGGTATAACATAAGCCATTTTCATCAACACGTATAGTCGAAAAGGGGCCTGCCATTCCTGATAATATCGCTTCCGACCAATCGGTCATTGATTCGCCTTTCATAACTAACTTTTCCATAAGTTCCTGGCTGCCGGAATTGGCGTTCCTGACATAAGGATGTATCGGGCTGTCGTTACCGCCAACATCTTTCCAGTTGGTTATATTGTCTTTGTAAATATCCTTAATCTGGCTGGTGGTTAATGATTTTACCGAATTATTCATATTTGTGATAAAAATAAAAGCATCGAGGGCTATCGGTGTAACATTCAATTCCACCCTTTCTGAACTTGCTGCATCCAGTTCGTCATTGGACGGCTCGCGGGCGACAAGAATTAAATCAGACTCTTTATTTATAAGGCTCACATAGGCTCCGTGAGTGCCGGACACGTTTGTCTTTTCGTAAAAGGCAGTATAATCATCTATGTCGGGGGATACAAAATAGACATTATCAAGCGCAAGGTTTCTTTCCCAACTATAATTCAACCCCAACAATTCGCAATAAATAATAGCCTGTAATGGCCCTGCCGAGGTGGAGCAATCAACATTCGGATAATTTTCGGCTGTTAACCCATTTATCACAACACCCATATCTTCGTCTGATTTTTCACAGGAAGGAAACAGAAGACCAAATATTAATCCAAAGGTTAAAGTGATTTTAAAATTTTTCATGGCAGATGTTTTTATAAATGGATGAGTTTTTCACGTAGTTGGTTGCGTTCGCCCTAATCTATTTTGCAGATAAAATAAACAGATTACGGAGCATCTTATGGAACGTTGGCAGAATTCAAATATACTGTTATTTTCCAAGCTCAACTGCGTCTTAATTCCTAATTCTAAAGACAGAAAAGCGTCCAATTTATGAAAGCTTTTCTGTCTTTACCCTTTCTGTTATTCTGATGATTTATTATCTGTGTTTTCATTCTGAAAACTGAATGTCTTTTGCACCATCTGTCCAAAATTATCCTGAATATAAACATCAATTGTTTGCTGTTCGGAACATTGTGAGGTATAATACAACCGAAATTCTGTTTTTGCAATCGGGTACAAATCGTTTGGCTGGAATACAGTGCCGCTATCCATTTTCAGCTCGCCTTCTCCGTCAGATTGAAACATACGGATAAAAAACTTGGCATCTTTATACTCGCCTTCCCGGATTAAAGTACAGCGTATTTCAGCGGTTTCGCCTTCTTTAAGGCTTTCTTGCACCGGCAAGGTAACCAAATCAAAACTATACACCTGAAATACATCCAGCGTATTATCACAGGCACTGACCAGTAGTGCTAATGCTGCCAGCACTGTTATTATTGTAAGTGATCTTTTTAATTTTCTCATTTGAATATTTTTAAAGGAATACAAATTTGCCTTTCAGTGTGTTGTTCATTAGTATGACAGCATTCTCTGTACCGTAGGCCACAAGCATCGACCCGTTTCGGGGCTGCATGCCTTTTGTCCCGTCAGGCCGGAAAAACCGGATTCTTGCATACAGGAATTTTACAGCTGTTGCATGTCCAAGCACCACATCGTGAAACCATTTGGCCTCAATTTTGGAAAAGACAAGGGCAATACCGTTGTTATGCTCTGCCATTTTTTCAAGGAACCTTTTTGCCAGTGGATTGGAGTAAGGAGGGTTCAACCATACCCTGCCATTCCAGGGTTGTTTCAGTCCGTCTTCTTCTAAAGTATAAATATGCTTTGCCGATTGATTTAATCGGTAGGCCTCCACAGAGGTAGCCGGGTCTAAATCAAAATCGCCTAACGAGCGAATAATCTCCGCTGGTGTGTACCATTCATCGTTCTCTTTCATAGGGCTAATTGATTATGAATTTCAATCCAATTCCGAACTGCGCATGAAAATGCCCCGTTGTTGTTCCCTGGAGCATCCGCTCCCGGCCTGTCAACAGCAATACAATCCTGTCGGTTATGTAGCTTTCCATTTCCAGCGTAAGTGCCCCGCCATACAAGAATCCGTCCTCATTACGTAGTGTGGCCCCGTCATCGAGCTGTTTTTCTCCGCGATTTACGGTTTCATATCCTGCCAATGCAGAAGCACCAATAGAAAAGCAAACCACTTTGCCGCGGCTTGACAGAAAGTTATAGTAATACCCACCTTCACCCGTAAACTGTTCCACCGGGATATTCCCGTTTTCATAAGAGTAATTCCTTCTTAAATATTCCGCTCCAAAAACCCATTTGTTGGCGTTTTTACTATAGGTCGCCATCGCTGCACCAAAGTAATACCCCGATTCATTGCTGTTATCTTTTGACCAAATTCCGTCAACCATTCCTCCGGTTATTTGTAAACCCTGCATCCCCGGCAGGGCACGCTGGGCGTGTGCCTTGTCATTCAGGACAAAGCACAACGCCACTGATAAAAAAATTACTGCCGCTCTCATTATTTCACTTTCAATTCGTTAATCTCCTTGGCACCAACCAATTCTGCATTCTCCACAAAAAACGACTGGTGCCGACCACCCTGTTTTTCGTGTAATTCCACCAACAAATGTTTGTCATCGGGGATGGTAAATTTTGGAAGGGTAAAAACCGTGCGTTCGGTAGTTTTACCCCCGATTTCCTGAACATTGTTGTAAGCGCGGAGAGGATATATGACCTGCTCCTGAATAGCGGTGCGTTTGGCGACCTTTTTATCCACAATTTTAAAACTGATGTAATCAACCGAAAAAGGCACGTGTGAAGCGTTCTTCAGTTGCGTATGGAAGTATAAAAGCCCGTTGTGCGCATACAGCCCTTTGAGCGTATATTGTATCCCAAAACGCTTGGAACCGATATGTTTGATTTCCCGTTTATTGTCTTTATAGACCGATTTCATAATCAGCCTGACCAGCAGCGGCGATTCCTGCCCCAGTTCCTTCAGGTAAATATTCAGCGAATTATTGGGCCGGTTTACGGCTTCCCCGTCGTGGATAAAATCAACCATTTCAACCGAAAGCTTTCCCGGTTCATCGGCATATTTTACGTTGAAGGTGTAATACGCTCCGTCTTCGGTAATCACGGCAAGGTTACTTTCTCTTGAAAAGTTACGGACAGCGGCTTTTACCCGCAGTACGTTTTCTGCACCGTCGGCTTTGGCAGCCAGCAAATCCGACGAACCCAAATCCACATAACGGATAGCCGAGGGGAATATAATGTGTACCGTTTTGTAAAAAGTTACTTCCAGCGCATAAGGCGGAATCATCCGGTCGAAAGTCAGCGGACGTGTCAGCCCGTTAAAATAGTCCCCGGTTGCGGGTTTTTCCTGTGCGTTAACCGCAAATAGCATTGCTGCAAAAGCAAGCATCAAAATAATTTTCTTCATAATCTGATTGTTTTAATTGAACTTGTTTGTTTTGGATATTTTAGTGGTGAAAAATCTTGTTTACGGCATGGAAGGGAGCAGCAATACCCGGTGCCCGGCTTTGAGCGTAACCCTGACTACCCGCATCTTTTTACCCGCATATTGCGAAGCTCCCTGAACAATGCTCCGTCCCAGATCCGCCAGCAGTTGTGAGCCTGCATTATCAGTAATGGTAATACTGCTTCCCATCGATGTTCCCATGTTAGCGGCCACTTCCTTTACTGCGTTGAGTTCTTCGGAACCCGGAACGGAAATTCCCGGATTACCATCCATACCGAAAACCTCCATTTTAACCGGAATAATGTTCCCGGCGTACTGAATATGGTTTATCTCTATGTTCATCCGTTCTCCTGAAATCCGGGCAGTACCGGATACCAGTGTATTTTCAGGAATCTGTATTTTCCCCGCACGTACAGGTTCCAGCAAACGAATCCGGACTTCCTGCCCGTTGGTAATAGTAACCGTTTTACTAATGCAGGCATTAATGGTGTTCTTTTCCAATTTCGTCGCCTCCCCGGCAACCGTATGAAACCCCAGGTTCCGGGGTTTTGCATATTCTTTTATAAACACAGAATCAGGTACGGGAGCTGCCAGAAGCGAAACCACTTTGCGGGAAACCTGTGATACAGGGCTGGAAACGGTTTTCTTTTCTGTTGGCGAAGTATTCAGTACAGGAGCAGTTCCCTTTTCTGTCGCTGTTTTATCCGCAGGCATGTATTTGGCAGCAATCTCATAGGATTTTTCTACAAGGGCGAGTTGCTGTTCCGCTTCGCTTTTTTCCTGAAGTTGCTGTTCCAGTTTCCCAATGCGTTCTTCCAAATCCGCTTTTTCCTGACCATTTGTTTCAGGTTCAGTTTCTTTATAAAAACTTCCCAGTTGCCGGTTGATATTTTGGTACTGACCGGCAGACGAGCGGAACGCATTGTTCCGGCTGTTTCCCGATGAACTGTTTTTCAGGTGTGAAGTTTTGACACTGTTCACTGAAGATTCCGGGGCCTCATGAAATTCTGCTTTTGGACTTACTCCTTTTTCTTCCGATGTCTCATCACCCAGCATAAAAGCAAAATCCTGCAGGGAGCGCATCTTTTCCTGTTCCTTTTCCCTCATGGCTTGCTGCCTGTAAGCATCCCGCTTATCGCTTATAATACCGCTTTTTTTTGGTGTGGGGAGATTGGTATTAAAAACATCCCCGGGTTCTTCGTTTTTTTCGCCTGAAGGCACAAAAATAAACCACATACTGATGGCAAACAGCAGGAAAAAAAGCGGGAAAATCACCATTTTCTTCCGCTTTTGTAATTGTTGGGGAGTAAGCGGCTTTTTTTCTTCCACCGTCGGTTTTTCTCCACTGTTATTCTCTTTTTCTTTCATTTTGAAATTTATTTATTGGTTATAAACTATCCGTTTTGATCCGTTTGTCCCTCAATTCCAGTTGCAGACCTTCGATATGTTTGAAGTTCAGCATTTCCCTTTTATCTTTCCCGAAACTGAACAGGGCAGAAAAAGTGATGTAAAGCGATAGCCCTGCAAAAAGGAAAAGAAGGGTTAGTATTACGGTAATCCTTTTACCGGGAGGAATCCTCTCGCACCACTTCCTGAGAAGGTTTTCCATCCATTCGCCGATGGCAGTGAAACTCTTTTGGTTTTTTGCCATAATACTTTACCGGTCCAAAACCCGGAGGTCTTTGTTTTCAATGATTTCGAATTTCTCGATTGTAAACCCGTGAGGGTTGTTATCGCTCCTGACCGAGTTAATCAGGTTGCAACGGGTAACAAGCGAGCGTTCGGTTACATTGCTCGACCGGATAATCCTTTGCCGGGCATAAGTAACCGCCGTGTACGGATAACCGGAAAAGTTACATGCCACGCTGTCCACCTGTATCACCTGCTGGATATTCCCTGAAACAATCCGGTTGAAATATCCCTTTTCCTGCATGTCCTGATAATAGTTATAAGCACTTCGGTCGGCAAGAAACAAGGCGCGTGTGATATTGGTTTCAATGGCTTCCCGGTCGGGTGAAAGGGTAAAGAATAACTCATGAAAGCGGGTCACATGGTCACGTGCTTCCACCGGCCGGTTCTGGTCCATGTCCTGGGAGAGCGCCAGCATAAGCGATTTTCCCTGATCAAGCACATATATTTTCTGTCGTTGCGCTTCAGCATAACTAAAAGCATTCCATACCGAATAAACGGTTATCCCGGCACAAAGGCAGATAAACACAATGGCAAAGAACCGGATTTGCCTGAATGATGTTTCTATGTTTTTCAAACTTTTAAACTCCATAATTCTTTTGTTTTTTTATTGTTATGATTATCGCCCAACGAGACGTCCACCTATATTTCCGGCAGCGCCCCCGGCCATACCTGCAGCATAGCTCCCTGCCTTTCCGGCAGTTTTGTTAATAGCGTGGTTGGCACTTCCCATACCGCCTGACTGGATAATCCAGTTGGCCACGGTTGGAACCGTAAAATACCCGATGATACCGATGAGCATAAATACAATGTAAATTCCATTTGAGCCGTCAGGAATATAATTGGGGTCTTCCAACAACTTGATGTCTGCTTCCAGCATCAACACCTGTATGCGTGCCAGCACTGCCGAAAAAAGGTCGGAAACCGGCAGCCACAGGTAAACACTGATATAGCGGGAAAGCCATTGGGTGAGCGTTGCCTGAAAACCGTCATACACGGAAAAAGCAAAGGCAATAGGCCCAAGGATAGACAGTACCACCAAAAAGAAAGTCCGTATCGTGTCAATTATCAATGCCGCAGCATTAAACAACAGTTCCACTAAATCCCGGACGACCTGGCGGAACCACATTTTAATATCGTACCAGAACCGTTCGCTCCACATCCCGATGATTTCGGGAGTGTCCCAAATCCCGAGATCTTTCAGCTTTTGGTCGTATGCTTCGTCATCCACCAACCATGCTTTCCCTTCCCGTACACGAGCTTCGTATTCCAGTTCTTCTTTTTGTAACTGGTAGGCTTCCATATCAAAAGTCTGAGTCTCCAAAATGCTATGCGTACCTGTTACAATCGGGCTCATTACGGCATTGATGGTACCCAATACTACGGTGGGGAAAAAGAGGATGCACAGCCCGATGGCAAAAGGGCGGAGCAATGGGAATACATCGATGGGTTCAGCCCTTGCCAGTGCCTGCCATACCCGGTATGCCACATAAAATAAAGCACCCAGTCCGGCCAGTCCTTTTGCAACGCCAATCATGTCGTCGCAAAGAGGTATCATATCTTCGTAGAGGTTCCTAAGAACCTGGTGCAGGTTATCAAAATCCATAATTTAAAAGCTTTACCTGTTACCAGTATCTTTCCGACGGACTGCCATAAAGCGCCAGCACCCTCTTCGTATCGGCTTTTGCCTTCGCGCGGATGAACGAAACAGAAATGCTTTTCTGTGTGAAATACCTTGTCAGGTTACGGTAGCCGAGCATCCGGTTATAAATCTTGTCAATCATTTCCATACGTTCCATGTCCGTCATGGAAAGGCCGTTACTGCTGGTTACGATATTTTTCAGTTCCGTTATCAAGGCACCTCCTTCTTCCATTAGCCGGGCGTAGCCAGCCGAGATAGCAGCCAGCTCGTCCACCGTAAAATTGGGGTCGGCCACCATCTTGTTAAACCCGGTGATATACATATCGCTGATTTCGCTGACCATTTCAATAGTCCGTTTTACCTTGCGGGCATCCTTAATCAGGTTATTTACTGACTTTAAGGCATCATAGTATTCTTTACCTTGTTCGTAAATCTTTACTGTTTCCTGTACATTTTTTACCATATTCGTCAGGGTGGACGAGGATTTGACCACCTGCTGAATATTTTGTACCAGATTGGACGGGTCAATCACCGCCCACTGCGCTTTGGCCTGATAAGAAAAGCCAACCAGGGCCACGCATGCGATTAAAACTATTCGTTTCATATTTTTTCTTTTTTGTTTAATAATACTTTGGATTGAAGGGGTCGGAATTAGTACCCGCAGGATACTAATCCTCAGCCCTATAATATTTTCCGTAAGCGGAAAGTTGAAGTACATCGCTGTCTGTATTGTAGGACAGGCTCATCATTCCGTAAAGGTTGACATACCGGATACCCTGGCGCTTTTTGACAGGACACCGGAACATTTCTCCGGCTTTAAAGACAAACTCCATAAAGAAGCCGCCGTTTTTTCTTTCGCTGTTCCTGTAAATCCTGATATCCGGCGCACCTTCCCGGCTTTTCCATCGGCCTGCAATATTATCCAGGGCAAATTCAGTTTTTGCTCCCAATGGGTTGGTCCCGATAGTTTCTGAATACATGGGCTGCCAGTTATTTCTGTTTGTTTTCTGCAAGTTGTTTAATGGCCAATTCAATGTCGCCGTTCAGTTTTCCGGCAAGCTGCATCACTTCCATCTTTTCCGATTCTTCGGTGGTATAAGTTAGATATTCGCTCATCGAAACTTCTGTGGCATAAACCGTGCTTTGAACACCGCCCAATCCTATCCAGACCTCTTTGTACCGGCGGCTCGGTGCGTTACTCATGTTAATGGAGAGAATCTGCGACTTTTCCTTTTCCGTTAGCCCGAGCAAAGACTGTATCTGGTCAAACTTGTTCATGTATTTGCGTTGGTCAAGCAGTATCTTGCAATCCGAATTATTGATGATACTTTCCTTGACCACAGGGCTGGAAATGATGTCGTCCACTTCCTGCGTTACTACGATGGCTTCGCCAAAATATTTACGGACGGTTTTGTACATATAGCGCAGGTATTCAGCCATATTAGCCGAAGCGATTGCCTTCCATGCCTCTTCCACTATCAATTGTTTTCTTACCCCTTTCAGACGGCGCATTTTATTGATAAAAGCCTCCATAATGATGATAGTCACCACGGGAAAAAGCTCGCGGTTTTCCTTTATGGCATCTATCTCAAAAACGATAAAACGCTTGGACAGCAAGTCAATATTCTTATCCGAGTTCAGCAGGAAATCAAACCTTCCGCCCCGGTAATACTGCCTCAGGGTGGTCAGCATATTGTCGATGTTAAAATCATCCCTACCTACCTTGATTTCCCGTTCTTCCAGTTCGCGGCGGTAGTCATCGCGCATATACTCATAGAAAGTATTAAAGCAGGGTGTGATATTCCAGTTTTCCTGAATCCGGTGAATATAAGCCGATACCGCACTGCCCAGTTCGCCGCTTTCTGTTTTGGACACTTTGTCGTCCTCGCTTTTCCACAGGGTCAGAAGCAGGGTTTTGATGCTGTCTTTCTTTTCCACATCAAACACATAATCGTCGGTGTAAAATGGATTAAATGAAATTGGGTTTTCTTCGGTATAGGTAAAATAGACCCCGTCTTCTCCCTTGGTTTTCCGGTGAATCATTTCACACAGTCCCTGGTAGCTGTTCCCTGTATCCACAAGCACAACATGCGTTCCCTGCTCATAGTACTGCCTCACAAGGTGGTTCATAAAGAACGACTTTCCGCTTCCACTTGGCCCTAATACGAATTTATTCCGGTTGGTGATAATTCCTTTTTTCATGGGCAAATCGGAAATATCCAGGTGGATGGGTTTTCCACTCACACGGTCGCACACCCGGATACCGAAAGGCGACGGCGACGAGCGGTAATTGGTTTCTTCTGTAAAGAAGCAAAGCGCCTGTTCAATAAAAGTGTAAAAGCTTTCTTCCGAAGGAAAGTCGCCCGCATTGCCCGGTATTCCTGCCCAGTAAAGGGTGGCTGCATCCACGGTATTGTGACGCGGCTTGCACTCCATCAGTGCCAGTTGCGAACCAACTTCGTTACGGATATGCTTTAATTCCTGTTCATCCTTACTCCATGCCATCACGTTAAAGTGCGCCCGGATAGAGGTCAATCCATGCGAATGTGCTTCGTTCAGGTAGAGGTCAATCCATTCCTTGTTAATGGCATTTCCCCGGCTGTAACGCGATAACGACTGCATATTTCTGGCGCTTTTTTCAAACTTTCGCAGGTTTTCTGCACTATCATCCAGAAACAAATATTGGTTATATACATGGTCACAGGCCAGCAATAGCCCAACAGGAGCGGCAGACGACAAAAGGCAGTCGCTCCGGTCGGTGGACAGTTTTTCGTAACGCATGTCCGTCCCTACCTTTCCGGGCAAATCTTCCACATCGGACAAAGTATGCAGACAAACGTGTTTATCGCCAATCCGGAGGCTGTCTGCTCCCAGCTCCATATCTTCCAGACAGGTGGTGTTTTCGAGTGAAAGGGAAAAATACTTTTCGATTAACCCGGCATTTTCAGGCGTCCCGACAATCTCATCGGTGGTAAGCCGGATAAGACGAATAAATCCACTGTCGTTTATTATTCGCTCAAACTGCCCTACGGCTTCCAAAAACCTGACTGTGCTTTCTTTATTGACATCTTTGGGGATGATATTGCCCCTGCAGAGGGACGAAAAGTTGCTTTGCATCCGCATACGCTCTTTGGTCGTTTTGGTCAGGTAGAGAAAGCACTCATGGTTCAGGTAGGGCCGTTCATTAAAATGACGCTCGTAACTGCGTGAGAGGAAACTCATTTCTCCGTCATCAGTTTTTGGGTGGTAAGTTTCACGGACAAACCAATCCTGTTTATGTATCACACTGTAATCGGGAAGCACTTTAACCGCTTTGGCCCAGGCAGAATGAATGGCTTCGTATTCGGGCGATGTTACGGTAAACAGTTCCGGCAGGCTTACACGGAAAGCGACCGTTACATCGGCATCCTTGCTGACAATACAGTCATGCTCCACACTTAGCAGCGGGAACTTGCTTTCAATAGTCGTTGCTTTCATTGTGTTCCTCATGCTGCATTCTCCTTTCTCACTTTTTGGAAAAGGCTGCGGGGAATTTTCCGGTTAATCAGATAGCGTGGATGCTGTTTTTTGGCCATGAGCTTCATAAGACCTGATTCTCCGTAACGGGCATTCAGGTTGAAAGTCAGCCATACCAGCACCGAAGCGGCAATTACACCGAAAGCGATACAGACCCATTGGCTGACACCTGCCATGTAAAGGATGACAAACACCACGAACACGGCAAGCAGCCCGGCAGCGAAAATAAACAGGTACTGGGATTTCAGTCCGCGAAATTCGACGCTTTTGCCAATTCCTTTGTTGATATTGTATTCCATAGTGATTTCGGTGGAGTTTATTAAAGGAAGAACGAACGCAGGATAGTTGCAGCAACGATAAGGAATATACACGCCCCGAACCAGCTCGCAGCGGTTTTGCTGGTATCCGGGTCACCGCTCGAAAACTTGTTGTAAACTTTGATTCCGCCGATAAGCCCTACTACAGCGCCAATGGCATAAATCAGTTTGGTCCCGGGGTCAAAATACGAAGTAACCATGTTGGTGGCTTCTGTAATTCCGGCGGTGCCATCGCCCTGCGCAAAAACGGTTGAAACGGCAGCCAGTAAGAAAGCTGCCTGCATCAGAATTTTCTTTTTTGTCATATTGATTTCTTTGTTTATAGTGCAAGGCGTTTTTAGCCCCGCACCGGTTAAATAAATTGTTTGTTGTTTCGGATATTTTAGTGGTTGTTGCCGACCCTACCCGTAATCGTATTTTTTCATCTTTGATTTTTTAATTGTTAGACATAATTTCTGACATCAAACCCTTTGGGAACAGAGGTCGCAGAAGGCTTATTTTCTCCTGACTCTCCAGCTTTCCGCTGATGAAATGCTTTCAGGTACGAATCAATTAATCCGCCGACCCTGTTTTCCCTTTCGGGTTCACCTGAAACCATTGCTTCAAACATATCGGTATGTTTCAGGTGCAGAAGAACTCGTCCTGTTTCTTCTTTTTTCTCCTCCGTAATAACCGGATTGTGTACCACGGTGCGGTAGGCTTCGCCCATTTGTTCAAAACTGATTCCCTCAGCCAGTGAACGGCCTGAAACCTGTAAGGCTTCGTATTCTTCCTCTTCATCCGCCGGTTCCGGTTCTTCCGGCATCGGGCAGTCAATGTCGAGTGGCGGGTTGGCTTCGCCGGGAGGAACATCGCCGAAAACTTCGTCCAGTTCGTTGGCTGGAATTATCCGGGAATGTTCTTTTGGTACATCTGACGGGACAAATATATTTCCTTTTCCGTTATCTTTTTCATTGTCTGGTTCTTTGGCCGCTTGTGGCACAGGAATGCGTTCCCTAAGGACAAACCGGCTTTTACCGATAATATCACCTTTGTTATTTTTCCTGTCCTGATCTTTAAGCATTGCCTCCCTGTTTTCTTTCCGAAAACGTCGGTTCTCCGAAATGAAAAAGTGCATCGTCCAGAGCGCGTAGAGTATGGAAAAAGCAACAAGTAGTGCCAATATAGTATTCAGTGTAATCGTTATCATCTGCTACTGAAATTTGAATCGTTCCTCCTGGTATCAAAAAATATCTGTATTCTTTTTCTTATACAGTTTGGTAATATCATCCTGAAACATGGCAAAGTGGTGTTGCAGTACATTGTCCAGATAACTGAACAGAGACAGTTCGTTTTCTCCAATCACCCGGACTATTTTCAGAATGCGGTCATGGAATTCCTTGCGGATATAAACCACTTTACCGCTGCGCGTTTTGACTTCCGTTTCCTTAAAAAAGAGCGTTTCATAATCCATTCCTTTGGATTTACGTCTGCGGAATTCGTCCTGCGGCATTTCACTCAAACCGGGCTTAATCTTCGTATGTTCCGACTTTTCTACTTCATCTTTTTTCCATTCCTCTCCTGAGTGTGTTGAATATGGGCTAAGTGGTCTGTTCCGGCTTTTAGCCTGGCTGATGATAAAAGTGGCATCCAGTTTTTCATGTCTATCTTTTTTGTCCATGCTTTTCTCTATTTAATCCGGTTAAGAAATTCATCAGCAAGCATATCAAGGTTACTTCCTTTCAGAAGCGTTTTATCCGGTGGAAACAGCGTGGACCGGAACAGGGCTTTATGATTAAAGGACTGCTCATGCCGGAACCGTTTCGTATCAGGTAAGAAGGTGCTGAACATTTGAAAGTCCAATTCACCAATCACTGTTTCATAAACTTCGTATAGTTCAGACTTCTCACGGCCATCTACCATATTCCAGAGTAAATACAGGTTTTTGATGTTGGATTTGCCCGGCTGCATGATGTGTTCTTTTATTACCAGCAGATAATTAAGGGTACTTTCCAGTACCACCCGGTCTGCACTGATCGGGGCAATCAGATAGTCCATTTCCGCCAGTGCGTGTATCAGGTGTTCGTTGTTCATTGTTCCCGGAAGGTCAAAGAAGATAAAATCATAATCGCCCTGCGGAAATAGGTACTCGGCATCTGCTATTGCTTCCTGCGTGTTACTCTCTATCACCGGATAAGCTTTTTTGTTTATCCGGGTAAATTGCTCGTAAGCCATCCTTTTATAGTGCTCGTCTTCCAGTGCCAGTTTTAAATCCCTTTCACGCATTTCCACAATGGAGTGCTGCGGGTAATCACAGTCTATCACGGCTACGTTGTTACCCCTGAGATAGTGAAGATTACTGGCAAGCAGTACGGTCAATGTTGTTTTGCCCGCTCCACCCTTTTGGGTGGAAAAAGCTACATAAATCGGTTTCTTTTTCATTTGTCTGTACTTTTAGTGAAACATTTGTTTTTTTATTCCTGAATGAATTTGTTCTCTTGTTTACATGCAATTCATCCTGCCTTTTTGTTCGCCTGTTTGTATTTCCGCGCAAACACACGCGGACAGGTTTAAATGTGTAAAGACATAAAAGTTTAAAAGCTTACATAAATATTTGCGCTTTTGCGTATTTACATTTTGTCATACATGTGTACATTACTGTTTTTCTGAATGCATATGTCTCCATCTGCTCAACTGTTTGTTTACGGTTGCAGAAACGCGCGTTTGAGCTTGTTTGTAACTTCTCCTGCGTGCCTGCTCACCTTATTCTCTGTGCAAATAAAAGCTATTAAAAAATCGTTACTGATGGTTTTAAAGTAAGTGGCAGCATCTGGCTTCAAAGTGGTAAATTCTGGCACAATTACATACTATTCAAGCAATTAAAAAGACCGGTAACTTTGCCCCCGGTTTGATACCGGTAACTGGTCAGACTGCTGTCTATCATTTTTGCAGCCCGTCAATTTATCTGTCCGGATGGCGGACAGATTTATTTGCAATATGGCAAATAGCAAGCTGTGTTTTGAGTTACTCATTTCATTTCCCGTAACCCAAAACTGCTTGCCCGCAAGGGGAGAAAAGCAGGCTCCGAAGTCGCTGCTTTTTGATAAGGACAGTAACAATGACTGTGTTATGGTACCGGATTTTTGAAACACTAAAATATCTGACAGATGAAACAGGAAAATACAAATCGCCGGAGGCGAAAAGGGGGACGCCCTGCTATAAGCGACCCCGCAACAGAATGCGTTATGGTACGTTTTAATGCCCGTGAATATGCCCGTTTTCTTACATTATTTGAACAATCGGGGGTAAAAGCAAAAGCCGTTTTTATTAAAGCGAGGGTATTCGGCCAGCCGTTCCGTGTGGTTAAAACCGACCGGGCGGCGCTCGAATACGTGGCAAAACTGACTACTTTTTATGCCCAGTTCCGGGGAGTAGGAATCAATTACAACCAGGTTGTAAAAGAACTGCACAGCAATTTTTCGCATAAAAAAGCCCTCGCTTTGCTTTTTAAACTGGAGAAACTAACCACCGAACTGGCGGTAACCGGGCAGCAAATTATCGCCTTGTCAAAAGAATTTGAAGAAAAATATTTGCAGGAATAATGTAATATGATCGCCAAAATAACCACCGGAAAAGACATTTACGGCGCACTTGCCTACAACCAGGAGAAGGTAAACGAAGGCTTGGGAAAGATACTCGCATCCAATGTTATTCCTGAACCAGAAGATGGTCGGTTTAGCGTAATCGCATGCACCGAAGCCTTTAACCGCTGGTTGCCCTCACATTACCGGACGGAAAAACCGGTCATTCATATATCGCTCAACCCGCACCCCGACGACAGGTTGATGGATGAACAACTGGCAGACATCGGGCGGGAATATCTGCAGCAGATGGGTTACGGCACCCAACCATACCTGATTTTCAAACACTCTGACATTGAGCGGGAACATATACACATTGTATCGTTACAGGTGGACAGCGAGGGTAAAAAAATCAATGACAACAAACGCAATTTGCGAAGTGTGGCTGCAACTGAAAAGCTGGAAAAGAAATACGGACTGCATCACGCCAAAGAACAGAAACAATTGGAACAATGGCAGTTTAAGCCTGTTGATGCGGCAAAAGGTGATTTGAAAAAGCAAATCAGTTCGGTTATTAAGCCGGCAGTTGCGATGTACAGGTTCCAGACGATGGGAGAATACCGGGCCCTGTTATCCCTTTACAACATTGGAGTAGAAGAAGTGCAGGGAACGCGCAGCGGAAAACCTTACCGGGGATTGCTTTATTCGGCACTGGACAATAAGGGGAACAAAGCCGGAACGCCAATTAAATCATCCGCTTTCGGGAAAACAGTCGGGTTCGTTGCCCTCGAAGAGGGGATGAAGAAATCTGCTATCCTGATAAAAGAAAAGGGATACCGCGAACGGCTGCGTCCTTTGATCACCAAAGTAATGCGAGAAACCGGAAATGAAACGGAACTGCGTCAAAAGTTAAAGGGAAAGGATATTGACCTTTATCTCCGGCGAAACAATACAGGGCGGATTACCGGGGTAACTTTTATAGACCATCAAAGCCGTTGTGTACTGAATGGCTCCAGGCTGGGTAAAGAGTTTTCTGCCAATGTATTTAACGACCTGTTTAGAGAGTCCCTGACAATTGAAGGACACACAAAACAGGTGGACGAAAAAGAACCGTTCATGCCTTTGGCTGAACCGTTCTCACCGGCCAACAGTCAGGCCGGGCACATTGAATCCGCCATCAGCAGCTTGTTTTCAATTTTTTCGCCGGAGCCGGAACCGTATCCAGAGAATCAGCAACAGCTTCGCAAAAAACGAAAGAAAAAGAAACGGCGGTATGGGAGGCAGATGTAAATGATACATTCTAACCAAATATTATTCTTGGTTTATATTTTTGAGTATATTTGTACTATGAGTACAGTTACACTAATAAAAATAAACCAATTACTTCGGAAGTTGCCTGCGGGGTCCCTGTTCTTATCATCGTGGATGAGAAAGAACGGCATATCCTACGAATTGCAACGACGGTACCGCGATTCCGAATGGCTGACACCCGTCGGGGCAGGTGTGATGGCCCGAACCGGCGAAAACCCGACTATATACGGGGCTATATCGTCGCTGAATAAACAAACCGGCAAACATTTTTATGCCGGTGGCTTATCGGCTCTGGAACTGGCGGGATATACACATTATGTCCCTATGGGGCGACCGGTTGTGTATATCGGTTACCCCAAAGGCGAATGGGTACCTGCCTGGCTCAAAGAGCATGACTGGGGCGTGGACTTATTATGCGTTACCTCTGAATATTTCGATTCGGATACCGGCATCACCACCACGATGCAGGGGGCATTTGAAATACTGGTTTCCACGCCGGAACGGGCGTTTATGGAATGCCTGAACCTTGTTCCAAAACAATATAACCTCATGGACTTATACTATGTAATGGAGCAACTTACTTCACTTCGTCCCGGCGTGGTACAGGCGCTGCTGGAGCAGAATACATCGGTAAAAATGAAGCGTTTGTTCCTGTTCATGGCGGATAAAGCCGGTCATGCATGGTTCAGCGACCTGGACTTACAGAAGATAGATACCGGGAGCGGGAAACGGGAAATCGTGCCCAACGGCGTTTACGACAACAAATACCAGATAGTGATACCCGAAGAACTGAAAAATTATGAATAACCTCTATAAAGAACAGGTCAGGCTTTTACTCCGCATGTTGCCGGTCATCTACCGGGAGGAAGATTTTGCCGTTCACGGCGGTACGGCCATAAACCTATTTATCAAAAATTTACCTAGATACTCGGTAGATGTGGACCTAACCTATATTCCGCTTGGTTCGCGGGAAGAAAGCCTGGAGGAAATCGATAAAAAGCTGGCCACAATCAGTCAGCAACTCCAACGGGCAGTGCCGGAAGTAAATATCCGTCCGGTACCCAATAAGCTTTTATGCACACTGGGACGGAGCACAGTAAAAATTGAAGTTAACGGGATTAAACGGGGCATTATCGGTCCGACAATTGATTTGCCTTTATGCGATAAAGCGCAGGCTGAATTCGGAATGTACTGCAAGGCGCGTATCGTGCCACTGGAACAACTTTACGGCGGGAAAATTGCAGCAGCTCTCAGCCGCCAGCACCCGCGCGACCTGTTTGATTATAATTACATGGATACGGATAAAATCGACAGGCTGAAACGAGGTTTTATGTTTGCCCTGCTGGGAAGCGACAAGCCTTTTATCGAATCCTTGTCGCCAAGCGTAATCAACCAGCAGGGAGCTTTGGAAAACCAGTTTCGCGGCATGACAGATATTCCTTTTACTTATGAGAATTATGAGAACGCCCGGAAGCAGATTATTGTCTTTATCAACTCAATGCTAACTAACGAAGACAAAGCGTTTCTTGTCGGTTTTGAAACAGGCAACCCGCAGTGGGAAAACTCCGCTTACAGGGATTTCAGGGATTTCCCTTCCGTACAATGGAAGTTGCTTAATGTAAACAAACTGAAAACACAAAACCCGGCAAAACACCGGCAGGAGGTGGAAAGATTAAGGTCTTATTTTGGGATAAAATGAAGAAGCTTTGGATGAAAAGACAACGAACTTTTCGACCAGCGTAATTTTTATTATAACTGTTAAAACCACCTCCTTTGGTGGTGGTCATGTATTTTTGTCATTTGATTATCGGTGAACATCACATTTTTATCTTGATAAAAATGGTTTTCTGTTACACTTTTATCAAGATAAATCTGAAATACATTTTTCAACAATACTCCCGGACACATGCTACCATTATTACGCCACAAGCTGCCGGGATTTTAAAATTCCTTTTTCCCCGATAAAGGGCTTTCTACTTTCGCTTTCCGAACATCAAAAAGCTAATAATATGCAACAGGAAGACGATTTGAGAGCTTTGGCAAAGGTTATGGACTTTATGCGGGCCCTGAGTATTTTATTTGTGGTCCTAAACATCTATTGGTGTTGTTACCAATCCATGTTCGAATGGGGTATCACTATCGACGTAGCGGATAAAATACTCCTGAATTTCAACCGCACTGCCGGATTATTTGGCAACATCCTTTATACAAAACTTTTCGCAGTGGTGTTCCTGGCTTTATCCTGTCTTGGAACAAGAGGCGTCAAGCAGGAAAAAATCACCTGGAACAAAATTACAGCATCCCTTTTTACGGGCTTTGTCCTTTTCTTTTTTAACTGGTGGCTACTTTCCCTACCGTTACCATTGGATGCCAAAACAGCTTTCTACATTTTGACAATGGCTACAGGTTATCTCTGCCTGCTGGCCGGAGGCGTTTGGATGAGCCGTCTTTTGAAAAATAACCTGATGGACGATGTTTTCAATACTGAAAACGAATCCTTTATGCAGGAAACACGTCGGATTGAAAACGAGTATTCGGTGAACCTGCCAACCCGTTTCTATTACAAAAAGAAATGGAACAACGGCTGGATTAACGTGGTAAACCCGTTCCGGGCAGGTATTGTACTCGGTACGCCCGGTTCCGGGAAAAGTTACGCGGTAATCAACCAGTTCATAAAGCAACAGATAGAAAAAGGGTATTCGCAATATATCTACGATTTCAAGTTTCCCGACCTTTCAACGATTGCTTATAACCACCTGTTGAAGAACCAGCGCGGATACAAAAAAGTACCGACTTTCTATGTAATCAATTTCGACGACCCGGCACGTTCGCACCGGTGCAACCCGATTAATCCCACGTTTATGAGCGACATATCCGATGCCTACGAAAGCGCATATACCATCATGCTGAATCTGAACCGTACATGGGTGCAAAAGCAGGGCGACTTTTTTGTGGAATCTCCGATTATCCTGTTTGCTGCTATCATTTGGTATTTGCGTATATACAAGGAAGGCCGGTATTGCACCTTCCCCCATGCCATCGAGTTTCTGAACAAACGCTATGAAGATATTTTTCCGATTTTGACAAGTTACCCTGAACTGGAGAACTACCTTTCCCCTTTTATGGATGCCTGGATGTCAGGGGCACAGGACCAGTTACAAGGGCAAATCGCCTCGGCTAAAATCCCTCTTTCGAGGATGATTTCGCCCCAATTGTATTGGGTAATGAGCGGAGACGAGTTTACGCTGGACATTAATAATCCCGATGACCCGAAAGTGCTGATTGTAGGGAACAACCCCGACCGCCAAAATATTTACGGTGCAGCGCTTGGCCTTTACAACAGCCGTATCGTAAAACTTATCAATAAGAAAGGACAGTTAAAAAGCTCGGTTATCATTGATGAGTTGCCAACCATTTATTTCAAAGGACTGGATAACCTGATTGCCACAGCCCGTAGCAATAAGGTGGCGGTATTGCTCGGCTTTCAGGATTTCTCGCAGTTAAAGCGCGATTACGGGGATAAGGAAGCTGCCGTAGTGATGAATACTGTCGGTAATATTTTCTCCGGCCAGGTTGTGGGCGATACGGCCAAAAGCCTGTCGGAACGTTTCGGGAAGGTTTTGCAAAAACGCCAGTCAATGACCATCAACCGCAACGATAAATCAACTTCTATCAGCACCCAGTTAGACAGCCTCATTCCCGCCAGCAAAATTTCCACACTTACCCAGGGGATGTTTGTCGGGGCAGTTGCCGACAATTTCGATGAACGCATAGAGCAAAAGATTTTCCATGCTGAGATTGTTGTGGACAGTACAAAGGTTTCCGCCGAAACCATAGGATACAAGCATATCCCGGTTATCACCAATTTTGTGGATGAGAAAGGCGTTAATCACATGAAGGAAATGATACAGGACAATTACAACCGCATCAAAGCCGAAACCAGGCAAATCGTTGTCGATGAGTTGGAGCGGATAAAGAGCGATCCTGCATTGGCTCATTTGTTGCCGCGACAGGAATGAAAAATAAAGCCCTGTGGCATTTGATGCAGGGCTTTATTTTATTTAATCGCGACAGATTGTCTGGATTATCGTACAAATTTTATCTGCTTCTTTGAAAGAATGAAGTATTACAAGCGAGTTTCCTGAAACGTTCCTGTAATACCGTAATACGTGTAATCAGTTCTTCGTAAGTCAGTTTTTTTTCTCCATAAATAAACCCTTCCCGCATCTTTTCATAATCCTCCTTAAGTACCTTTGTCAAAGATTCCGGAGGCAAAAAGGAAATAGTTGAAGGATGATGACCTTGATAATCCAAACCGCTCCATGCTGTAAATTTACTTCGATGTTCCACTATATCAGAATACAGAGATTCATTTTTCATTGCGTCAGTTGTAAAATCCTTGTCCATTATTTTTTCTATATCATAAAGATGTCTGGTAAGTCGATCAATATTAGTACCACCTCCGGGGCGGTTAAATTCTTCATGAAGAAGAAATATTTTTTCTAAAAAAGTTTTTCCTGGTAATACTGTTGGAACGTCAAACGGAGCTTCTGTGAACGGCTCATCAGGATAAGCATCTTCGATCATTGACCTCATTTCCACCAATTCAAATGGTTCCGTTAAAGAACGACAACTGATTTCAACCTTTACACTTTCTGAAATATATGGGTTCTTTTCGGGCAATACAGAATTATATTCAACAAAAAACTCAACAGGATCTTTGTCGGATTCTTTGGTTGGGGGATTCACTAACTTAAAATACCCCGATAATTCCAGTTCATTCAATGCTTTTTCTAACTCACCTACGAGTGTATTATCAACAAACTTCTTGGAAGTTTTCCTTAGTTTATTACGCTGTGTTCCATTTAATTCCTTACCGAATCCCAGTACGGCCCGGTCAATAGCCAAATCGCAGTCTTCTGAGAACCGTTCTATTAAATCCCATCCTTTACTGAGGCTGGTACCCCCTTTAAATACAAGACCGTCACTACATGGTAAACTAAAAAGAGCTTTCAACACCATGCTTACCCAAAAATCTTTTTCTACGGCGTTATCGTCAATACCTTTCTTATCAGCGATATTGGCAAGAATAGTCTGTCTTTCTTCTAAAGAGAGATGCACCCAATTATGCCTTTTGTCGGTTTCTTTGCTCATATAGCATTCAGTTTTTTACGTATCCATTGTGGTGCAATAAGAAAATCCTGCCTGATTATTTCCTGATTTTTTTCTTTAGCAAGTATCTCTTTTATTTTTGATATAATATCCTCATTGATATTCTCTTCTCCGATTTCTTTCATCGCCGAAACAACTAGAGAGAACAATTCGCTATGATAGGCAAAATTTCTTGGAACGCTTTTCTTAAAAATAATTTTTCGGTTGCCCACGGTAATTGTCCTTGGTGTTCCGTTTGTCAGATATATGGCGTTCATGGGTACTTGCGTTGATAACCCTAAAGTATTCAAAGCTGTTAATCCGGACGGAATGATACGTGCTTTGTCTTTCTCTGCAATAGCTTTGGCTATCACATCTATAGATGGTTTGTGTATTCCATAACGATTGCGGCTTGGATACAAATAGATACCTTGTGAGAGACGTATCAGAGAGTTTTCTTTTTCAAGTCTGGATAATACACGCGTAACTAATGCATCATTATTTAAATCTGCAAAATCACTCACAACATAAAGTTGCCCCTCCCCCTTTTGCATGATGCGGTTTCTTATTTCTTTGGATAGAATTTGTGCCATATTCGTATCGCCTTCTAATTTTGTCCGAAATTACTGCTTTTTTTCGGACAAAACAAGAAAGAAGAAACAAATCCTTTTATTTTGACCGAAATTATTACTTTTCTTCGGACAAAATGAAGTAAACTCACTATTTCGCTTGTAGCAGATGTACAAATCAGAATCGTTATGCCAGATGGGAGAAAAAGAAATTCATTGCTAAATATTGCCACTAAAGCGCGACAGATCATCAAATCCTGTTCAATCCTTTCGGGACTGTTCCGGAACGGTATTCCCTCATTCCTTTACCGACAATCTAACTTGGCTTTCCATTTGCTAAGCATATTACAACTGCAACAATAGACATTTTTTGTCCATTATTGCAGTTTTGATGTTGAAAATCTTTTGTCGAACTAATACGGGAACAAGATTCTTTCTCATATTTCCCTGCCTCTTGCTACCAGTAGTGTGTCACAAGCTACCGGCGGCTTGTTATTCCTTTATTCATCAGAAACTTACACCTATTTTCGTCTGAGCATCAATAGTGGTGCAGCAACTAAAACATTCGTAAGATGGACGAAAAAATCAGTAACGACGACAAAAAAGTATTACTCGTCAAAGACGCAAATGATGGCGAAGTAAAAGCCGTGACCGACATGGATGAAAAAGGCAACATCCAAACAGCGGAACCGACAGCGAAAAAACAAAACAGTCTTTTCGCCGTGAACACGAACGAAGCCATGCTGGAGACGTTCTTCAAAAAGATGGTGGAACAGGCGCAGCAACCCTCTCACACGGGATTCTTTCTAATGACAGAAAAAATGCTGGACAAACTTGTCAAAATTGACCTCGACCCCCACGAACTGGAACTGCACCGTGTTAATCCGGCGGAATACCTTGAAAAAGCACAAAAACAGAACCCGCAGCAAACGCAGGGTGGCGGGGACGAAACTTCCCAAAGCGCTTTCCAGCCAATGGATGTCAGTAAAATAGACCGTCAGGGACTCCAAAAATACGGAATCAACGCCACCGATTTGGAACCCCACCTCAAGGCGATGTCTTACGGACACAAATCTCCGCAATTGATTCCCATGAATCCTGAACTGGAATCAGGTATCCGTGTTCCCACCAAAGGGCGTGTATCCCTGGAAGAACAAGCCGATGGTTCGCTCAAAATCATTCCGCATTACTGGCAGGAAAAGCCCAACCTGGATGCCCCTTTTCACGGCATCCTTCTGAATGAACAGGATAAGGAAAACCTGCGGCAATCATTGAATGCAGGCAGGGTAATTGAACTGGAGCCTACTCCCGGACAGAAAATTCCGGCTTTTGTTTCGCTCGACCGGCTTACCAACAAACTCGAAGCCTTGCCGGTAGAAAACATTTCCATTCCCAATAAAATAAAAGGGGCAGACCTTTCCGAAGACCAACAACGCAGGCTCGGTGCAGGAGAAAAGGTGCTGGTAGAGAAAATGGTTTCCCGCACAGGCCGTTTCTTTGACGGATATATCCAAATCAATGCTTCGGACAAAAAGTTTGATTTTACTTATGAAGGACTCGACCGTAACCGCTACGCAAAAGAGAACAAGGAAGTCCGACGCCAGCAGAAAGAGAACGTACCAGAAGGGGAAGCAAAGCAACAGAAACAACTGTATATCCCCAAAAAACTGTTGAGCGTTGAGCTGACTGAAAAACAGCAGGAATTCCTCAGGGCAGGACAGGCCACCTACGTAAAAGGTATGCAGAAAGACGACAAGGGCGAACCATTCAACGCATGGGTAAAACCTAATCCTGAAAAAGTAAAATTCGATTTTTTTAAATGGAACCCCGACAAGGCAAAAAAGCAGGGTGCAGAAGTCAAACCAGCAGAAGAAAGCAAAACGCAGGTTGCCGTGAACAACGATGGCAAAACCAATGAAGCGACCAAAAATGTAAAAGAGCCATTAAAACAGGGACAACAAAAGCCTACGGAAAACCAGCTTAAACAAGAGGCACGCAGGCCCGCTGCAAAGAAAAGCGGTATCAAAATCTGAGTTCTGTTTTAAACAGTTCCGGCTGAAGCCAACAGAAGACAAGTTCAACCGGGAATGGTTATATTTACCACTGAATAGTCCGCTGCTTTCTTCGATAGGCAAAACATTTCTTTGTTCGTTTATTGTTTGTTAGTTAACGGATATTTTAGTGGTGCGCTCCGGGTGGGAACCCGGGGCGTTTTTGCCTGATAACCCTTCCATTTTTCAATCACTAAATATCCGTTATCATGAGAGATACAAAAAATAAAACCGGAAAGGAGTTGTCCTATTACGGTCTTTCCCTCTTTTCTTATCTGCAGGAAAACCACCCTGACCGCATAGGAGACACAGCATTTATAGAAGAACGTGCCGATGCCGCAGCAGAAACTTACAGCAAAGTTGTTAAAGACGGCCAGACACATATTGAGGCTGAAGAACTGGCTTCGAATGTACTTTTTCAGGGCCTGCATTTTTCCCCTTATAACACCCTTGTTCACGTTCTTTGGAACGAATTTTCGGACGAAATACCTGAAAAAAGAGCAAAAGATATTGCCCTTAAAATCTTACCGCTTTGCAGTGAAGCGCTGGATAAATACACCCTTTCGGATGATTTTACCGGTACTTCGCAATACGATGAATTATATACAGAACTGACGGGAACCGTCGAAATACTGCTCGAAGATGGCTTACAATAAAAAAGTGCACCTACGGGCAAATATCGATGCTATAAAAACGGCGTTTACCCTTGAACGGGAGAACAGGCGGGCAACGGCCGAAGAAAAGGAAATACTCGCCAGCTATTCCGGGTTTGGCGCAATTAAGGTAATACTCGAACCACTTCCGGCTAACGGCTCAGCCAATCCCCTGATAAATGAACTGCATGATGTTTTAAGGGAAAATGCCTGCGATGAAAAAGAGTATAAACAATATTCCGACGGCCTGAAAAATTCCATCCTGACGGCATTCTACACGCCGCCGGAAGTAGTAAATGCTTTGGCCGGGGCACTTAGTGACAGCGGAATCAAACCGTCCCGTTTGCTTGACCCGAGCGCCGGGACAGGTGTATTTGCCCAAGCTTTTAAACGGCTTTCTCCCAACATGGAAGTAACCTGTTTTGAGAAAGACCCGATAACCGGGATGATACTCAAACACCTTCATCCTGAAGACAAAGTAAGAGTTGAGGGTTTTGAAAACATCGAAAGAAAATATGCAGGTTATTACGATATGGTGGCAAGCAATGTCCCGTTCGGGGATGTGGCGGTGTTCGACCCGGCTTTATTCTCCGACAGCGACCCGGCAAAAAAGATTGCGTCACGTTCCATTCACAATTACTTTTTCCTGAAATCGGTGGATATGGTACGACCGGGAGGCCTGGTGGCTTTCATTACCTCGCAGGGTGTACTGAATGCCCCGGCAAACCGTCCAGTGCGGGAATCCCTGATGTCCAGTTGCGAGCCTGTTTCCGTCATCCGGCTCCCAAACAACCTGTTTTCGGAGTATGCGGGAACCGAGGTTGGCAGTGACCTCATTGTCCTGCAAAAACGGGAGCAACAAGACCAGTCCGTTTCGAAGCCCGAAAAACAGGCTTTTGTTGAATCACGCACCTTGTCCAATGGAATAACGGTCAGCAACTGCTTTAAAACCTTCGATAGGGTGGTCCACACCGATGCCAAAGTCGATACCGACCCTTATGGCAAACCGGCAATGGTGTTCACCCATAAAGGCGGCATTGAAGGAATTGCCAAAGACCTGCGGCAAATGCTGAAAGAAGATTTCTCCCGACATTTGGACTTGCAGCGTTATCAATCCCATGCCCAGGACACACCTGAACAACAGGCAGCGGCCACCGTAGAAATCAAACCGGCGCTTGAATTAGATTCCAATGACCTCGATCCCTTTTGGCAAGCTATCGAGGATGATTGGTTCCCCAACGATAATCAAACCGGAGCGGTAAAACCTACAATAGAAAATAAACCCGACCCCCAAAAACAACAACCAATATATTCAGGGCAGGGTACGCTTTTCGATATGGACGATACGGCCATTCAGAAAGAGCCTGCTACGGAGGCGAAACCCCGGCAGGCAATTACGCAGGAACCGTTAATCAGTTTGTACGAATTATTTGGTCTTTCCAAAGAAGAACGCAGCCAGCAGGGACACCCCAACCGGAGAAGGAACCAACAGCCCAAAAAACAAGAGCAGCATGAAATTCCTTTCATGGAATGGCGGGAGCGATTGCATTATGAGGGAATGCAAAAGAGAAGGCAACAGGAAAAAGAATCCCATAAAAACAGGAAAGTATATTCGGTAAACGGCACAGGGAAAGAAAAACAGCCGGAAAGCTTAAAACAGGAACAAGAGCAGCGCGAACGTGAGGAAGAGATGAAACCCGTACCGTTCAAAACTGAGTTGTTACCTCATTACCGGGAAGATTCACTGGTATCCGACCAGTCCAACCGTATCGGCTATTTAAGAAATATCGAGGGCTTGCAGCCCATGTTCCACCCACTGGATATAAATACCGTCCAAAAGCAGAAAGCATCCCTTTACATCGAAATACGGGACACTTATCACCACCTGTACCGCAACGAAGCCGACCGGCTGGAAGCCAATCCTGCACTTCGGGAAATGCTGAACCGTCTGTATGACGATTTTTCACGCCGGTTCGGACTGCTCAATGACAAGAAAAACCTCGACCTGATTAAGATGGATGCAAGGGGAACGGAAGTTTTATCGCTGGAACGCTATATTGATGGCAAAGCGGTAAAAGCTGATATTTTCAACCGTCCGGTGACATTCAATCCAAACGAGGTTAAAACGGTTGATACCCCGCATGAGGCGCTGGTAGCTTCGCTCAACAAATATGCCGGGGTAAACCTGGGCTATATGGCATCACTGACCGGTAATACAGTGGATGACCTGAAAGAAGAACTGAAAGGAACTGTTTATTTTAATCCAATGACCGGCGGGTACGAAGTGGCAGATAAATTTATCTCTGGCAATGTCATTTCCAAAGCAGAAGAAACAGAGCGTTTTCTGGAACGTAATCCCGGACACCGCGAAGCGGAGGAATCGTTACGCTCACTACGGGAAGCCATCCCCAAACCCATTGGCTTCGACGACCTTGATTTTAATTTTGGTGAACGCTGGATTCCGGCAGGTATTTATAACAAATATGCTTCGCACCTTTTCGATACCGAAGTGAACATCCATTACGCCTCCAGCCGTGATGAGTTCAGTGTTCAATCGGACTATTCGAATGTAAAGATTACCGACCAGTATGCCGTAAAATCACAAAATCGTACTTTCAACGGGCTCGCCCTGATGAAGCACGCTTTGCAGAACACCTCGCCGAACATTACAAAAAAAATTATGGTGGACGGTGAGGAAGTAAAAGTTCGCGACGGAGAAGCTATCCAGCTTGCCAATACCCGTATCGATGAAATTCGAAATGGTTTCTCCGACTGGCTCCGTGAACAGTCGCCGGAGTTCAAAGACCGGCTGGCTGGTTTGTATAACCGCACCTTCAACTGTTTTGTCCGACCGGCCTATGATGGTTCTCATCAGAGTTTTCCCGGACTTGACCTGAAAGGGCTGGGAATTGATGGGCTTTACCGAAGTCAGAAAGATGCCATCTGGATGGACAAACTTAACGGCGGCGGTATTTGCGACCACGAGGTCGGTGGCGGCAAAACGCTTATCATGTGCTGCGGGGCGTATGAAAAGAAACGCCTCGGGCTGGTCAACAAGCCGATGATTACGGGTTTGAAAGCCAATATCCACGAAATTGCCAAAACATTCTGCACGGCTTATCCCAATGCCCGTGTGCTGTATCCCGGCAAGGAGGATTTTACGCCCAAAAACCGGCAGCGAATTTTCAACGAGATAAAGAACAACGACTGGGACGCTGTAATCCTGACACATGAACAGTTTGGTATGATTCCCCAGTCGCCAGAGGTACAACGTGATATTTTACAGGCAGAACTCGACAGTGTGGAGGAAAACCTCGAAGTCCTCAAACGTCAGGGTAAAGAAGTTTCGCGTGCCATGCTGAAAGGCTGTGTGAAACGTAAACTAAACCTGGAAGCCAAGCTGAAACAGGTTACTTTCAACATTGAAAACCGGAAGGACGATGCTGTTGATTTTCGCCTGATGGGGATAGACCATTTGTATGTGGATGAATCGCACAAGTTCAAAAACCTGACCTTTAACACCCGTCATGACCGGGTAGCCGGGCTGGGCAATCCCGAAGGCAGCCAGCGGGCATTGAATATGCTCTTTGCACTTCGCACCATACAGGAACGTACAGGCAGGGATTTGGGGGCGACTTTTCTTTCAGGAACCACTATTTCCAATTCCTTAACCGAATTGTACCTGTTATTCAAGTACCTGCGTCCAAAGGAACTGGAACGACAAAACATTAAAACATTCGATGCATGGGCAGCTATTTTTGCAAAGAAAAGCATCGATTACGAGTTTTCAGTAACCAATGAAATAGTTCAGAAAGAGCGTTTCCGGTATTTTATTAAGGTGCCTGAACTGGCGCAGTTCTATGCCGAGATTACTGACTATCGGACGGCTGCCGATATTGGTATCGACCGTCCTCAGAAAAATGAAATCCTGCACAACATCCCGCCGACACCGGACCAGGTTGATTTTATAAACCGCTTGGTGCAATTTGCAAAAACCGGTGATGCAACGTTGCTGTACCGTGCCCCCCTGAATGAACGTGAAGAAAAGGCGAAGATGCTGATTGCAACGGATTATGCCCGCAAAATGTCGCTGGATATGCGTATGGTCAATCCCCGTTTTGATGACCACATCGACAACAAGGCAAGCCACTGTGCCCGGATGATTAACGGTTATTACAGGAAGTACAACGAACATAAGGGAACGCAGTTTGTATTCAGTGATTTGGGGACATACAAACCGGGAGAATGGAATGCTTACAGCGAAATTAAACGTAAACTGGTGGAAAACCACGGCATTCCGGCACATGAAATCCGCTTCATACAGGAAGCAAAAACAGAAAAAGCCCGGAAAATGCTGATAACCGATATGAACAAGGGCAGAATCAGGGTATTGTTCGGCTCCACTGAAATGCTGGGAACAGGTGTAAACGCCCAGAAACGTGCCGTAGCCGTCCATCACCTGGACTGCCCGTGGCGTCCGTCAGATTTGGAACAGCGGGATGGAAGGGCGATACGCAGGGGCAACGAAATAGCCAAAACGATTGCCGGTAACCAGGTAGATGTTATTCTTTATGCCGTGGAAAAGTCACTGGATGCGTATAAGTTTGGCTTGTTGCATAACAAACAGCTTTTTATACGACAGTTAAAAAACAACAATTTAGGGTGTCGGACCATTGACGAAGGTGCGATGGACGAAAAAAGCGGCATGAATTTTTCCGAATATGTGGCCATTTTGTCCGGGAATACGGAACTGCTGGAAAAAGCAAGGCTGGAAAAGAAGATAGCTGCACTGGAAAGCGAACGCCAGGCTTTTACTCGGGGAAAATCGTCCAGCCGGTATAAGATGGAGAATATTACACAAACAGTGGAAAGAAACAACGGACTAATTGAGCGTATCTCCAAAGATGCGGAAAATTTTAAATCCCGCGTCCGGACAAACGAGGATGGTTCATACCGCAACCCGGTGCAGTTGGATGGCGTTAACGGCAGCGATTTCAATATAATCGGGAAAAAGCTGAATGAGATTGCCGGTACAGCCAAAACACATGGCGCACACGAGCCGATTGGAAGTTTGTACGGCTTCACACTTTACGTGAAAAGTGAAACCACCAACAAAGACGGGTTTGATTTCATACAGAACCGCTTCTCTGTTCGCGGCGAGGGAGAAATCTATTATCAATACAACAACGGGCAGATGGCAGTTGACCCAAAGCTGGCTTCTCAAAACTTTCTGCATGCTTTGGTGGAAAATATGCCACGACTGTTAGGACGGTATAAGGCGGATAATGAAAAACTGTTAAAAGATATTCCTGTGCTCAAAGAAGTGGTGGAAAGTACCTGGCGAAGGGAACCGGAATTGGCTGAACTAAAGTCGGAAATGGTAAAGCTGGAAAGAAAAATTGAGCAGTCACTGAAATCAACCAGTGAAACGGAAGGACAAATTTCTGTTCCGGTTAATGAAACCATAAGTAAACAAAAACTTCCAACCATAGAGCAAAATCTGAAAGTACCGCCTGAAATACCGGAACGTATAGAGAAAATTGCAGAAGCTTCGGATGGAAAAATTATTATCTCCGGTATTGGTCATTTGGCGAAACCGGATAATCACATTGTTTCTAAAAGTTTGAAAGTATAGCATACAACGAAAAGAGCCGGTACTGCAAATTGATACCGGCACTTTTCTTTTACGGTCTATCCCGCACCGTCTTACAACGAAGCGGGAATAGCAAAAAAAACAAATGAATTATTTTTTATTTTTCTTGTTGCGCTTTGTATGGAAACGGCTGAAATGGGTTTCAATAAATTTCATAACGTCCGTTTCTTTATAGAATGTCTTGTGATATATCATTTGAAAGGGGAGTTCGCCTGATGAGCGGTAACGTTGCAATGTTCGTTTACTGACATTGAGCATCTGACATACATCGTGATTATCTAGGAGTTTCTCGCCATTAAATAAAGGAACTTCCTCCCCTGAATCATCCAACTTGTCAATAACATCATCCAGTCTCGACAAAATACGTTGCATCCAGTTCTCAAAATATTCCTTATCTATAAACATTACAGTAAATCTTTGAATTACTGCAAAATTATGGGCTACCACTGAAAGCGATAAGGAAGTCGGTATCGCTTTTTTTGAAGTAATTTAAACAAATTAATATTCAATGACTTAAGGAGCTGTTCTTTAGAAAGACAGATATAGAGAAATGGAAGAATACTCGGTATTAATTATTTATTTCCTTCTGCCCATACGCCTAAGCAGTGCATCTTTCAGTTTGTCTAAAAATGGTGTAGGAACCGTACGGATTTTCATATCACTAAATGCACGCGAGAGGTTTTTATCGAGCCGGATATTGAAAACGTTTTGGATGTAATCGGATAGTTGCGTGAGCGGTACGTCACCGAAGGTATTATCACTGTCCCAGGAATAAAGTTGCTCCATTAATTCCGTCTTGGTGCCTTTCCATGTCAACTTAGTTAAAGAAAATCCTGAAGGAAAAGATATGACTCCATTATTATTCAATTTTTCAATTTCTTGCATCAAATACGTTAAGAGCAAATCGTTGGATAGTATTTTCGCCACTTTAAAATCACAGTTTGTTGAAAAGTTCGGGTCAAGTTCAAAATAGAATGTTTCGAGGTATTGTTCTGTATCTGTCCTTCCCCGCAAGAAATACAAGGAATCCAGATGAGTAGCACCTGAACGATAGTAACGAATAAAATCCAGACGTTTGATATTATATTTGTTTATTTCATTCAATTCTTCCGATAAATACTCTTTTTGCTTGTCGACGCCTGCAGGACGGTTCATCTCAATATTATACAATTTTCTGTAGTAAATCAGGCGATAGCAGAACTTTGGTTTTGTTTCTTTAAAAAAAGTGATTTCTTCCTCTTCATCCTTAAAATGATAGGATAGGATAAATTGCTTCATACTGTCAAATGCTTCAGCAAGCACATGGGAGGCTTCCAGCGATTTTTTTAAGATATTGTTGTCAGAAGATTCGATGTTATCAATAGCTTCATCAGTTTCTTTGCGGAGTTTAGTAACATATTCAAGCATGTTCAATTATTTAAATCAGTAATTTGGCCGGAAAATTAGTTTTACACATATGCGATAATATCTTTTGTTATATATTTTTACATGTTTTTACATTCTATATGTTTACTTTTTCTATATATTTCATCTTCAGTTTCCAATCTATTTTTGAGAAACAGTCCCTGAAGATTGTTAGTCACCTCACTTTTAAAATCCTTAAGGATAGGATACCTTTGTAACCGCTTCTGCAAGTTTTGCTCAGCGAAGCTCAGAAAAAACCTAAGCATATGCTTCCTACTCTTAATATGTTCCACAAGTAAATTCAACTTTCAAGTTTTTCATCAAACTTTTCTCATATCAATTTTAAAAACTCATCTCAGCCCTGAAGAAAATTCCGTTCTTATCAACAAATCCTGAACTGGCATATGAACCTCCTAATTGCCTGACATATTCTACGCGCAGTACTTTGAAAATATTGGTCAGCCCAAAACCAATTTCGGCATAGGGTTTACCCATATCTGTAGTATAATAGCCTGGCAAATCGAATACCGGTTTATAACTGCCGGTAAGTTTTCCATGGTGCGCTTTTAACGATGCCATTTCACGTAATTTCAGTTTTCGTATAAAAGGAATACGGTTTAGAATGATACCTCCACCATTAAAATCGAGATGAACGTTGGTATATAGGTTATGTGCAAACGATGCATGGTGCAACAGGTTGTACCTGTATTTTGCATATCCGTACGACATGGAACCTGCCGGCATATCTAGTAAATCATATGGCGCATCGCCAAAAAGGTAGCCGCCATTTACCATGTAACGCATAAATGTAAGCCCCATGTTTACTTTCCCTGAAACTGAGCCATGAAACTGTGCGTACATTCCAAAATTGCCGGAAGAATTACCCGGTAAACTCACCTGTCCCAAATCCATACTTAGATTAATTACTGGGGTCTCGTCGATGTAATACACGCGGGCAAAATAATATTGGTCGTAATACTGGCCGAATGCCAGCCTTGTATTAAATAAAATCCCGTAATTATTATATGTGTGATAATTCACATTATTACGCGTAAATTGCACATCCGGAGTTTCTATGCTATGCAGAAAATAAGGTGAAACTTCAAAATTAATGTCTTCGCGAGCATTGTATTCCATAATCAGGTTAAAATTCTTCTCCTCCTTCAGATATGGATTTTTTTCCTTACTTGTGATGGCTGCGATAAAATTTCCGTTTCCACGTGTATTGGGATTCTTTTTAATGAATCGAAGGTATTTATCCTGTGAAACCAGGTTATAATCATCTGAATAGTTTCCCCGTATAATAAATTTGTCGGTTAGCAAAAGCTGCCAGGCAAAGTTCAGCCCGTATTTCAACTCGTTACTTTTTGTTCCGTAACCTAAAAATCCTCCAGCTGTAAAACGTTCGAACATTTTTTCGCCTGTGCGAAGTGGAATTGAAAATCGCTGTCCTTCAATGGCGTTTGTGCTGTAAATATCGAACACCGGCCCTATTTCTATTTTCCCTGCATCAATGTAACTGGTTAAAACCATTCCTCCAATCGCGTCAATTCCCTGTATAACTGAATTTTCTTTCAATTTGTCAACGCGCATATAAGTTCCTTCATCCAGATGATTGGCAGAAGCAAATTCCGGCTGATTTTTCCAGTTACGGGGCCTTACTTCATCTAACAGTTTTGATGTAGAATATTTTGTGGATTTTGTTACCAGCCAGTTACCGCTAGAAATTTCGTCAATTCGCTGAGAACCATATTTCGAAGCCGTATCTTTATTTAAAGTAAGCGCCATGTTTAAACTGATTTCCTGGTCATTGTAGAACCATTCGCCTTTATCTGTTTTTGAGTAGTTTACGTTTGCTTTAAAACCGTTCACAAAATTTATATTTGCTTCTTTCTGCACGTATGCGTAAATATCGGTTAATGCAAATGTGCTATCCTCAACAGTAAAACGGCCAGTAAATAAAGGATTGTATTTATTTTTTGGAGTGAAAGAAAAACTGAAATATTTGGTGTCGCCAATATAAGTACTGTCATTTAAATAAAAATCATAGTGCAGTTGTGCAGAATTACTTAACGGCGATGTTATTCCCCTGCCAAGGATATTAATTTGGTCTTTATAAAAATCCAAATCAATTACTACATTCAAAAGAATCAGGCTTTCAATAGTTTGGTTCAGTTTGGGGAAGATTCCGTCTTTTCGGTTGTAAACAATACTATCTTTCCCATTGGCACTTTTTTCACCCAGCTCGGCAAGGTAAATAGGCGAAAACCGTAAACTCTGTCCATCAAGTTTCATGGTTACTTCATCCATGTTATTGATAATCCGGTTTACTCTGGAAGTTGAATCAATAGCCACATAAACCGCCGTACGCGCAAAGGTTTTGTAATTGTTTATGTTTTGAATGTTTTTACGGTTCTCTTTTTTTCGCTCCAATATCTGTTTCAGCAAAACTTTTGCACGCGAAACTTCGGGTTTTACAGTGACTTCCCCTAGTTCCTGAACCTCTTCATCCAGAAAAACCACAAGCGGATTTTCCGTTATATTTTTTGCAGGAATTCCCCATTTTTGATAACCGACTGTTGACACACAAAGCGTATCATTCTGCGATAGCTTAATTACAAACTGACCATTTGTGTCAGACATCGTCCCCCTCGTTGTGCCTTTAACCCAAATATTTGAAAAAGGTAATGGTTCCTGGCTTTTACTGTCTTTTACAAATCCGGTGATTTCATGTGCGAAAACGCCAAGATTTGTGATGGCCATAATAATGGCCAAACTTATTCTATATAACATCGTTAGTATGCTTGCTCCTTCTCATTTTTTATTAACCAGTACAATCCTTTCACCCCAATTTTTATATCGCCGAGTTTAAACAGGATAATTATTTTTTCGGTGTAAGCAATTATTCCCCAGGATACAACCAGATAGTACATCCAGGGATAAAAGCCAAAAACGAACAACACAAAAAAGAATATACTTTGGGCATACCCGGCAGAAACTGCTGAATAAAGGTGTAGGCCGGGAATTTTCCCAAACCGTGCAAAAGAAACAATGTAGCTAAGGATAAATATCCCAAGGAAAAGGAATAAAATCCAGGAATGAGGTTCAATTTCATTCCATTTAAAAACGAACAAGCCTAAAATGGCCATGGCGTAAGTACAAATATCGGCCAGGTTGTCGAGCGCAGCCCCAAAGTTGGTTTGAAGTTTAAAGTAGCGTGCAATGTTACCGTCCAGGACGTCGCTAACCAGACTGATACATAACAGAATGACGAATCCGTTCTCGCGCCCGGTAAGTGCCATATAAAGAATAACCGGAAATACTAAAAGCCGGTAAAGGCTTATAAAATTGGGAACGTTAATGATATTTTCGCCTTTTATTGTAATCTGTTTCATTTTTTTTATGTTTAATTGAATGATTATTTATAATGTGTTTCAAACCTGCATCTATCAGGTAACTTCGTGTTCCCGTTTCTTTTTCTTTTCCGAAAGGGTTTCGATAAAATACTCCATCATTTTAGCAATGGATTTATAATCGGGACCTGTTTCCGTATTTTTCAGAAACTTGTCTCTTTGCCGCGTATCAAATAACACGTCGGTTGAAGCGTAACTTTCAGTAAACGACATTCCTGCAGAAATCATTCTTTCAATGGGGTTCATTTCGTTTCGTTCCAGATTTTTAATCGGAATGAGTTGAATAGGCACCAACTGGTTCAGGGTATCGATAATAAAACTGTTTCGAATCGGATTTTTCGACACAAAATTCATTATCTCCGGGATTTCGTTTTCTTCTACTACTTTTATTAATTGCCCTGTAACCGTATCGATAGGGATTAAGTTTTGAGTAGCTTCCGGATCTACATGTACTCTGACAATTTCATTAGGATATCGATTAGCCAGGTTGTAAATCCTTTTGGCAAAATCGAAAATCCCGTAATCGGTTTTAGTTACGCCGGTTTTCTGGTTTCCAACTACCTGCGACAACCTGATTATGTGCCCGTTCAGTCCGTTGTTTCGAATATTTTCCCTGACAATATTTTCCGCAAATCGTTTCGATTGCTCGTAATAGTTCCTGAACGCCGAAATTTCCTTATTTTCGTAGAACCTTTCTTCGAATGCACCCTTTAACCTGCCGCACGAGTAAGCGGTACCGATGTAAAAGAAGCGGGAACCACTCTTTGCATATTTAGAAAAAACCTGAATCGAATTTTCAACCCCTTCAATATTAGTAGAAAAAATTTCTTCTACCGATTTTTCATCGTATTTTAAACTGGCGGCAAAATGAAAATAATCGACATTACCACTAAAAATGCTTTTTAGAACATTTTCATTCATCGAAAAATTATCGTCAATTAAAGAGTAATTGTAAACCTCAAGATTGGAAGTATTTATTGCTTTTCCATCATTAATATGAGCGAGCACTTCGTTCATTCTTCCTTTCGGATCTTGTTTATTTGCACGAACCAAGGCTATAACCTTGTAATGCTGTTTTAATAAACTGTTGATGAAATTTGAAGCAACATATCCGTTTGCCCCGTTAATAATTACTGTTCTCATATTTCAATTTTATATATTCTGTTTTTTTCTTTCTATTTGTATTAAAGGAACAAAAGCAAAACAAGTACCGCACTTAAGGGAATACTGAGATTATCGGATCCGCGCCAGCTTATCATTTCAGCAAACATGGTTACTAAAGCAACCAGCATTGCCAGCCAGAATGTTTCAAAATCGAATACCCCGCGATGAAAATAAAGCGCTATAATGCTGATTACAAAACTTGAAACCAGAAATGCCCCCGACCCCAGCCATGTTTTATTTAATTTTTTCCCAAATACTTTAATTCTTCCATTGTAAGCTTTTATATTGATTCCGAGAATGGCTGCCATCGGGTCGCTTACAGCCAGAATAAGCATGGGAAGTATGTAGAGAAATTTATTATCCAGTAAATCGGAAAAAAGAAATGTAAGATAAATAGCAATGGGTAATAAATAGCTACCTATCGATTTTCTTTCAATGCCGTGAATCGACTTTAGCAGTTTCCCCTTCCGGGTAATAAACAATACCAAAGCAAACAAAAATGCCAGCACCAGAATATACCAGTGCGAAGGGAAAATATATGGAAATGGCACCGTAGCCAGCACAGAAGAAAAGTGGGCAAACTTGCGCGTTATTTCCCCTGTCGGGTTCAATCTCCGGTAAACCAACTCATTAAAAATCAGCAACAATCCAATCCCAATCAAATAAACAAATGACAATACAATAATATTTCCCATAACCAGTATTTCTGTTAAATTTTAAAAATATGAACAGCCAATGCTGCCCAGGCACCTCCTGCGATAAGACTGTCGAACCGGTCGAGAAAGCCACCGTGCCCGGGAATCAGGTTGCTGTAATCTTTTACCTTGTATTTTCTTTTATAAAGCGATGCCAAAACATCGCCGACGAATGCAAAAACCACTGTTCCTACGGTAAATAGGAATAATTGAGGAATTGTTCCTCTAAAAAGACTTTTTAATAAAAACGCGCTTATCAATGAAATTAAAGTTCCTCCAATTAAGCCTCCCAATGTTTTATTTGGGCTAACATTCGGTATTATTTTGGTTTTTCCGAAAAGTTGTCCGCTTATCTGGCTAAAACTGTCGAAAATGGAGACTATCAGAAATGAAAACAGGACTAATTCCTTTTCAAAGCCACTAAAAAGGTAAAAACCTATTGCTATAATTGCATACACCAGCAGGGAGGAACCAAAAACCGTGCTTTGTTTAAAGCCTCCTGTCCTGAAAAGTTTTGCCAGTTCGCAGAGACCTGTCACGATAATCAGTACAGACAGGTACCTGAATGCCAGACCATCGATAACAATACTAAAAAACAGGACGTTAATGATAATAAAGTAAACACCAAACTTCGTGTAACTCTTACGTGCAATTTCGGGAGCCTTATTCCTGTTAATCAGGTAAAAACCAATTCCACCCAAAATAAAATAGGCCAGTATAATACTGTAAATCAAACGTTCCATAAAACTAATTCCTTCCTAAAATCATTAATATACCGATGGCGACCATTATAATCGCATAGGCATATTTTGCTTTGTTTTCCGATTTGTCGATTTGGATTTTGACAAGCAGGCGCGGACCAAGTATTGCACCTATTGTTGAGCCTGCTGTAAGAAAAATAACTAGTGTAAGATCTATTTTCCCCACAATAAAATGAGCGCCAACAGCAAAGATTGTATTTACCAGCACAACCAATAGCGATGTGCCAATAACCATCCTGAATGGTATTTTCATTGAAAACAATCCTGCAAGAACAGGCGCTGTGCCACTGGTCCCAAATGTTCCGGTAATTAAACCGGCTGCCAATCCAAAAAACGAACCTGTAAGTATTTTTAAACTTCTTGGTGATATTCTTGTCTTTTCTCCTTCTCTTTCAACATTATTTTTTCCGGCACTAAAAACCATGTTAAGTGCAATCAAAATTGAATAAACACCAAAAGCCGTTTTTAGTGCCAGGTCGCTAATCCTGTTGGTTATTTCTGCGCCAATAAAAGCCCCAATAATTCCGGTTACCATAAAAAGTACAGCTACCTTAAAATCAATATTATTTTTACGATAATGCCCCAATGAACCAACAATACAAATGGGCAAAGTAGCTGCCAGCGAAGTAATAACCGCTGTTTGGGCCGGAACTTTTAACAGTAGGGTAAGAATTGGCAGAAAGAAAAATCCGCCACCTCCTCCTACCATGGTTCCGAACAAACCGATAATAAATCCCAGTATCGGTAAAATGAAATAGATGTTTTGTATCTCCGAAAATTCAATCATTAAGTTCGTTTGTTGTGATTCTTTTTAGTTCTATGGTACCTATCGCATGTTTCATTTGGGCGTACTGTAATATTCCACCTTCATAGAAATACCTGTTAAGCTCCTTTTCGTTTTCATCTTTTATAACATAGATATGCTCACTTACAGGGTTTATTTGCTGCATTTCAGCACTTCTCTCCTTGTATATTTTTTTTATTTCTGTTGGTTCGTTGAAATAAATCAGGCTCCCGCTGTATGTTATGTAATCGTTAATTATTGTGGTATCGCCATCAGCAACAAGTAGGTAAGAGTTATTTTGAAGTTTGAGCCACATGTTCGAATTTAGTTTCCCGTTTTTATAAGTTTCAACACGCGAACTTTGCAGAATACCATGGTTGTAAACCGTGTTCTGAACATATTTTATGCGATATGAAAACAGAAGATTTATATTAACATCCGTTATCGCTTCAATTTTTACATTCCCGTTTTCTTTGGTTTGGGTAACTGAAAACTCACCGATATTTACGCCAAACAAGAGCAGTTTGTACCTGGTTGCCAATTCATTTGGTTTAGCTGAAACGGATGTAAAAAAAAGAACACCAAGAAACACATTTAGTAAGTTATTCATATATCTGTTCTTTTTTGATTAATTTTATTATTACATTATGTTGTATATCGGCTAATTATCAAAATTTGATTATCATTTACCTGGCACATAGCTTAACAAAAAATCATTATTTTACAGTCTTTCTTTTCACCATAGAAATAGATTTTGTTTTCGCGGGCCAGCCACCCGACTGCCATCAAAACATCCTGTTTTTCCATTGACAATGCTTTCATAATTTCGAATACAGAACTTACCTGATTTTCATCTAAGTACTGCCAAATTTGAGCGGCATTTTTTTCAATTTGTGATTTAAACATTGCAGTATATTTTAAAAAATTAATTTTCAAAACCAGTATCCAAAATTTGCTGAGAATGTCGGGGTCTCATGATACTCAGAATAACCTATTCCCAGATCAATCGGGCCAATTGCGGTATTTACCGAATATTTTATACCTCCGCCGCCAATGGTGTTGAAATTATCGAAATGAGCTAAATCGTTTCCCTGTGCCATCACATTATAAAGCAAGGAAATATATTGGTTCTTATTTACCTGTAACCGAAATCCAAGAAAAGCAATATTGACAAAACGGTCAGCAACTGTAACCGGAGGCAGGCCGACAAACGGCAAATGGTAATTAAAGTACCGGGAATAGGGTTCTCCGCCCACCAGCGTTGTTTTTATCAGCGGATAATCGGTGCTGAACAAGGACCGGCTGTATAGATCAAATAAAAAAGCCAAATTATACCGTACAGGTACAACTTTATTCATTTCAAAAAGCAAAGTCGGAGATAAAGGGTAGTCGTCGGAAAAATCGGTGTTAACTGAAAACTCGATATTGAGCCTTGTTCCCCTGTCGGGAAAATAAAAATGCTCCATGTCGTCGAATGTAAAATAGGTATAAGCGCTGGCAAGTAACCGGTCGGTTTTCGAAGCCGACACGGAAGAAGAACCTGTGTTTTTCGAAAAAACATCACCGTTAAAATACTCTTCCCGGATGCCGGCGCCAAAATCCAGCTTATTCAAAAACGACTTGTATATATAAATTTCGCCTGAAGCGTAAAACAGTTCTGAATTGTACAGTTTGTCGCCTCTTTCGAAAATATTGTATTTCTGGTATTTACCTTTTAATTCGACCCCGAGCGCAGGCAGGTCTCTTTTACTGGTTTCCGCCACAATACTGACTTCCGGGTTAGCCGATAGCTCGGCGCTTAGCGATAAATATCCAACCGGTTTTTCGTAATTTCTGCGGGTTACGTTGAAGAACAATGCTGCAGCATCGTTTGTATTAGCCTTAAAACCAAATCGTTGAGAATACACTTTCCGGGGTGTGATATCCAGGTGAAGCGTTTTGCCCTTGTCGTTAGCGGTGAGGTAGTAATACACCAGCTCGAAGCCACCATATCCGTACAACCGGTCGATGGCATTTTTTATTTGCTCTCCGGAATAGCTTCCCGGTAATTCGAGGTTGAGTTTAGTTTTAAGAAACGTTTTGTCGAGTTTGTAATCACCCGTAAAGTTTATATCCGTAATTTGCCATTTGCTGTCAACCACATACTCGCGGGAATATTCGCGTTGTGTGAGGTTATACTTTCTTCTCAGTTCCCCTATTTTTTCCCGTTGCAAAAGCGCTGCCCGTTTACCCCTTAAAACAAGGGTATCGGCAGCTTCACGCGAAAAACTTCCCACAGAATAATTGGCGATGTCGGGCCGTATTATAATGTCGCACAAGCTGTTGTTGGCCGAATCTTTTTCCTGCCCCAGGAAACCGATCATCTGGTTGAAAATTTCATCCAACGAGGTTAACTCTTCTTTTGATTTCAGGTTTCCCCTGATATCGACCCCGATAATGATGTCGGCACCCATTCGTTTGGCAACGTCGGTAGGAAAATTATTAACCACGCCGCCATCCACCAGGAGAAGGCCTTCGCGCCGGGCAGGCTGGAAAACACCAGGGATAGCCATGCTTGAGAACAACGCCGTGGGAAAAAACCCGTCGGTTATCACCACTTCGCTGCCTGTTTCCAGGTCGGCAGCAACACAGGCAAAGGAAATAGGGAACCGGCTAAAGTCGGCATCGACAGGTACATTCGCCGCCAGGTCGCAAAAAATATTCAGAACATTTTGCCCTTTGATAAACCCTTGTGGCAGGCCTACTGACTTGGTATCGGAAAACGAAAATGACAACAGATACCGTTGTTTCAGCATCTGGTCGTTTTTTGAAAGCACATTCCGGGAAACATTATCGGAAAGAACCTTTTCCCAATCCTGACTTTTAACAATTTCCTCAATTTCCCCGGCAGTATAACCCAATGAATAAAAGCCGCCAATAAGGCTTCCCATGCTGGTACCAACAATAATGTCGATAGGAATTCCTTCTTCCTCTAAAACTTTAAGGGCTCCGATGTGGGCAAACCCTTTTGCTCCTCCCCCGCTTAAAACAACAGCAACCTTGGGGCGCTTTTCCAATAACGTACTTTCTTGTGCCCCGGCAACGAACGAGAACAGACAAAACAATTGAAGTAACACCAAATATTTGCTGTATCTTGCTTTTCTATGTTTTAAACCGGCATTCATCAAATTGTTATTTCTAACTGGAAGCATTGTTAAACAAAAATCAATTCATCAATTCTATCGGTTCCTTTTCTTTATATTGCTCCTTAAGTTTATCCAGGTGTTCAACAAAGAAATTCATTCCCTCTAAAACATTTTTTAAGAATTTGGCATTTCTGGAATTCGGATTCTTTTTTAATTCTAAAACTTGCTTCGTGATATCTAATTTCTGCTGCATTCTTTTCTCAATTTCGACAATCATTTCATTAATATCCCCGGAAATAAAACGGAAATAGCGTTTTCTATCACCGGGATAAGTAATATATTCAATTGCCCCGCGAAGTTCGAGATTTTTTAACGCATTACTGGCGGAGCTTTTGCTGATTTGCATTTCATCAACAATCTCATCAAAAGTGTATTCTTCCTTGTCCATAACCATGAGTAAGCCAAGAATACGCGCTGTTACCGGCTGAAACCCATCCCGCTCATTATTTCGCCCGATTCGTTCAATCAGCTCTTTTTGTTTTTGTAATCTTTCCGATTCTTTCATTCTTAATTACTTTATTTGTGCAAATGTAATTAAGTTTACTTAGTTCGCAATTAAATGAACTAAAAATGGGTGTACGACAAATTCCATTTAAGCTGCATTTTTAATAATTTTAGTTACATATTCCCATTTATTACTTTGATGGCATACCCTGAGATTAACTATTTGCTGTGCCCCCTTGATTGTCCAGGATAGAAAGAAACACCGCAATTATCAAACCCAAAAAGTAATGTATGTCTTTGTAACCTTGTTTATTGAATTTAGACGTCACAACAAGACAATATCGAAGTAATCCGATATTGGTTAATTGGCTTTTCCTTTTTATAAAGAATTTAGTCTTCATGCATGTATTCGATAATCATTATTTTACTTTTTTTTGCATGTGCATTATTCTTTCTTCTCTCTTATTTTATCTAGCAAGTAGTTCAATTGTTTAACTTCGTCTATAGATAAATTTTTCAATAAAGTATCTGCTTTCTGTTCACAACTGAACATTTTATCCAATAATACCAGGCCCTTTGTTGTAATTTCGACAGATTTTTGCCGCCTGTCGTCCGGATTTTCCTTCCGGCTAAGCAATCCTTTTTCAAAAAGTCTGTCAACAATTCGGCTTACATCCGAATCTTTGTCAAGCATTCGCTGTTTTATAAAACCAATAGAAAGAGGTGCCTGGGAACGAAAACCACGAAGTATTCTTAAAACGTTGTACTGCTGTTCGGCAAGTCCGCGTGCTTTAAGGGACTTATGAAACTCATAACTTAACAATTTAACAGTATATATCAAATTGATAAGTCCCTTGTGGTATTCATTTCGAAACCTTCCATTAATTTCTTCTTCGATAGACATTTTTATTTTAGTTTAAAAAATTTGGGATTTCTTAAATAGAACCCTACCCATACAAAAAGAAGAACAACCACTGGCATTGCAATGCTAGTAGCACTTGTCATGTGAATGATGATAGCCCCTCCCATGTAAGAACTCAATAGTAAAGTTCCAAACTTATTTGTTTTTGGAAACAAGAACAATAAGGCTGAAACAATTTCACCAAGGGCAATAATAATTCGCCAATTGGCTAATTGCATTTGTTCCATTTGTTCGGGATGAAGGAATAATTTCCCAATTGCACTAAATAAATATAGTGCTGTTAATGAGCCTGCAATTACCCATGCGGCTATTTTTCTTGTTTTTGAAATTTCTGTTGTCATTATGTTAAAATTTAAATCCTGATATATTTACCCCCATTAATTTTCCCGAAAAGTCATGGCTTCCTTTATCTTTTCCGGCTGCTCCGGCTATTACAAAAAGCGGCGTCAAATGTTCGCTGCGAGGGTGACTATCTAAAGCGCCCGGTGCAGCCTCCCAATCCATTAAAAATTTATTTCTTTTTTCAGCATCTGCTGTCTCTAATGTGTTTGAAAGCCAGTTATCAAATTGCTTAGAAATTTTTGGCGCTTCTCCACTTCCCGACATAAAACCACGCATATTATGATAGCTCATTCCCGAACCAATAATCAGTACATCCTGTTCGCGTAATGGTTCGAGCGCTTTCCCCATTGCCAAATGTGTTGCCGGGTCAAGCGAATGAACCAAAGATAGTTGTACAATAGAAATTTTGGCTTCCGGGAAGGCAATCATTAATGGCACAAAGGTTCCATGGTCAAAACCACGTTCGTATTCCCGCTTTGTTTTAAATCCGGCATTATTCAAAAAAGTTTCCACTTTTTCTGCCAATTGCGGATGCCCCGGTACATTCCATTTCAATTGGTAGGTAAACTCCGGGAAGCCGTAATAATCATAATACATCGGAGGATTTTGTCCAAAATGTATGGTGGGCACATTTTCTTTCCAGTGCGCTGAAACAACAAGTATGGCTTTAATTTTCGGACGATACTTCTGCCCTAATTCCGTAAGATACGTTCTTAAACCTCCATATCCCACCGGGTCACCCATAGCATCGTCCATCACATGCCATGGGCCACCACCGTGAGGGATGAAATATACAGGCAACCTTTTCATAATTCTGTAATTATTCTCTCAGTGTTTTTAAAGCATTTCCCCAGCTATTCAATTGGCCTAACATTGTTTTTAAGTTATCAGAATGCATTGGCGCAGGTTTAAAAACACTAAAGTTTTCGAAATCGGTAAACAACGACAGCAATACCTGAGTACGCACATGAGCTACTTGTAATTCACTCAGAACCAGCCGAAGTTGCTCCACAGCCCTTGCACCACCTGCAGAACCATAGCTTACAAAACCGGCCGCTTTATTGTTCCATTCAGCATACAAATAGTCCAATGCATTTTTTAAGGCGCCGGGTATAGAGTGGTTATATTCTCCGTTGACAAATATAAAAGCATCGAGCGATTTAATTTTTTCTGCCCAGGCTTTTGTATGTTCATTCGAATATTGGCCAAAGGAAGCCGGATAAGCTTCATCAAGCAAAGGTAAATTGTAGTCTTTAAGGTCAACTAATTCATATTCTGCATCATTTCTTTTTGATGCAAAATCATATACCCATTTAGCAACTTGTTCAGCGTTGCGTCCCGGACGGGTACTACCTATGATAATTCCAATTTTGATCATAATTTGCTATTTTAAATTGTTAGTTTATAAACCGATTCTTTCATTCGGTACTTTCACAAAAATTCCCTTTGAGTCGGCAAAAAGCCTCTGGTTTTTATCAACCATTTTCCCAATTATGTAAATTTTCCTACCTTCCGTTTTTTCGACTTGAGTAATAATATATACAGTTTTTTCGACAGGTAAAGGCCTGTGATAATTTACAGTTAAGCTGGCAGTAACAGCAGGCATTTTGTTCAAAAAAGATACCGCTCCCATTGTTTCATCCAATACAGATGCAATGGCGCCACCATGAACAATTCCCGGAGCTCCTTGTGTTTCAACATGAAATAAAACTCTGGCGTAAAATTTTAACGAATTCTCATCACGATAGTATTGTAACTCGATGTATTTCTGTTGCTTACCAGAAACAAACGAATCGGTATAGGAATTCATGTTATAAGGTGTCAAATGTTGAAATTCATCCGGGATCTTCATGTGTTTATAATTTGTTTTTTAATTGACAGATCCAGATGGGCTCCCAAATAATTATTCCTCTGTGTAAAAAAGATTTCCTCATATTCGTTTCATTTTATTTCCTTTTAAAATTAAACTCTATGTGATTAATTAATCAATCCCACTATTTTTTCATTATTAATAAACCTTATCACATTTTTGGCTGCCTTTTCAGTCCCTTTTAGGATTGCATCATCAACCATGGCCGAATTATGCGGCGAACCAAGTAAATTTGGCAATTCGAAAAAAGGATAGTTGATCACGAACTTGCCATATTTAAACGGTTCTATCCACCAGGCATCAATGCCGGCATAAAAGTTTGGATGACTTTTAAGGTGTTCATAAAGGTCCTGCTCATCTAATATCTGTCCTCTTACAACATTTATCAATACTGCATCATCTTTCATTATTTCCAGTTTATGTTTGTTTATCAATCCGTTTGTTTCATCATTAAGCGGGCAGGCAACATATACTGAGCAGTTAATCAATGATTTGCTTTAATTTATTAAAAGAAATTTTCAACACTTGTTCTGTCCATATAGGTAAATTGGAGCATCCAATGCGGATAAATTGGGTTTAATTTGCTCAGTTCATCCAATCGGCTTACTTCCTCTGGGCTCATTTCCCAGTTTGTAGCTTTCAGGTTGTCTTCCAATTGATGCGGTTTGGTGGCGCCAATTAAAACAGACGAAACCGCTGGTTTTCGGAGCAGATAATTTAATGCTGCCTGCGAAATGCTGGCTTTGTGGTTGTTGGCAATTTCTTCCAGGGCATCAACAATAACATAGCCTTTATCCAAATCTATCGGGATAAAGTTTTGTTGTTCATTGGTCCTTCTGGAATCTTCGGGCATGGGTTTGTCTTTTCGGTATTTTCCTGACAAGAAACCACCTCCCAGCGGCGACCATGGCGTTAATCCCAGACCCTGATCCCGGAGCAAAGGAACCAATTCATATTCTACATCTCTCGAAATAAGCGAATAAATAGCTTGCAGCGAAACAAATTTTTCAAAATGATTTTCTTTCGATACGGCCAATGCTTTCATCAACTGCCATGCCGTGAAATTACTCGCGCCGATGTACCTCACTTTTCCCTGATGAACCAAATCCGATAAAGCTCCCAAAGTTTCTTCAAGCGGGGTAATCGGATCAAAACTGTGCATCACATAAAGGTCGATGTAGTCGGTACCCAATCGTCTTAAGCTCTGGTTACAGCTATCGATGATGTGTTTGCGCGACAAGCCAACATCGTTGATATCCTTGCTCATCCGACCCCTTACTTTGGTGGCAAGCACAATTTCATTGCGTTTCTCTTTAATGGCTTTCCCAAGGATTTCTTCGGATTGACCGTGTGAATAAACATCTGCCGTGTCAAAAAAGTTAACGCCGGCATCAAGAGCCATATCCACTAATTTTTTACTGCTTGGATAATCCAACGCACCTACTACTTTCCAGTAGCCATCACCGCCAAAACTCATGGCTCCTAAGCAAAGTTCGGATACTATTAATCCTGATTTTCCTAATTGTCTGTACTTCATTTTTTTTTGTTTTTAAGTGTAGATTATTTAAAAATAAAATGTTTATGTAATATGTTTTAACTCAAATGCATTTGCCAACAATTCAAATGATTTTCTGCGCGCTTCATAATCAACAGACATGGAGGTAATCATAATTTCATCGGTTTCAAAATCGTTTGATAATTTAATGAGTTGTTCTTTCACATCATCGGTCGTTCCCGAAATGATGCGTCCTTTATTTCTTTCTATTATTTGTTGTTCAAAAGGGGAGAAACCATAATTCTTGATAAAGTTTCCATCTTTAAAATCATTGAAATTACCTTTTTCAAATTGCACAAAAACGAAATCAATAAACTTACGCATTTGGTTTGCTTTTTCTTCGGTTTCGGCACAAACTACCTGAACGGCAACTATTACCTGAGGTTCAGTATTTTCGGCTGATGGTTTAAAATTCTTCCGGTATGTTTCTGCCACTTGTGGACTGACAAAACCGTTTATAAATTTGGCAATGCTAAGTCCCATTCCAAATTTAGCGGCAATTAAACTGCTACTGCCACTGGAACTTAGTATCCATTGCGATGGAATTGTAGTTGCTCGCGGTGTCGCGAGCAGCGAGCCGTATTTAGTGGCAGCCGTATCCTTGAAAAAATGTTGCATGTATTCTAATTGTTGCAAATAACTTGCCTCGCTAAAATCGTTTGAAGGGTTAAGGATTAAAGAGGTAATCTGATCGGTACCCGGAGCGCGTCCAATTCCTAAATCAATCCTATTGGGAAAAAGCACTTCGAGCATCCTGAAATTTTCAACTACCTTTAAAGCGCTGTGATTTGGCAACATAATGCCACCCGAGCCAATACGAATGGCGTTGGTTGCATCGGCCAGTTTTACCATCAGCACTTCTGGTGTAGAACCGGCAATGAGCGTGGAGTTATGATGTTCCGATACCCAAAAGCGGTTATAACCCAATTCTTCGGCCAGTTTAACCGTTGCAACCGTTTCATTAATAGCACCTTTGGCATTGCCGCCCGGTCTGATGACAGATTGATCGAGTATGCTTAATTTTAATTTTCTCATTCAGCGAATTTTGCAACAAAATGTATTTTTATTCTAACTGTTAATCAATTTCAAAATGTCTTTCTCAATTTTTTCCGGTTTATCGGTCGGGGCAAAACGCTTTACCGGATTACCATTTTTATCGATTAAAAATTTGGTAAAATTCCATTTGATGCGATTTCCAAGAAAACCTCCTTTTTTACTTTTTAGATAAGCAAATACCGGATGTGTATTCTTCCCGTTTACATCAATTTTTTCGGTAAGCTGAAAGGTTACTCCGTGATTGATTTTGCAAGCTTCTTCCACGGTTTCATTTGTTTCGGGTTCCTGGTTCAAAAACTGAGCGCTTGGAAAACCCAACACAACCAAACCTTTATCTTTATATTTTTGATGCAATGTTTCCAAACCGTCAAATTGCGGGGCAAGCCCACATTTTGTAGCTGTGTTGACTATCAATACAGTTTTGCCTTTGTAGCTTTTCATTTCAAGGATTTCGCCATTGGGCTTTTTAGCTTTTAGCTGATAAAATTCGGATTCCATGATATTTCTGTTTTTAATGTTTACATTGTTGCTTTATCTGAAAAGGCAATACTTAGCATGATGCTTATCGTTATTATGCCCAAAAAGAAAACAACCAGAGATAATTTAATTGTTCCTTTCCATTAAATTCATCCAGACTTCCTTTTTCAGAAAACTACCATCTACGTTTTCTTCCATCTTCAAAAACATTGAAAAAGGCACAGCGAAAGAAAGAAGATCTTTATCCACATGGCGGCGTGCGGAAATATCCGTCAAACCGATGACTGCACTAGGTTCTCCAGACTTTGCTTCGGCGTAAGGAATAATCCCCAGGGTATGGCAGCCTGCACCAAAAGGCATAATCACGCTTGGGCCGGTTCCTCGTTCGTAGTTGGCAAGGACAGACAGGGCTGATAACTGTTCAACATTGGCCAGAAAGACCACCACCTCAGGGGTTTCTTCTTCTGTCAACTGATCCAGTGGCTTAAAAACAACGTAAGTTGTCGGCACTTCGGTCATAGGCAAGGCATCCACGAACTTTTTGGCAATTTCAGGTGACTTGAAGTACCCTTCGCCTTCATCGAGCGGGGTTGAAGTTCGAAAGTTTGCGGCTTCGGGAGTACGCGCAAATTCTTTATTCCCGGTGGAAACATAGCACTCGATACCTCCCGGAAAATGAACGTACTGGTTGCCAAATCCAAGTCCGACCCCACCACCGAGGCAGCCAAAAGTTTTTCGGTCGAAAATGGCAGTACGCCCTTTCGCGGCGGCGATAAACATAGTTACCACGCATCCCCAGCGGCCTTCTTTAAACTGCATCGCGTTCTCTGGTTTATCATCAGTGAACAAAACGGCTACCGGCGAATACTTCATACCGATTGCACTGGCTATTTTACTTTCCATTGTTTTATCAATTTTTAAAATTTCATGATCAAGTCTAATCAATTTTTTTACCAGCCGTGGGTCCAGGCTTAAGCGTGTGTATTTCTGCTATGTTAATGACTACAACTGCTCTGGGTTTGGGCATTCCCATTTTTACCGACATGGCAGCCGACTGTTCATATAAATCTCCACTTTCGTGTAAAATAGCCTCTCCAACAAACCTATATCCATCAAGAATATCCCTGTTTACAACAGCCACGGAAACTTTTGAACCTCTTTTAATATTTTCATAGGTGGCACCACCAGTACCTTCTGAAAATATAAGAGAATTGTCCGATAACACCCGGGTTGAACGTTTTGGCGCAACATTCGGATAACCATCAGCATCTACAGTTCCAACGAAACACTGCTGTGTGGCAATCATGTCTTTCATTTCTTGTGTAAGTGTGCTCATTTTTTTAAAAATTATAGTTAATATCAGTTAATTTTTCAGACAATTTCCAAAGTTGTTTCGCATCTTCGGTGTTGTACGATGCAGGGATTGATTTAACCTTTACGGGTGAACCTTTCATTTCATTAAAACCATTGGGGCCATAATAATCGCCGCCTTGTACATTCGGGTCAACTGCCGCTCTCAATTGAGGCAAAGCGCCCATTGCCGCGCTTTGAAGAAAAAACGAAGACAGCGGTTTGAGCAAACGATAGTAGAATTTACCTTCGATGAATCGCATCAGGTTGGTTTGTGATACGCCTGGGTGCGCTGCAACGGCAATGCTGTTGATGTTGTTTGCTTCGAAACGCCTTTGGAGTTCATAAATGAACAGCAGGTTTGCCAATTTAGAACGCCCGTATGCTTTCATGGGCGTATAACCGTTGCCATTAGCAAACATAAAATTGTTAAAACCCATCTTTCCGCTTTTATGGGCAATGCTACTTGTAGAAACTACCCTTGATTTTGGGGTTTTTACAATTAAGTCTTTCAGCAGTCCGGTGAGTGCAAAATGTCCCAGATGGTTAGTCCCGATTTGGCTTTCAAAACCGTCTTTGGTCAGTCCGTAAGGAGGAATCATGATACCCGCATTATTCAGAAGAACATCCAAACGGTTGTAATTTTCTTTAAATTTATCGGTGAAATTCCTTACTGATGATAAATCCATCAAATCTAACGGCATAATCTTTATTTTGCCATTTGGCTTATTTTTCATGATTTCTGCCCTTGCCACTTCGCCCTTTTCAACTGAGCGACAAGCCATTATAACTTCTGCGCCGTTTTGAGCGAATGCTTTTACCGATTCGTAGCCTAAACCGCTGTTTCCTCCGGTAACAATTATTACCTTTCCCGTGAGATCAGGAATATCAGCCGTTGTCCATTTTTCGTTTTTCATTTTTCTTATATTTAATAGTCTTCAATGGTACTATTTTTTGTTTCCACCAAAAGGTCATCTTAAATTCTAATGTAAATATATGTATAAACTTTTAATGTTTAAACATACAACTTAAAAATAAAATTTTAGTAATATACTATAATGTTGCCGAAATTGAGATAAATATCTAATTTATAGCGACATACAAATGACAAAATCGATTTTCATTTTTATTTACAGAGTTGAACTAAACCCCGCAAGCGGACGGGGTAGTTCATTGAGTAAAATAAATTTGTTTTTAGAGCAACGATCTTGTTAAAAGGCGTCCTAATAGTTACTATGGCATTAAAACCCAATGAGTAAAAACCGCCAATCAGGCTTCCCCCGCTGGTGCCAACAATAATATCTATTGGGATTCCTTCCTGTTCCAGGACTTTTAAAACTCCAACATGGGCAAAACCTTTAGCACCTCCGCCGCTCAGAACAACAGCAACCTTGGGGCGCTTTCCTTCAAAGCTGTTCTCTTGTGCCTGTACCACAAACGAGTTTAGAAAAAGTAATTGAATTAGAATCAAACTAATTCTGCTTATCCATTTTTTATGAATAGAATCAACATACATTGGGATTGTTGTTTCCAATAATACATTTGTTTGCTAAAATTTGTAACATTTTCATAATCAAGTGAAGTTATCCAACGTCTCCTGTCAGATTTCTTTGAACGGGAGCAGGCTGGATATGTTTTTATTCTCCCCAAGGTGCTAAATAGAATCTAATTTACAACTTCTTTTCTTTTTGTATTGCTTTCATATTCCTCTTTAAGTTTGTCTATGCGTTCAACAAAGAATTGTATTCCTTCCATAATGTTTTTTATAAATTTTGCATTTCTTGAATTTGGATTCTTTTTTAATTCTATGATTTGGTTCATTATATCTAATTTCTGCTGCATTTTTTTTTCGACTTCATCAATCATATCACTAATATTAGCAGAAACAAAACGAAAATATCGTTTGCGGTCGCCGGGGTACGTAACGTATTCAAGAACACCGCGAAGTTCAAGATTTTTCAAAGCATTACTGGCGGAGCTTTTGCTGATTTGCATTTCATCAACAATTTCATCAAAAGTGTATTCTTCCTTGTCCATAACCATGAGTAAGCCAAGAATACGCGCCGTTACGGGCTGAAAACCATCCCGTTCATTATTTCGCCCGATTCGTTCAATCAGCTCTTTTTGTTTTTGTATTCTTTCCGATTCTTTCATTCTTAATTACTTTATTTGTGCAAATATAATTAAGTTTATTTAGTTCGCAACAATAAGAACCAAAATTTCAAATGTAGAAAAGAAATATATACTTTCACATCACAATTGACGTAATAACTATTTACCATGAAACAATTTTCGAAACAACAGATTTTTTGGATTGGATGGTTTGTCTTTTTTGTAATTAATATTTTGCAGGCGGCGTTTCTCGAATTACATTTCGACGAGGCTTATTATTGGCTTTATTCCCGCAATCTTGATTGGGGCTATTTTGATCATCCTCCGTTAGTGGCCGTACTTATTTTTGCCGGCACAAAATTGTTTGGCGGTTACTTAGGGGTCCGTTTCTTTTTTGTATTGTTGTCATCGGTTTCCTTTATTCTTTTGTGGGACATGGTTAAACCCTATCGCAGTTTGCCATTGATTTACTGGTTGATGGTGTTTTCTATCAGTTTGTGGATACCTTACACGTTTTTCGCTGTGCCGGATGGGCCTCTTTTCTTTTTTACGATACTGTTTTTATGGCTTTACCAAAAATATCTTAAAAAAAGGAGCTGGGGAATTGTTTTGGCCATTGCGGTGGCAACAGCAGGATTGATATATTCCAAATACCATGGGTTCCTGTTATTGTTTTTTGTTTTTTTATCGAACTGGAAACTGATAAAAGAGCGAGAAGCCTGGGTATTGGTGTTTCTGACATTGATTTTGCTGGTTCCTCATTTTCTCTGGCAGTTCGAAAACCAGTTTCCAACTTTCCGGTACCACCTCGTTGACAGCCATCAAACAGGTTATAAAATTGATGTTACCATAAATTATGTATTAGGCGCAATTTTGCTAACAGGCCCGTTTTTGGGATGGTTGTTTTTGTATTCTGCATTTAAATATCAATCGGCAGATAGCTGGGAGCGAGCTTTAAAATTTGTTTTTGCAGGGGTTTTCCTGTTTTTTTTCATCGTAACGTTTGGCGGCGATATAGAACTTCACTGGACACTGATTGCTTATATTCCCATGTTTATTCTCGCGTATGCATTTATTGTGCAAAATGAGCGGTGGCAAAAACTGGTAAAAAAACTGGGAACTATTGGTTTTTTTGTTTTTTTGTTCGTCAGGATCTATTTGATTGTGGGGGCTTCTTCCAGTCCGATAAAAGCCATTCGTAATATGACTGGATGGAAACAGGAAATGACCATGCTTAAAGATGAAGCCGGAGAAAGGCCCGTGGTTTTTTCTGAGAGTTATCAAAAAGCCTCTCTTTACGCATTTTATGCCAATCGTCCTGGTACTACGTATTGTTTGTTGTCGGGCTTTTACAAATATTCTCAATTCGATTTTTATACCACAGAAAATGACATTCAGGGAAAAGATATACTCTTTGTATCTATGGATAGTACACTTATGAAAGATAATGTGCGCCAACTTGAGGGAAATCTAAAAAATTGGTATGTGCGCGATATTCCTGCTTTTAATTCGTATAGCAAACTGGAGATAGATGCCGATACCAGCTTGTTCTTACTTGAAAATAAAGTATTAAAAGTTCCTCAGATAACTTTGTATAATCCATATTCCAGGGTTGTTGAGTTGGAAAAGAACACTGATCTTCAGACTCATCTGCAACTTTTTATTCGTGGAAAGGAAAAATGGGAATTGGTAAGCCAGGCAGACCTGGACAACCTGAAAATTGAACCCGGAGAAACTATTTCTGTAAAAAATATTCGGTTCAATTTACCCGATTCCCTGAGCGGTGGAACTCATCATATTTATTTAGGTGTACAAAACGGGCCGTTTTTACCGGTTCATTCCATTGTTCAATTTGATTTACATCTAAATTAACTATTCACCGGCAGGTTCAATAATTTTTACAAGGTGCATGTTTGTCAACCGTTCTGCCCTGGTTGCCGGATTTATAAAACCGGGAGTTAGTTTTGAAAGGCTGCGGTGTTTAAAAGACTGCACCAATTCTATTTTAACTGTTGATTGTTCTATCTCTTTTAACCCTTCATCGTCTGTAAAAATCCATTCGTTTTTTCTTGTAAGACATTTTGCCAAATCTTCAGAGTCATAAAGAAAATACCCTGGTTTTTTTGCATAGAAAAACAATTCGCGGTGCTCCGACTTGTAGGTGTTTAGCATTTCCCCCTCGCTGGCTTTTTCGTTAAAAACTTCACAAGCCGGAATAACCGACTGATAGGTGAAAATTTGTGGAAAAAGATGGGCATTTATTGCAAAATTTAAAGCTATAATGGAAATTACACTTTGTAGTACGACCTGTTTAAGCTTGTTGTTTAATTTACCCGCAAAGAAAAACAAAAACAACAGCAGCAAAATAGCCAACCAGAAAACTACGTTTTTCGAAGGGAAAAAGTAGGTACAAAGTGAGAATAGTATAATCCATAAAGTTATACATACGAACCTTTGGATGCCGATGATGTTTTTTTGCATTTTCAGCAAGGTTTTATGGTCGAAAAAATGCAACAGCCATTTTGCAGATAACAGCGACATAAACGGAGACAGCACCATTAAATAATGTGGCGCTTTGGCCTGTGCGATGGAAATAATTATCCAGTAAAAAAATATTCCCCCCAAGCTAAAAAGTTCTGGCAGCCTTGTTTTGAATAAGCTTTTTATTTCCATAAAAATGCCAATAAAGAAAAGAATTGCCCAGGGAAGAAAAATATATAAAGTTGTATGAAAATAAAACAGGTAGTCGGTACTGCCTCCTTTAATCTTTCCGGATATCCGCCCGGCATTGTTATCCCAGAAAAAGAATTCCAGGCCTTCGCGGCCAAACTGGTTAAAAATTCCGGTAAGCCCGCCCGCAAGTACAACCAGGGTAACAAAAACCCCTGTCACTACTTTGTAATTAAAAATCAACTTAATTTGTTTTTTGTATATCAGGTGCGAAAGTGCAGCGGCAACCGGCACAAAAACCCCTATAGGGCCTTTCGAAATGAGCCCGAGACCAATTCCCAGCCCGGCTAAAAGCATATTTGTAAGTTTTTTCGATTTAAAATACTCAGCAAGTTGCCATACCGAAAAAATTACATTTGCGGTTAAAAGGCAATCCGTGTGGATATCGTTATGAAACAGAAAATAAAACTCGGATGTGGCGAGCATTAAAGCTGCAATTTTTGCGGTCTTTATACTGTAAAAAAGTTTTGTAAACCGGTAGGTCGAATACACTGCGATGCCGGAATAAAGCAGAACGGGCAATTTAAAGGCAAATCCGGTGGGGCCAAAAATAAAATAGAACGGGGCCGTGATCCAGAAAATCAGCGGAGGTTTTTGCAGATACGGTTCAAAATGAATTTTCAGGTTTATCCAGTCGCCTGTTTCATAAATTTGGCGGCTGATTGCGGCATACTTCCCCGCATCGCTGGTAATTGGCGAGATTAACCCCAAAAACCAGGTTAAAACCAGAAAAATTCCAATGGAGTAATTAATCAGGTTATTGTGATCAATTTTCAGCTTGTTATTCATTTTTTTATATTACTTAAAAAAGTAAATCCGCAAATCCGCAAATAAAAAATTTGGTTTGAAAAGTAACAATTTTTAGGTTTACAATGGTAGTTTTTATGTGTTTTTTTAATGTTAGTGTGGGATATTCCCCGAAATTTAATCACAAAATTTATATTGCATTTGCTTTTCATGTTTTGTCCTCCCGATATTAGAATCAGATTTTTCCCTGTTTTGTAATACCTTGATAATATGTTAGTTAAACTTACTGATGGGATATAGATATCCTGTTGTCTTTTAACCTGTTACTGAAATTTTACTCTAACAAGAGGTGATATTTTTTCGAGGTAAACAGTTTCAGTACGTATTGCCTTCCTTGTTTTATCCATTTTGAAGGGACAACCATATAACGGAAAATGAATTTTTTCAGCCTGAAATTTGGCTTAATAAAATGGAGTTTCCTGCTTATCAATTCAATAAGAAAGTGGTACAAGGTTGCGGCAAATTGCCATCATTACAAGAAATACAGTATTTTCGTGCAAAAACTGGTTGTCGTAATCGTAAATATACTCCCCTTATCCGGGAGACAACTGGCCTGCCTGCACCAACAGTTTAATCATCAGCCTGTCCATTGCAATATTGATATTGAAGTCATGCCGGATATTTGTTTCTGAAACAATGGTTTCTTTTTCCGTTGCCAACTCCTTTTGCATCCTCAGCAAAGTATCGGCTGAACAAACATCAAAATTTTTCACCTGGCTTAACTCCCAGCGCAGGTGTTCGGTAATGTCCTCGGCGCATTCCCCGCCGCAAAAAGTCATCAACAAATACGACCGGGAAAGATCACTGTAACGATATTGCGCCCTAACACCCAGGCTGCCAAGCATTTGGTCAATAGTACCCAAAACTTGTGCGTTACCAATTATTGAATCTGCGAAATTTATTCCGCCAAATGAGTTGATTTTTGAAGTAGAATATGTAATTTTCATTCCGCTACGATGTTTTTCACCTAAATAAGTGAAAAATATTTAATCGGCAAGCCTTGTAAGCATTGACTTTGCAAGGCTTCCCGATTTTTTAACATTTTAAGATGCGGATTGGAGGTTATTTTTAAATTTTAAAATACAACATTATTCTTTTTTTTGACTGGTTAAATTGAATATCTTTCACTTTTTGAAAGAAAGTGCCTGAAACGATGCTCATAAAACTGGGGATTTTGCTGGTAGGTTTTACTTATGCAGGGGTGTTGCCCTATGCCGTAAAACGAAGTATTCAACACATCGATTTTGATTTAAAAAAATACACGCTCAGCTTTTTAAGCAACAAAAATCTTTACGGTAAAAAATATGTTCGTGCGTATAAGCGTCTGTTATTTACTACAGCCGTTTTAAATTATCTCTTTTTCTGGCTGCTCTCGCTGTTTTACGATTTGGGTGAATATGAAAGTTTCATGAGGCAAATCGATTACAGCTTTGCGGTTTTGGCACTGCTGGCATTTGTTCCCCACAACATTTATCCATTCAGGTGGGAAAACCTGAAACCCAACCTGCAGCGCATTATCCATAACCTACTGGCTGTTATTGTGTTTCTTTCGTTACCCACACTTATTATTTTATTTCAAACGACCATTTTGCCAGAGCTTTGGTTTCTTGGAGTAATTGGATTGGTAATTATTGGTGGAACCGTTTTGCTTACCGCTTTTTCCGTAACTAAAACCGGAATTAACGGAATAACTGAAATGTTATTCATTAACGGAATCAGCATCTGGAGTATTTTTGTTACCATAATGACATTTATCCGGTAACTTTTTATCTGCTCCTAAACTTTTTCACTCCTTTGTTAAACTCACTTCTCTCCGGAAAACCATTTGGTTTATTTGAATTTTTTTTTAAATTAGGGCAATTACCGAAAATTAAAAGTTACCATAGTTTTCAAAAGAGCAATCAGATGAATAAAAAAAAGAACGGAAACGACAGAAGATATCTGCCTGTTCTTTCTTTCAAAAAATTTTTCAAGCCGGGGCGCCTTACCATTGTAAACCGTATTACTTTGTACCGAATACTGATTTTTCCCGTTCTTCTTTATTTCGCATTGTCGGGAAAGGAAACCTTGTTTGTTATATTTTTTGCGGTAAACCTGCTTTCCGATGTTGCCGACGGCTTTATTGCCCGGAGGTTGAAAATGGAGACTGAAACAGGGGCCCGGCTCGATTCTATGGCCGACAACTTGACTTACATTCTGGCATTTACCGGAATTTTTGTTTTTAAATGGGAGGACTTCAGCCCGCATATTGTCAGTTTTCTTGTTTTTATCGCTTTTTTGGTATCGACAGTTATTCTCTCGCTTGTCAAATTTAAAAGGTTCCCCAGTTTTCATTTGTATTCGACCAAAATAGGGGGATATATCGAGGGAATATTTTTTATCACCCTTTTTACAGTGGGATTTATTACCCCGTTTTATTACTTTATGATTTTCTGGGGTATTTTGGCTGCCATTGAACACATCGCCATTCAATTGGTTATTCCCGAAATGCAGTCGAATGTAAAAGGACTGTACTGGGTTTGTAAGAAAAAAAATGCAAAAGGAAAGCAGCAGGTATGATTTTTCATTCAACATTTGAATACGGTTATGCCGAAACGAATTTGTTGTTCGGCACAAAAAACCTGGAAGAAGTGAATTAATCCGCCGGCAATGAACTGACCGTAACGGAGTTTTACAAAATGCCCGGGTATTTTATTGAAAAGGAAATGCCGGCTAAAAGAAGGAAGAATTCGCTTAAAGCGGGTGGTTGAACTGTAAAAGCATTGCAATCAATCACTTTTTTTAGCGTTCCCTGACCGGTGGAAAGCATCCCGGTATTTTATCATTTCCCCAAATTTTTCTTGCGGAATATTAATGAATAAACCCTCGGATTCAGTAAATAAAGCACCTGTTTCATTATAGATTTTTCCTTTTGTTGTTACTTTTTTCCCGTTAACCGATGTAACTTTTGCTTCAACAGTAATTACTGATCCAAAAGGAAGCATTTTCCGGTATTGCACCGTTATTTTTGCTGCAACAACAGTATATCCACGAATCCAGGCGGCTATTCCCATAGCCTCGTCAAGAACGGCTGCCATACTGCCGCCATGTACAAATCCGAGCGGCCCCTCAGTAGAAGGCCCAAACCAAACACGAGCAATAAATGAATTATCCCTGTCTTTAATAAAATACCTTACTCTTAAGCGGTCACTATTTCTGTCTCCTGTAATAAATGCCTGCCCTTTTCCATAAGAGTCAGGAATCTCAAGTTCTGTCCATCCTTTTTCAGCAGACAATTCAGGATGGCTTATGGCATTTTTGTTATAATCGCACATAATATAATTGTCTAAGTAAATAATTTTAAGGGCATAATCAAAAACTATATTTCAACTTTAACATGAGCATATTGTAATCTTTTAGTTGGGCAAACAAATTATCTCCTTTCCCGTCAAAAATTACAGTTGCTAAGGTAATCTCAGAATTTATGGTGGCTTTATAAACAATTTCGGGCATATACGCCAGGGCATAATTATCTTTTATATTATTCCAGCCGGTAACAATAAAACCACCGCCAATGGGAGTAATTTTCAGCTTATTATTTAAAAATGTTTTTTCATATCGTAAAAAGAAATAATCGTTCAGATTTTCCCTTGCTCTTTCATGAAAAAATCCGTGTAAATATTGAACATTAAGATAAGACCCGTCAGAGAAAAAATAATCACCACCAACTACAAATTTGATGTATGGTTTTGTTTTATCTAAGACTAACGAATCCTGGGTAACAGGAACAGGCGACATGGGGTAAAATGCTGATAAATCATTAGTCATTATAACATCTTTTCCCGGAATAAATGCTGCTGCTTCAGCCCAAACCCCGATGCCTGCTATACTTGTTACTAAATCAGCTCCAATGATATGTGTTCTTGCATACGATAATTGTGAATTTATATTTATTCCACCAAGCGTATCAACCGGAATAAAAGTGTTTTTTGTAGCGAAAGGCAAGCCATCATATCCCCAAACGTAGCTTAAAGAAAAATTAACCCCTCTAGCAAATCCTTTGAATTTTAAACCTGCCGAAGAACTTTCGCCAATATCATATTTTGGCATCATTAACGTATCAGAAACATTTTTTAATATCATCCCATTCGGCATTTCCATCGCGGGATTCAGGATATTGGCAAAAATTCCAACAGGCATATTTGCAGGCTGGAAAAAAGGGATAAAAACGCCCTGCAAAGAAAAGTCGTTATTAATATAGTAATTCAAGTTGATAGCATCGGAGCCTCTGCGACGGCCAAAATCAAGAATATCCTCCAAATCTAATGGATTAAGATTGTCGGTTGGATTCAATTTGTCGGCAGTTCCCCAAACAATACGCTGACGACCAATGCTTAAGTCTAAGCTTTTAGTTAGAAAACCATTTAATTGAACGTAAGCTTCCCTGATTTCAAGATTATAAGGGTCAATAATCCCTTTATTATAAAGGTCAGGTGATGAATTAATATCGGGCAGGCCAATATTACGCAGCCATATCTCGCTATAAAACTTAGAATTTCCAGTTACTCGTTTGTCAAGGTTTAAAGTCAGGCGGTTTTCGTTCCAGGCCCAATCGTTAGGTGATTTAAGTAAAAAACGTTGGTCGGTTAAAAGTTCCCCCGACAGTTTGAGGCTGTTTGCTTCCTGCGCATTGGCAATACCTGAAGTTAAAATGAGTAATACCAATAATTGAAATAGTTTTATTCTTTTCATCTGATTGTAATTTAAAGTGATACGTATATTTATTGTAAGAGGTCTTTAGTTAATAAAATATTTCTTTTTGTAAAAAGCCCTATCCCAATGAGAATAAAAACAACTCCACCAATAAAAATTGGCCAGTAAAAATTTTCGGGATAGTATTGAACAGAAAATTTTAAAATGTCTTTAGCCTGCAGCGACCAAATATCGGCAGCCGAATAATGACTGAGTATAAACCTTATGTAATCTTGGGTAAAGGATATAATTATTATTACAGAGCCTGTTATTAACATTACAAGTTCATGAGCCTTTAAGTGAACCTGTTCATTGCGTGCGGAAAAATAAAGTATTAGCAAAGCTAATAAAATCATAAGAAAAGATAGAATTAGTGGGGCTACTACAGGGCCAACCCAGGTTACAGGCAATAGGAATAGAATATCCATTGTCATTAAAGATTCCGGCCAGTTTATTAATATTTTCAGGAAGATATAGTAGAAAATATCCCAAACGGCAAAAGAATATAAAAAGTAAGCAAACCTTGTAACAGTTGATTTGCCTGCAAGAATACCAATGGAAAGAAGCATAAGCAAAGAAAAGGCTTCTCTTAGAATTTCTGTTGTTGCAAGCACCCTTTCGATAGGCTGTAAAGGGAAAGCAAATCCATTGGGATATATAATTTCCCTTAGGTAAATTACAATTGCACTTTCGAAAAAGCCCATCGAAACAGCAAAAACTGTTATCCAAATTATAGTTTTTAGTTTCATCCTAAGTAGTTTCATCTTGTCATATTCTAAAAAGATGTTTCAAAATCTGATAATTTATAATCAGCGTATAAATTATTTCTTTAGCTTCAAATAGAAAATGTTTCGTTGCTTTAACAAAGGTTGTTTTTTTATATTTAATGGGATGCTTTAATCCCTCGAGATAAACTAAAGTAACTTTCTTTTTTCTCGATTTGTAGTATATGTTGATTAAGGTTTCTACCCCAAACCTGGATTCCTTCATTTTATCCAGAATAGGCAAAATATCAAGCCTTAGTAATGCTCTTTCACCAGTAAATATTTTAAATGGGTTTAATTTTGTATGTATTGCTGTTTCCGTTGGCTGTCCCAATACCATATCGGCCTCATTTTTGAATATTGGTGTTATTAATTGAGCCAAATGTTCTTCCCGTAAATTTGATAAATCAGCATCAACAAAAACAATTATATCACCGCTAGCATTCTCAATGCCTTTTGCCATTGCGTAGCCTTTCCCTTTATTTTCAGGAAGGAGAACGTACTTAATATTGTGTAAGCCGAATAGTTCAGTTAAAATCGCATCCGTTCTATCGGTTGAACCGTCATTAACAACAATTACTTCGTCAAAAAAGTAATCACACACAGTGGTTACAACTTCTTTGATTGTTTTCTCCTCGTTATACGCGCAAATTATTGCTGAAATATTTTTCATAATTCTATTCCTTTCTTTACTTGTCTTTTAATGGTTTTTAGCATTAAATCATAATTTTCCATGGCAGTATAGGCAATTTCCCAACCCTCGTTTATATAGCTTGTTGTGGCTTTATACTGGCTCATCTTCTTGTACTTATTCTTATGTGCCATCCCTTTTAATCTTATAAATTTTATGGATTTGCCAATCGATATATAATAAAAATACAATAGGGTTTCTACACCAAAACGTGACTCTTTCATTTTATCAAGAATTGGTATAATATCTTCTTTGTATAAAGCTCTTTCGCCTGTCAATATTTTTAAAGGGTTTACGTCCTGATTTAAAATATTTACAGTAGAATAGCCTAAAACCATGTCCGATTCTTCTTTTAATAAAGGATTGGTTAATTGATTAATGTATCCCTGAATAATGTTCGACTGGTCAGCATCAACAAATAGCATAATATCAAAGATTGAATTTTCAACTCCCACCGCCATTGCGTAGCCTTTCCCTTTATTTTCTTCTAAATGAATTGCTGTTATTTCAATATCGTTCTGTAATTCCTCAATTATTTTCTTGGTATTGTCCGAAGATCCATCATTAACTACAATAATTTCACTAACAATTAAAGATTCTGAAACTGAAAGGATGACATCTTTTAGCGTTTTCTCCTCGTTATATGCACATATTATTGCCGATACCTTTTTCATTTTACGTTTTTTAAGTTATAGACCTGTTTTTTTACAAATTGTGCCCAATCGTAGTGAGACTTAGACATATCGAAGGTGCTGTATGAAATTAACTTGCCTATTTTAACCCTAATGGTTTTATTTCGTTTGTTAAATAGTTCATGAGGCAATAGAACTAATTCCAGGGTTTTACTTATTCCAAAAGTTATTCGGGCGATGTATATAAAGTAAAAAAGAAGTGAATTTCGCCCATAGAAATAAAATGGAACAATGTTACGCTGACTCGCAACCGCTTTCTTAATAAAACTTTTTTGCCAATCTCTATCCTCAACTTTTCCTTTT
>Ga0116164_10000057_pt1 | contig 106685 bp, 92 predicted proteins | sample AD_UKC109_MetaG_FD_89888 | JGI IMG/M metagenome (GOLD analysis project Ga0116164, IMG submission 89888) | Active sludge microbial communities of municipal wastewater-treating anaerobic digesters from Hong Kong - AD_UKC109_MetaG | ecosystem: Engineered > Bioreactor > Anaerobic > Digestate... | reverse complement strand
GCTTTACGGTTACGCTATACCATGCCGCGCGTTTGATACTCGGTATGGTCTTCATCTATGCCAGTTTCCACAAAATTCTCTACCCGGCGACCTTCGCAAAAGCCGTGTATCTCTATCAGATCCTGCCGGACTGGCTGGTGAATCTGGCTGCCCTGGTGTTGCCCTGGCTGGAGCTTTTTCTGGGTGTCTTTCTCATTATAGGACTCTGGATGCCTGGAACGGTTATCATCAGCAGCGGCCTCTTTCTGATATTTATGAGCGCCCTGTCGTATAATATGGCGAGGGGACTGGATATCAGTTGCGGATGTTTTTCCTCATCACCCACAGCAGATCCGGCAAACATCTTGACTGCCCTGCGGGACGGAATGTTTCTGATCGTTTCTCTCTATCTGTTGCGTATCACGTTCACGAGAACCGGACACACAAGGAATTAAACGAGGGCAGCAAGGCCGCATCGTTTATTATGATAAACCGGATGCGCTTCGTGCTATTGTCTAGCACGTTATGATTATGTCTTTCCGGTTGAGCTAAATGATCCCCTGTTTAATACAACAGAAACTCCACAAGATAGCCCGCCACAATAGCAACAAGAAAGACATTAAGCACGAAAGCGACAATCAGTTTCTTTTTGAACATAGAACCAAGAATGATCATCTCTGGGATGCTGGACCCGGCTCCACCGATTATGAGAGCCAGAACGGTCCCGACTCCCATGCCTTTTCCGACCAGGGCTGCGCTGATGGGGATTACCGTTTCCGCACGGATGTACATGGGTACGCCGATCAGCGAGGCGATCGGAATAGACCAGGGATTACCCGGCCCGGCCAATCGTACGACCAGATCCTGCGGGAAAAACCCATAGATAAAGGCCCCTATGCCGGCACCGAGAAGGAGATACCAGAAAACCCCCTTGAAGGTTTCCACCGCTGACACCCCCGCATTCTTGATCTTTTTCTTAAAAGGAACCCTTATCGAGCCGTCCTCCTCGAAATTCACAGCGCAACACGATGTCTGCAGTGATTGCGGAGCGGTCATTTCTCTTTCTCCTCCGCAACACGAACCTGAATCCTGAAAGGAGGGGAAAATGGTCAGTGCCGGGGACGGCATCTTCTCTGAAGGGCAGCAATCGACAGGTGTCTCCTGGATTAAAACCGGGAAAAGATCGGATTTCGTTTTATCGTCCATACAACAAGCGTTTTGAATATTCATCAGCGGCTTGACCTCGCTTTCCATCCCGAACTTCGCCAGCAGGGCTGCAGCGGTCATGGCACCGAAGAAGGTGACGACAACATAAAACACCGTGATTTTAACGCCAAGCAGAGAGAGTAACAGGGCGATAATCACCGGGTTCAGGACCGGTGAAGAAAACAGGAAAGCCATGATCGGACCGAAGGGAACGCCGCCCCGAAGCAAACCGGCCGTAATTGGTATGGTGGAACAGGAGCAGAAAGGCGTTAGCGCTCCCAGACCTGCCCCCAAGAGGTATTGCACCCCGGTTAATTTGTTGGAGAGAAAATCTCGAATCCGGGAGGGAGGCAGGTATTCAGTCAGCAGCCCGATGAGAAAAGAAACAGCGACAAAAATCAAGACGAGTTCACCGGTAATAATCAGAAAAAATTTACCGGCAACGATGACACTATTCAGCTTGAACACCGTTAAGACCTCCTTATATGTTGACTATGTCAACATTATTCCCGTCTGTAATCTGCTGCACAGTCTGAAGAAACGTATCGAGACTGATGATCAGGACATCTCGCATGGCCGGGGTCATTGCATTCAGTATAACCACCATCTTATTCGTGAGTTGGTCTTCAACTCTGGCCAAGAGGGCCTTGCCGTCTTCAGTTACGGTAACACAACAAACTCTTCCATCTTTTTGGTCCTGTTCTCGATGAACCAGACCCTTGTCTTCAAGACGACCAACAATTCGGGTCGCACCACCTTTTGTTACTGCTGCGCTCTTAGCAATATGCTGCATGGTACAGATATCCGGACGCAACGCAGCACGGAGGGCTCGAAACTCACCGGGAGAGATTTTTTCACCGCAACACCCATCTTCCGTGCCTTGCGCACCAAAATAGTACATTATATCCTCCACCAGCCCTGCAAGTTGCTTAGCCTGTTTTTCCATCAGAACATTCCCCTCTTCTGGTCGGAAACTTTAATACAATATATCCGAAACCGATAAACAAGATTTTGCACATATAGTTGATTATGTCAACTAAATATTCAGGGGAGGTACGGTCCATATACAGATTTCTCCATGGATTAATCGAACCAAACAGTACAGTAGTGACAAAACAAAGGCCCGACCTTTTGTAATGAGGTCGGGCCTTTGTTTTCCGGGTTCCAAGTACAAACCCGCTTCACGATTACATCATAGATTTATAGGCAGTCTCCGTTGGAATCCCTACGGAGAGGGAATTCCTTACTTGGGCACGAGATTGGCGTCCAGCTCCAGACGCCAGCCTCCGTTTTCCCATACCCAGTTTTCACGGGATGTTGTATTAAATTCGAAATTTTTGTGGTTATGTTTGTAAGCAATCACGGCAAGAGCCTTCTTGCCGGATTCCGTAACCGTTATCTCTTTAATGGAATACTCCAGGACATTCACATTGGCTTTCTGGAGGAAAAAGTCCCTGTCCATCGTTTTCTTAAACGCATCCGTGGTAAGGTCATAGACAACATTCCAGTCCTTGTTCACCTTAGCCTGCCATTCCCGGGTAACGCTCTCCTTCAGAGCTTTTTCATCACCCTCTGATTGAGAGCATCCAACAAGCGTTACCACGAACACACCCAGCAATACTAAGATGATAAATTGATTCTTCCTCATTGCTTTACCGTTCCTTGCCGTTCCTTGAGAAGCTTCTGCAGGTATTCCTCAGGCGTGAGTTTCTGCAGATCCTGTATCTCATTCAGTTGCTCTTTCCGCTGTTCTTCGATGGTCTTATTCTGCTTTTCTATGAATTTCTTCCGCTCTTCACTCGCTGTCCTGTAAATATCGATTCCCGTAATCTCGAGGATCTTCTCGTCCATCTCCACCGATTCGTCAAGAGATATCATTTTGGAAGTACCAACGGAGACGCGACCGGCATCATCCACGGACAGCTTAACGTATCCCAGAAAAGATCCCTTGGCGTTGGCCTTGAGTCCCAAGGTGCCGGATGTAGCTGTAGACGAGGTTACCCCTATCTTCGCGCCGCACCCGACGGGCTTGTTATCTACCCCTCCGTATATTACCAGATCTATGCCTTGCATACTGTCCACGATCCTCTTCGTCTCCAACGTTCCCAGTTGAGACAGGAGGATCACGATATCGGCCTCTTTCCTTACTCCGGGAAGGATCGACTTCAGAGCATCCACGGGAGGGACGATTTTTACCTTGTCGGCAATCTTGGAAGCGAGTTCATTCTCGGATGTGGCAGGGAACATGACACCGAGGAGTGCCACCTTCAGGCCGCCGGCCTGGGTAATGACATATGGTTTCGTAAAGGGCGACACCCCCTCAGCATATGTAAGATTCGAGGCAACCAAGGGGAACGTGAGATCGGGTGACCGTTCCGCCAAAAAGTCGATACCCAATGCAAATTCACCCATGCCGACGTTCATGGCCGCATAGCCCATCAGGTTCGCCACTTTCAAACCCCTATCCGCTATAATATTCCCGGTACTGCTGATAAACCGCTTGGGGAAGAATCCACCGCAGTCTACGAGCAGGACTGGATTTTCTTCGCTCCGAATCTGATTGATCATGGTTGTGTTTCGGGCAAGACCGCCCGAATACGCACCGTGTCACCCGTGAACGGAGGTGACCTGACCGAACAGATCACCGGTGAACAGCACCGTCACGTCACCTTTCGCAAAGGCGCCCTGTGGCAGAGTCAGACACAGAATTGAAACAACAAACAGGATATATTTCTTCACAATTACTTTTACCTCCATGGTTTATTCGTACAGACGATTAATGGAAAGATGAGCTTCCCGTACCGATATATAAACATCGGGTCGATTGTTTTTCTCACATGTTTTTCTCAGTTAAACACTTTGCCGTTGCGAGGCGTTTCAGGTCCCCTTTGACGATTTCGTGATTTGCTAAACTGGCTCGGAGAGTTTCCTGGAGACATATTTCCAGATGATCTCTCGGTTCTGTCAGTTTGTAATGCATCCACGTACCTTCGCGCCGCACATCGACCATCCCAGCCGACCGCATAATCCCGAGGTGGCGGGACACCTTGAAACCCGGTTCGTTTAACGCCTCTGCCAGCTGGCAGACACACTTTTCCCCCTGAATGGCAAGCAAGACAGCCAATCGTAATCGGATCGAGTCCGCAAGAACCTTGAAAAGGGTGGTTTCGTTGTCCAATGTAAAACTCTTCTGTTTTTGTCGCATATCTGCGCAATTGTTCAGATAATACTCAGCCGCCATATGTCTGTCAAGCACATTTTCCGTACCGGGGATGAATTATTAGAAATTCTCCAGGGCTTTTCTGCTCATAGTGAGTAGAAAAAATAAAACCCAACCCCAATCAACACGACGCCCGCAATAAATCTAATCACATTGTCTGCCTTCTGGAAACGGATGGCCGATTTTCCAAAAGAAACACCGAGCATGAGTGCCGCCAGTGGCAGGCTGAACCCGATGGCATAGGTAATCAGCACACCAAACATCCACAGGGTATAACCTTGTAAAACGGCCACTCCGAGGATGATGAAGATCCCTGGATTACAACCCAAAGAACACACACTGACCGCTCCGCCCATGATAAGGCCGACAACAACTGCGCCCAGCAGTCCTCTTTTGGGGGTACTCGAAACCGTGTGAGATTTCCCTGTTATATTGAAAGGAAGAAGGTTCAGAGCGCCAAGCCCGACCACAATAGCAATGATTCCGGCAAATATCTTCCAATATTGTCCGAGAACGCTTTGAGCGACTTGCCCAATCAACCCGGCGACGCTTCCAAGGATGAGTAAGGCAATGGTCGTGCCGACCATAAAGAAACTTGCGCCGAGTATGGTAGAACGCCTGTCGGCCGCATCTCGCATCCCGGCATAACCGATGATGGCACCAAACACCGGCAATGTACAACAGGCACTGGCCACTGAGCTGGCCAAGCCCAGTACAAACGCCAGGGGCAGAGCCAAGGGGCTTGTTCCCGCCTGCTCCAATGTTGTCTTAGCCCATTCAGCAATCGATACGATCCAGTCCATTCCGATCTATCCTTCTTATTTGCAGCCCGATGACGATGGGTCACAACCGGAAAGACTGCATCCGGAAGGACGCGATGCCGCAACAAGGGCTTGTAGCAGTTTCCCTTCCGTGATCTCACCGGACACGAGGCTTATGCCACGCCCATTGACCATTGCCACCACACATGGCGCAGGCACTTTGCTAATCATTTGCTCGTAGTCCTGAGAGTCATCACTCAACGTGTAAAATGCCACAACCGTTTTTCCGGCACGTACCTTGTTCGTTGCCGCCTCGATTTCCTTCTGAATGTTCTGATCTTGTTTTTTCCCTTTTTCAGGCAGGTAGACGAAGACCGCTTCTTTGTCGGCGGCCACCTCGTTGAGAGAAGCGAACGACTTCAACGGTTCGTCCCAGGGTGATGATTTTACTTGATTCGTATCAACCTCCTGTGTCTTGCCGACCGTCGATGGGTCATCCGCTGGGGCTGTGGTGACCAGCGGTGCGGTGTACGCTTCTTGTCTCTGCGCGGGCTTATTATCGACCTTGCGGATGTAGGCTTGCGCCAAGACGGCCGCCGCCGCGATTACAACAATCAGGCAGATGATCACCTTCTTTTTCATTCCAAGGTCGGGTCTTCCGCAATTACACCCCGGTCCGCATTGTTCGCCTTCATCAACCTGATCTGCTGGTTTTGTCAATTCGGATCGTTCATCATTCATCGATTACTCCCTCCTCTGTATGAGTCGTGTTTCGATGTCGCATCTTGACCGGCAGGTTTGCCCACGGTACCGCGCCACATAATCTAGCGGCGCCGTCCCCTGCTGACGATTCGCCGAGACCTCACGATAGAACAGAGCTTATCCACCCGCACCGTGATTAGAGATGTTTCATCGTATATTTCAGGACCAGTACTACTTGCGTATTTGCGCAACTCCGCATCTATTACTCAAACAGTAAGCACCTGTCAAGAGCAAATCCAAGGCGAACAAAAGATTTTGATAGATACTGTGAGGGGGTTCTTAGAAATATGGCGAGTTCATCCCAGCTGATTTCTGATCTCCGAATTGAACTGAACAGCGAGCGCATTCCCCGCTGCTTGCGGCGGGATTAGCGAGCGAATAAAATAAAATTTCCTTAACAGTCGGAGATGCCCCGCAACTTGTTGCGGGGAGCTTCAATAGTAGGTTGAGGACGTGTCACGCAATAAGAAACCCAGAACATTGAGATCGAACTGAAAAATACCTGCCGAATTAGACAGGTTGTTCTCAATGCAGACCGGTTTGGTTGCCCCCTGAGAATTCGCACGCCATCAGCAGAAGGTTAACAGGGAGCAAGACAATAGCTGAGCGACTGAAGTCTTGACTTTATCTGAAACAGCATCTTTTCTCCGTCCTTTATTACCCCGATATCGATAGGTGCCAGCTTTTTAAGGACGTCTTTTGTTATAATAAACGTCACATTCTCATGAGTGAAAGACGTGTCAGATTTCTGTGGTTCGTCCAGAACCATCCCGAACGATGGCCCTGTTCAGCATGACCCCTCGAACAGCTCTATTCTTATCGAGGCTGAAGAACCCTTGTTCTGAAGCATTTTTTGTAACGCTTCAAGCGCATCATGAGATATTCTTACCATTGGTGTTTCCTTTTATCAGGTATCGACACCGCTTATATTTTAACCCCGGTACTACTTGGCTATTTGCGCAACTCCGCATGTACTACTCAAACAGTAAACACCTGTCAAGAGCAAATTCAGGTTGGAAAGAGTATTTTATGAATATCTTAACAGTCGGAGATTCCCCGCAACAAGTTGCGAAGAGCTTCCATAGTACGTTGAGGAAGTGTCACTCAATAAGAACCAGAGAAAATTGAGATGTCAACAATGGGAAAGCTATATCGTAAACGAATCGAATAATCGGCGTTCCGTTTCACCTTCAATCTTCGCCGTTACTTCAACGAAGGGCATCAGGGATGAATTATTCAGTTTATTCCTCAATAATTCATCGAGCTGGAAAATACCCGCCGAGTTAGACAGGTTGATCTCTATGCGGACCGGTTTTTTTGCTCCCTTGATAATTCTCACACCTTCGACGGCTTGTGCGGACACTGAATGAATATTCACCTTTCCCGATTCAAAGGGAATACGGGAACGGCCTTCGGTCATATCTATTGAGTCGGCTACCTTCAGGACACCCGCTTCGATGGTCAGGCATTTCTCTTCCGCATTATGAGCGACAATAGCGTGGAGGCTCTCGGATATCATGGTCGTCAAATCCGGCTCACCGTAGATCCCTTCCAATAATTCTCGACCCTTACGAAAAGCGATGAACAGGCTGTACCGCTCATGGTTGTGCCGATGTACCGCAATCCCCGTATCGTGCAGACAGGCCGCTATGACAACAACCAGTTCCGCATCTTCGCTGGTCAATCCATGGTGTGTCACCACCCCCGGTTCGACGCCGCTCTCGACCAGCAATCGGATCATCCTCAAGGCCGCATTAGCCACAATACGAACGTGCACCTCACCGTGATCGCTGATTCCCGACCGATCCACCGCATTGACATTCGCGCATTTCCACAACTGGAACAACTCCTGATCGGCATTGATGCGATCTACCAGGACTTGTAATTTTTTATTCTTTCGTACGGGTACTTTGAATTCCATAAGCAGTTCTTTCCGCAATTACTTGCCGGTATAATTCCCGGCAGTATTTAACAGCATTGTACCATACATCACTACCGAATTCCCGATTGAAATTTCCCGTCACAGGCAACCGGGACTGTGGTCTCCCTTCCAATCAGGTCAACGGAATAACCGCGAATATAACGGCACTCCAGAGAGAATGAGAGATAATGACCGGCACCAGATTACCGAGGCGCCAGTACAACGCCCCCCAGAAGGCACCGGCAACAAAGGCCGCTCCGATAAGCATGAAATTGAACGACCAGATATGGACGCCGGTATAGATGACGGTGGTAAGAATCCAACCTCTGCACCCTCCGAACCGTTCCATGAATCTGTCCTGCAGAAACCCGCGCCAGTACAGCTCCTCACCGGGCCCCGTGATGAACAGGAGCAGCAGAAAAACAGACCACAGGGACGTGCCCTGCCCCTTGCCGTATATACCTCCTATCTGACGCTCCGCAAAGGGGAAGACAGCCGATGATATTTCCTTTCCCGCCCAGAAGATGAGATACAGTACCACGGCCGAGACAAGGCCGACAACCAGTGCCCTTGCGTCGATGCGGAACCGATCCTTTCTCGGGGGCCGTATCCACCAGGACAGTGCGACGAGTATGGCTACCGAGATGCCGATCTTTATCCAGAAGGTGCTGAAGGTGAGGTAAAAGGTGGCAAACCAAAATATATTCGCGAGAACAATCGTCACTACTAACGGCTTCCATGACATTGCCGATTGCCTCACGTCAACCTCCCGATGATCAGCGAGATGAGAAGCAGGATGCCGAAGGCCGTGTTCAGTTTTGCCGTTTTCGCATCCGCATCGATGGGAGGCTTGTGTATCATCTCACGCAGCAGGCTGAAGAAGAGCGGAAGCGAGATGAGTACCGTCAAAGCCCAGAGGTTAAGGGGTCCGGTAAAGGCCATGATGATAACCGATACGTAGGCAAACACCACCAGGAGTATATATGTCCATATGCCTCCCTTCCGTCCGGTTATGATCGGAAGTGTTTTTATCTTTCTTTCCTCGTCATACACGGCGTCGCGTATGTTGTTGGCGAGGATCACCAGAGCGACAAGCACACCGGGGGGAAGGGAAATCCAGAAGGCATCCAAGCTCAGGGTCTGACGTTGAACAAAGTATGATCCCTCCACCATCAACGGTCCCCACATCAGAAACGTTGAAAGCTCCCCGAACCCTTTATACTTATATCTGAAGGGAGGCGCCGTGTAAAACAATCCGGCAAAAGCTCCTATCATGCCTATCGCCAGAATCGTCCAGCCCCTGGTCACCGCAAGGAATATACCGATTACTGCGGCAAGCACGGAAAGGCAGATCGCTTCGATCATCACCTCCCTAGGTTTCAGTATCCCTTCAACCAGGGGATGGGGGCGGTACTGCGCAGTTGATACCTCCAGCGTGTCGACGCCGCTCAAGACATCATAGTAGTCATTAAAGAGGTTTGCCGCGGCGTGCATGCAAATGATACCGACAAGGGTGATCAGATAAAGAAACCACGAAAAACTTCCATCCATGGAACCAATAATACTTCCCACGCTCACTGAAACCGCCGTCATCGTAAACGACCATGGTCTGCTGGCTAAGAACCATTTCTGATAGGCATTCATTCGATACGATCCCCCGAACTTCCCGTCTGCATATGCATGTGAAAGCGAAAACACACAGCCGATTTTTCCTATACACTCAAGATTTATAATTGAAGCATCCCGCATTATGGCGCGGATGAGCTCCGACTATGAAGGAACTCTTTTATTTTCTTCCTGCCACCTTCATCTCAAGCAGCGGAGTATTCGCTCACGCTTCGGTTCTTCCGTCTTTCAAATGCATCATGAACCTTGTTGTATCCTGAGAGAGGGATTGCAGGAAAAAGAACGGCCTGTTCCTACATAAAACCGGGTGAAAAAACATCGTATATCAGAAGCTCATCCGTCACGTCGAATATCCGATGTTTCGTGTCGCGTGGTACTCGAACGACTGTGTCTTTTTGAAGTTTCACATTCCCGGTACCATCTATCCACATAGTCGCCTGTCCGGCTACGATGAAGAGGATATCTTCACTTCCTTCGTGGACATGCTCCGGCACGCCCACACCGACAGGGATCTTTATCAAGAGTATGGTCGGACTGTCTTCTCCAAACTGCTGCGTCGTGATGATCTTTTTGATGGAAACCCCGTGGGCCGTAGGGTGATTCTCCCACGGCAGCTGTTCCGCATTGAAGAGAGTATCCATACCAAACTCCTTTCCGGCCTTCTTGCCACATCCTTGAACCAGATTTGTACCAATCCGCCAAGCACCATATATGCAAAGTATCAAGATGCTCTTCTCAACAGAGTTTTATCAAACGATATGCAATTGTTCAACCGGTAATACGAATCTCTCGACGGATTAGACCACACAGCAAGGGCATCGTATGGTTGTATTGCCTAACTCAAGGTCTTTCTGAAACGCTTCGACGCGAGGAAAAGAAAACCAACCGCCAGTGTCAACTGAGCCGCTGCCGCCGGCCAGAGCACCTTGATCCCTACTCCCTTGATGACGACCCCGCGCAGGATTTCCAGGTACCACCGCATGGGATTGACCCAGGTGACATACTGGACGACCTTTGGCATGTTGTGGATGGGAAACATGAAACCACTGAGCAGGACGCATGGCATGATGATGAAAAAGGCGGTCAGCAGGGCCTGCTGTTGCGTGCTTGCACTGGCGCTCACCAGGAGGGCCAGGCCCAGGTTGCCGCACAGATAGATCCCCGTCAACCCATAGAGGAGCAGGATGCTGCCGTGAATACGGACATCAAAGACCAGAATGGCAAGGATAAACATCAGTGTCATGGTGATATACCCGGTGATGACGTAGGGGATCGTTTTTCCGAGGATAAATTCCATCTTTCGGATCGGAGTAACCATCACCTGTTCAATGGTACCGATCTCCTTCTCCCTGACGATCCCGATACTGGTAAGCATGAGGCTGAATATGAGAAGCATCAACCCGATCAGTGCCGGGACATAGTACAGGCGGCTCTCCTGATTCAGGTTGAACCAGGCCCGGATCGCCATCTCCACCGGGACAGCTCCGGTCCGGTGGCCCTGCAGTCGCCCGTTAAAATCGGCTACGATCCCGTCCGCATAGCCGAGAATAATCGCCGTGGTGTTGCTGTCCGTGCCGTCGGCAATCAGCTGCACCTGTGCCGGGCGGCCCGCCCTAATATCACCGGCGAATCCGGAAGGGATCTGTATCCCTGCCCGTACCGTCCCCTGGTCCAGGAGTCGGGTCATCTCATCCATTGACTGGACCCGGTGGACGATCTGAAAATAGTTCCCCCCGGTGAAAGAACTGAGCAGCTCGCGGGAGGCCGGGGTCCGATCGCGATCGAGGACAGCAATCTTGACACGGTTCACATCCGTCGTCAGGGCGAATGCCATCACCAGCATCTGGATCACCGGCAGTCCGAACACCACCATACGCATCCGCGGGTCACGCATCATCTGCAGGAATTCCTTGACAAGCATCCGTTTCAGTCGTGTCAGCATACCGTCACTCCAGTCTCAGTTTCAGTCGCCGGTTGGCCGCAAGGATCAAGATGACGGCGTAGACGAACAAAAGGAGGGCGTTCAGCCAGAGGATCTCCAGGCCGATCCCCTTCATGTAGATACCCCGCATGATCGCAATAAAGTAGCGGGCCGGCACGATATAGGTAAGGCACTGGAGGAGGGGGGGCATGTTTTCTATGGCAAAGACGAACCCGCTGAGGATCAGGGTCGGGAGAAACCCGGCGACAATGGCAATCTGATTGGCCAAAACCTGTGATTTCAAGGTGATGCTCAGGGTCATTCCCAGAAAGAGCGCACCGGTCAGAAAGAGGGCGGCCATGGCAAAAAGCAGAGCCGGGTTCCCGCGGAGGGGGACATGGAAAAGCCACTCTCCCAGGGAAACGGCGATGGCGACATCAATCATGCCGATCACGAAGTAGGGAATCACCTTTCCGAAGATCAGCTCATGACCCCGGATCGGCGTGCTGATCAACTGCTCCATCGTACCGGTTTCCCACTCACGGGCAACGGTGACACTGGTCAGCATGGCGGCAATGACCATCATAACGATCGCCACGATCCCGGGTAAGATCATGTTCTGGCTGCGCATGTCGGCGTTATACCAGACTCGGGGCACCAGCTTCACGGCACCTTCCGTCAGGTGCCCCGAAGCGGCGGGACGCAAAGATGCAACGGCGATCTTCCGGTTATAGATCAACCCGACCCCTCTGGTGTAACTCGCCGCCAGTCGAGAGGTCGTGGCATCGCTGCCGTCCACGATGACCTGGATGGTAACGGTTACGCCGGAGCGAATTTTTTCGGCGAAATCTCCCGGAATAACCAGGGCAACCATCGCCTTTCCCGCGTCGATCTCCCGCTGAAGAGGGGCGTACCCTTCATGGAATCCCTTGATGGAAAAGTAGGGGGAACCGTCGAAAAGACTCACGAGCTGGCGGCTTTCACCGGTGCGCGATTGGTCCCAGATCACCGTGGGAACATTCCTCAGATCCAGTGTGAGCGCGTATCCAAAGAGGAGGATCAGCACCATGGGGATCGCTATCGCCAGAAAGAGGCTGCGCCAGTCCCGCAGAACATGAATGAACTCCGTGCGGGCCACGGCCGCTGTGCGGCGCATATTAATCATGGACGCCTCCCTTCTCCTCGCGATCGAAGGCCTCGATGAGTGAGACGAAAACGTCTTCCATCCCGGGGGTCACCGGCTCGATGTGCTCCGCTTTCGTTCCCTCGGCGGCTAAGAGGTCCCGTATCTGAGCGGTCGCTTCGTCGGTGTCGGCGCAAGCGACATGGAGTCCCGACCCGAAGAGTGAAACGTCGTGCACGGCCGGAAGGGCCGCCACCTTTTCAAGGATATCCTGCGGCTCGGTACAACGCACATCCAGGATCCGGTCCTGCATTACAGTGGCCTTCAGCTCACCGGGAGAACCCAGGGCTATCATCTTGCCGTGATAGATCAGGGCTATCCGGTCGCAATATTCGGCCTCTTCCATATAGTGGGTAGTGACGAAGACGGTCACGCCGCGGTCGGCCATATGATAAATCAGATCCCAGAACCGGCGCCGGCTGAGCGGATCGACCCCGCTGGTCGGCTCGTCGAGAAAGATGATCGGCGGCTCGTGCAGAATGGCACAGGCCAGGGCCAGCCGCTGCCGCCATCCCCCGCTGAGGACCGATGTAAGGCTGCGCCGTCGCTCATCGAGACCGGCCATCGTCACGGCCCAATCCCGTCGTTCCGCCAGCCGTGTTCCCTCCAGACCGTAGATTCCCCCGTAAAAATCGATGTTTTCTTCGACGGTCAGATCTTCGTAGAGGGAAAATTTCTGGCTCATATACCCGATATGCTGTTTGATCTGTTCGCTGTCTCGTCCAATATCGTACCCGGCAACGGTTCCGCCTCCCGCACTGGGGCGCAGCAGTCCGCACAGCATCCGGATTGTGGTGCTCTTCCCCGCCCCGTTGGGGCCCAGGAAACCGAAGATCTCGCCTCGGGGGACCTGAAAACTAACCTTGTCCACAGCCACGAACTTACCGAAACGACGGGTCAAATCGCGGACCTCGACGGCGGTCCCGTCGGGAGGAGGAACGTCGGCCGGACTCTCATCATCCACTGCGGCCGGTTCCTCACGGCCAAGGACACTGACGAAGACATCTTCCAGTGAGGGGACCGCCTCCCGCATATCCCCTGAAGGGAGACCGTTATCGTCGAGGAGACGCTTCACGACAGTACGCGTGGCCTCCACGTCGTCACACACCACATGCACCGTGTCACCAAACACCGTCGTGTTGGCGGTGGAAAGGTGCCGGGCCACCAGGCGGCTGACGGCCCGCGCCTGATCGCTGTGGATACTCAGGATTTTTCCGTGCATCAGGTTCCGGATCTCTCCGGGAGGACCGGCTGCCAGCAGGTGTCCTTCGCTGATCAGCCCCACCCGATTGCACCGCTCCGCCTCGTCCAGATAGGCGGTGGTGACCAGGATCGCCACATCCTGTCTCAACAACCGGTAGAGAATACGCCAGAATTCTCTTCGGCTCACCGGATCCACGCCGTTGGTGGGCTCATCGAGGAGCAGTACCTGCGGGGTGTGGATCAGGGCACAGATCAGTTGCAACTTCTGTTTCATTCCCCCAGACAGATCTCCGGCCCGGCGGCCGGTAAAGGGCGTCATCCTGCTGAACTCGAGAAGTTCATCCATCCGTCCTGTCCGGTCTTTGCGGGACATACCGTACAGATCGGCGTAGTAGTTGATATTTTCTTGAACGGTCAGGTCAGGGTACAGGCCGAACCGCTGGCTCATGTAGGCCAGGCGATCCCGTCCGCCCCCGGGATCGATGATCAGATCGTACCCGGCAACGCGGACCTCACCCTCCGATGGGGACATAATCCCCGCCAGCATCCTCAGGGTTGTGGTTTTTCCGGCTCCATCCGGTCCGACGAGACCGAATATTTCTCCGGGAACCACGGACAGATCAAGGGCATCGACCGCCGTCAGGTCTCCGAATCGCCGGGTGAGACCACGGGCATGGATGGCGGTCTCCGCCGGAGCGGCCATGGTACTACTCCTTTCCTTCAAGAATCGCGTCTGCCGGCATGCCCGGTTTCAGGTGATGTTCCGGATTTTCCAGATCGATCTTGATCCGGTACATGAGTTTTACCCGCTCCTCGAAGGTCTGAACGGTCTTGGGGGTAAATTCCGCCTCGCTGCTGATAAAGCTGATCCGGCCGGGGAACTGTTTCTCCGGCAAGGAGTCCGTAACGACCTCGACCGTCTGGCCCAGTTGCAGTCGTCCCACATCGGTTTCGTTGACATAGGCACGCAGCCAGGGGCGGTCCATGTCTCCCACGGTTACAACCGGCATGCCGGGGACGAGGTAAGCCCCGACCTCTGCAGATTTGTTGAGGACCATACCGTCAATGGGAGATGAGAGTTCGGTGTCTGCAAGCTGCTGATGGGCAAGGGCAAGGCCCTGGCGGGCGACGTTCACCCGAGCCTGGGCGGCCTTGATCGTTTCCTTACGGGGCCCTTCCTTGACCAAATCGAGGCGTTCGCGGAAACTGACAACGAGAGCCTCCGCCTCGACATTGGCACTCTGGGCGGCTTTGTAGCGGGTTTCATGGAGTTCGAAATCGCGCTGGGATGTCCCTCCGACTTTCAGAAGTTCGGAAAACCGTTCATAATCCGCCTTGGCCTGCCTCAGTTCGGTATCGGCAATGCGGGCTGCCGCCTCTGCCCGTTTAAGTTCGGCCTGCACATTGGCAATCTCCTGGGGACGACTCCCGGCCTCGAGTTCGGCGAGCATGGCCTCCACCTGGGCCAACCCGGCTTCCTCCCGGGCCACCATCCGTTCCTGATCGACACGCTCAAGACGGGCTATTATCTGGCCCTTCTTCACGCTGTCTCCCTCGTCCACCAAACGCTCGGCCAGTCGTCCGGCAATCTTGAAAGACAGCGGCACCTCCGTTATTTCTATATTGCCGGAGATTGTCAATCGGTTTGAGTTATTCTCCGTGCGAAACGTGTAGGTATAGATCCCTGCAGCGGCTGCAATAACCAAAATAACCAGCAGTATAATGCGCACGCGTTTTTTCATGAAACCTCCCTTTCATCTATCGATCTTCTTGCTCGTCTATCCGTTCTGAGGCGGAGGTTTCGATGGTATGACGTATCATATCGATCCCTCCCAGGGAAAAACGGTATACATGTTCGGCCAGGATCTCGATACGCTCCTCCACCGGATCGTGTCCCGGCTCTATCCGCGCAATCACCGGTTGAGCATAGACGTAGTGGAAACACTGGCTTACGATGCTCAGGGCACAGTCGAGAGCATGACGCCGATCGGCTGCCGGTCCCAGCAACTCCATGACGATCCCCACCAGAATCTCCTTGTGGGGCTGGATATGGTGCTCGAAGATCGCCTTGAGATTCGATGAAGGATCGGTGAGTTCTTTAACCACCAGCCGTGCCCGTCCGTTATATCCTCCCCAGCCTTCCGTACTGAGTAGTCGGAAACACAAGGCCCTCACAAAGGCCCGCAGGCGAACCTCCGGATTGTCGCCCGGCTTGCTGCCCATCTCGGACGGGAAACGGCTGAAACCGAAGGTGAGCAGATCCTCGAGCACCGCATTGTACAGCCCCTGCTTGTCCCTGAAATAATAATTGACCGCGGCCACATTAGCACCCGCGGCCCCGGCAATTTGACGAATGGTGGCGGTCTTGAAACCTTTACTTCCGAAGATATCTTCGGCTGCCTCAAGAATCCTCTCCCGTGTCCCCACCGCCTGCGTGACCACGCAAAACCTCCAGAATCGATAAAGTTGAAACAAGTGATTTAAACAACTGAATAAAACATTTATTCGTCTCTGTCAAGAAACTTCGCAGGTGTGAGATTCATGGAGGTGAAAAAAGTTATAGTTCCGCCGCCTCCAACGTGTTTTTGATAGGACCATTTCATATCATAATGAAAAGATTACTAGAATATTTATTGACAAGATAGATACAATGGGTTTAGTGAGTTAATATATATTAAGATTTTTAATATCTTATTGTAGTTAATCCAGTTTTCTATTTTACAGAAATGGGTATTGGAAGGAAGTACTCAGAGATTTCATTTCCTATTTCAAGCCATATTGTTCTTTGGGCCACATGGAGGGCAGATGTGCCTTGTGATTTCATTAAGGCTTCAACCCCAATAATAAGAGAATTGAACAGAAGAACTGTTCATAATGCAAGCAGATATATTTATCATAGTAGATATGAATATTGGATACCTGCTTTAGTACAAAAGAAAAATTTGAATTTAAATAGAATCATGTAGCTACATAATTCAAAAATCTGCATTCATAGGAATGCACAAAGTTATTTCCTATTAACAAGACACTTGATCTTATATGGAGGTATTATGAATCAAATTATCTCTACTTTAATAGGCGGCATGCTTGCTGCTAGCACGGGGTGGCTTTTACAAACAAGATCAGAACATGCACGTATTAAGCGCCTTAAACAGCTTCTACTAATTGGAATTACTGATGATTTAAAGTTATCTATTGAACTCTATGGACGTGTCATTGATGAATGGGAAAAAAGTAAAACGGTCTGGTATACAACCATCAGTGAACTGCGAGAATCTCGTCAGATTTATGTCAAAAATCGAGATTGGATGGCCTTAATAGACGATGAAATATTGCGTCAAGGAATTTTTAAATATTATAATATGAGTTCTAATTATATTTCAGTCCTAGAGAATCAACAAAAAAGAAAATATGAAATTTTGGCAAAGCTTAACGAACTAATTCGCGAAATTCAACTTCGAAATGGAGATTTGTCTATTGAACAAGCCCAACAAAAGGCAATTCAATTAATGCCAGCCGAAGGCAATGAACTAAATGGACTAAATACTCTTTTGCCTCAAATTATCCAGCACATGAGAGATTTTCGTAGTGAAGCTAAAGAACTTCTAATTAAATTAAATAGTAATAAATAATTTCTAACTTTATCACAGTCCGTATCGTTTACCTATTGCTAAAGGGTAAAGAATTGGCAAAAAAAACCGGGGATAGCAAAATTGCCAAGTCCCCGGAATCTTAGAATTCAAATGGTAGGCGGTACTGGGATTGAACCAGTGACTTCTACCGTGTGAAGGTAGCACTCTCCCGCTGAGTTAACCGCCCAAATGTGCTTTCGTAATATCCCAAAGGACTCTCTTTTTCAAGATAAAAATACTGTTCGGTTGTACATCATAAAGCGTTTCAGGATTGCACGTACCGTTACTTTAGAGGTATAATTCAGACAAGCTTTATTGGAAGAAGGGTACATGTTTTATTTCTGCCCCCAGGCAGAGAAAGGAGGGTTCTCTCATGAAAACAAGTATCATATTCACGGGTACAGGGCCCATTCTTATTATGACCTCGTATGATTCCTTAACCAACCCCGATTTTGTAGACAAACTCGCGGCAAAGGGGATAAAGAAATTCATCGCTTACGATTTACCGGTTGAGAAGGTACGAGAAAGATACGGCAAACACTTCAATATCGTCATGAACGATCTCCACCAACAAGATGACCTGAGGGTCCTCGACTATAACGGACACAGTATCTTCCTGAATTTTTCTTTCGCTGAAATAGGTGATCCCGTGTATTACGAACCTTGAATCAACCGGTTTCAATGCTGATCTGTTTCACTGCCCCATTCTCTCTCTTTCATTCGGATTTCAAAAAGATTGTCTCTACACCTATCGACTGATCTTAGATATCCTTGGCATACAGAAACACGGGATTTGATATCCGAAGAGGTACGCGACAAACACGTAATTGGACAAATGCGCTATGAAAGGAGAGGGGCAGTATGGGTAGCTTCAACGAATACGACAGCTATGATGGACTCGGAATGGCTGAACTTGTCAGAAAGAAGGATGTTTCCCCGGCAGATCTGTACGAAGAAGCGATACAACGGATAGAACGGCTCAATCCCTCGCTGAACGCGGTGATCACACCAATGTTCGACCTGGCGCGAAAAGATATCGAAAGGGGTCTTCCCGAAGGGCCCTTTACGGGGGTGCCGTTTCTGCTGAAAGACCTGGTTGCGGCGTATGCCGGCGTCCCTCTGACCGGCGGGAGCAGGGCCTACAGAAACTATATTCCCGATGAGGATTGCGAACTGGTAAAGCGGTTCAAGAAGGCGGGTGTCGTGATCATGGGAAAGACGAATTGTCCGGAATTCGGTCTTATGGGTATCACGGAGCCTGAACTTCATGGACCCACGCGCAATCCCTGGGATGTCGATCATACACCAGGCGGCTCGAGCGGAGGTTCGGCGGCTGCCGTCGCGAGCGGTATGGTGCCTATCGCCTCGGGTGGAGATGGCGGAGGTTCCCTTCGTATCCCATCGTCATGCTGCGCCCTTTTCGGTCTCAAACCGACACGGGGCCGTAATCCCACCGGACCGGAACACGGGGCGATCTGGCAGGGTGCCGTCGTCGAACATATCATCAGCCGTTCTGTCAGGGACAGCGCCGCCATGCTGGACGCAACCAGGGGGACGGATGCCGGAGCTCCCTATGTCATTCCCCTGCCCGAGCGACCATATATGGAAGAGATCAAAAGAGACCCCGGTTCCCTGAGAATAGCCTTCAATACGCTCTCTCCGCTCGGCACGGAGGTTCATCCCGAGTGTGTGAGGGCCGTGGAAAAAACGGCCCTCCTCCTTGAAGACCTGGGGCACACGGTTGAAAAGGCTTGTCCGTACCTCGACGGCAAGGCCCTGGCAAAGAGTTACCTCACCATGTACATGGGAGAGATTGCGGCCGATATAGAAGAACTGCAGACCATCTTAGGCAGAAAAGCAAAAAGAGACGATGTGGAGGCCCTGACCTGGACCCTCGGACTGCTCGGCCGCACTTTTTCCGCGGGGTATTTCGTCAAACAGTTGCGTGAATGGGATATGGCCTCCCGGGTGATGGGGCGCTTTCATGAAACATATGACCTCTATCTCACACCGACCATGGCGTATCCTCCCGTCAGGATAGGGGAATTGCAGCCAAAGCCTGCCGAGCGCCTCCTCCTTTCCATAGTGAACTCCCTGGGATTGGGAACGGTGTTGAAGCTTTCCGGCATAACAGACAAGCTTGCGGTAGAGAGCCTGTCGAAGACTCCCTTCACACAACTGGCAAATTTCACCGGTCAGCCCGCCATGTCCGTTCCTCTTCACTGGACGGACGAAGGTCTTCCCTGCGGGGTTCAGTTTATAGGGAGGTTCGGAGATGAAGCAACACTATTTCGACTTGCCGCTCAGATGGAGCAGGCACAGCCCTGGTTCGACAGGAGACCGCCCACGGTCGTTGCATAAAAGAAGACGGCGCCGGATTGCCGGCGCCGATTATCATCAAAACCCGTATTCACCCGTTATTACATCTCATCGGGCCACTCGATAAAGGGTCCTTCGATGTCCACCATGGCATTTACGATAAGATCGACCAGTCCCGTATAGGCAATCCCCGTCTTTTCCCACGCATCATAATATTCCAGAAGGTCCCGTATTGCCCCCTTGCAGTTGGAGCAGGGAGCACAGACCATCTTCCTGATACCCGGATCTATCACATCCTGAAAAACTTCGAGTATCTGTTTGAACTTCATACGACTCGACACGGAGCTTCGCCAATCGGGCATATTCAGTGAGGGCATGATGGCAAATCCTGCACCACCCCCACAGCAGTAATTCTTCACACCCTCCGGGGCCATCTCCCTGAACTGGGGCGCAATCTTTCTGAGTATCTTCCGCTGCGGTTCCACAATCCCCATGAGCCGCACGATATTACAGGGGTCATGAAGGGTAACGGGAAAGTTGTTTTTTTGAGGATCGAGCTTTAGCTTTCCATTGATAACGATATCCTCGAGAAGAGGCAGACAGCTTTCCCTCGGGATATTCAAATCTTCGTTGAGAACGCGGTCGGCAATTACCATAAGCGCCTTGTGGGCATGGCCGCATTCACCAACGACAATCTTCTTGACGCCCAGGTCCTTCGCTATCTTTGCATGCCGTACGGCCACCCGGGCTAATTGGGCATCGTCATACCAGACACCGTAATTAACGGCATCGTACCCCGCAATCTCACTGGACAAGGTCCAGTTCAATCCCGCCTCTTCAAAGATGATGGCGAAGGCGCTCGGATTTTCAGGCCACGACAGAAACTCCCCGGCGTTGTGGATGAGGAGGATATCGGCCCCTTTCTTGTCAACGGGTATTGTTATTTTCTTGCCTGTCTTCTCTTCGATCTCTTCTTCAAGAAATTCTATAATATCCTTGAAGGCTTGTCTGCTCATCCCCGTGGAAGATCCCACTTCAAGCTGCTGGACGGACCCTTTCTTGTGGAGCTCTTCAGGGGCAATCCCCATTTCCTGACTGAAAAGTTTTCGCAGTTCATGGGTTATGAGGCCATTATCGACACCGATGGGACAAGCTTGAGCACACCGTCGACAGAGAGTGCATCGATACGCGAGTTCAGCCAGACGGGCAACGGTCTTCCAGTTCAGATCGATTTCGTTTCCCGTAAATTTCGCGAAGGCCTTTCCTCCCGGTTTGATGTATTTATTGATAATCTTTCGAAGCACTTCCGACCGATAGGTGGGTCGATATATCTCCTGTTTGCCGCTTGCGACATATACGGGACAGGCATCATTGCATGTCTGGCATTTGGCGCAATATTCGAGACTCATCATCAGCGGCATAAGAAATGTCCAGTTATTCTCTCGAGAGAGTAATTTTTTCAGCCCCTCAAGAAATTTCTTAACCAGCTGTTCTTCTTCCTCTTTTGTCTCCGGTTTGGGGATCTTCAGTGCCAGAAATCCATCAAGATCGGATTCATAACGCGCCTTTTGATCATCCGTCAGTCTTTTTATTGCAGGCTGGGCCTCAGGCGTATCATAGGGATAGGGCAGGGGCATGAGCTTTTCTGGTTCTATATCCGCCATCTGAATGGAAGGATCACATATATCTTCTAAGAATATTTTATTTTTCTTCATCTTTAACTCCCTTTGATGCAGTTTCGCTCCACGTTCCACCGGCATGCATATGCGGTGCAGACCAGGTCTGTGTATAGTTCAGGACACTTGCCACACGCGACTCGACAGAGCTTCCCTTGAGATTGGGATCGTCTTCAAAAAACACCTTGTCCCACAGAAAAAATTTCATGAAGGCGTGACTCATGTGGGTAAAGGGCAGATAGATGGCAAACAGGGAGAAGAGAACGACATGGAGCGTCATGGCCGGTCCCAGTGGCCCTGCACTCTTGAATGTTATGAGCGATGTGAGATATTCCCTAACCTGCAAAAACCGGGGGTCAGCAACCAGCCACATAGTCAAGCCACTGACAACCACAGCAAGGATAAATACGAGATTACAGTAATCGATGGGCGCCGAAAAGCCCTGCAGCTCTGGTGCGGTTGCACGCCGTATGATCACCCCGACACAACCCACTGCCGCCAGAAGAAATCCAATGACCCCCAGCACGGTGGCAATACCGTGCAGGAAAAGGATAAGGGCATGTTCGGCGGGAAGGCCAAGGGCAGAAAGGACTGCCGCCAGGAACAGAAGACCGAGCCATCCGATAACCAGGTAAAGACCAAAGTGCAACGGAAAGGATACGTACCACATCTTTCTATTATTGTGATACAGCGCTCTGACAAAGAGAATCTCTATAAATAAGAATTTCAAGAAATTGAGAAAATTCTTCTTCCTGGGTTTCTTCCACCAGTCAACTTCTTCAAAATATGATCCGCCATACTTGAAGCCTTTCTCATGGGGGATAGGGTACAGTTCCCATCTGAGATGTATCGGCAACGCATAGGTTTTTATCACCTTTACAGCAATGCCGACACCACAAATCACAACCGTCACATAAGATAAAATTTGGACCCAAGAGATACTGCACATTCTACAATTCCTCCTCACATTAATATCCGCTCATGTATTGTTTAATGGGAAAAGTGACCCAGAATGTTGAACGTTTTACTCGGTCAAACAAAGGCAACCAATGAACCAGGCTCCCCAATACATTTTTTATTACCATGAGCAACAAGTTACATCGAAGTCTTTATAACAACCGATCCTGCTTTTTAAGCAATAATCATACCATCAGTCAATCACTGTCTGCCCCCATAGCTATCCGTTTTATCAGGGGTTTTACAGTATAAAAACGAAACGTGGAACACATATATCGCAGTATTGCAACCCAACAAGCATCCAGCAGTTCCATTACTGCGACCCCTTCACCCCCATGTACCGCATAACGGTCAGAAAAAGCACACCTTTTACAGATATCAATGACTGGTAACGATCTTAAGGCTCAACGGACGGTTTGACGAAACAATATGGGCGCATTACTGTATGGGGAATGTGACCCGAAAAGTGGAACCTTTTTTGGGGTATGAAGAGAACGTGATTGATCCGCCGAGTTCATGAACTAGTTTTCTTGTTACCATAAGACCGAGGCCGGTACCATAGTTGCCTCTGGTTTGAAACACCGCGTCGTTAAACCGGCAATCTTTATACTCTTCCGGGAAACCATGTCCGTTATCTATCACCTCAAATATTGCCAACGGCCCTTTCCTTTTGGTTCTGATCAATACCGCGTGGAGCTGCTTATCGAGATCGAACCTGCAGGCCTCTATGGCATTATTTAACAGATTGTTAATAATGGTATGGAGGCTTTCCTCATTCGATTTCATAGATTCCAGATCCTGATCAAGTTCCATTGCCAGATATATTTCCTTCATAGCGCTGGTCTCACGAAAAAGCGTGTATATCTCTTTAATGACATCATTGGGGTTGATGATCGTCAGATCGTGTTCGCGGTCTCGTGCACAATAGAGAATATCTTTTACAACGGTTTCAATTCGCTCAACGTTCTTCTGAACGATATTCCACCCCTTCACGGTTTTATCCCGGTTTTCCTGGTTCAGCCCCGAATTAACGAGGTAAATACCACCATCAAGCCCGGTCAAAACATTTTTTATCTTGTGAGCCATACTTGTTACCGCGGCACCCATCATTGTCAACCCCGTCTGCAACTGCTTTAACTGGGTTATATTCGTGGACATCTCCATGACAGCAATGATGTCTTCCTGATCGTTTCGCAAGGGACTGGAATAGACAAGCATAAAGGCCTCTTCGCCATGACGGGTTATGACATGTTGTTCCCCCGTGTAGACTTCCCCATCGGCAAAGGTTTTGCTCACGGGGCACTCGAGACATGGTTCGGACCTTCTTTTATATGACTTATAGCAGAGCTTCCCTTCACAGTCTCCAAAATCTTCCCGAAATAACCGGTTGGTTTGTATAATACGGAAACCACGATCTATGACCGAAATGTAACAGGGAACATTTTGAAAAAGCTGGCGGTAATCGGGCTTGCTCAGCTCCCATCCGTTGATATTGCTATTGCTCACAGCTTCTCCTAAGCTCTGTTTACATAACGAGGGCCTTGATCTTTTCCAGTAACTCTTCTGTCGAAAAGGGTTTTTCCATAAATTGCTGTGGTTTGGGAAGGCTTAAATGGCTACGGCCAAAGAAATCCTTGTAGCTGCTGACCCCGGTCAGAATCATTACAGGAATATGTTGATATTCCTCACTCTTCTTCAGTTTTCTATAGAATCCGACTCCCGTTTGGTTTGGCATAATAATGTCGAGAATAATAGCATCCGGTTTAAAATCGATCAGTTTCTTATATCCGTCCTCTCCATCCTCTGCCAGTGCTGTTTCGTACCCATTATCAGACAACAAGGCTTCCAAATAGGATCTTGTGTCTTCTTCATCGTCGACTATCAATACTTTTTTTGACATGATTTCCTCCTGGCCTACCGTTATTTCATATTTTCCATGGAGTTGTCCATCCCTTGCAGAGCCTCTTCGGCCTCCTCTTTCACTTCCGGGGGTTGATTATGATCTCTCGACACCTCGACCAGGATATCCCGTATCTCTGTATCGGAAGACCAGCCTATTTTCCCCAGAGTCTTGACTGCGGCAATACGAACTTCCAATTCATTATCGGAGAGACAGGAAACGAGATTGCCGTATTGTTCCCGCGCCCCAGGTCCGATCTGTCCCAATACCCAAGCTGCGGTTCCGCGCACATACCAAACGGGATCGAGCAACAGATCCGCAAGAAAAGGCGCCGCCGGACTGGCCTTCGGTCCCAGATCGGCAATCGTCAGGGCGGCATATTCTCTAACATCCTCATGGTCATCCTTGAGCAACGGCACAACATGTTCTATAACAACAGCCGGTTTTAGCTTCAGGTCTCTCAGGCTCTGCAGTGCAGACAGCCGAACAAACCATATAGTATCTTTCAGAGTATGAATCAAAGAATCCGTCACGAGGGGAGTATCGCTTCCAATATCACCTAATGTGCGGGCAGCGGCAAATCGTATATGATGATCATTATCCCCTAGGTTTTCAATCAGCCGGGCTATTGCCCTTTTCATCAATGAAGCACCTCGCAATACGAAACTATCTATTCCTCGATAAGGGTCCAGTCTCCCTCATCAATACCTAACTGATCGAGTATATCAACCGCTCGCTTGTTCAGATAATAGGAGTTCGGTTTATTCGGACCAACCATTACTACGGGGGCTTTGAATTTATTAGCAAAGTGTTCTATCTTCTCGCCTCCGAAATCGGTCCCCTGTTCCAGATATCCCATAACCAACATATCGTATTCCCTTTTATGCAGACATCTGGAAAGCTCCGCTCCTTCGTTCCCTTCACAGAGCTTGAATCCGACCTTGACGAAATCTTCCAACCAACTCTCATAGTACTCGCGAAGCTCCAGTTCTTTTTTAACCCGTAATTCCTCGGTTATCCGTACAACATCTTGCTTCTTGTCATCTACGTAGACTATTTCCCGGCGAAAACGGAACGGAGATTCCAACCAGTGAAAAATGTTGAGTTGCAAATCCTTCGCCCTCGCCAGTCTAAAGGCATAATGAAATGCCCAGTCTCCTTGACGTGAGTAGTGTGAACATAGTCCTATACTTATCATTTCGAACGCCTTTCTATTTTATGCCATATTCTTCAAAAATATCGGCATGTTTTCAATTACCGTTTACATCAGTATCACCCAATATTACATGGTTGATGCATAGTTATATTATCTTGTTTTTCAAGTCATCCATAGCACATTGTGCAGAGAGCGCATGCCCATTGACATATCGTACGGTGCGTGTCGGTCCAGGTTGTAGATACTTAGAAAAATTCTACCTATTTAGGAAGTATAAGAAAAACAATTCTATGAGTCAATCGAATAATAACAAGAACAAGCGAATACTCTCTTCTCAATCTCCGATTTGTATTCCATAGTTATTTGAACAATTCTTTCATTCTGTCCCCATTCACTAAGGTCATGGATAGCGATACACTTCGTACGCAGTCGATCCAAGGGATCTCCCGTTAGATCTATTCCTGTGACAGACGGATTTTTTTGTTAACTTTAAAGAAAGGATGCAACCATCCAGAAGGGTGTTTCTGAAAAAAGTATCTACTTTTTCCGCGAGAAAACTTTTTACAATTGACACTTGAATAGAAAATTTCTTTGTTCCTCTCACTTATTTGGCAGATAAGTAAAATTTATTGCCATCCTTTTTGTTAACTTATTGACAACACATAAATTGAGGTATAGGAAGTGATGCAATGGATGTCTTTCAATGGATACATAAAATCATTCCCACATAATAGTCGTTGCTCTCCAAGGATATATAAACGGTGTTGAAAGGGGATTAGAAAGGTTTTCTGTGCATCCAGAGGAGATACTTTGGGGGAATCCAGAATAAGTACATCTTTTATTATATTGTATTTTCAACAAGTAACCTATCAAAGAACTTGCCATTATTGCTTTTAAAATGTTAAAATTCTAAAATGCATAATGGGGGAAATGTACTTATCTTTGTCGTATTATGCTGCCTTGGGTATAACAGGCGATCCAGTATCTGCTGTTTATAGATGATATTATCGTGATGGAGGAAAAATGAGTGAGTTCTTAAGAGTTCTGGAGAACGAAGTACAGATTGTTGCACTGTCGTTCATGGCCATAGTGTATATTGTACGGCTGCTGTGGATGTTTCATTTTACCGCCAGTCAGGAAAACACCACACCCGTGGGCAACTCCAAAGCGGGTATATCATATTCAATGATGAACGTGGTCATGCCCTGGACGATGGAAAGCACACGAACACACTGGCCGTTTTATATCCAGTTTGTCATATTCCATTTGGGAGTCATTCTGGGTATTGCCGCGACATTTATCATTCCCTACGGTCCCGGCTTATTTGAAATTAAATCCGTGGTGATATTGTTCCAGATCGTCCTGACCGCCGCTACCGTTGTGGGAATAATACGGTTGATCCGCCGTATCACGAATCCCGTTATGCGTCTTATCAGCACTCCCGACGATTATTTTTCACTGGTGCTGATGACGCTCTTTTTTGCTTCCGGTGTCTTCGCCGTCCCCAATACATACCAGGTTAGTGAATGGCCGTTGATCCTGTTCTTTATGATGACAACCTTCTTCTTGATCTATGTCCCCTTCTCAAAGATATCGCACTATCTCTACTACCCCTTCACAAGATATTTCTTAGGGAAAACAATGGGTCACCGCGGTGTCTTCCCGCGTAAGACGGGAGGAGAAATGCCGGCGGGATTACAATAATGTATCTATTGCTTATAAGAGGTGAAAATTGTTGATCGAAAAATCTATCCCCATATCAGACGTGCTGAACCTGCCCTTGGACATACATGAGCAGGAAAAGGCTGTTGAAGAAAATATCCCTTCCGTGAAAGAAGGGAGGCTCAAGACATATTCCCCTGATGGCGAAAACGTAAAGAAACTTTTGAGCTTATTGAAGACAAGGCTTACCCGACAGGTGGTAGGATCAATGGTGGGGTGTGTCCATTGCGGAATGTGCACCGATTCGTGTCACTATGCACTGGCACGGCCGGATGATCCGACGATGGCTCCCGCATATAAGGCCGATCAGATACGTCGTATCTTTAAGAAACATTTCGACTGGACGGGGAGAATTGTTCCCTGGTGGGTACATGCAGACGATCCGAAGGATGACGAAGACCTGAACCGGCTCAAAAACATCGTCTTTGGAACCTGTACCGGCTGCAGACGCTGTACCTTCAACTGCCCGATGGGAGTGGACACCGCGACACTGGTTCGCCTTACCCGAGGGCTTCTTTCCGAACTCGGCATTGTTCCCGAAGGCGTTTTTCAAGTAAGCAGGGATCAATGGGAGACGGGAAACCAGATGGCGGTTTCAGAGCAAGACTATATCGATACAATCGAGTGGATGGAAGAAGAATCGCAGGATGAACTGGAAGACCCGTCTTTGAGGATTCCCATCGACAAGGAAGATTGCGATTTCATGTATACCGTCAATCCGCGTGAGATTAAATACGATCCCCGGTCTTTGGGTGCCGCCGCAAAAATATTCCACCTCGCAGGGGAAAGCTGGACCATGCCGAAGTGGGGTTGGGATATGACCAATTTTGGCCTCTTTTCCGGTGATGATAAACTAGGCGGCTTCGTGGCAAGAAATCTCTATGAAGCGGCCAAGCGACTGAGAGCCAAACGGATTGTCATATCCGAGTGTGGTCACGGGTATCGCTCCAGTCGCTGGGAGGGATACAACTGGGGGAAATACAAACAGGATATTCCCAGCGAATCCGTCCTGATTACCCTGATACGGTACATTAATGAGGGACGTATCAAGGTGGATCCGTCAAAAAATTCTCTGCCCATTACCTTCCATGACTCCTGCAACATTGCGCGATCGGGAGATTTAACGGAAGAGCCACGCTGGCTCTTACAGCGCCTCTGCACCGATTTTCGTGAGATGCATCCAAACAGAGCCGACAACTTCTGTTGTACGGGCGGCGGGGGTGCCCTCTCAATGGTAGAGTATAAGCCTCTCCGCATGGAGGTAGCCAAGATCAAAGCGGATCAGTTGGCCGCCACGGGCGCCAAGATTGTATGTACCATCTGTCACAACTGTATTGATGGACTGACAGACGTGATCAAGCACTATCAGCTTGACATGAAGGTTGTACAGATCCTCGAATTGGTTGAAAATGCACTGGTGCTGCCAAAAAAATAAGCAACCATACCATCCGAAACATCCGGAGCAATTTAGTACATAGTTATATTTAAGCGACCCGTTCTATTTCCCTATAAAGACCGGCTCCCGCTTTTCAAGTAAAGCACGGATCCCTTCGCCCGCATCATCCATTTCGAAGGTACGTGACTGGCAGTGAGCTTCCATTTCTGCTGCACCAGCGGGATTCCAGTCTGAGCCTCTGTGGATGGATCGTTTGATCATTCTGACGGCCGCCGGAGCACAGGCGGCTATTTCCCGGGCGAGTTCCCATGCTTTTTCAGAAATTTCCTCTTTATGGACCGCATAATTGGCAAGTCCGACGGCAGCAGCTGTTTTACCATCTATGAGCCGACCGGTAAAGAGGAGTTCATTGGCGACAGGCATACCCACAATTCTGGGCAACATGTATGATATCGCCATTCCGGTATGCAATCCCAGACGCGCGAAATTTGCCCCGTATTTTGAATTCATGTTCGCTATCCTGATATCGCAGATCAACGCCAATCCCAATCCCCCGCCCACGGCATGTCCGTTCATGGCCGCTATCGTGGGGATTTTTATCCCCTGTATTTTCAGAAACGGACCGTAAATCTCCAGGAGGGTTTCATGGGGCAAAGGGCCTCTGTCGTCAACAAGTCCGCTTTTAAAATCGGCGCCAGCACAGAAACTGCTGCCCGTTCCCGTTATGATCAAACAGCGCAGATTGCTATCATTCTCAACCCTGTTGATAGCCTCAAGAAAGGCCGGCATGGTTTCTCTGTCCATACTGTTACGATTTTCAGGTCTGTTGAGTGTAATCTGGGCAATAAGGTCTCTCGTTTCAAAAAGAACTGGTGAATTCGGCATACCGCGATCTCTCTTCCAATATATGTTCTATATGTAATAATTTTCTAAAATGTACCTATCGTATGTCCGTTGTACAATCAATAGAGGTGTGTTTAATTTCCGTAAAGATAACACTCCTTCCTGAAGAAACCGGACATCTCCTGTGGGTCGTAATACCACAGATACTATGGCGGTAGGTACTCTTTTCTATTATGCGTGCCGCCTGCCAGCAGAAGGATCTCTTAACCTTGCAACTGATCGATCTGTTTGTCTTTTTCTTCCCACAACATATTCAACCACGTTTGGATACGCTCACGATATTCCTGGTCGCTCAAATAATCCCCCAAGAGGCCTTTGTCGACGTGATACGACTTTACCCGTACCGTCACTTCGTTCATCCGAGCGCAATGAAACCGCCAGAAACTTTTTGATCCTCCGGGATAGACAATGGTCACATCCAGTATTTGGTGTATCTGTTCTCCCATTGCTTGAAAAACGAAGGCCGTTCCGCCGGCTTTCGGCTTGAGCAGGTGTTTATAGGGCGACCCTTGTTTTTTGTGTTTGTCCACGGTAAATCTCGTTCCTTCAACGAAATTCATGATGGAAATAGGGGTTACCTTAAATTTTTCACAGGCCTTTTTTGTCGTCTCCATATCTTTTCCCTTTAAATGGGGATATTTTTTGAGAAACGCGGCGGAATATCGCTTCATGAAGGGGAAATCCAACGCCCACCACGCAAGACCGAGTAGGGGAACCCATATCAATTCCTTTTTTATAAAAAATTTCAAGAAGGGTATCTTGCGATAAAAAATCTTTTGTAAAACGAGAATGTCAATCCATGCCTGGTGGTTTGACAGCACCAGGTACCATTCGTCCCGCTTCAGACCGTCTGTTCCACATACATCCCACCGAATGTTATTCGTAAACCAGAGGTTGAAATTGTTGACGGCTATCCAGTTCCCGGCGATTCCCGATAGGATCCTATTACAGAAGCCCCGCCATCTCCGAACGGGTATAATGAATTTAAGAAATGCACATACAAAAATCTGAGGTGCCCAAAAAAACGTATTAAGGCCATAAAGACTTACCGCCATAGCCCCCCGAAAAGAACCTGGTAAAAACTGCAACATAAAATGTACTCCCCTCCTTATGGTACACAATGATCCTGTATTTGCTCATAGCATATTCCGACGCATTTTGATATAAGGTAACACGTTGTTCGAACCATGGATTTTGAAGATTTGTCCTCATGGAGAGAACTAAAAACAAAGTTCAGCGGAGACAGGATGTGCCTGTTCGATATGAACAACAGACCTTCCATCCCGATTGAATCATATAACGGAGTTATACATTACATGTTAGATCTTAAGGGATATCAAAAAAAATATCTGCGGGGACTTGCTCATGGCCTGAAACCGTCTGTCCTGGTCGGACACAAGGGTATCACCTCCGCACTCACTCAGGCAATTGCAGAAGAATTTGATCACCATGAACTGATCAAAATTAAATTCATTGATTACAAGGAACCATCTCAGAAGCAGGAATTATCCACCCTCATCGAAGATGCGTCAGATTCTCTTCTCGTCGGAGCGATCGGCCACACGGCAATCTTTTATAAACAGCACCCTGACCCGGAGAAGAGAAAGATAATCATACCAAAACGGCCTTCGGAACAGACCGAATAGCTCCCGCAGCACCCATCGCCTTAGTAGACCCTCCTACTCCCGTGTCGATACCCCAAAACTTCCAGGGTATCGTTGATCACGACAAAGGCCTGAGGATCGATCTCAAAGATCAGATCCTTCATACGCGCAAGTTCCGTCAGAGCAACGATACTGAAGATAATACGCTTGGATTTATGGGTATATGCGCCCTCTCCCTCCAGCAAGGTTACCCCCCTGTTGAGACGTCGCAAGATCTCTTCAGCCAGCAGATCGGTCTTATCTGAAACGATCAGGATCTGTTTGCGCTGGTTGAAGCCGGTCACCACCGAATCGATAACCTTCCCTGTGGTAAAGATAAAGACCAGTGTGTACAGCGCCGTTTCCAGGGAAAAGATTATTGCCCCTCCTATAAGCAGGACGCTGTTAAACATAGAATAGGTCCACCCAAGGCGAATTTCCCATTTCTTGTTGAGATAGACAGCAAGGATATCCAGACCTCCTCCTGAACCGGCCGAACGGAGGATAATCCCTCCGCCCAATCCATAGATGATTCCTCCCAGGATAGCGGCCAGGATCTTATTATCTATATGAAGCAGTGACGTGGAGGGCATTACGCTGGCGGCGATAGAAAACGCCGCGATCCCGAAAACCGTATAGTACATAAATCTCCGGCTGATACTGAACCAGCCGAGAATGGCAAAAGGTATGTTGGCGAGAAGATAGAGAAATCCGACACCGAATTGGGGTAACAGATAGTGGACAATGAGGGTTATCCCCGTAGCACCTCCGGATAAAAACTGCTGTGGTACCAGTATCGCATTCACCCCAAAGGCTGCGATGATGCTACCTACGGTTATCAACCAGAGATTCATCACCACACTTCTGGTAGGAAGAAATCTCTTGATCATCCTCTCGTTATCCCGCTCGGCATGTTCGTCCATATTCGTTTTCATTTAAAGCACCTTCAAGGTTTCCAGAGGTAACTGCCCGCCGGCCGTCGCCTCCCTGATCGCTTTTTCCGAACCAAGAACCTTCACTAATCCTTCCTTTGCCACGGAGTCTATCACATCTGCAAATCGTTTGAAGTCTTCTGTCGTGGTCGAAAAAATTTCATCCCGTGTCTGTTGGATATCCTCTTCGGTATTGCCGGTCAGATACCGAATCATCGAGGCATAGCCCTTGGCATCGGGAAACAGGTATGTATCCATATCTCCTATGGCGCCGATAATCCCCTTCGTCAGTTCATCGCCGCTCAGCTCGACATTACGCAGGAATGCTGCCGTCTTATCAAATGCCTCTATGGTTTTCAGCAGATTGGGATCACGGTACGATAGGAAGGTCAACACTCCGGAAAATTTATCAAAGTTACAGAAAGCTCCATAGGCGCCACCGCGGACCCGTACGCTGTCCCATAGCCAGGAAGTCCTGAGATAGCGGGTAATGACCCTGGAAGAACCATGGTACCGATATCCCGACCGGTACAAATCAGCCCCCTTTCCCACATAGTTGATCTGGGAGGGGATGATCAGTCCTTCGTATTCCGGGATATGCATGTCGGCTAATGTATCATCGGACACCTCGGTCTCCATATCCGTCGGTCCTACGGGTATGTCACCCGCAAAGTCGACAAGATGGGGGTGCACCTGTTCCCATCCTGCTTCATCAACGGTTACATTACACAGCAGGGTCTCACGGTTTACAAGGACACGCCGTATCTCCTCAAGCATCGCATGGACGGAAGGCCAGTCCTTATCTACCCTGTCTGCAAGCTCACGCAGAAAAAACAGGTAGCTCACCCCGTTCAACTGTTCCGATAATCGACCGGCTTCACTGAAATGCGCCCTCAGGCGCAGGTTGACCGCCTGATGTCCCCCGGGAACCAACAGTTCCTCCTGCCGGGCCTTTTCTTCAAGAACCATTTGCCTGAAGCGTTCCCTGTTATCCAGCCTGACATCGTTCAGAATGTCCCTGATAATCGCAAAGACGTCCCCTGTTTGTGGAACCATCGCCTTGCCGCAGAGAAAAAGCCGGGCTTCGGCTTCCCTCTCCTCTTTGACCGACGACACGAACAGGGTCGGATGAAGACCTCCCGTTTTCCGGTCAATTCTCCGAGAAAGCGCAACGTAATCTTCCGTGCTCGTTCCCATTTCAAGAAGCGCCCGGCTGAACAGTGGAACATAGGGTATATATCTTCGGGGAAGCGACCGCAGATGCAGGCCGATATCGACGTACACGATACCGTTGGTGGAGATATCATGGTATAAAACAGTGGTACCCTTTTCATTTAAAACGGCAATCGGGATTGTCCTGTTTTTCTTTTCCAGATCGGCAAGCTTCAGGATCGGTACGGTTGCGAGGGCTTCGGGGGAATCGGGTGTCTCCTGAATTTTCTTGAGTCGATCGGTGTTATTGAGAATACCCTGTAATTCCTGCGCCCTGGCTGATTTTATCACATTATCGAGTTTCTCTTTTTCTTCCGCATCCATCTGATCCTTGAGGTTCATGTCGGGTTTCATAACGACCGTGGTGCGGTGCGGATTATCCAGGAAGTATTTTTGTATCATCCCTTCAAACATTGTCTCTCCCGAAGCGATACGCGACTTAACTACGGACATAAGCGATTCAAAAGAGAGTAATGCAAGAGGGTCTCCATCATACAGCCACGTTGTCATCGCCCGCAGCATCAGGACCAGTCCGCGGGGGTAGCTGCCCGTGTTGTTTTCACGCAGACCGAATTCTATGGTGTTGACGGCCGCCTCTACCGCATCAGGTTCAACACCGTCGGCTGCCAATCTCCCCAAGGTCTCCAATATCAGTTCTTCAACACGGTCCTCCTTTCCCGCCTCGACACCCTTCAATCCAACGGAGAAAAACAGCTGTCGCAATTCACTCTCCAGACCACCACCGGTAATATCCTCTCCCAGACCCGATTCAATAAGCGCCTTGCGCAGAGGTGAGCCGGGTGTCCCGAGAAGGATATATCCCAGGATATGGAGAGCCATATTGGTTACGGCATCTTTCGTTTCACTCAGCACCCAGTTGACTGCCACCATCCCCTTGGATGAATCATCGCCAGCGGCAAAGGAACGTTCCACCCTCCTGGGACTTTCAAATCGAGATTGGATCGTTATCGCCGAGTTTATGTCCATCTTTTTTTGAAAGTCTTTCAGATACTCATTGACAAGCCGCAGCCGTTCTTCCGGGTCGTCATCACCGGAAAAAAAGATGCGAGCATTGGAGGGATGATAGTATTGCTCGTGGAAATGGCTGAACTGTTCATAGCTCAGTTCCGGGATAACGACAGGGTCTCCCCCGGAATCGAGTCCGTACGTCGTATCGGGGAAGAGGGATTGTTGCGAATATTCGGCGAGAAGTCTGTCCGGAGACGAGTTCGCCCCCTTCATCTCATTGAAAACCACGCCCCGGTATTCAAGAGGACCGTCCAACGCCTCCATCTCGTAGTGCCATCCTTCCTGCTGAAAGATCTCGGGTGTTATACGCGGATAAAAGACCGCATCGAGATAGACATCTATCAGATTGTAAAAATCCTGGACATTCTGACTCGCTACCGGATAACAGGTCCTGTCCGGATAGGTAAATGCGTTCAGAAATGTCTGCAGAGAACCCTTCAATATCTCCACAAAAGGTTCCTTTACGGGATATTTGCGGGAACCGCAGAGTACAGAATGCTCAAGAATGTGTGCTACCCCCGTCGAATCCTGAGGCGGTGTACGGAAGGTGATACCGAACACCTTATTCTCATCATCATTGATCATGGATAATAATTCGGCACCTGTCTGGATATGTTTGTATAACCGTGCCTGTGTTTTCAGTTCACCGATATACCGTTCCTGCAACAGTTCAAATCCATACGTAACTTCCGTCATCTATTCCTCCAGTTCGTTTGTATTCATGAGGCTCTCGTTTCCACAAGACAGAAGGGAACAATAAAACATTTCCGTCCCGCTTTTCAGGATGGTGAAGTGTATCAAAATCCCGGCAGATACTATACAGAGTCCTGCTGTACCCTGGTTTTGGACCTCTGGCTTGCTTTGCGCGCTTCTCATTATAGTCTCCTCACCGCCGAGGTGCAACGGACAATATAGATTCCTGTTTCGTTTCAGACAAAAAACTTGCATATGCCTGTTACGTAATATAATTAACTGTTCATCGTTACTCGAAAAACGGTCACTTTCCTGTGGGGACCAATGAGAAACACTGTACTCAAGCAGATACTGCAGGAGTTACAGAATCAAGCTCCCTTTACCTTTTTCGGAACCATTACCGGTATAGCCATTATGGTTCTTTGTAGGAATACCCAAGTATAGTACCGTCTTCATATTTCTGCTTGTTGCCGTGCTGATACCCGGTTGTTTCAGTGACATTGTATTGACGTTGTTGTTTGTGGATGATTCAGAAATACTGACAGACACCTAACGCTTTCCAAGGGGAAATCATATCTCATGAGTATCCAATCTCTCGCACATGCAAAAAATCTATCTGAAAAGATCGCCGCAACGTTTCCTGCTCCCCGATTTTACCGTGAAAAGAAACGTGAAGTCGACGAATCGTTTCTCTTGTTTGGAAATGATCCCATGGTCACAGCATGTATGGAGATACTATCCACACGGGCAACCTTCTCCGGTCATGGACTGTCTCATGCGAGAAAGGTTGCGATAGATGCGGGAGCCATAGTTCTCATTGAAAAAAATGATCCGACAGAAGAGGATCACATACAGCGACTCACTCTTCTGGCGCATATCGCCGGCATCCTGCATGACATAAAACGATCATCCAAAGATCACGCCCGACAGGGAGCAGAAGAGGCGAAGAATATTCTCAGAGAATTTGATCTTACGGATAAAGAACAACTGTTCGTGGTGGATGCCATCAGAAATCACGAGGCATTTCGACACAGCATCCCTCTTAACGACCCGGAGGGTCAACTCCTGTCCGACGCCCTCTATGATGCCGATAAGTTCCGCTGGGGTCCTGACAATTTCACTGAAATGATATGGGACATATCGGAAACTCTTAATATCTCTATCGAAATGTTACTAGAACATTTTCCCGCCGGATTACAATCTCTGGAAAGGATCAGAGGCACCTTTCGCACAGCCACCGGCAAGGAGTACGGTCCCGATTTCATCGCCCTCGGTTTGAAGATAGGGGAGACATTATACCAAGAACTTTCCAACGAACCGCTCCGCGATTCTCTCCCCCTCACCCGAGGGGAACCACTTTAAAAATGATACAGCATGGAGAGATAATCGCTCACATTCTCTCCGTCCTCCTCTATTCTTTTGAAATAATCGTAGAGAGATACATCCGTATACAGATAATCCTTGGCCGTCGTCAGTTTTGTTTCCCATGAATAAAACCTGTATACCCTCCGTCCGTCGGGCAAGACCATGATGACTTCATGATCCTGCCAGGCCCGCAAGTGCGATTTCCCCAGTCTTGGCACATTAAAGACCGGTTCATCCGTCCTCACAAGCCCGGGCATGAGCCGAGACTCTTCCTTGTTTTCCTGTAATATTCTTGCTATGGGAACCCTGAAATCAACGGTTTCTCCCTTGCCCTGACAGTTGAAGGTGTAGTAGGGATCGATGCCGCAAACCTTGATCGTCTTGCGCAGAAAGGCCGTTTCAAATTTCCTGCTGTTGTAATACGTAAACACCTGCTGGTTATAGATGTTGATACCCAGCTTTTTTAACCGTTTCACGGCATTCAGGACTTCTGGGCAGAGTTCTGTTGCATGTTCCACATGGGTAACGATGGCGATTTCCCGTTTGCCCCACTCGTGGTATTTCGCAAGGATATCAAGCAGACCGTCATTGATCCTCTGAGGGAGGGTTACCAGTGTTCTGGTTCCGATACGTATCCTATCTACGTGATCTATCGCCGCAACCTCTCCAATAAGCCAGTCAAGATACGCATTGTTCAGAGTAAAAGGATCCCCGCCGGTTATAAGGATTTCTGAGAGATTTCTATCATTCCTGGCCCATTCTATCATGTCCATAACTTTCTGTTTGGGCATCATTGGGTTATCGTCAATATCCTTTATTTCCCAGTTCCTCTGACAATACACACATATCTGGGGACATGAATTGAAAGGTTTCATAATAATGATCTGGGGATACCTGCGCGTGACACCATCAATGGGGCTCGTCGCGTGTTCACCCATAAAATCCATATCTCTTCCTTCCCCCTGATTTGCGAGGACATTGGTACAATACCGGGGACTCTGAATAACCTGCGCGCGAATGGCGCGATCATGAGAGGAACGGCCTTCTTCATTGAAAAGCGACAGATAATGGGGTGTTATTTCAAAAGGAATATGATTCTTCTTCGCCATCCGTAACCCTTCCATTTCATCATCGTCCAATGCAACAAGGGCGAACAGCGTTTCGATATCCTTGATAATATGTTTCATGTGCCAGAGGTAATCATGCCAGTCATCTTCCGACGCACCGAAATAACTCAGGATTTTTTCTTGCAGGTTTTTCCTTTTCTGTACCAGTTTGGGGTCCAGACCCGATTTATATCTCCTGAAATACCTCCTCATCATTGATCCGTAATCATCCAGTTGCGAGGAGCGTTCAATGGCCGCGGCCCTGCCTTCTTTCTGCTCCAGGAGTTCATGGTATCTTGAATGTTTTCCATATCTTCCCCGAATCCCTTCCAAGAGCGCAAGGTACTCCAGCAAAAATCCTTTACTGGCCTTTTCAAGCGCCCCTTTGTCGTCCCTTGCAAGATCGTACAAAAGTGCAAGCGGCGAAGCACCGGTCAGAAATTCATTTTCTGTTCGCATGGTATTGGAAAGCACCCGTATGCATTCCCGCGCATTCCTCTTTTCAACGACATTCAATTTCGCGAAGGGGGTGTCCGCCTTCATGTTGTACAGATCTCGTCTAAAACGATCAAGGTAATCGAAGAACACATAGCGTGCTTCTTCCACATGTTTGGCGTCACGAAGAATGCTTTTGAGTTTTGGCTCCGCTTTCCATATTCTCTCGATAAGCTCCTCTTTTGATAAATAAATCGCTTTCTTCATAAAAAACACCCCCCTAAATGTTTTTTACTTACCAGATTGTTACTATGGGAAGATCACGCATGGTGACCAGCCCGGGCTGCGCCTCACATACACGACGTATTGCGTTGACGACGATGGCCACCGTCGTAATGTCGCCGTTGGTTCCCTTCAGGTTGATTTCCAGATCCGGTTTTCCGGTAATCAGGATCGTATCCCCGTCCTCCTTTTCATCCAGGGCGGCGATAAAGGTTAGGGTCATGAATTCACCTTCAGAGGTATAGCCGCGGGCCACTTGTTTTAGACCCCTTACCTGGCCGGGCTGTACCTCAAAGAAATCGGTCCTAACCGGAGAATCAGCTACTACCGGCTCGACAGCGGATTCATATTTGACCAGATTTCTGCCCACGGTGTTAAAAACCATTCCCATGGATTCCGGAAGTCCGATATGTCCCATACGCCCTGTTTCCATTTTCGCATTAAAGTCTTCCACCGTCATTCCCGAACCGATCTTTGCCTGAAAAGGTCCGCGCCGCAGCGAGGCATTCATGCGTCGCGTCACATCGATGCGGTCCACCCGTTGACAGATAGCAGTAAGGTTGAGGGGCAACGAATCCATAAGGAAACCGGGATTGACACCCGTACCCAAAACCGTTTTACCTGCCTGTCGGGCAGCAGCATCTATCCGGGCGGCTGCATCCGCATGGGCCAGCCACGGGAAGGACATCTCCTCTGCTGTCGAGACAATATTCAGTTTTTCTTTCAGGATCCCTATAATCTGAGATTCAAAGACATCAAAGAAGGAGCCGGTGGTATGAACGACCACATCTGCTTCTGTTCTTTCCAGTACCTGGGACAGTTCCTTCACTACGGGGAAGCCCACAGGGCTTGCAAGACCGATTACCTCGCCGACATCTCTTCCTATTTTTGTCTGGTCAATATCAACCGCTCCGACCAGTTCCATTCCTTTTCTCTCCGTAATATGACGTGCCGTGGCGCTGCCGATCGGACCCAGACCATATTGTACCACACGTACTACTTTGTCAGACATTACTATTCTCCTTAATCTTTTGTATTTTGTTTTTTCTTCTTCCTTGTATGACAATAATGAATATCAAGAAAAACATCCCAACCACATCGGTGTACCCCTCCGGGGTAAACAGACAAAAGGCGGCAATCCCTGTCAGTATCCGTTCCAGGACCGTGGATTCGACCCTGAAATACCCTATGACGGTAGCGCCAAGGGCAACGACACCCAGTATCAATGTTATAAACACCCGTGCAAACCTGAGGTAGTCAAACGAAGCGCTCGGATCGAGAAGCACCGGCAGCCAGAGGATAATAGGGGAATAGACGAAGACAAAGGGGACATAGACCTTTGCCATCGAAAGGCTGAACGAGGTAAATCCTGTTTTGAAAGGATCGCCACCTGATATGCCGGACGCCGCATACGCTGCGAGCGCAACAGGGGGAGTTACATCGGCAAGCACGGCATAAAACAGAACAAACATGTGCGATACCAGAGGATGGATTCCCCACTGTAACAGCGCCGGGGCCGCGATCATGGATGCGATAATATATTGCGCCGTGGTGGGTATTCCCATCCCGAGGATAAAGCAGGATATGGCAGTGAAAACAAGCGTGAAAAAGAGCGTGATTCCATCGAGGGTCATCAGATGCATCACATCTATCGAGCTAACGAGGAATGCCACTCCGTGGGCAAGCTCTATGACGGCGGCGGCAAATTTGAGTCCGAGCCCCGTCAGTGTGGTGGCCCCGACGATAAAACCGACACAGGCACACGCCGCTCCGATAGCAAGCGCATTTTTTGTCCCCGCCTCCAGCGTATGGAGGATATCGGGTATTCTCATCTTACTTTCCTTATAGAAGACCCCTATACCGATTATGGTCATCTGAGCCCAGAATGCGCACAGTGACGGTTCAATCATGAAGTAGAGCAAGACCGAGAGAACCGCCGTTGCCGCGATACCCAGCAGCCAGGAGGTGAGATCTGTTTTTTTAAGCGTATACACGAAACCCGCCACACCGAACCCTCCCCAGAGAATGAGGGTAAGCGCTGAATGATGAAGGGGATTCACCCTGAATAGGATGCAGGGGGCCGACAGAAAAAGAGCCACCAGTAATGGCAGGGTTCTCGTATGTATTTGTCCGATCGCAACAGAGAATATGATTCCCCAGAATGCTGCCAGGAAAGGGCTGCTCCCCGATATGAGGAGATAAATGATGACTACAAGCGGAGCGACATAGAGACCGCGCTCTCTGAGGACAGTGCCGATCTTCGGGAGGGTTTCGCGGGGCAGTCCCTTCAGTCCCTGTTTCAGGGCCTCGAAGTGCACCATGGTCCCCACGGCAAAAAAGTGCAGGAACGAGGGGACAATGGCCGCAGCAGCTATCTTGATATAGGGTATCCCCAAAAACTCGGCCATGATAAAGGCTGCCGCCCCCATAATCGGCGGCATCAGCTGTCCTCCCGTTGATGACGCCGCTTCAACGGCCCCTGCGAACCGGGGGGAATACCCAACCTTTTTCATGAGCGGAATGGTAAAGGCCCCCGTCGTGACCGTATTGGCAATGGAGCTTCCACTGATGGACCCGAGAAAGCCACTGGAAATAACCGATACCTTGGCAGGCCCTCCGACGGTACCGCCTGCAAGGGCCATGGCGAGATCCATAAATAACTGTCCCAGACCGGTTTTGGAAATAAAGATACCGAAGAGCACGAAATGAAACACAAAGGTGGCAACAACACCGAGTGGAATACCGAAGATGCCTTCCGTGCCGAGATACATGTGTTCTATGATGCGCTCGATGGAGTAGCCGCGGTGCGCAAAGAAACTGAGACCCGGGATATCGAGAAAATAAGGCCCCAGATAGGAGTTGATCAGGACAAGCAGGGCAATAATGGGAAGGGGTGGTCCGAGACTCCGCCGCGTCCCTTCGAGGATTAACAGGATGGCAAAGGCTCCTACCACTAAATCCATTTTATAAGGAATCCCCGCGCGCAACACCAGGCTGTTAAATTCCAGGAATATGTAAACGGAAATAAAGGCCGCAATGACTGCAAAGAATACATCGAAGTAGGGAATATGGTCTCGCATATAGCCGAACTTCTTACCTCGAATCATGGAAAACACCGTCCAGACCCACTGGACGGCAAAGAGAAGTACTATGCTGAAGAAGACACCGAAGAGAAAAACACTCCAGAACAAGAGAGAGGCTCCGGAGTTTTCAAATGCCTCTGCTATGTGCATATTCCTCAGAACGAAATTCGCTCCGAAGATCAGTGCTCCTATCATAACTGTGTATATTACAAAGTCTCCATAGACAAAGACCCTATTCGACCAAAACTCTCTGCGCTTGAAATAGACGACAAACAGAAATGCGACCGCGAACAGGGCAAATGTTTCATATCCGGAGAGATCCATAATCTCGCGAAAGAGGGCACTCACCACGGATGCTCCTATAATGCCATAGATGACATCATAGACCACGTGCTTCATATCCCGTATCGCGTTCTTTCGTATCGAATACAGAAAAAATACCAGAGGGAGGACAAAAGCCAGATGGAAGGCACGGTGTCTCCATTCCTGAAACACTCCGAACCCGGCCGTATAAATATGAAATATCGACAACACGAGGGTCATAAAAAATACAAGTTTCAGGGTAACACCGGTGAGTTGGCGAAATCGAAACTCCGGATCATACTTGGCAAGTTCGTCTATGTCTTCAACGATGGCCACTTTTTTCTGCCGTTCCATATAAAGGCCCCTTTATGTAAAAATTTTCGCCCTCACATATATATATTCGAGAAACGTCATCTTTTCTATGAACACCCTCAGGAGCGTGTCTCCCGCCAGGGATGGAAGCTTTAAAAGTTTGCCGTTTCCCAGCGTCAAGGTGTTGTCATATTGTTCATTAACCCACAGATCAAGGTGCGGCACAACCCTGTACATGTTAGTGATACGCAAATGATCTCCTTCAGTGTAGAGCCGTTCATCTCCTGATAGGGTGGTAGGAAGTCCGGTATTGGAGGAGGAAAAGGTTGTTTCATACAGCACGATTTTGAAATTTTTGTCTATCGTGAAAAATTCCCGAACAGGGGAAAGCTCAACCGAATGGATATATTTTGTTGAAAATTGATCGTTTGGCCAGACTATATGGGCGAAAACCGGCCTATTTTTTCTTATTGCCTCTATCCGCAACACATGACAGGGAATAAGAGAACAGAAAAAAAAGATAACAAGAGCCGAAAGAATGACTATTCTTTTCTTATCCATACAGTCCGGGCACCGTAAAAACGGTGCCCGGGTACCTCCTCAATATATCAAGCTATCATATGGTTACTTCAGGCCTTTCTCCCTGTAAAACTTCAAAGCGCCCGGATGGAGGGGAATCGCAACGCCGTCAAGGGCTGTTTTGAGAGTAACATCCTTACCCTTGACGTGGGCCTGGGCCATAATCTCGGCTCCGCTCGGAGCTTCCGCAGCCTTTTCACCAGATTTGCGCAGGACAAAAGTTCCCTTTTCCCACAGTGCCTTCGTAAGATTATACACAACCTCTTCCGAAATGGCGGCATCAACAACCCACTGAGCCATCGTAGTAATGGCCGGAGTATCGACATCGACACCCTTGTATGTACCTGCGGGAATAACGACCTTCGCATAGAAGGGATTCTTTTCGATAATCTTCGCGATGGTTGCATCATCAAGCGGAACAAGCGTAATATCCGATGTGGTGGCCAGCTCCGTTATGGACGCTGTCGGCCATCCCGCCGTAACAAATGTTACATCCGCCTGTCTGTCCTTCAACCGCTGGGCTGCCCCGGCAAAGCTGAGCCAGTCAACATTGCTGAAATCATCATAGGTAAGACCGACACCTGCGAGTACCGCCAGACAATCTACTTCTGTTCCGCTTCCTCTGTCACCGGGAACCAGCTTCTTTCCCTTCAGGTCCGCTATGGTTTTTATACCGGCTCCTTCCCGGGCAACGATCTGGATGGTCTCCGGATAGAGAGAGGCAATCGCTCGAAGGTTTTCGACGGGTTTTCCCTCAAACTGTTTGATCCCGTTATAGGCATAGTAGGCAACATTGTTCTGAACGAAGGCCGACTCGATCTGATGACTCTTTATCAGGTTGCAGTTTGCAACGGATGCGTTACCCGACTGGGCGGTGATAATAAGATCGGGCAGCTTGTTCGACAGAGCCTGAGCCAAAACGCCACCAAGGGGATAGTAGGTGCCCCCCGTGCCGCCCGTGGCAATGGCGAAGAAACTTTTTTTCGCCGCAAACGACGGACTGACAAAAAGCATCGAGCACGTCACAATAAGCGCAATTACAAGTACCAGGTTCCTCTTCTTCAACATAATAGTCTCCTTTCAAGCAATATTATTCTCGATAACCCCTCTTCCCGATTACACAACTTTTCATCGTATTCCAGAGAGATAAATGATTTACCAGCAATTGTCAACTCTTTTCATATTGTCGGTGGAACCGCCAGATTCACGCATTACTGGACATGCCGCACACCATACAGACCTGTGCTCATATCACAACAGACTGCTGCGGGAAGAAAGCATTTGACAATTTCTCCGTTCAGTTTATAACTGCATCAGTTACAAATCAGAACCGGAGTGAGTTTTTAATGAATTTCTTCTTCAACCCCGATGGGGTGGCAATAATCGGTGCCTCGGATAATCCTTTGCGAGGAGGATATCACATACTGAACAACATATCCGGCGGGTATAAAGGCAGGATATACCCTGTCAATCCGAAGCATGATTCCATCCTTGACATGACATGCTATCCCGATATTGCATCCATCCCCGACGACTTTGACCTGGCCATCTATTTCATACCGGCTACATTTCTTCCTTCTGTAATAGAGGAATGCGCGAAGAAACATGTCAGAGGAATCATTATCGAATCGGCTGGATTTGCGGAAGTGGGTGAAGAAGGGAAGAAACTCCAGGAAGAATGTGTAGCCCTCGCAGGCAAGTACAACATACGGTTGTGGGGACCCAATTGCATGGGTCTCCTTGACGGCCACTCAAGACATGTATTCTCCTTTATGTATACCGACCTGTGGAAAACATTGATGGTCCCCGGAAACGTCTCCATGATCGTGCAAAGCGGTCTACTTTCAGCTATCTTCCTCATGATGATACTCGAGCAGGGAGGGATGGGCATCAGCAAGATATGCTCCATCGGTAACAAAAGCGACGTTAATGAAACCGATTTGCTGGAATATCTGATCAATGATCCCTTCACCGAGGTTGTCGGATTATACATTGAATCGATAGTCGATGTGAGGCGTTTCATGAAACTGTGCCAATCCACCTCAAAACCCATCATCGTTCTGAAGGGTGGAAGAAGCCCCTCCGGAGCCCGAGCCGCCGTGAGCCACACAGCCAGCCTGGCAGGTAATTACACCATCATGCAACACGCCTTCACTCAAACGGGTGTGATACCGGCATATGACTTTAACGAACTTACCGACCTTCTCCGGGGTTTTTCCAAAACAGGATACCGTAAGAGCGATGGAGGAACTGCCGTTATCACCTTTTCGGGTGGAGGAGGGATCGTCACCGCCGACTTTCTGCATGATTGTGATCTTCCTCTGGCTACATTAGCGGACGATACCCTGCAATCCATAAAAGAGGTCTTCCCGACCTGGATGGAACCCTCAAATCCCGTTGATATATGGCCTGCCGTCGAAAAGAATGGGGTAGAACCCGTTTACACCAAGGTAATGGACGCCGCCATACACGACGATGGTGTCGACTCTCTCATCGTACAAGTTTTCTCAGGAAGATGTGACAGCAGTATGTTTCGATCCATCAGCAGACTGAAGAAAGAATTAGACAAGCCTGTCATCGTATGGGTGGCGGGAATGAGGGAACCGTTACACACGTTCAAAAGAGGGCTGGAAGAGATGGGCATCCCCGTTTTCGAAGAAATAGGCCGAGGGGTACGGTTTCTCCATGCCGTGAAACAGCATTACAATAAAAAACCATATAATCTCAGCATTTCCTGAATGTAACAAACAAATTATACCTGATCTTGCAAATGAGGTCGCAAGATTCAACGCATTCACATTCGATATTTCTTACGGTACGACTATATCGAACGGAACCCGGTTTTAAGGCTCGACATTCCCGGGATTTTTACAACTTCTTTTCCAGAACCTGAGCCGCTGTATGGATCATATCCCAGGCCCCGCTAAAGGGAGGACTATAGGCGAAATCCAGATAGCCTATCTCGTCAAGCCCCATTCCGGACCACAGACAGGCAGACAGAACGTTGATGCGGCTTACCGCTCCGCTTTGTCCTACCGCCTGTGCTCCCAGCAGTTTTCCCGAACTCCTGTCCGCAATCAGTTTGATTCCCAGTCGTTGGCCCTCAACCATCGAGCGCGCTACCGGACTCCCCCAGACAATAGTACTTACCGGAGAATAGCCGCTTCGCTCCGCCGCCTTCTCATCAAGACCGGTCATGGCGACTTCCAGGCCAAACACCTTAAAGGATTGTGACCCTACAATCCCCGGGAATATCATGGGATATCCGGCGATATTACGGCCGGCTACCCGTCCCTGTTTATTCGCTATATCTCCCAGCGGGACGCTCACCCACTGTCTGCTCACCCGGTTATACGACTCACAGCAATCACCAACGGCAAATATTGCCTCACGCGAGGTGTGTTGAGACGCATCAACCCGGATTGCGCCGGATTTCCCTATCTCGAGACCCGCTTCCTGGGCCAACTGTGCATTGGGCCTCACGCCGAGGGCGAATATGATGATATCGGCATCTATCGTTCTCTTGTCGGTAACCAGTGACAGGTGGGTATCTGAATGCCTTTCAACGGCAACAGGAGAGTGATGGGCAACGAAGGATACGCCGTTCTTCGTGAGCTCTTCCAACACCATTGTCGAGAATTCCGGATCCCATTTCTTGACGGGAAGTTCGCCCCGGTACACGACGCTGGTTTCGAGATCGAGATTTCTCAGGGCTTCGCTCATCTCCATGGCGATAAACCCGGCTCCGACTACCGCCGCTCTTCGGCATTGGTTGTTCTTGATATATTCCTTGATATTGATACCGTCCCGCAGATTCTTCAGGACAAAGACTCCTTCGAGGTCCGTACCCGGGATATCGGGCAGGGTCGCCGTTGCTCCCGTCGCTACGACAAGGGTGTCATAGGGCACCCGTTCCCCGCCATTCAGGAGAACGGCCCCTGTATCGACCTCAATTGCGTCAACACGGGTATTGAGCCGTACGTGTATGCCCGTTTCTTCAAATTTTTCAGGGGTTCTTGCAATCAGCCTTTTCGAATCCTTGATTACATCACCGATGTAATAGGGAATGGGTCAGGCGGCATAGGAAACGAATTCACCCGCTTCCAGTATCACCACATCCAGAGACGGATTTCTCCTTTTTGCCTCAGCGGCTGCGGAAGGTCCTCCCGCGCCTCCTCCAACGATTACGAGCCGTTTGTTCATGCGATTTTCCCCTTTCGTTGTTGAACGAACATCATAACAATACCCAGGATAATCATGGCGAGGCAGAGGATCTGCCCCATGCTGAGCACCCCCGCAACAAACCCCACCTGAGAGTCGGGCTGTCTGACAAATTCAATAAGGAACCGCGCAGCCCCATAACCGACAAGGTACAGACCCAGCAAAGCACCATCGAACCAGCCTTTTTTTCTGACACTCCACAAGATCACGAACAGTACAATGCCTTCAAAAAAAGCTTCGTACAGTTGAGATGGATGACGGAGCTGCAGAAGGGGGTCCAGGGGAAAGTACATCCCCCACCATTTGTCCGTTACCCGTCCGTACAGCTCCCCATTCAGAAAATTCCCGATCCTTCCGAAGGTGTACCCGAGCGGTATGGCAGGGCAGAATAGATCGGCAAACTGCAGGAAATGTATCGAGCGCCTCCGGCAAAACCAGAGAGAAGCGAGAATGATCCCGACAAGCCCCCCATGGTATGACATGCCGCTGATGCCGACAAACCGGAATCCGGCGGAAAGATCAAAGGGGAAGATAATGTACAGTGGGTGTGCTACGTAATATGCAAGATTATAGAAGAGGACATAGCCCAATCGAGCCCCGATGAGGAGCCCCGCTATTGCCCATACGAAATAGTCCTGGATCGTTTCCTTCGAATATTCGAACCGCTCATCCTGTATTCTGTGTATGACGAGCAGATAGATAACGAAAAAGGCAACAAGGTACATAAGCCCGTAATACCGAAGCTGAAAGGATCCTATCTCCAGAAATGCCGGATTGATATGTTCCGGAATATGTTGCCAGAAAGCGACCAGTGAATTCATTACTCCTATCTTTCGTCCTGTAGGTCCGGCGCTACATGTAAACCAATATTGCCCTGGTATAAACCGGCAGACCGCCGGTCTTGATTAACCTCAGGTAGCACAGGATGAGCTTGAACTCGAGCAACCCTGGCAGGACCCTTGCGATCCGGCAGGAACCGATAACATCTTTTTCGCTTTTTTCCCCCCGCATTCGGGGCATGCTATATCCTTGTCATCATCCTGCGCAAAACGGATCATCTCGAATTCCGTGCCACAGAGTGTGCATTTATATTCATAAATCGGCATTCTTTTTCTCCTTACACATATTCCTCAGTATGTCTGGCCTTTCAAATCATCGACATACAGGGAGGCACTGTGTGCCGCTGTCGCCCCATCACCGCAGGCGGTCACCACCTGCCTGAGGGACTTGCTGATGCAATCTCCGCAGGCGAAGATACCATCAGCCGACGTTTTCATATCACTGTCCGTAATAATATATCCACCCGTGTCCAGATTGACAACTCCCTTGGCAACATCCGTATTGGGTACAAGACCGACAAAGATAAATACTCCATCCACAGGGATCTCTTCATGCCGGTCGGGTTCTTTGATATTGCGTATCCTGACACCGCTGACGCCATCCTCACCCAGGATTTCTTCCACAACGGAGTCCCAGGCAAAGGATATCTTCTCGTTGGCAAGGGCCCGTTTCTGCAGCACGGCTGTTGCGCGCAGCCGGTCTCTCCGGTGAATGAGGGTGACCTTCGAGGCGAATTTCGTCAGATAGATCGCTTCCTGGACGGCGGTATCTCCTCCTCCGACCACCGCCACTTCCCTGTTCCGGTAAAAGGGGGCATCGCAGGTGGCACAGTACGATATGCCTCTGCCCACCATTTCTTCCTCCCTCGGCACTCCCAGGCGGCTCCAGGCGGCTCCCGTGGAAACAATAACCGAAAGGGTCCGGTAGGATCCGCTGTCGGTGACAACCTCCCATCCTTCAACATCCCCGGTCTGTTTCCGGTGCATCTCTCTCACCTGTTCCGGTCTGATCTCCAGGCCGAACGAAACTGCCTGTTGTTTGAAGGTGTCGTTCAGTTCGAATCCGCCGATCGAGGGTAGGCCGGGATAGTTTTCTATCACATCCGTCATGGTGATCTGGCTGGCCTGGGCGTTTCCCTCAAGCAGCAATGTCTTCATATCGGCTCTGGAGGCGTAGAGCCCAGCGGTCAGGCCCCCGGGACCGCCTCCAACGATAATAATATCATAGGTATCATTCGGTATCTGTATATCGGGCACGAAGCTTACCCCCCTTTCATAGTAACAAGTATCAATTACAGTTTAGACGCATTTCCTGTTTTGTCAAGAATCAAACAGAATCACACACGTTCCGACAACTACTCAACACAAAGGATTCACAGCCTCCTCTCCCTCCCGACCGTTCTTACCCCTTGATACACCCGACGGCCCTGAGCCGTGCCACCTTTGTGGACAGGCCGGCCTGATGGACCACATTCACCACCCCTTCGATATCCTTATATGCTTCGGGCATCTCTTCGCTTAACGTTTTTTTACCCGCGGCCATTACGACAACCCCCCGATCGGCCATTTCGGCGGCAATCGAGCGGTTTCTGCTCTCTTTCATCGCCCTGCCGCGGCTCATCACACGACCGGCGCCATGGCAGGTACTGCCGAATGTTTCTTCGATAGCCCTATCCGTTCCTACGAGCACGTATGATCCGGTTCCCATGTCGCCCGGTATCAGGACCGGCTGCCCCGTCTCGCGATACAGGTCCGGCAGGGCAGGGTGCCGGGGCGGCAGCGCCCGCGTGGCTCCCTTGCGGTGGACGCATGCCTTCCGCTTTCTGCCCTTTATCGCAAACTCCTCAATCTTTGCGATATTGTGACACACATCGTAGACCAGCCGCATCCCTATGTCGCGCGGAGAACGCTGCAGAGTCTCTTCAAAGGTCTGTGCCGTCCAGTGCATCAGCATCTGCCTGTTGGCCCAGGCATAATTGGCGGCGCAGGCCATGGCCGACAGGTACTCCTTCCCTTCATGAGAATTGAGATACGCGCAGGCCAGCTGCCGGTCGGGGAGGGTGAAGTCCAGCGCCCTGCTGTGTTTAACCATCCGCGCGAGATAGTCGTCGCACACCTGATAGCCGAAACCCCGCGATCCGGTGTGGATAGCCACGGCTACCTGTCCTTCGGCAGTCAATCCGAATACGGAAGCGACGCGCCGGTCGAATATCTCTTCCACGACCTCTATCTCCAGAAAATGATTCCCCGAACCCAGGGTCCCCAGCTGTTTCTTGCCCCGCTCCAGAGCCCGGTCACTCACACAGGCTGGATCGGCATCTCCCATCACCCCGCCGTCCTCGGTCCTGGCAAGATCGTCCTTCGATCCATAGCCACGGTTGACCGCCCACGCCGCTCCCTGGCGGAGCACCTTTTTCTCTTCATCCATCGAAAGCTTCAAAGTGCTTTCCGAACCCACACCGGTAGGGATGTTTCTGAAGAGGGCGATGACAAGCTCTCGCACTTTATTTTTGATATCAGCGAACTGAAGATTGGTCGCCATGAGGCGTACGCCGCAGTTGATGTCGTACCCGACCCCTCCGGGAGAAATGATCCCTTCTTCGAGGTCGAACGCAGCGACACCGCCAATGGGGAACCCATATCCCCAGTGAATATCGGGCATGGCCAGTGAATGGCCGATAATCCCCGGTAGGTGTGCCACATTGGCGACCTGCTTGGGGCTCTCATCCGTGCCCATCGTTTTCATCATCCGCTCATCGGCGTAGATAATTCCGGGAACACGCATGCCTCCCACAGGAGGTATGATCCAGCGAAAGGCATCGAGCCGTTCGATTCTGACATCAGACATCAAGGACAACCCTCCCGGTCCACCCTTCGTCGGTTTTGCGTATCTCCGTCCCATGGTATGTGACCGCCTTTATCTCCATATTCATACCGTGCCTGCCCGGCACAAAAGGTTCGCCCTTCACGGTTCCTTTTACGTGGTTATTGCCTATCTCGGAAATGACACATTCCTTCAGCAACAATCCCTCACCGTTAAATTTGTACAATATCTCCCGGAGGAAATTTACCAGAAGCTCCTCCAGATCGTCCCCTTCGGCATAAACAGCCCATTCATCCTTTGCATGTACAAGACGTGCGTCCGTCAGAATATCAAAGAGGGCACCGGCGGCATTCCTGAAGAGGTCCCCCTCATCTGTCCCGTATATCTCCACACCGAGGTCGGCCGTATGCTCGAATAACCGGTAGGGCGGGCGAGCCATCCGAATGGGTTCCTTACTCATAGCTGATACCTTTCGTTGAATAAGTATAGAACACCTGCCGAAGGAATGGAAGCTCTATAAAGGCTTGCGATTTTCTAATGTGGATTGTTCAGAGATTTTATGAAAAGTGTTCTCTTTAACTCCAATAGGGAAGAAAGAGTTCTTCCGGAAATCGATAAAATCAAAGGGGGTCTAATGAGTATATGTTTATTTTCATAATAAAAACGTTTGACTTCATGGGGAGCGTTAGCGATTAGGTGGAAACCTTTGTTAGACGTATCATCTATAGAAATCATTGCGTCTTCTGTCTTGCATTGGCTTTGAGGTGCAATATCTGATTCTGGCACTGAGAAGTATTTATCAACTCAACTACAAGATCGGTTGACCAGACCCTCGACAATCCTGTGTGTTCCTCGAAAACGACACGCGGTCGTCCAGTTTGACTGCTTATCGCAACCTCACGATATGGCAAGTATTCACCTATTACCCCTATGAAATGACCTGAGTTGGGAGCCGGAAAAACTGGAGCATCGGTCTTAGCGAACCCAACCGGTTGAGGTCGAACAAAAACCGGGCTTCCGCTATTCCCAGGAAATGCTGCACCATCAATGTAGAACGTCTTGTTCGGTAGTATGATCGCCACCGTTCCCGGTCTGTACACTGGTCGCACTTGATCGGTTTTACCGATGCCCGGCTGAAACGACATAAAGAATACATCCATAAGCTCGCTCAACGCATCAATTCCTAGGAGGTACGAATCAGGTATAGAGAGGACATCATCATTCTCCACATCTACGCCGAATGGAAGCAACGCAATGTCAACGTTAACGTCGGGGTGGAAAACCCACTCAATGCTTTGCGATTTTTTGAGATGCGCTATAGCCCTGCGGCCTATTGTTCCGTCTTTCTTATTGAAATACGCCACAAGCGCTTCATCCACCAGCCGCCCCGTGAATTTGCCATCTTTGACTTCTGCAACCACATGTTTCGCTGTCAGTAAATGAAGAATCCCATTTACCTTAAGTAATGCTGCACTTGCGCGGAACTCTGGTTGGCTCAATGTATTGTCCGCTCCGAGAAAGACAATAGTCTTTTTCATAGTCCGAATAGCCTCGACCCAAGACTCTGAGTTATTGCCATAGGCAGCCTGAGATAGTACGAACAGACCGATGAAAACAACTATCAGACTTTTGAAACAGCGTGTCCACCAGTTCATGCAATTACCTCTCGTCACCGCTAACAGCGAGCTAACCAGTAGCGGACTAATAAATACAACCTACTGGTAAGTCATAGAAGATGATGTAAACAGCAATTATCTCCAACTTTCTTCTTAGTTAGCTGTTTGTGTTCAATGACGGTTTATGTTCCCTGCACAATAAGCCGCTACTCCTATTTTGACTACAGAGTGTAATAAGACTGCGCAGAACGCCGATATCACGCCAGCTTCTACTCCCATTACACTCCCAATAGCACTTGATATTACAGTTACCACGTACTTAGTACCCTTCTCATTTGCATCCCGAAGCGAATTTCGAAGCTTTGAATACTTGGGATCTTTTGTACATATAAGGATATAAATTTCTTTTTTCACTTGTTCCCAATATTTCTTTGGGGGTCTTTGTTGAAGCTCTTCCTCCACTATGCGCCGAAAGTGCTCTTTATCGCCAACGGCATTCATTGGCGTTGGGAAGCCTTCTCTATAAAGAAATAGAGCTGCGTCTTCAGGATTTTCGTCCAGAAAAAACAGTACGGGAGCCACAAATTTGAGCTCGTTTATGTCAAGTGAATTAATCCAGTCTAACAACTTGATCTCCTATTGGCACATAATAATATTTATCTGGGTCCAGATAAAACCCTTCATAACAAACAAAAGCCCCCTCTCTCATTTTGAGAAACAGAGCTTTAAATGGTCAAACCATAATCCCCTCCGGTTACAGCTGTTCGTAAGTACATATAATACATACAAGATCGAATTTATGCTAAACTACTAACTCGCTTATGGTATCTTGTCAAGTAATATTAAGGTGATACTCTCAAAGGGTAATGATCGATTTTATCCTTAAATGATTTTATTGCCTCGTAGGTGAACTCATTTTTATTATCTGTAAAATTCTCAGATCCCAAGGATCTTTGTCTTATATATCCTTCAACAACCTGTTCGACGGGGACCGTGCCACTTCATTCCTGAAGGAACGCAATATTTCGGAGAGGGTTTTTCCCTCTTCGGTCTCGGCTACGGGTATCGCATCCGTTCCTCTGTCTTCAAGGGAGTCGATAACGAACTGTATCGTGAGTGTACCGATGTCACGGGCGGGTTGATAGCCCGGTTCCTTGTATTCCTCCGTCTGCGTGTCGGAGATGATCCCGCACGCGGTCAGTTCATAGAGGATCTGGTGCACGAGACGGATCGGTATCTCAAGGCGGTGGGATATCTGCATGGCCGTAAGCGGTTTTTCACCCTCCGCAAAGTTCGACACCAGGAGGTGGGCGATCTGGAGAGAGAGGAGCCGCTTGAAGGAGCCGCTGATCTTGAGGGAATCCGGTTCAAATTCATAGGTGTCGACGTTCTGGTGGGCAAAGGAGAATTCCGCCCCGAAGAGGACGATCAGCCAGCTGAGCTGCAGCCAGATGAGGAACAGGGGCAGGGCGGCAAAGCTACCATAGATGGCATTGTATTTGGCGGCCCCCACCTGAAAGGCGATATAGCCGAACTGGACGATCTGATAGATGGTCCCGGCAATGATCCCTGCCAGGATACCGGACCTGAAGTTCACCTTGGTGTTGGGCATAAAGATATAGAGAAAGGAAAACAGGACCCAGACGATCCCGTAGGGAAGCAGCTTGAGCAGGAACGATATCAAGGGGCTGAATATCCCCAGAAGGGAGATCTTTTCAACGATCAGCGTCACCTGGGTCGTGATGAAAACAGCGGCGCTGCTCGACAGGATCAGGAGGATCGGGCAGAGGAGCATCACGGACAAGTAGTCGCTGAACTTTCTGCCCAGGCTTCTCGCCTCTCGTATGCCCCAGATATCATTGAACGATGCCTCGATATTCCCGAGGACCTTGATGACCGCCCAGAAGAGAAGGACGACACCGACTCCGGCAATGACTCCCCCCTTTGTGTTGGCGAGCAGTGAATGGGCAAAGTCTATGACCCGGGCGATCACCTCTTCCTGCCCCTGAAACTGCTCCAGGAGCTGCCTTTCGAGTCGCTTCTCAAATCCGAATCCCTTCGCGATACCGAAGGCCATGGCCGCAACGGGGACGATGGAGATCAGGGAGTAGAAGGTCAGAGCCGACGCCCTCAACTGGCACTTGTCTTCGTCGAACCCGCGCAGTGAAAGGAGAAAAATCCGCAGTTGCTTAATGAGAAAGGATCGTTTCCGCGGCAGGTCTTTGAGGCGGATTCTCCAGATATCGCCCTTTATAAACTCTATGAAACGCGCAACGGCGCGTATTGTCTTTTGCATCTATTTTTCTTCCTCTAACCGAAGAGATAAGGCGATGTTCCCTCTCCCCAATCAATCCGATAAAAGCAGCAGGTTAACCGCAGCACCCTGTGCACCCCCTCCCTGCAAGCCGAAAAGGTACGCCGCCCCCTCATCATTGTGGGTAGTGTCATATCCGGGGGCACCAACAATGGCATTATTGCCGGATACGGAAATCGTGGTCACCGAATTGTAAAAATAACCGAAATTGTCACCTTCTTCAGAATCGCTGCCTGTAAGCTTTTTCTTGTACGACCAGGTAGTGCCCGCTAAGGTATACACGTAGACGCTGCCGGCAGGGTCGTCCCCTGGCGCCCCTACCAGCAGGGTGGTACCGTCAATGGAAAGGGTACTGCCGAATTTGTCGTAATCCGCCGCATCCGTGGGTGTCATGGTCTCCGAAAGGTTCCATATTCCGCTCCCGTCACGCAGATATACGTACACGGCACCGCGCATTATTCCGCCGCTTGCCACTTGGGGGGCGCCCACCACGGCCCAGTCACCGCAAATGCCAACCGCGTGGCCGAACTGGTCCCCGCTGGTAGCACCGTCCTTGGTTCCGACGGAAGTCCAGGTGGTCACCGTGCCGCCCTGTTCATAGATATAGGCTGAACCTGCGTGACCATTCTGGTTGTAATCGGCACCCACGATGACCCTGACCGGCGATGATGATTCATCGATATCAACAGAGACGCCAAAGGCCGCATACTCGGGGTAACCGGTAAAGGTCTTCACCGTACCCCAGTTGTCGGACCCTCCCTGATCCCGATAGTAGATGAAGGCAGCCCCATTCCATTCGCCATAGGCCCTTTCTCCGACAATCAGGTAATCCCCGCTAATGGCACACGCATATCCATAGTGATTGCTCTCCTGAGCATGACCGTACACCCACTTTTTCACACCCCAGTTGTCCGCCCCACCCTCATTTTGATAATAGATGGCACAGGCGCCGTATTCGGCGCTCCAGTTTTGACTCAAGGCGGTTTCACCCGAGCACATCACGCAGGTATCGCCGTCCATGGCAACCGCATATCCCAGGTGGTCATTTCTTCCATAGGGATCGTACCGGGGGTTGGAGTCGGTCAACTGGGTCAACATGCCCCAGTTGCCTGCGCCTCCCTGATCCCGTTTAAAGATCCATCCCGATCCCCAATCCATGTCGTCAATATCCTCCTCATTGGCAATCTCGTCGGGATCCCAGCTCGGGGCACTGACAATGGCATAATCGCCGGAGATGGCAACCGCGGCTCCGAACTGATCGTCATAATGTGCGTTATTATCAATCTGGTAATAGTTGGTACCCGGCAGGGTCAGTATTTTTTCCCCGGCATACACCAAACACGGATTCAATAGATACAGCGGGAAACACATTAACGCAGCAACCAGCGAACCGGCAAAGATTTTCTTCATGATTTTTCTCCTTTTCACAATAAGGTTCGTCCCAGGAAACAGCCTTATTCCCCAAGAGAAAGAATGACATGACACATATGAGACAGTTGGAAATACTTACTTAACTTTCTACGTTATGACTATAGATAGATTTAATCGGACATGTCAAGCCTATTGTGTCGCGTTAACAGTATAAAGATAATGGGAACTTATCCCCCCATCATATTGGGCAGGACGGTGACAATCTCGGGGAATACGACAATAATCCCCAGACCGATGAGGAGCAAAAGGAAAAAGGGTATGGCCGCGTAGGCCACCCGCAGGATATCGATGCCGGTAAGGCCCTGAATAACAAACAGATTGAAGCCCACCGGTGGGGTGATTTGGGCCATTTCCACGACGATCACGACAAAAATTCCGAACCAGAGCGGATCGATACCCGCCTGTTCGACCATGGGCATGATTACCGAAGTGGTCAGGACTACAACGGATATACCATCAAGAAAACAACCCATAACGATAAAAAAGAAGGTGAGGGCCACAAGGAGCGCATAGGGTGACAACTGCATATTGCTTATCCAGATGGCCAGCATTTTCGGAATACCCGTAAAGGCCATCGCCACTGTCAGGAACGCTGCACCGGCGAGGATAAAGGCGATCATGCAGGAGGTTTTTGTCGCCCCCATGAGTCCTTCAAGAAATGTCTCTTTGGAAAGGGAGCCGGTGAACCAGGAGAGTAAGAGAGCCAGTAGAACCCCGACGGCAGCGGCATCGGTCGGAGAGGCAATACCGGAATAGATCGATCCGATAACACCAACAATCAGCAGCATCACCGGTATCAGTCTCTTTGCCCGGGACAGGCGCTGCTTCAAAGGGAGAGAGGCTTCACCAGCCGGAATAGCCTGCGGATGCAAAAGAGACCATACAACCACATACCCGCTGAAGAGTACAATCAACATACATCCCGGCAGCACTCCGGCTATGAACAGTCTCGCTATCGACTGCTCCGTTGCCACACCATAAACGATAAGAATGATCGACGGGGGAATGAGCAACCCCAGGGTTGCAGATCCAGCCAGGGTCCCCAGCAGCATCTTTTCCGGATAGCCACGTCTGTCCAGTTCCGGGATCGTCATCTTGCCGATGGTCGCCGCCGTTGCTGCAGAGGAACCGGAAACGGCCGCAAATATGCCGCACCCGAGGATATTGACATGGAGTAACCGCCCGGGCAGGCGGGTCAGCCAGGGAGACAATCCCGTAAACATATCTTCGGCGAGTCGTGAGCGGAACAGGATCTCCCCCATCCATATAAACAGCGGCAGAGCGGCGAGAGCCCAGCTATTGCTCGCGCCCCAGATCGTTGTTGCCATTACCTCTCCGAGCGGTGCCTCGGAAAAAAGGACCATCCCGGCCATACCGACGGCCAACAGTGAAAATGCCACCCAGACCCCGCTACCCAACAGGAAAAACAGAAGGACAAGCAATATAAGCGTGAGGTGTATCTCAGACATTGTCTCCTCCCCACGCCTCTGAGGTTGTTTGATCTATGGGATCATCTTTTGTGAGAAGTTTTTCGCCTTTTGCCACATATGAAGGAGTATTCCCGCGAAGTACGGTTATCAAATCATCTATAAAGGCAATAGATAAAACCATAAGACCCACGAGCAGGGCCGTTTGCGGAATCCAAAGAGGCACGGCGATCATACCCGGCGATAGGTCGTTGTAAACAAACGACTCATGGGTCATTTTTGCCGTGTACCATGAAAAATAAAGGGATATGGAAAGGCCAAAGAGATCGCACCAAATTTCGACCGGTCGATGAAATCTTTTCGGAAGGTTACTAACAATAAGATTGACACGGATATGAGCCCCCTCCCGGAGACTGTAGGCAAGCGCCATAAAGGAAGCTGCAGCAAGCAAGAAACCGGTAAAGTCCGCATAAGAGGGGATTGTCAGGCCTATTGCGCTGCCGGTCAGTAAAGTGCTGATCCGGTCAATGAGGTTGAGCATAACCTGGCAGACAACCAGCAAACAGATCGCACCGATACAGCACGCACCAAACCAACAGCTGGCTTTATAGAGAACATCCAAAAACCGACGCATTCATCTTCCTTTGACCCGGCTACCGCACAAAGAGCAGCAGCCGGGTTTATATTTATATGTCTATATGGCTCGAAACGAACGGATAGGGTTATTTCGTCTGGTATGCCTTCAGCAGTTCTTCTCCCTCACTGCCTGCGCCTTCCTTCCATTTTTCGAGCATGGATGCACCGATCTTCTTCAAACCGGCCATAAGCTCCTCGCTGGGAGTCACTACAATGATACCGTTGTCCCTCAGGATCTGGGTTTTGGCGTTCGTTTCTTTCATGCTCATTTCCCATCCCCTGGTCTCAGCCGCCTTCGCGGCGGTGAGAATTGCATCCTGGATCTTCTTATCCAATTTCCTGAACGCTTTTTTGTTCACGACAACGATGTTTTTCGGTACCCAGGCCTGAATATCGGTGTAATGCGTAACAAAATCCCACGCCTTTGAATTGGCCCCCGTGGAAGGAGAGGTGATCATAGCTTCGACGCGGCCGGTGGTAAATGCCTGCGGAATATCGGGAACCTCTACCTGGGTTGGCGCGGCACCGATCAGATTGGCAAAGAGTTCCAAGGTGGCATTGTAAGCCCTGAATTTTATACCTTTAAGGTCATCAACCGTTTTTATCTCTTTTTTCGTATACAATCCCTGCGGCGGCCATGCCACGGAGAAAAGCGGCATCAGTCCCTGTTTGTCGAGAAGTTTCGTAATGACAGGTTTCTGAGCATTCCAGAGCCTTTTGGCATCATCATAGTTGGTGGCAAGAAAGGGCTGTGAATCGGCACCGAAAACCTGTTGCTCGTTGGAGAGGAGAGAAACGAAGAATTCGCCGATGGGTACCTGCCCACCACGGACGGCATTTTTTATCTCGGGATGCTTGAAGAGCGAACCGGCCGAATGTATCTTTATCTCCAATGCTCCCCCGGTTGCCTTTTTCACGTCGTCAGCAAATATGGCGATATTCTGCGTATGGAACGTCTTATCGGGATATGGGGTGGGCATGTCCCACGTGGCACCCATAACACTAACCGTCATTCCCAGCACAACAACCATTCCAGTCAACATAGATAGAACACCTTTGCATACCTTCATTCTGTTACTCCTCCCTCGTAATTGTATTTTAATAGTGCAATTGTGTTGCCAGCACACAAGAATCATAGTATTTCTATCGATTGGATCTTACAGCGGTATGAGAAACAATGATGTTGACTTTTTCCCACAGGCTTGTCATATTGTCGCACAATAACGATGGTTTGTCGATAAAAAATCATATCATCATACATTTATGTCAGATTTTTTCTGATATATTACTACCTTCGAAGAATTAAACTCAAAAACCGGAGACCAACGAATGAAACAGTGGCAGATATGGATTGATCGTGGCGGCACCTTTACCGATATCGTCGCTAAAAAACCGGATGGAAGCCTCATCACCCACAAGCTCCTTTCCGAAAATCCTGAAAAATACAGTGACGCGGCGGTACAGGGCATCCGTGATCTTCTCGGCATCAAACCTTCCGAACCGATTCCCGAAGATGTAATCGGTTCCGTCAAAATGGGAACCACCGTAGCAACCAATGCACTGCTCGAAAGGAAAGGCGACCGGACCCTGCTGGTCACGACCGAAGGATTCGGAGACGCCTTGCGCATCGGATATCAGACCCGGCCGGATTTGTTTGCCCGGCACATTATTCTCCCGGAAATGTTGTATGAAACGGTACTGGAAATACCGGAGCGGGTATCCGCCCGAGGTGAAACTATAATTCCGCTGAATGAGGCAATCGCCAGAAAGGGTTTGCAGAAAGCCTACGATCAGGGCATACGGGGAGTTGCTATTGCCTTCATGCACGGCTACCGATACCCTGAACACGAACAACGCGTGGCAGATATCGCGCGTGAGATCGGTTTTATTCAGATCTCCGCAAGTCATCGGGTTAGCCCTCTGATGAAGCTGGTGTCCCGTGGAGACACCACGGTGGTCGACGCATACCTTTCTCCGATACTCAGGCGGTATGTCGACGAGGTTGCCGATCAACTCGGAGCCACCGGTGAATCGGGTCCCAACCTCATGTTCATGCAGTCAAACGGTGGTCTCACTGACGCCCACCTCTTTCAGGGCAAGGACGCCATCCTTTCAGGACCGGCCGGCGGAGTCGTCGGCATGGTCAAAACCGCCGTTATGGGTGGTTTTAGTCAAATAATCGGCTTTGATATGGGTGGTACCTCCACAGATGTCTCCCACTATGCCGGTGACTATGAGAGAAGCTTTGAAACTATGGTTGCCGGAGTCCGCATGCGAGCCCCCATGATGCACATCCATACCGTTGCCGCCGGCGGAGGATCGATCCTCAACTTCGACGGTACCAGATACCGGGTCGGTCCCCAATCTGCCGGAGCCAATCCCGGCCCCGCCTGCTATCGCAGGGGAGGTCCTCTGACGGTTACCGATTGCAACGTCATGCTGGGCAAAATCCATCCGGAATATTTTCCAAAGGTCTTCGGCCCCGAAGGAAATCAGCCGCTCGATAGTGACGCCGTGACGATGGGTTTTCGCCACCTGGCTGACACCATCGCAGAAGAGACAACTCTGCCCCTCGAATCTCCGGAAAAGGTAGCCGAAGGCTTTTTACGCATTGCCGTGGAAAACATGGCGAACGCCATTAAAAAGATCTCCGTCCAACGCGGCTACGACGTTACCGCTTACACCCTCAACTGTTTCGGGGGCGCGGCCGGCCAGCATGCCTGTCTTGTCGCCGACGCGCTGGGGATGAAGCGAGTTTTTCTCCATCCTTTCGCCGGGGTCCTCTCCGCGTATGGTATGGGTCTCGCAGACATTCGGAGCCTTCGCGAGGTGCATCTCGAGTATCCCTTCGATGACAAAGGACCTAAACGGATTGAGAGTGCCTGCCGGCCTCTCATAGAGGCAACCACCGCCGAAGTCCGCGCCCAGAATATTGCAGACGAAAATATCAGCATAATCCGCAAAGCCCATCTCCGTTACGAGGGGACCGACTCCACGTTACTTGTCGATGTCGGCACCCTTGAGGAGATGAAAACCGATTTCGAAAAGGCACACAAACAGCGATTCGGATTTATTGCCCGAGAAAGGGCTTTGGTCATTGAGGCCCTCTCCGTTGAAGCAGTAGGTAAGACGGAATCGATTGCCGACGCCACGCATGGGACGGCATCCGACTCCGAGACACCGATCCCTCACGACCGTGTGCATATGGTCAGCAATGGAGAATGGACCTCCGCACCCCTCTTTCTCAGAGACGAACTTCTTGCCGGGCATAAGATTACCGGTCCTGCGATCATCGTTGAACAGACCGGTACCGTCGTGGTTGAAGAGGGCTGGTCGGCGGAAACCGATCGACACGGATGCCTTATTCTTGAACGATACAAGGCACGGCCCAAACGCGAAGCTGTAGGGACGACAGCCGATCCGGTCATGCTCGAAGTCTTTAACAACCTTTTCATGTCCATTGCCGAGCAGATGGGGGCCACCCTGGCAAATACCTCGTACTCCGTCAACATAAAGGAACGGCTCGATTTTTCCTGCGCCCTCTTTGATCCCGATGGAAACCTGGTTGCCAACGCTCCTCATATTCCCGTACACCTTGGTTCTATGGGAGAGTCGATCAAGACGGTCATCAGGGAAAATCAAGCAACCATGCGACCGGGTAATGTCTATATGCTGAACGCTCCCTATAACGGGGGCACCCACCTGCCCGATGTCACCGTTATCACTCCGGTATTCTCGGAAGACGGCAAACAAGTACTCTTCTATGTCGGCTCAAGAGGCCATCATGCCGATATCGGTGGCCGGACTCCCGGATCATCTCCCCCTGACAGCAAACACATAGAAGAGGAGGGCGTGTTGATCGACAATTTCCTCCTCGTCGAAGAAGGTGTTCTCCGTTCCGAAGAGACGCGCGCACTGCTTGGATCCGGCCTCTATCCCTGTCGTAATATCGACCAGAACATGGCCGACCTGGCTGCACAGATTGCCGCCAACGAAACCGGCGTCAGGGAACTGAGAAAGATGGTCGATCATTTTGGTCTCGAAGTTGTCCACGCCTACATGCGACATGTCCAGGACAATGCCGAGGAATCGGTGCGTAGGGTTCTCGATGTCCTACAGAACGGCAGCTTCATATATCCCATGGACGGCAACCGCCAGATACAGGTGACCATCTCCGTCGACCGTGAGAAACGACAGGCGACCATCGACTTTACCGGAACATCCCCTCAGAGCGAAGGGAATTACAATGCACCCACAGCAGTGTGCAAGGCTGCCGTGTTGTATGTTTTCAGAACCCTTGTGGCGGACAATATCCCCCTCAATGAAGGGTGCATGAAACCACTCAAACTGATTATACCCCCTCGTTCGATGATCAGTCCGGAATATCCTGCGGCGGTCATATCCGGCAATACGGAAGTCTCACAGGCCATCACAGATACCCTGTACGGGGCCCTCGGCCTGCTTGCATCTTCTCAGGGAACGATGAACAATTTTACCTACGGCAACACAACTCACCAAAATTATGAGACTATTTGTGGAGGTACCGGTGCCGGTCCCAACCATCCGGGGACCAGTGGCGTCCACAGCCACATGACAAATACGAGGATGTCGGACCCCGAAGTCGTCGAGTGGCGTTTCCCCGTCAGAATCGAATCGTTTTCCATCCGTCACGGATCAGGAGGATTGGGAAAATACCCGGGTGGCAACGGCGTAATCAGAAAAGTGCGATTTCTCGAACCGATGACGGCAACCATCCTTTCATCCCACAGAGAAACGGAGCCGTATGGCCTGGCTGGAGGACTGCCCGGTAAAAAAGGGAGAAACGAAGTCCTCCATCCGGACGGCACCGGTACCCCTCTTGCAGGAAACGACGAGATTTCTTTGTCTCCCAATGACATTTTCGTCATTAAGACCCCCGGCGGAGGAGGATATGGAAAACCTGAATAATTGATATGTTACGGCGGCCGATTGTTTATATCGGCACCACCAATGTAACAAACACTGAGCCGTTTTTCTTTGAAAGGGCTTGTCCGTACGATACCCGAAAGAATCTCAGAAATAATGAGCAGAATCTTGACGAATCCTTTTTCCCATTATTAGGACGTTCACACCCGTTTTACAATACAAAGTTACATAAAATATACACTTATCAACTGTAGCCCCATTGATACACTTATAACCATCCTGCTACACTCTGAAGTCATTTATCACTTGCGGTTGTTCATCATATAAGAGGGAACATAACCGTTTTTCAATGATTTTTAGTACCTTCCAATAAACACATACCTTTGTGGCACGCTTCTTGATTTGTTCTCATCACTATATGTTATAGCGATTCAATCTTCAAATAATTAAGGAGCTACTATGAGCGGCGATTCTATATGAACCAGAAATACATACCGATTCATTATATTTCTGTTTTATGTTGTTACAGAAGCACGAATATTGGCATCTATACCTAAGATACCATACTTCAAATGCTCAGATGGTGTGCTTCTACAATATAGCATTTTTACATTAGTGTGAGTTGCTCACATAATGAGATTTTTAGCACCAATTGTGGTGCTATCCTCAGCAAGATCACAAATATATCGTGGAGGAAAAGAATACACTATGGAGGGAACGATACAAAATACACAGAACACCCAAGATAATTTTTTCCCATCATTCTTGGCTCCTCGAGATGCCAAGAAAGGCAAGATCGTATCTATGGAAGAGGCCGTACGTCTTATACACGACGGCGACATAATCGGAACAGCCGGTTTTGTTGGGATCGCTTTCGCTGAAGAGGTCGCCATCAAGATTGAAGAGGCATTTTTACGTAGCGGACATCCTAGAGACCTTACGGTGATTTATTCCGCTGGTATTGGTGATGGCCTTCACAGGGGCTTGAACCATTTAGCGCATGAAGGTCTTGTTAAACAGGTAATCGGCGGACATTGGGGATTGAGTCCCAAACTGGTGAAGCTGGCCACAGAAAACAAAATAATTGCCTACAATCTCCCCCAGGGTGTCCTATCGCATATGTTCAGAGATATCGCGGCACACAGACCGAGAACAATTACCGATGTGGGTCTTTACACTTACGTGGATCCGAGATTCGGAGGAGGCAAGGTCAACGCTATCACTACAGAAGACATGGTCGAACTGATCGAATTTGACGGGAAAGAGTATCTCGCATATAAAACGATTTCCATCAATGTTGCCATAGTCCGCGGGACCACAGCCGACACCAATGGAAATATCTCCATGGAAAAAGAGGCCTTAACCGGTGACGGGCTTTCCCTTGCAATGGCGGCAAAGAATTCCGGTGGTTTTGTCATTGCTCAGGTTGAGAGAGTGACCCAGCACGGAACGTTACCGGCTAAACAGGTAAAAATACCCGGTATCTTTGTCGATTGTGTTGTTCTCTCTCAACCGGAACATCACTGGCAGACCTTTGCTGAGATGTACAATCCCGCTTTTAGCAGCGAAATCATGCAACCAATACAATCCATGCAACCCCTTGCAATGGATGAAAGAAAGATCATGGCTCGAAGGGCTGCCTTTGAATTAAAACCAAACAGCATAATAAATCTCGGAATCGGCGTTCCTGAAGGCATCTCCAACATAGCGATAGAGGAACAGATCCTTGACTACTTGACCCTGACAGCCGAGCCGGGGATTATCGGCGGTCTTCCTATGGGAGGATTAAATTTCGGTGCCGGTGTGAATATAGAAGCTTTAATAGACCAAGGGTATCAATTTGATTTTTATGATGGCGGCGGGCTTGATTGCGCCTTTCTGGGGCTGGCTCAGGCAGACAAGGACGGGAACCTGAATGTCAGTAAATTCGGACCGAAAATGGCCGGTTGCGGAGGTTTCATCAACATCACTCAGAAGGCTAAATCCGTTGTCTTTTTAGGGAGCTTTACAGCAGGCGGCTTAGAGGTTGCCGTAGAAGACGGAAAGCTGAGGGTAGTCCAAGAAGGCAAGGTCCATAAGTTTTTAGATACGGTTGAACAGCTGACTTTCAGTGGGAAATATGCACTCGAGCAAGGACTTCCGGTACTCTACATAACCGAACGATGCGTCTTCTCCCTTACCGAAAAGGGTTTAAAACTGATTGAAATTGCCCCGGGCATCGATATTGAGAAAGATATTCTCCGCAACATGGATTTTGAACCGGTTATCGAGGAACGACCTCGCCTGATGGATGCGAGGATCTTCAAAGAAGGTCCCATGAATCTGAAAACCGATTTATTGTCAGTACCCCTCCGTGATCGATTTCAATACAATCCGGATAAAAATATCTTCTTTGTCAACTTTGAAGGTTTTTTTGTAAAACAATCAGAAGATATTCAGGAAATTGAATCGATGGTGGCATATTTCCTCAAACCCGTTGGGCAGAAGGTTTTCGCGATCATCAATTATGATAATTTTATCATTGCTCACGATCTCGTGGACGAGTATTCCGATATGGTCAAAAGGCTTATGGGGAAATATTATTTAGGAGCCAGTCGATACACAACGAGCACATTTCTGAGAATGAAGCTGGGAGAAGCCCTTGCTGAACGCGATGTGGCGCCTCATATCTATGAAAACAGGGATGAAGCTCGCAGGGCACTGGAAATGTAACGCCGCATTTCTATATCGTGCCATATACACGATGAAAAGAGTTTAATACAGGAAGGTGTAGAAGTGTCTATCGGAGAAACCGACAGATGTGGCTGTCGTTATATATGATATGACACGTATGATACAATAAAAAGATCAAAACAGGTTCAGAACACTATATCTTTTTTTATTCTTCGGAGTGTCAAGGACTGCCCGGAACGTATTTTCTCCCACTAGATTCTTGAAAAACGATCCACCGTCAAGGTGCCGGGCAAATCCCTCCATCTCCGTGATAAGCGATCCCCATACAAGCAACGATATCCTTGACGACCGAAGATAATGTTCTCATTGAGTGGCATTGTTGAAAAAGTAAACTTTGATATTTGATAGGTTCTCTCTCGTGGTTGATTGCCATCCAAGGTCGCCAGTGAACAGATCGGATTTTCTTTTGCAAAATCTATGTAGTCTTGAAGATCCATGGTTCCCACCATGTTGCAAAAGTCCTTACCATCTGGGTTCATACATACGCCATTTCCCCTGCCAGCTTTAAAGACTTATTAAGAGCATTCGACGTTTCATCTTCCTGCCCGGATTCCCAATATAAGACGGCTTGTTTCAATGTGTTTTCCAGCGCATCCGGCAAACGTTTCTGTCCGGGTTCCAACAATATTTTGGTATATTGTATGGCCCTTAGCGGTGTTCCATCCTTTATGGCAATATCTATCAGCGGAAAGATTGCCGTCCATTTAAAACAACCGCTTGCATGGGTAGCCGGCAGTTGATCCCATATTGTCAGAGCCTCTTGGCCTAATTTCTCAGCTTGAGGATATTCGTCATTACGCCAGGACAACCAAGCCAAATTTGCCTTGGCCGTACCGACATATTCTTTCATCTGTGCCTTCTGGGCAACTTCCAAACATTGCTGTACAAGCTCCATGACCTGATCACATTGGTTACCGCGTCTAAACGCTATGGTAAGATAGGTTAGACATCGTGACTGATTTACGATATCGCCGATCTTTTGTGATTGTTCCAATGCTTCTGTTAAAATATCTTGAGCTTCGTGATATTTTTCACACCACAAATGACTAAACCCATACAAAAAATGAGAAAAACAGATTAATCCCGGATGGTTGGATTCGTAACTGGCCTCCAATGCATATCGTGGGTTATTCAGTGATTCTTCGGGAAGTAAGTACCGAAAATATCGATAATCTTTCAGCGTGAGCATATTAAAAAAGGAGGCTCTCTGAGGCGGGGTCCCATACCGTTCAAGGTTAGATCTCGTTCTCGATATCAGGGCTTCCATTTCGGGGATCTGAGCGCTCCAATAATATAAAAAAAGACGAGCGAGCTGAATCTCAATCCATTCAACATGCCATTTTCGATCAGAATTTATGGAACATCCATTCAGAACGGTCTCTGCCATATCGTAGCACTGCACTACCTTTTCGTGAACGCTCTGGACTTCCCATGTTTTGCCTATCTTTCGATGAATGCGGGATTGTCGCATGGCATCATGTGGGTTACTGTAATCCAATGCGTTTTGATAGAACTGTCTGGCTTCTTCATGCATTCCGGTCAATTCCAATACTTCGGCCAAATCCTCCTGCACCTGTGCCATAATTTCCTGCCATTTGTGACGTTCCGCTTTTTCACCATCGAGTAATACGGATACCTGCGTAATTCCTCTTTTGTAAAAATCTATCGCTTCCTCATTGGCAAAAATCACTTTGGCCTGCTCACCTGCCAGCAGCAAGTAATGGATCGCTTTCTCTCTGATCTCTGCATTTTCATAATGATATGCCAGTTCTCCATAGAAGTTTTCTATCCTGTCTGCAAAGAGTTCTTCGATGGCTCGGCTTGTCTTGGCGTGAATTGTTTGTCTCTGTTTGATCAGCAGGCTGTCGTAGGCGACCTCCTGGATAAGGGCATGTTTAAACATGTATTCAGATGCTGCAATCGTCTCCCTTTCATAGATGAAATCCATCCTTTGGAGTGACAAAAGGTGATATCTGAGGTTCTCTTCCATTCCGATGACCTTCATCAGTGTGTCATACGAAAAGGCTCTTCCGATTACAGCGCCGGTTTGTATAATCATTTTAAGTTGGTCGTTCAGCCGGTCGATTCGCGTCGCAATGATACCCTTAATGGTGTCAGGGAGTCGTATCTCATGAATGTTTTTACTCAATACATGGTATTCGTTTTTCTTTTCCACAGCACCCTGCTCAATCAAGCTGTAAGTAATCTCTTCTATGATTAGAGGGTTACCGGCTGATCGTTCGATAATAAAAGTTTCCAATCTTGAATCAATATGTTGGTTTTTCAATATAGCCTGTATTAATGCCAAACTTGATTGTGGTGTTAGAGGATTGATATTAATATGGCTGAAGTCAACCGTGCCCATCGGCTGAAAGGTGTACTCGGGCCTGTAGATCATCATCATCATAATCTTATGGTTTCCCAAATGATCGATAAGGTGCATAAAAAAATCTTCGGAGGTCCGATCTATCCAGTGGCAGTCTTCTACAGCAAGAACCAGTAATTTTTCACGGCACGCACTGAAAAGCAGATCCTTAATAATGGTAAAGGTCATTTTTCGTCGTTTTTCGGGATCCAACTGTTGGTAGAAGAGGCTGCTTCCCCCCCCTAACAACAGGTCGCTGATAAAATCACCTGACTCCTTCTGATATAATTCGAGATCCCTTGTTTTTCCCTCTATCTTTTTCCGGATAACGGTTTCATTATCATGTTGCTGAATATCGAAATAATTCCTCAGAATATCCAGGACCGGCAAACAGGGCATGGACACTCCATGGTGGACGCATTTACCTTCAAGATATACACATTCACGTACAGGCAGCAGTTTCGTAAACTCATGAAGAACCCTTGACTTGCCTGCACCTGCTTCCCCAAAAAGCAATACAACCTGGCTCGAACCAGTTTGTGCCTTATCAAAAACATTCAACAACCTGCGTATGGTCTTTTCTCTACCCACAAACTTGGTGAAACCTTTGACTCCGGCAACCTCGAATCGGCTCTCATATGCACCGGAACGAATAAGTTGGTAAGCCGCATCGTTCAATCCTGTGACGCTCTTCGCTACGTGCGGGTATGGTTTGAGCTTGAAATAGTCTTTTACCAGTTTATAGGTGTTTGACGATATAATGATGCTGCCCGGCAAAGCCAGATGCTTCAGCCTGTTGGCAATATGAATGGTATTGCCTACGGCTGTGTAGATTCTCTGTTGTTCTCCACCAATGGTTCCGGCGACAACAAGATCCGAGTTGATTCCCATGCGCACTTGTAGGGGGATTCCAAATCGTTTTTCGATCTCGCCTGCCTTTTCTGACAGGGTCTTTGCAATGCTCAAGGCGGCATAACAGGCATGTTTCGCATGATCCTCTTGTGCTACCGGGGCACCGAATAAGGCCATAATCCCATCTTCTACAAACTGGTTGATGATTCCGTTATGGAGCTGAATGTGCTCATCGAGAATATGATAGAGAAAGGATATAAACTGATGGATGTCCTCGGGATCATGACTTTCAGTCAATTGGGTTATATCGAACAGTTCGATACAGAGAACGGTGACTTTTTTTCGCTCACCTGCAATCACGACCGGATCGACAGGAACCTTTGGGATGCGGAATACCTGGGATGGTGGTTGATATTGAGGATATACGGCATCACCGGAACTTTGATTCGGAGTTTTCAGATTATGTCCACAGATGCTACAAAATTGATTTAAAGACGCTTGTTCCGACCCGCATTCCAAGCATTTGACCTGTTGATCTGTTGGTTTGTCGCTGTCATCGGTTTTTGGAGGGGAGAGACTCTTTATATATTCCTGCCAGGCAGATTGCTCCCTCAGATCGCCGAACGAGAGGTGAACATCTTCCAGGTTCAGCGAGACTGAATCGACCGCAAATTTGAAACGCCAGATATTGTTTTCATCATACTGAAAAAGATTGGCCCATGTATCGCACTCTTCGTCCGAGCAGTCATATCTGCTTTTTCCTCCCTTTCCATAGGGTTGAATCATATCCCTATTTTCGATTTTGAAAAAAGCCGCCGTTTCCAGATCCGGGAGTCTCTGCCGCCAGGCCATCTTGATTTTAGCCCACATATTCTCAGTGCTCTGGGATGCGAATTTGCCTGAAATCGAGCTGTCCAACCATCTGAGCATGCCTTCATGTTTACGGATATATATGAATCCAGGATGTTTCTTTTGTTTCATTTCGTGCACGATCAAGGCGATCAGTGAAAAGTAGAATCTTCTGGCGGGGGTATTAAAGGAAACGGTGAGCGGAGGTGTCTTATCCGTATGATATACCGATATAGTATGCGAAGCCAGATCGAGGTCGAGCGTACTGATTTTTTTCATTGTTCCATCACCAGTTGTATAACCGTTGAGGAATTGAAAAAACGGAACCGTTGTAACCGTTCAGCGGTTTCATTCAGTGCTACTGTAGCATACCAAAGAGGATGTGAATTTCAGTTGCGTTCCAACTCGGGATGAAAAGGGAGAGAATCAGGTATCGAAAGAGCTTCTGTATGAGAAAATATCTAAATGAATATAACAAGTTGGTACATGAAAATCAAGAATTATTAATCCTCTGCCACCGTTGTGATGAGAACGAAGCCAGGTATTGTATACAAATTAGCCGATGAGACATTCCCAGGTAACAATGGGATGTAACAAAACCCCAAAACAAGAAAGGAGCACATTATGAAAACCAAACTATCAATTACCGTAGGAGTCGCGATTCTGCTGGCATGTATGCTATCGATGCCTGCTATCGCAGGGGAGAAAGCGGCAACAAAAACATATTTTGCTGGCGTGTGGTGCCGCGATTGGGCGAATAATGTTAGAACGGAATTGCCTTCTGGCAGAGTGGTCGTCACAGATGGTTCGGCCGAATTTCACGTGACCGTTGATGACCCCAGAGTCATGGGAATCTTTTCCAGCTATAACGTGAAATACAATTTAAGTGCTCTCGGTGAGGGGCTCGTCCATGCAGACTTTATGCTGTCCCCTGCGTATCCGATTGAAATCAACGACGAAATCGTGTGGGTAGCGAATCCGGATATAGACGGAGTGTGGGAAGGGAAATGGAAGTGTCTGTACCGGATCGAAGATGACGGTTGTAAGTATTCCACTGTTACAGCGGAAGGTCAGGGTATGGGAGGAGAGCTCGAAGGGTTGAAGATCCGGGTTTATGTTAAAGCTCCAGTCGGAACGGGTGCATTCTGTGGCCTAAATACCTTTTGGCCCTTTGAAGGGTACATCCTCGATCCCAATAATTAGTAAAACATCACGCGGGCAGAGCGGACACCCACCGTGCATACAGTGCCGGTGGGTGTTTACATCTTCAACAATGCCGGATCAATCACTATTTGATGTTCTGAAACGACATCATTAAAAATCGAATGATTCCGATTCCATATCTGGTAATTGCTCATTCAAGGTCGGCTCTTCACGTTCCACCCGGGCCAATCCAACGAGTCTCTCATTATCTTCCAGCTCTATCAGTTTTACGCCCTGGGTACTTCGATGCAGGAGAGATACCTCGTTCACACCGAGTCGTATAATATTACCGGTGCTACTGATCAACATAATGTCCTCATCACCGGTGACCTGTTTGATACGTGTCACAAACCCAACCCTTGATGTAGTCTTCAAATTAATGATGCCTTTGCCTCCACGGGACTGAAGACGGTATTCCGAAATCTCCGTTCTCTTGCCAAATCCGTTTTCTGAAACGGTCAGAATGGAATTACTGTCACTCAGCACCTCCATACCCACCACCTCGTCATCGTCCGCTATTCTGATACCGACCACGCCACGGGACGTCCGCCCTATGGCACGAACATCATGCTCGTTGAATCGTATGGCATTACCCTTCTTGGAACCCAGAAAGATATCCTGGTCTCCATTTGTCTGCTTGACATCAATCAACTCATCTCCCTCATCGAGGGTCAATGCGATAATACCGCCGGCCCTTGGGTTGGAATAGGCAATCAGATCCGTTTTTTTGATAATACCCCGTTTTGTAGCCATGACAACAAATTTACCCTCCGTAAACTCCTTAACCGGAAGAACCGCCGTTATCTTTTCATCTCTTGATATCTCAATGAGATTCACGATCGCTTTTCCCTTTGCAGCCCTTCCGGCCTGAGGGATCTGGTATATCTTCAGCCAGTATACGCGCCCTAAATTCGTGAAAAACATGATATGACTGTGTGTCGAGGCTATAAACATTCTTTCAATAAAATCATCCTCTTTAGTGCCCATACCGACTTTACCACGCCCGCCACGATGCTGACTTCTGTAGAGACTGACCGGATTTCGTTTGATATAGCTCTGGTGTGATATGGTAACCACCATATCCTCTTCCACAATCATATCCTCAATCCCGATATCAGTACTGCTCAAGACTATTTCTGTTCTCCTTGCATCTCCATAGCGTTTCTGAATATCTTCCAACTCTTCAATGATGATACCAAGTATCTTGCGGGAATCGGCAAGTATACCTTCAAGTTTTTTTACAAGAGCCGATATCTCGATATGTTCTTCACGTATCTTGTCTCTTTCCAGGCCGGTCAATCTTTGTAATCTCATTTCCAAGATTGCTTTCGCCTGCTCTTCACTCAAACCAAACTGTGCCATCAACTCGTCTGATGCCGTTTTCGCGTTTTGTGACGCCTTGATAACGGCGATGACTTCATCGATATGGTCAAGAGCTATGACAAGCCCTTCAAGGATGTGGAGTCTCTCTCTGGCCTTTGCTAATTCAAATTCTGTTCTTCGAGTAATGACTTCCTTTCTGAAGTCTATAAATTTACTAAGGATCTCCTTCAGATTCATAACCATGGGTTGTCCCCTGTCAATTGCCAGCATGATTATGCCAAAGGTAGATTCCATCTGAGTATGTTTATAGAGTTGATTGATGATAACTCCCGATATCTCGTCCCGTTTAAGATCTATTACGATTCTCATGCCTTCACGATCCGACTCATCTCTCAGATCGGCAATCCCATTGATCTTCTTTTCCTTGACCAAATCTGATATTTTTTCAATGAGATTCGCTTTGTTCACCAGATACGGAAGTTCTGTAATAACAATACTCTCTCTTTCATTTCTCGCATTTCGTTCAATGATGGCACGTGCCCTGACTTTAATAATTCCGCGTCCTGTTCGATAGGCAGACACGATACCTTCTCTACCATTAATGAATCCTGCCGTCGGAAAATCAGGGCCTTTGACAAACTCCATGAGATCATCTACGGAAAGTTCAGGATTATGAATGAGTTCTATTATGCCATCGACCAGTTCGTTAAGATTATGGGGGGGAATATTGGTCGTCAGACCAACGGCAATTCCCGATGACCCGTTCAGAAGAAGAGTGGGAATCTTGGCCGGAAAGACAACCGGTTCCTCGAGGGAACCATCGTAGTTGGGAATGAAATCAACGGTTTCCTTATCAAGATCGGGGAGCAGTTCGTCGGCGATCTTTTCCATTCTTATTTCGGTATAACGCATGGCCGCAGGCGGATCTCCGTCAACGGATCCGAAATTTCCTTGCCCATCAATGAGCGGATACCTCATAGAAAAATCCTGAGCCATCCTTACAATAGTATCGTATGCCGCCGTATCCCCGTGGGGATGATATTTACCGATGATATCACCAACAATCCTCGCCGATTTTTTATAAGGTCTGTTCCAACGATTGCCAAGTTCGGACATGGCAAAGAGGGCTCTGCGATGAACCGGCTTCAATCCGTCTCGAACATCGGGAATTGCGCGACCGACGATCACGCTCATCGCATATTCCATATAGGATTTTTTCATCTCCGATTCTATCGTGACCGGTATGTTCTTCTGGAATAACTGATCCATAATTATCTTTAAAACCTTTCTTTCTATTTAGGTTTTTAATGGCAGGAAAAGCCTGAATTATCAACGAAACTATATATCGAGATTTGAAACGTTGAGTGCGTTCTCAAATATAAATTCCTTGCGAGGTTCAACCTGATCCCCCATTAAAGTGGTAAAAATTTCATCAGCCGCAACGGCATCTTCAACCTTTACCTGGAGGAGCGTTCTTCGTTCAGGATCCATGGTCGTCTCCCACAACTGTTCCGGGTTCATTTCTCCCAGACCTTTATAACGTTGAATAGACATTCCCCGTTGTCCTGCCTGCATGACATAGTCTATCAACGACCTCATACTCTCAAGCTGTTTATTGTTTTTCGCATCATCGGAACCCTTCTCGACTACTGTGTAAGGAGCTTCACCAATGGGATTCAATTGACTCACCTGAACCTTGGCCTCTGAAAATTTCGGCATATTGAAAATATCCTTATCTATCCACGTCGTATGATCCTTCCCGTTACTTTTTATATTGAAAAATAATTTGTATCCACCGTGCTCAATATCCTCTTCCGTCCAGTAAGAGTTGATTCGCCTTCCAACCGCTAAAGCGATCCTTTTCCCTATTTTCAATAGGATATTGTCATCCATAAAGTCGGTTTTAGAAAACACAGGATCTCCGGCTAGCAGTCTGATGATTTCTCCATCTTTGCCACTTTTCTGAAATTTTTCCAGTATGGTATCAAGTCTGATTCCCTTTTGTATAAAACCCAACAGCTTATTGCCTGTAATAATATCACCCCCACCAGTAACAAGCTGTACCTTCTCCACGCCATTTGTCAGAATGTAGTCGTTCATCTCTTTTTCTGTATTGATGTACCACTCCTTTTTTTTGTCCGTTAATCGAAAAAGGGGTGGTTGTGCTACATATAGGTAACCCCTATCGATCATTTCACGCATATGCCTGAAAAAGAATGTTAACAATAGGGTCCTGATATGCGCTCCATCCACGTCTGCATCTGTCATGATTATAACTTTATGGTAGCGAAGCTTATTGACGTTATATTCTTCTTCTCCGATACCGGCACCGAGGGCAGTAACAATCACCTTGATCTCGTTATTATTGAGCATCTTATCGAGTCGTGCCTTCTCAACGTTAAGCACCTTTCCCCTCAAGGGCAAAATAGCCTGATTTCTTCTGTCCCTTCCCTGTTTAGCGGAACCACCGGCCGAGTCTCCTTCGACGATATACACCTCACTTCGTGCAGGGTCTTTTTCCTGACAATCGGCCAATTTTCCCGGAAGAGATGTGACTTCGAGCGCACTTTTCCTTCGTGTTAACTCACGAGCCCTCCTTGCGGCATCCCGAGCCCGTGCCGCATCGACCGATTTGGATACTATCTGCCGTGCTATTGAAGGATTCTCTTCAAAGTAACTGCCGAGTTTCTCATACACTACGGCCTCTACAAGCCCTTTGACCTCGCTATTACCAAGTTTTGTTTTCGTCTGACCTTCAAATTGAGGTTGTTTGATCTTAACACTGATAACGCACCCTAATCCTTCACGGACATCTTCCCCCTTCAACGATGTTTTTCCGTTTTTGACAAGTCCGCTGTTCACAAGATAGTTATTGATCACCCGCGTCAGAGCCGATCTAAAACCGATGAGATGGGTTCCACCCTCCGTGGTATTAATGCTGTTCGCATACGAAAAAATATTTTCCATATACCCTTCATTATATTGTAACGCCAACTCCACAGAACAATCATCCTTTTCTCCGCTTATATAGACCGGCTTTGCATGGAGTACCTTCTTATTTCTGTTGATATATTCAACGAACGAAACGATCCCTCCCTTATAAAAAAATTCATTATTCTGATCCGTTCTCTCATCGGAAATCACGATCTTTATGCCACTATTTAAAAAAGCAAGTTCTCTCAGCCTATTAGAAAGTACCTCAAAACTAAAATTAATATCCTCAAAGACCTCAGAATCAGGCATAAAGGTTATTTTTGTCCCTCTTCTCTTGGTTTTACCAACCATCTTAAGAGGTTCTACAGGAATGCCTCGCTTATATGACTGTCTGTACACTCCCCCCTCTCTTCTGACCTCCAGTTCAAGATATTCAGAAAGGGCATTGACAACCGACACCCCCACACCGTGCAGTCCTCCTGATATCTTATAGTTATCGTTGTTAAACTTCCCACCCGCATGGAGCTTGGTAAGTACCACCTCTGCTGCAGATACATGTTCAGTTTTGTGCATATCGACGGGGATACCTCTTCCATTATCTTCCACCGTTACACTGTTATCCACCCGTATCTTGACACTAATGGAATCACACTGTCCCGCAGCTGCCTCATCCACGCTATTATCGACGACTTCATACACCAAGTGATGAAGACCGTCTCTGCCGGTGCTCCCTATGTACATGGCAGGCCTTTTCCGAACGGCCTCAAGTCCATCAAGAACTTTTATGCTATCTGCACTGTATGACGTTCCCACTGTCACTCTACTTAATCCTTTCTTAAATTGATAGGCATGACGACACACATATAATCATTGTGATTGGGAGAGGTTATTACCCCGGGCCCATTGTCGCTTCTCATCTCAAAAGATATCGTATCATCGTCAATAGGGTCCATTGCATCTATCAAATACCTAACATTATAACCAACCTCTAATACATCTCCACTGTAGGCTACATCTATCTCATCCTTCGCTTCACCAACATCCGGGTTAGTCGATGTCAAGATCATTCTTTGGTCGGATATATCTATCTTCACGCCACTGAATCTTTCTGTAGACATGACACTCATTCTCCTGAGAGAAGGGAGTATCTTTTTCTTATCGAGTAGTATCTTGACTCCCCCTCCTTGAGGGATCACCCTCTTGTAATCCGGATACTCAGCATCAATAAGACTTAACCTCAACATCGTATCTTTCTTCATGAACACACAAACACCGTTCAATACGCGAACATCGACAGAATCTCCTTCTTCCACCAGTTTTCTAATCTCAGAGACTCCTTTTCTGGGTATGATTATTCCCTTGATAGTGTAATTGTTATCAACATCATGTAATGGCATATCGACAAGAGATAACCGATGGCCATCCGTGGCAACGACAGTAATATTTCCTTCTATTACTTTAAAAAATACCCCATTCAGATTCGGTCTCATCTCATCATGAGAAATCGCAAAGAATGTCTTCTCTATGATATTTTTTAAAAGATCACAGGGTATTTTCAAAGACTCGACATTCTCCACATCTAAAACCTCAGGAAAATCATCGGCCGATATACCCGGTATTTTATAGATAACTTTCTCACATGTCACATTAACCCAATTATTTTCCATCACCATAAAACTGATGGTATCTCCTTGTATTTCCCGTAACATTTCGAATAGTTTTCTGGCAGGAACGGTGATCTTCCCGGGGGTTTTAATCTTTGCATCATAATATAAAATAAGACCGATTTCTCTGTCAGTGGCCACTATCTTGATCTGATCCGATTCGGTTGAGATCAGGATATTATTGAGAATCGGCAGGGTCGTTTTCTTCTCTACCACTCCCAGAGTTTTTTGAATGCCATCAAGAAATTTACTTCTCTCAATTAAGAAATCCATTTTTTCACCTGTTCCTTAAAAAGTGATTAATTAAAAAAATAGCAGTAATAGTAGTACCTGTTAATCTGTTGATGGAACATATATAACTATTTCATTTTTTTAACTATATATATAAAAAATACACTTAATGAAATGTTGAAAATCAGTTTATAAAATTGCCTCTATCTCTTCCACTATTTTTTTTATTTCATGATCCTTTTCAATCATTTTCCTTATCTTGTTATTGGAATAAATGACTGTTGAATGGTCCCTTCCCCCAACCTTTTCCCCGATGTCAGGGAAGGAACTATTCGTCAGTTTTCTGGCAATATACATGACAATCTGCCGTGACATAACAAGATTCTTATTCTTCTTTTTAGATCGGATGTCTCCCACCTTCAGGTTGAATTTTTTTGCAACCGCTTTAATGATTTCATCGATAGTTATTTCTCTTTTGACTGTATGTTTCAGTAAATTCTTTATAACATCTTTGACCGTATCGATAGTAATTTCCTTCCCGGTAAGAGAAGCATATGCCGATATCCTTGTTAATATTCCCTCTAATTCCCTTATGTTAGAGTCAGCAACGGAAGCGATATAATGTATGATATCGTTTGGCACATGAATATTATTTTCCTGTGCCTTCTTTTCTATAATTGCTATCCTCGTTTCAACATCGGGCGGTTGAATATCGGCTATTAATCCCCACTCAAATCTCGATCGTATTCTTCCCTCAAGATTCTCTATTTCTTTTGGAAATTTATCACTCGTAACAACTATTTGTTTTCTTGAGTCATGGAGGGTATTGAATGTGTGAAAGAATTCTTCCTGTGTCCTCTCTTTGCCAGCTATGAATTGAATGTCGTCAATCAAGAGGGAGTCGATTTTTCTATATTTTTCCCGAAAATTGGTCATTTTATCATATCGTATGGAATATATGAGTTCATTCATAAATTCTTCAGCTGAAACATAGAGCACGTTTTTCTGAGGGTACAGCGAGGCCGTATGGATACCGATGGCATTGATCAGGTGAGTCTTACCCAAACCGACGCCACCATAGATAAAGAGAGGATTGTAATTATGTGCTGGTTGTTCTGCCACAGAAAGGGCTGCGGCATGAGCGAACTGATTAGATGATCCTACAACGAATCGTTCAAAACTGTAATTTGGATTGAGAGATGAATGGAGTCGAAGCGGTCCTTTTTTTGCCGTGGTTTTTTCACTTACATCATGAGATATATCAACTTCCTCGGGCTTATTGACGACAAATTGTATCATTACGTTGATCCCCGATACATCGGAAAGGGAGTTTGTAATGATCTCCATATAGTTTTCGATAATCCAATCCTTAAAGAACTTATTTGGCACACCAAGAAGGACGTTACTATCTTCCAGCGAAACAATCTTAATTGGTTTTATCCAGGTTTCAAAGTTTTGCTGACTGATTTTATCTTTAATTATTTTAATACTTTCATTCCAAAATGATTCCAAAATTATCGATCCTTATTAACAATGTTATCAACAGGTGTTGATAGTTTTTTCCATATCAACAATATCTTTTTATGAAAGAAAATTTATTAAGCACCTTCACCATTCATGATAATATCCACTACTCTATCCAGATCATCTATGGAAGAGAACCGAATTTCTATAACACCACCATTTCTCAATTGCCGTATACCTGTCTTAACCATCAATTTTTTAGATATGCGATTCTCAATGTCTGTAATGTACGTTTCCTTCTCCACCCTTTTTTTCTTCTTAATATACAGATCAACAGATTTTGCCAGTTTTTCAGTTTCTCTAACACTTAATTGTTTCTTAATAATTTCCCTTAACACAGAAATCTGTCTATCGAATGAGTCAACCGAAAGGATGGCTCTCGCATGTCCGGCGGAAATAGTTTTATTGATGAGGGCTTCCTTGGCTTCTTCTGGAAGATTGAGCAGTCGAAGTGAGTTGACTACGGTCGAACGATCCTTTCCCACCCGTGCAGAAATTTCATCGTGAGAGAGGTGAAACTTCTGCATTAAGGTCTGATATGCTTCAGATTCTTCTATAGGATTGAGTCTCTCCCGTTGTATATTCTCTACAAGGGATAATTCGGCTACATCCAGATCTTGTGCATCATGTCTGATAATGATCGGAACATCAATCAATCCTGCGGCTTGGGCAGCTCTCCACCTGCGTTCTCCGGCGATAATTTCATAACCCGACTCAATTTTTCGCACAACAATCGGTTGCAATATACCGTTTTTCTTGATGGATGCCACGAGGTTCTTTTGTTCTTTACCGTCGAAGAGTTTTCGGGGCTGGAATCTGTTCGGTGACAACTCTTCGATTCCGCACATTGCAAATTTTGGTTTGTCAGCAGGGTCATCCATCAGATCGGTGAATATGGCACCGAGCCCCTTACCCAAGGCGTTTTTCTTAGACATTATATCCTTCCGTTAGTCATAATCTCTCTTGCCAGTGACATATATGCAACCGCACCGCTCGATTTTATATCATACAGTATAATAGGCAATCCGTGGCTCGGGCTTTCGGAAAGCCTTACGTTTCTTGGTATGATGGTTTTAAATACGTTAGACCCGAAAAAATCTCGAGCCTCATCGGCTACCTGGTGGGAAAGCCGATTTCTCTTATCGAACATGGTAAGTAATATGCCAGCCAACGACAGGGAGGGATTAAGTCGTGCCTGTACAAGCTTGACATTACTAAGAAGATGCCCCAATCCTTCCAGAGCAAAGTATTCACATTGCAGCGGAATAATAAGTAAATCGGATGCTACGAGGGCATTAATAGTCAAAAATCCAAGAGAAGGAGGACAATCAATTATAATAAATTCATAAGAAGTGTCAATTTTTTTTAGAAAGTTCTTCAGTTGCTTTTCTCTACTGTTGAGAGAAACGAATTCAACCTCCACGCCGATCAGATCGCGATTAGAGGGGATAATATCGAGTGTTGCAATAGGGGTCTTGAACATGACTTCTTCGAAAGGAGCATCTTGAACCAGAGCATAGTAGAGGTTATTTTTGTCAATTGTGGATGGATCAATACCGATACCACTTGTTGCGTTTCCCTGAGGATCACAATCTATGAGAAGGGTTTTTTTTTCAGCGGCGGCAAGGGATGCCGACAGATTAATGGCAGTCGTTGTTTTGCCGACGCCGCCCTTCTGGTTTGCTATGCATATTACCTTTCTCATCTGTTTAGGTAAATCTTTCATGATTTTTTGAGATACAAACCGAATATCTTACCGTACCATATAAGGGGAAATTTTAGAAGAGGTAATTTGAGGGAGCCCATGTCGTGTTATGACATATTTCTATGAAAACAAAGGATTATTCTTGTTTCACCCGTGACTGGAAGGGTTATTTCATCATAGTCTTTTAATGTAAGCCCGGTTTTCTTGATGGTGTCTGCTGCCATTGCAAGCTCCTCATCGGCGTGATCCCCCTTCATGGCTATCAGAATGCCACCGGAAGAAAGAAAGGGTTCTCCCATAAGAAGAAGCTGAGATATTTTAAAGGCAGCTTTGGATATTACGACATCAAAACCGCCTGTAAACCTTTTTTCGTGTATCAGTGATTCTGCCCTGTCATGTATCACGGAAATGTCCTTGAGTTTGAGCTTTCTGATGACATATTTGAGAAAAGAAGTCTTCTTACGGGACGAATCGAGGAGGGCAACAAACAATGAGTCCATAGTAACCTTTAATGGGATGCCTGGAAAACCTGCCCCGGTTCCTATGTCCAATAATGTCGAATTATGACTAGGTATAAATTTTAAAACTGTTAGAGAATCAATAACATGTTTTGGTATATCAAGAGATGATTTTATGGAAACAAGAGACATTTTATCGTTCCAGAACAGCAACTCTTCGTAATATGAGGAGAGGAGATCCATTGCACGGGTAGAGAGTGTGATACCGATATCATCAGAGGCTGCTGATACTATCTCTTCAAAAGTTGTCATTTCTAATAGCTTCATGGGGGCCGTCGTGGCAGACTCTGAAAATTTGTGATATAAAATGCCGTTCGGTGAGAATTTAAAATAAGAACCGGCTTTATGCAATAAGAAACAGGACAGGAGACAGAGATTGGAAAGAGCAATAATGGAAAATCTGGCAATAGTGCTTAACCGACCAAAACACCCAGGAAATATAGGGTCTGTTGCACGATGCGCCAAGAATATGGGAATACGCGATGTCATCGTCATCAATCCAATGAATCCGGACCGAGAGAAAATAGAACAGATGGCAACACACTTTGCCTTTGATATAGTAGAGAACATTCAATATTATGATACGCTAAAACAGGCACTTGCGCCATTTCAATATATTGTCGGAACAACAGGCAGATCGGGTGACACAAGCCTGAAACGGTCGATGACCAATCCGGAGAAAATGGCGGAAGAGATCGTCGATATATCTCGAAACAACAAGGTAGCTCTTGTTTTTGGTCCAGAAGATACAGGCCTTACCAATAGTGAACTGCAGTACTGCGATATGTTGGTAAAGATTCATTCGTCTGACGACATGAAATCACTCAATCTCTCGCATGCGGTAATGATTATCTGTTATGAAATCTTTACCGCACGCTTCGGGAACACCTCTGATTTTACGCCGGCACTTGCCTCTTCGGAAGAAATTGAGGCAATGTACGATCATTTGAAAGATATGTTTTTGCGGATCGGTTTTATCAAGTCCCAAAATCCCGATTACTGGATGATCAACGTACGGCGATTTTTTTCCCGGATTAAACTGCATGCCAAAGATATAAAGATAATCAGAGGTATATGCCACCAGGTCGAACTGTATGGGAGGGCAAATCCCAGATAATCTGATACAAACTGCGATAGCAGACAGTTGATCGATGAAAAACATACCTTTGATTTTTCTGGAAATAACCGTATTATAGTAATAAGATAGAATAAAATTGGTTTGATAACGGTAGAAGACACCTTCAATAGAGGTGAAGATTATTCGAATGCACCGATACTTTTGGAGATACAGAAGATCTGTAATGGTACGATAGGAGACGGAAATGATTGTAGTGACGGGAGGCGCTGGTTTTATAGGGAGCGCCGTTGTTTGGAAACTGAATCTGGAGGGTGTTGATGAGATTGTTATTGTCGACAGCCTTGGAACATCTATGAAATGGAAGAACCTGGTTCCCCGTACTTTTGTGGATTATCTGGACAAAGATGATTTTTTGGAAATGGTTCTTGATGATACCGTACCGTTCGATGTTGATGCTATTATCCACATGGGAGCGTGTTCTTCAACAACTGAACGGGATGCAGATTACCTCATGGAGAACAACTACCATTATACAGCCCGTCTTGCAGAGTGGGCCGTGGAAAAAGGCATCCGTTTTATCTATGCGAGCAGTGCCGCAACATATGGTGATGGATCACTGGGATTTTCAGATGATGATCATCTGATCCCACAACTCCGCCCCATAAACATGTATGGTTATTCGAAACAGCTCTTTGATATGTGGGTGCTGAAACGGCAACTTGAACAGAAGGTGGTAGGGATAAAATTCTTCAATGTCTTCGGACCGAATGAGTATCACAAGGGAGACATGAGAAGCGTCATCCATAAATCTTTTGGGCAGATTCGTGAAACGGGAAAGGTGAGGCTCTTTAAGTCTCATAAAACCGGCTTTACCGACGGGGAACAAAAGAGGGATTTTATTTACGTCAAGGATTGTGTGGAAGTGATCTGGTGGTTTCTCAAAAACAGTGACGCTACGGGAATATTCAATCTTGGTACTGGTCATGCCAGAACATGGAATGATCTGACGGAGGCGGTCTTTGTATCGATGGGTATTGAGCCCAAGGTAGAATACATAGACATGCCGGAGTCGATCAGGACACAATATCAGTACTTTACCGAAGCAAAGATGGAGAAACTTCAATCGGTCGGGTGCCCGGTTCGAATGTTACCACTTGAAGAGGCAATCTCGGATTATGTGAAGAATTATCTGGCACAAGACGAGCAATATCTGTAGCTGCTTAAAATCGTGGAGGATATAAAATGAAAATTGTACGATTCCGCTCTCGAAGCGGTGAAGAGTTATATGGTGCCTATAACCCCAATATGCCGCATGAGGCACGGGTAATTGAAGGCGATCTTTTCGGGGATATGGAAATTACACAAAGAAGGGAAGATATAGGGGTATTGCTACCACCCATATCTCCTCCGAATATAATCGCCCTTGGTCTGAATTATGGGGAACATGCCAAAGAGACAGGTATCAAAAACCCTGATATTCCGGTAATGTTCATCAAGGCAACAAACAGTCTCATTGGTCATGGGGCAACAATTATCCTCCCTGCTGCGGGACCCGACGAAGTCGATTATGAAGCGGAACTGGCTGTAATAATTGGTAAGGAAGCAAAGAATGTTTCACCGGATGCGGCGAAGAAATATATACTGGGATATACCTGTGCCAACGATGTAAGTGCCCGTGACTGGCAAATTCATAAACAGAAGAAACAGTGGGCGAGAGGAAAGAGCTTCGACACCTTTTGTCCACTGGGGCCATTTTTAGTGACGAAAGATGAAATAGAAAATCCGGATTGTCTGAAAATACGATCGATACTCAATGGAAAGGTGATGCAGGACTCTAATACTTCGGACATGATCTTTGATGTACCTGCAATCATCAGTAATCTCAGTTCTTCTATAACACTGTTACCGGGAACGGTAATACTGACGGGGACACCGGAAGGTGTCGGTTTTACAAGACAGCCACCTGTATTCCTCAAAAAAGGAGATGTTATTACAGTTTCGATTGAAGGTATCGGTGAACTTTCCAATCCCGTCACGAGAGAACAATGATCAGCTATTTAGGGATTATTTAATTTCATATTATTGGGGAGAAATTACATGAATTCTCAGAACACAAAACAACAAAAAAGATTTCTGACGATTTTAATGTCACTGCTTGTGACGATTATCATCGTTTCATCAATGACTTTAGAGATTTCTGCATATGACGCCATGGCGGTATCTAAGGCCGAGATCATGAACAGTTCGCTTCCTTCTCTGGCGGATCTGGCTGAAAAGCTCAAACCAGCAGTTGTCAATATCAGCACAACGAAGACAATAGCTACCGGCGGATACCGATCTCCCTTCAGCGATCCCCGATTTGAAAGATTTTTCGGGGGGGATGAATTTTTTAAGCGGTTTTTTGGCGATGAACCTGAGAGAGAATTGAAACAGACGAGTCTTGGATCGGGTTTTATCATCAGCGAAGACGGATATATCTTTACCAATAATCATGTGATTGAAAAAGCAGATAAGATAGTGGTCAAACTCTCGAATGGCAAAGAATACGATGCAAAAGTTCAAGGGAAAGACAAAAATACGGACATAGCCCTCCTGAAAATAGAACCTGACAATGGATTACCGGTAGTCACAATGGGTGATTCGTCTAAATTGCGGGTTGGCGACTGGGTTATCGCCATAGGAAATCCCTTCGGCCTCTCCCAGACAGTCACGGCCGGCATTGTCAGTGCAAAGGGGAGGGTCATAGGCGCCGGCCCCTATGATGATTTTATTCAAACGGACGCTTCCATCAATCCAGGAAATAGCGGAGGTCCGCTCTTTGATATGAACGGAGAAGTCGTTGGAATTAATACGGCAATCGTTGCGCAGGGCCAGGGGATCGGATTTGCTATACCGATCGATATGGCGAAGGATATTCTCAACACGTTGAGGACGAAGGGAAAAGTTACCCGCGGATGGCTGGGCGTTTCCGTTCAGAGTATCACGGAAGATATTGCTAAAAATCTGAATCTGGAATCGGCAGAAGGAGCACTCGTCTCTGACGTATTTAAAGGGGACCCGGCCGAAAAAGCAGGGATAAAGGCCGGAGATGTTATTATCGAGATTGATGGAAGGTTTGTGAAAGATACACATGAACTTGTAAAGATCATAGGAAGTATTTCTGTAGGCAAAGATGTCAATATCAAGATATTGAGGGACGGCAAGAATAAAACCTTTACCGTTACCGTAACGGAACGCCCCGAGGAAAAGGATCTTGCGGAGAAGGAACCCGATAAGAGCGGCCAGTATTTTGGAATGACCGTGCAGGAGATAACACCGGACATTGCTGAACACCTTGGACTTCCTGATGAAACAGGTGTTATTATATCGCAGGTTGAAAGCGGCGGTCCCGCAGATGAGGCAGGCATACAAGCGGGAGATATCATACGGCAGGTAAATAGAACAAGGATATCATCATTAGAGGAATACCGAAGTGTCATGGAACGAGCAGTCTCAGGGGAAAGTGTACTGGTACTAATACAAAGAGGGAAATCGAAATTTTTTGCTGTGATTAGGAAGTAGTATATAAGTATATAAAAGAAGGTCTGTCAGCAATTTTATTTCAAAATTGATCACTGACAGACCTTCCTTTTTGAGATAGCGTATATATTCCTTACAGTCAAATGTCGTATTCGGCACACGATATATCCGATAAGAAATAATGGTTTTCTACGAAGAATAGCGAATGAAGCAATTACATGAAACGCTGTGCGAAATATATACAAAACTTGATGCACATTTCGGCGATCTCAAATGGTGGCCGGGAGAAACACAATTTGAGATCGCCGTTGGGGCAATCCTGACACAGAACACAAACTGGAAAAATGTAGAGATTGCCATAAATGCATTAATGAAAGCAGACCTTCTCGAACCGGAAAAACTGTACCGCGCAGGAGAAAAAGCGGTGGCAGGTCTTATTAGATCATCTGGATATTACAATATCAAAGCAAAAAGACTCAAATCGTTTCTTGATTTTCTCTATGGTGAGTATGATGGCGATCTAGAGGAAATGTTTGATGAGAACCTGGGAATTCTCCGGAGAAAGTTGTTGGGCGTGAAAGGGATCGGAGAAGAAACAGCGGACAGCATCCTCCTATATGCAGGCGGTAAGCCGATCTTTGTCGTCGATGCCTATACGCGAAGAATATTAGAACGACATTCTATTATTAAAAGTGGGAAAAAATATAAAGAAATACAGTCTCTATTTATGGAAAATCTTCCCCATGATACGCGGCTATTTAATCAGTACCATGCCCTGTTCGTAAACACGGGGAAACATTTCTGCAGGAAAAAGCCACTGTGCAGTAGTTGTCCGCTTGAGAATGCAATAGCCCTGAATATAAATAACAATATAGATAATTCATAAAATTCGATCGTAAAAACAAAATATTAAAGTGCTGAAATGACGTTATACGATTATACAGGGGTTATACATTTTCATTCATCTTTTTCTTTCGATGGAAGAACAGCCATAGAAGATATCATTAAAGCGGCACGAGAAAACGGGATCGATTTTCTGATGATCACTGACCATTCCACCCTAGGAGCACGGAAAGAGAGGATGGAGGGATGGAATGACGACGTTCTCCTGATTGTCGGACAGGAAATATCACCGAGATTTAATCACTATATTGCGTTCGGTATTAACGAAGAATTGATTATAAGAGAAAGTGATGGGGCAATTAAGCCGCAGGACTGGATTGATAGAGTAACAATGCTGGGGGGAATCGGATTTATAGCCCATCCGGATCATGAAGGGACGGAATTGTTTCACGTGAAACAGTACCCATGGATCGATTGGTCGGTTACTGGTTATACGGGGATGGGTGTATGGGATTTTATGACCGATTGGCAGTCCACCCTGCAGAGTATCCCGCACGCTCTGATGAGTTATCTCTTGCCTGCATATGTTTTAAAAGGTCCCCGAAATATAACATTGCAGCGATGGGATCATCTGGGGAAGAAGGACAAGGTCGTGGGTATTGGTGAACTGGATAATCACGAGACTCTCCATACGATACGGGGATTAACCATCCGAGTTTTCCCCTTTAAACGGGCATTTCGGTTCGTTCGTACCCATCTGTTGCTCGATACCCCCCTGAGTGGTACGGCGGAAGAAGATATACAATCCCTTTTGAAAGCCCTCGAAAGGGGACGGGCATATGTAACCATGGAATATTTTCATGATGCGAAGGGTTTTTCCTTTTCTCTCTCTGACGAGACGAGAGAGGTTACCATGGGCGACGAACTTCTCCTGGAAGGAGAAGCCATGGCGGAGGTTCATCTTCCTGAAAAGGGAAAAATTCGTATCGTACAAGATGGTAACACAGTGGCGGAAGCGGTTTGTAAGAAGATGATATACCGCATAGCTCACGAAGGTGTATACCGGGCCGAGGCGTATCTGAAGGTTTGGGGGCGATATCGGCCATGGATATTTTCAAATCCAATCTATGTTCGATGAACCGTCTATATCAACGTGATGATAACCTTTCGTGATTGTCTGGGTCCGTCAAATTCACAGAAAAAGATATTTTGCCATGTGCTGAGGAGAAGTTGACCGTTCTCTATAGGAATAACTTCTGACGGTCCTATGATTCCAGCCTTGATATGGGCATCGCCATTTCCGTCGATCCTGTCATGTAGCCACTGACCCTTCGGGACTATCGAACGAAGACAGGTCATCACATCGGTTTGAATGTTCGGATCCCAGTTTTCCTGTATCATGATTGCAGCCGTGGCCCCAAGGGCGTACAGGGCGCACAGTTCGTGGTCTTTGCCATATGTGGATACGACTTCCCGGACCTGTTTGGTGATATCCACAATCTCTTCCCGAGAGCTTGTTCCGAATGTGATGGATGTTTTCATATTCTGCCTGTGCTGAAAATTCTACCGTAAGGTGAATGGTTTATCGCGTGTGTGTACGAAGGATCAAAGGTTTTCGACGTATTCATTCAAATAGCGGTCGGAGTTCAATCCATGTCTTCCGTAGATATGAGTGTTCTTAGGATGTCCTCTTTGCCGATGATGCCGACCAATGTATCATTATCCACCACAGGTAATGTATGCACGTTGTGCTTGAGCATCAGGGAAGCAATCTCTTCCAGACTGGTTTCCGGGTCAACGGTTATCGGATTTGAGGTCATAGCCTCAGCCACCGTGGTTGCAACCATTTTCTCCACTTCTTTTTCAATCTTTTTATAAGAAGTCAGAGGAATAAAGCCGTCGAGAAGGGTAAAGAACGAAGGCAGAGGGACTTTTTTTTGCTGTATAATCAGGTCATCCTGACAGATTATCCCCAACAAGCGACCCGCCGTATCAACTACAGGCAGACCGTTATAGTGGTGCTTGAACATCAGCTTTACGGCCTCGGTTATTTCCGTTTCAGGGAAAACGCTTACAACCTTTTTTGTCATAATAGTGCGTGCTTTCACCATATGATCCTCCTCCTCATAAATATACCTGCAATTCTACCGGTAACTGGGCGTGAAGTCTACCGTATATTTACACCGCATATGATCGTCGAACACAAATGGAAAGGCGTTTCAATATATTATAACCATTCTGATTGTTTATAGCGTAGTACCTTTACCAAGCGCCCGGAGAGTTTGTTCCGATCTTGTGATTTTTTCTATTGTTAACCCCGGTATCATCACTTTATGGTAGCTTCATTGCTATATTATTAATATATCATGACAGATATGGCCTCTTCCGATCTTTTCGTTTCATGAACCTTGACATCACTATAAGTATTTACCTGATATATGCCTTGTAATTATTTTATATTGTTATTTCGAGATTAATATTTCAGATTCCTTCTTTATAAGAGTAGTCAGCTGTTGTATAAACCTTTCAAAGTGGTCTTTTGATCGGCCATCGAAGAGGAAAAGGAGAAGTCATATGAATAAAGCACTCGAAGGTATTAAGGTATTGGATTTGAGCAGATTTTTTACGGGACCTACCTGTACCATGATGATGGCGGAATTGGGCGCCGAGATCATCAAGGTTGAAATTCCCGATGGTGGCGATGCAATGAGGCACCTGTGGCCCCTCACAGAAGGTGGGGAAAGTTATGTCGGTGTAATCCTCAATCGTGGCAAGAAAAGCGTCACCTTAAATCTTAAGAATGAAGAGGGAAGAGAAATACTCAAAAAACTGGTGAAAGAAGTTGACGTCCTTATAGAAAATTTTGCCACCGGCGTTATGGACCGGCTTGGATTGAGTTATGAAGATTTACAAAAAATTAACCCCTCCCTCATTTATACTTCAATCACAGGATTCGGACATACGGGTCCTGACTCAAAACGCGTGGCCTACGACATGCTGGCACAGGCCAGAGGCGGTATCATGAGTGTTACGGGGTTCAAAGATGGCCCCCCGATTAAGCCGGGACCGGCGGTCGCCGATTATCTGGGAGGAGTTCACGCTCTCATTGCTATTCTGGCCGCACTGAGATACAGAGATGCAACGGGAAAAGGACAGGCCATAGATCTCTCACTGCTGGAAGCGATATGGATGCTCACGTCCATGGAGCATTGCGGATACTATTTCCTGTATGGAAAGGCTTACGAGCGACGGGGTAATGAAGCGTTGGCAAACGCACCCTCCGGATGTTACCCGACCAATGATGGCTGGGTCGTAATGAACATCCCCACCGATGCCGAATGGGCTCGATTGTGTCAGGCAATGCATCGAGAAGATTTGATAACCGACCCCATGTATTCAACGATTTCACTGCGGGTCGAGAATCGCGATGAGGTTAATGAACGTGTTTCTGAATGGACCAGAGGGTTATCGATGAAAGAGGTGGAAGATGAGTTGATCAAGGCCAGGGTCGCGTGTTCTCAGGTTCCGACCTTTGATCAGGTACCGAATGATCCACAGCTTCTGAGCAGAGATATGGTTGTTGAGATCGAACAGAAACTTTCCGGTAAAATGAAGGTACCGGGTTCCGTATTTAAGATGTCGGAAACCCCGGGGAACGGATCGATGCCAGCCCCATTCGTGGGTGAACATAACCATGAAATATATTCCAAGCTCTTGGGGTGCAGTGAAAAGGAAGTGGATGAACTGAAGGCGAAGGGAGTCATTTAATCCTTTTCAGTCAACAGGATATCACGATAAAAAATTTTTATCATATAAACCATATAACCCCTCGTATATATACGAGGGGTTATATCAATAGGTGCTCCGGATATAATTGTTGTGGTTTTTACAGAGAGGGAATTTCTATCCGTGATTCTCAATATACAAAAATAAAGATTGTCTTAAGGAATACCGCTGCTTCTGCGCTATCGTAATGCATGTCTGCCGTGGTTATCGTAAGTATCGTTGTCTGATTCGGATGATGAATGGCTGATCCATATTCTCTTGAAAACAGCTTAAGAAGTAACAATAACGACCAAGAGGCGCCATCGCCTAATGATCGAGGTGCACCCTATCTTTTTTACGGCTATATCATAGTAATGGCCTGCTTCTTTTTTCAGGTTATCGGCTGGGGGGTTTACAACAGCTTTGGTGTCTTTTTTAAACCGATGATGGCCGCATTCGACTGGCAGCGGGCCACCATTTCCGGTGCGGTGTCACTCAGTTATTTCATTTATGGGCTTTCAGGTGTCTTTCTCGGCAGACTTAATGATACCCTGGGTCCCCGGCGAATCATGACGGCTTGTGGGCTTATCATCAGTATCGGATATCTATTACTGTCTGGAGTTGATACCGTGTGGCAACTCTATCTGTTCTATGGGGTTTTTGTCGGTGTAGGGATCGGTGGAACGGACGTGGTGTTGTTATCAACAATTGCCCACTGGTTCCTTCGTATGCGGGGGCGCATGAGCGGGGCTATAAAAGTTGGTACGGGAGTCGGCATGATGATATTCCCGTTGATCTGCCACTGGCTTATCGAATCATACACCTGGAAAACGGCCCTCTTCGTTCTAGGTATCGTACACCTGATTCTGTTTCTATCTCTGGCCCAGTTATTGGTTAAGGATCCAGAGTGCCGGGGGCTTTTCCCCGACAATGATAAGAACGCCTCTTCTGTAATGGCAACGACTGCAGCGATAGGACTGACCTTGCGGCAGGCCCTGAGAAATGTGCAGACATGGATGGTATGCGGTTCGTATTTTATTGTGTATGCCTGTGCTATTACGGTCATTATACACATCGTACCCCATGCTATTGATCTGGGCATTACCAGTTCTAATGCAACACGCGTGTTGACCTTAATTGGTGCCACGAGTATAGCCGGTAGGATCATCATGGGCGTGGCATGTGATGTGGTTGGAAGCAAGCGTACCCTCGCAGCCTGTTTCACCTTGGTAATAGGGTCCTTCCTGCTTTTGTTGATTGCTGATAGATTTTGGTTGTTGCTTGTGTTTGCAGCTATTTACGGGTTCGCGCACGGTGGTTTTTTTGCTGTGCTTTCACCGATTGTGGCAGAATTTTTCGGAATGTGTTCTCACGGGGCAATCCTTGGTCTCGTTATATGTATTGCAACTATCGGTGGAGCGATTGGACCGATGATGGCAGGGCATATTTTTGATGTTACCGGAAGTTATCTGATAGTATTTTTGGCTATGCCGATACTGTGTACCATAGGTTTGATGTGCACTTATTTATTGCGAACGCCGCATTGAAAAGGATCAAGAGATCGGTATCGTGCAGCAGTATAAAAAATCCAAGACCAGTGTACGGTATAGTAAGATCGATCCGATGCATGACCATTACAAGCATCGGAGTGCCGTACAGAATGAACGGTTAATATTTCATTGACACATACATGAGCTCTTTCTATACTCATCAGGTTATTATGAAAAATGGATTCATTCTTAATGAATAAAATACGATAAGGGCGAATATCTCATGGACAAACAGATTGTTGATTTACGAAGTGCACTCGAGTTTCTTTCCACCATACCCGGTCAGTTGAAAACAACACGGATACCGGTGGATCCCTTTGCGGAATTGGCTGGCATCTATCGCTATATCGGTGCCGGTACCCCCGTCGTACCCCCCACACAGGAAGGTCCTGCAATGCTCTTTGAAAATGTGAAGGGGTATGATATCCCGGTAGTGACCGGGGTGTTGGCAAGCAGGAAGCGGGTTGCCATGCTTTTGGGAAGTCCGGTGGACAGATTGCCCTATGTGCTGATCAATGCTTTGCAACAACCAATTCCGCCACAGATGTTCACCGGTCAAACAGCACCTTGCCAGGAGGTTGTTCACAGAGAACCTATTAATATATTAAAGATATTACCGGCACCGACCAATACGGAACTGGATGCGGGGCCGTACTTTACCATGGGGCTCATTCGCGCCGAAGACCCCGAAACGGGTGAATCCGATGTGACGATTCATCGTTTGTGCGTCCAGGGCCCTGATCGTTTGACGGTTTATTTTTTACCCGGGCGGCATATCGATCAATTCCGTATCAAGGCGGAAAAGAGGGGAAAACCTCTGCCGATCTCCATCAATATCGGACTGGATCCGGCGGTGTATCTTGCTGCCTGTTTCGAGGAGCCCACGACGCCGCTGGGTTTTGACGAGTTGAGTATTGCCGGGGGTATCCGGGGCCGAGCTGTCGAACTCGCTACCTGTGTGTCGGTCGATGCAAAAGCAATTGCCAATGCAGAGATCGTTCTTGAAGGAGAAATTCTGCCCTTTGAGCGCATGACCGAAGATGCGAATACGAATACCGGTAATGCCATGCCTGAATTCCCCGGCTATATGGGTGAGGCAAAGCCATCACTCCCGGTTGTAAAAGTCAGGGCGATCACTCATCGTAAGAGTCCTATCCTGCAAACCATTGTTGGTCCTGGGATCGAGCACTGCAATCTTGCCGGTATCCCTACCGAAGCAAGTATCATACGATTGGTTGAAGCCAGCATGCCGGGACGGTTGCTCAATGTATATGCCCATCCGTCGGGAGGGGGAAAATATCTGGCCATCATGCAGTTTAAAAAGGCGCTGCTCTCTGACGAGGGCCGTCAAAGACAGGCTGCTTTAGTGGCATTTACCGCGTTCTCTGAGTTGAAGCATGTGATCCTGGTGGATGAGGATGTCGATATCTATGATACGAATGATGTTCTGTGGGCCATGACTACGCGATTCCAGGGAGATGTCAGCACGGTCTGTATCCCCGGCGTTCGCTGTCATCCGCTGGACCCCTCTCAGACGCCGGATTTCAGCCCGTCAATCAACGCAACCGGAATATCATGCAAAACCATATTTGATTGTACGGTTCCCTTTGCACAGAAGGAACGATTCATGCGCGCTCCCTTTAAAGAGGTGGATATAACTCGTTTTCTGCATGAAGATAGTGAGTAGGATATTGTTTCATGTGTCGATGATGTGACAGGATGCGCGATAGGAAAGGATATGCCGGAAAAGATATGTGTCAGCATTGAAAGCGGTCCGTATAGACTTGAGGCAGAGGCAGTGAGAATCGGTACGGATGTTCTGGTATATATTTGGGGAGGAGATCGACCGCATATCGGTTCGATAGCCGCTGCACAACCGAGACCAAGCCTCGAAGATCCATCACGTGTCAGTGCAACCGCCTCTGTACTCACCTATCCGGGACACAAGGAAGATACCCTTGTCAAGGATGCCGCGGAATTGCTTGCCGCGAAACTCGAAACCTGTGTGGTGGTGACAGCCGGTTTACATTGGGATGACGTGGATGAGACCGGAATACGGGAGATAGTGACCCTTTGCCGGGAATTGATACGGAAACTGCTTGAGAAATTAGTACCTTGAAGGAGTGTATCTATGACCTTGCCAATGGTTGTTGGAATAACCGGTGCCAGTGGTGTCATATATGGTGTTGAAGCATTAAGGGCTCTCAGGGAACTCGGCCATGAGACGCACCTTATTCTAAGCCGGGCCGGAGAGCTCAACCTGAAGATAGAGACGGGATACTCCCCTGAGGAGGTCCGGTCTCTGGCCCATGTGGTTCACGAGGTAGAGGACATAGCCGCACCCGTGGCGAGTGGTTCATTCCTTACCCAGGGCATGCTGGTGGCCCCCTGTTCCATCAAGACCCTTTCTGCGATTGCAAATTCATACAGCGATAACCTTTTGATCCGTGTGGCGGATGTTACCTTGAAAGAAAGACGACCCTTGGTGCTTATGGTTCGCGAAACTCCTTTGCACAAGGGACATCTGAATCTTATGTCACGAGCGGCTGATCTTGGAGCGATTATCCTGCCACCGATCCCTGCGTTTTATCATCACCCTGCATCCATCGAAGATTTGATCCGGCAGAGTGTTGGAAAGGCATTGGATTTTTTCAAGATGGATCATCAGTTATATAAGCGCTGGGGACATGCGGAACATCCGGTAATGATGAAAAAGTGTTGAAAAAAGCCAACAATCCGTCAAATATTTTCTGCAGTATGGATACAGATTATTATCCTAGCGGCATCTGCGATTGATATGCTGCGGTCTCCTTGATGTTGGAACCAAACATACTACCATTTGACTTTGACTGGTCGAAATCCGGTGGAAGAAATTTCTTTCCTCGAATCGTTGACCGATAGAGTGCGCTCTGATTTTTGGTAGTTTGTAAAGAGACACAACTTGGCTTTTGAGAGAAGGCCGTAGAAGTGATTTAAAACACTGATCCGCCGAGCCGAAAAACGGTGATTGCGGTGTTCCATAATATCATATATATAGAAAGTAGTTCTCTAACTGTAAAAAGCACAATGCCTGCGGTGCCTTGGACTCAGTCGTGACGATTCGCTTGCGTAGTAAAGCTTATACCTTTTTGAGTGGTTGTTGCTTTCTTGGGAGGACCCATCGCCTTTTTATGAAGCCATATTACCATGGTTGCTCCGATGTAGGCGAAAACGAGGGATTCATCGTTGTTGTTTCCATTCTATCATATATGGGCTCTCCCTATGGTTACGCCAGTAGGCTTGATATTACATCTCGATGTGTATATATTACTTAAAAAGATATGGCCTTGACAGGGTTGGATGTAAATGAATGATGAAGAAAAAAACAAAGAGAAGTTGTTGACGGAAATCATGCAGTTGCGTCAGCATGTCGAAATGCTTGAAGGTGAGATCCTGCAACTTTCCTCGAAGGCTGGTACGGATGCGAATCCGGAAGTGAAAAAGTATCAAGAGATGCTTGAACATATGGATGAGGCATACTTCGAAACCGATCGTGCCGGAAATATAACGTTTTTCAACAGAGCAGCGTTGCAGATGGTGGGGTACACTGCGGAGGAATTCATGGGTATGAACTCTCGTCAATATATTCCTCCGGAAGATTATGAGCGATTATTTAAAATATATAATAGAATATATCAAACTGGGCAACCGGCCTTGATATTTGAATATGCGATTATCAGAAAAGATGGCCGAATAGCCTATCGAGAGACCTCCGCCTCTCTCCTCAAAGATTCATCGAATAGTGAGAGCACCTTCATGAATCTTTCACGCGACATCACTAAACGGAAGTTGTATCAAGCGGCGTTCGTGGAGAAAAAGCGCGAATTAAAAATACAGTCTCATTCTCTTGCTGAGTCCAATACGGCGCTCAAGGTGTTACTGAAACAAAGAGAAGACGATAAGGTAGAACTTGAAAGGAATGTTTTATCAAATGTCAGGGAGATCATAATACCATATGTACAGAAATTGCAAAAAGGCCGGCTGGGTGATGATGAACTGGCTCTTACCCATATCATTGAGGCTAATTTGAACAATATTATTTCACCCTTTTTACGAAATCTCTCGATATCGCAGTGCAACCTCACACCGAAAGAATTGCAGGTCGCTAATCTGGTTAAAGAAGGCAGGACTACCAAAGAAATAGCGGATTTTTTAAACATATCAACGGGAGCGATCGATTTTCATCGAAATAGTATTAGGAAGAAACTTGGTTTAAACAACAAGAAATCCAACCTTAGGTCTTATCTGTTGTCGTTGACATAATCTATCTCAAGCCAACTTTGATCCGAAAAACGAATTTTCTCATGTATAGGTATCTCCCATTTGTGATTTTAAGGGTATCTATCCGGTCAAGTTCTCTGATATGGAATATGGAATGGCATAGATATGAATAGAACTATATGCTGCGAACATGTTCAACTGAACGAGTAAGGGAGTTTTTTATAGGCTGTTTTTACAAAATACGATTTTTCAATGATCTGAATAGAACACACTAGCGGCATATTTCTCGTTCATGCTCGTATATCGGTGAGGTATCCAGATAATGGCCATGAAGGTTTGGCACATGTTTCACCATGGTCTTTTCTGATCGTCTTTAGATCGGATCGGTCATGCTATTATAAGTATTTACCTTATATATGACTGATATTTATTTTGTATTGTGTTTTCAGGGTCAATGCATAAAACTTGCTGTATATCTGTATGAGATGGTTACATAATGACTCTCTAAAGGGGCCATTTTTTTGTCATAACACGCGTGAAAGGAGGTGATTGGAAGGGAAGAGAAAGGTAGTTACTGATACATTTATTGGTATCTATTAGTTAAGAAGGGAAAACATATATTACGGAGGTACTTTGACGTATGAAAAAAAGACGGTTACTTACAATTATTAGAGTGTCTTGCCTAGTATTGGTTATGGTGTGCGCTGTGGCGCTCTCGCCCAATGCAAGTCAAGCTGACGTAATAAAGCTGAAAGCAGCAACCTATTTCTCCCCGGCCCAGCCTCTCGGTAAGGGTTTTACCATGTTCCTTGATAAGGTTATGGAGCGGAGTAATGGACAAGTAAAAATTCAGTCTTTCATGGGCGGTTCGCTGCTTGGACCCAAAGATATATACGACGGGGTAGTGCAGGGAACGGTTGATATCGGTTTGACCATGCCTGGCTACAACTCCGGTAAATTCCCGGAAATGGAAATTGTTGAAGTTCCCCATGGATACGTGAGCTCGTTCGTCAGTTCTCATGTGGCCAACGACTATTTCAATAAGTATGATCCGAAAGGATTTTCCGAAACAAAGATGATGTATTGGTTTGCATCCCCTCCTTCTGTCATCATCCTCAACAAGCCGGCAAAAACCATTGCAGACCTTAAGGGTTTAAAGATACGCGGTACTGCCAGAATCGGTGAAGTTGTATCCTGCCTTGGGGCGATTCCTACCAGCGCACCGGCGGGTGAGGTTTATACCAATATTTCGCGAAACGTTATGGATGGTATCATGTGGCCCATATCCACTCTTGATGAGTGGAAACTTGCCGATCTGAAACCCAAAATTACGAACTGCTGGCAGGTCGGTGGTGTCTTTGCGTTCTATACGGTAATGAACAAGGATACATGGAATAAACTTCCGAGTAACATTCAGAAGATCTTTATGGAAGTCGCCGAAGAGATGATAACGAAACATGCAGCCTTTTACGATGGCGCTGATCTGAAAGGTTACGCCATGGGCCAAAGTGCGGCTGCAGAAGTATTCAATTTATCAAAAGAAGATATCAACAAAGCGATCAAAATGATACAGCCTGTTGCGGATAAATGGGTTAGTGGTATGGTCGAAAAGGGATTCAAGGCAGAGGATCTCAAGGCAAGAGATCAGTTCCTGTGGGATCGAGCGAAGTACTGGGCTGCAAAACAGAAAGAGCTTGGTATCGAAGCAATTCCGGGTCGTCTTTAGTAGGTAATACGTACACGATAGCGGGTACGGAGTAATTTGTGTAGATGAAGTAACAAGTTTGAATATGTGTGTATCTGGCGTTGGTATGAGATTTGTTCATGCCAACGCCAATAGATATGGGTAAGATGTAAGGTTCTTTTATAAAAAGAGATATTCTCTGGGAGAAAGCTGAGAGTTAAAAATTCGTTCTCCCTGCTTTAGAGTAGAAAAGTTGTAATGTCATGGTAGACCGCGGGAAGATTCGTGTAGATCATGCGGATCTTCACGCTGATGGTTTCGTGAATCCCCTCGAAAGAGATGTTTATAAACTGGTTTTGTTCGCTATTCCAAAGAAGTTAGAGTGTTCGATTGTTATTCAAGGTCTGTAAGTTTCAACATTCCCAATAGGGATCACGGTAGAATGTAACATCTTTTGTCTGGTTTTGATAAAGATCGGTTATGGAAGCAGTTGCCGGCCGAATATGAAACATCCCATTGTACTAAAAATCTAAGCGAATCTTTATTGTTACAAAGGCATCAGCGTTGAGTAAGGATTTTCGGCCAGTGATGATGTTCTCGTGTGGTGCGGAGGACAAAGCTGTCTGAAATAAAAAGGAAAGGATGCTTGCAAAGAATGCTGTATATAGAAAAATATGAAAAGTATATAACTAAAATATCTGGTTATGGCACCGCTATCGGGCAGGTTGGTGTTTTTCTGATGATTGTCTTAATCTTTTTTGACGTTGTCGGTGCCAAGCTTTTTCGCATGCCGATCTATGGTGCTGGCGATGTAGTGGGCATCATCCAGTTGTTGGCGATTTCGGTAGCCATTCCAATGGGAATTCTCACGGGAGTGCACCCCCGCGTAACATTTTTCGTGAACCTCCTGGGGTCAGGGGCAAGAAAAATTATTACCGCTTTAACCCCCATACTGAGCACCATTCTTTTCGCATTGCTGACCTGGATGACCTTCAAGCTTGGCCAGCAGTACCAGAGAACAAACGAATTGATCGGGAATATAGAATTTCCTATTTATCCCTTTATCTATATGGCAGCTGTTTTTTTCGCCTTTAGTTGTATCGTATGGCTGTTGATGTGTCTTTTATCGTTGCGCTCTGACGGGAGGAAATTATGAGCCCACTTCTATTAGGTGTTATCGGCATTATTGCCCTTCTGGTATTATTTGTTTTAAGTATCCCCATTCCGTGGTCAATGGCTATTATTGGTGTAGTCGGATGCACCATTATTGTTGGGCCTGAATCGGCTATGAGACTTCTTGCTAACGACTTTGTTTCAACCTTTAACAACGAATCCCTTGCTGTCATTACCATGTTTATTGTTATGGGTACGTTGGCTTTTCACTGTGGTATCAGTGATCGACTGTATCGTACGGCTTATAAATTGGTCGGTCATATGAAGGGCGGATTGGCAATGGCCACGGTGCTTGCCTGTGCCGGTTTTGCCGCAATGTGCGGCTCATCAACAGCCACCGCCGCCTCAATCGGAAAGATCGCTCTGGGAGAGATGGATAAATATAAGTATAACCCGGTTCTCGCTACGGGTTGTGTTGTCTCTGCAGGAACCTTGGGTATTATGATACCTCCCAGCACCATTTTCATCGTCTATGGCTTGCTGACCTGTGAATCTATCGGGCGTCTTTTTGTGGCCGGTATTATACCTGGCTTTATCATTACGGCCGTTTTTGCAATGGTGGTCTCTATTATCTGTAAGATAAATCCGTCATACGGTCCTGCAGGCCCCGCTTCTTCATTCAAAGAAAAAATTGTAGCACTGGGAGGATTCCTGGATGCGGTCATCTTATTTACGCTTCTCATCGGTGGTTTATTGGTTGGCTGGTTTGGTCCGAACGCTGCCGGTGGTATCGGCGCAGCAGGAATCCTTGCTATCGGTATCGTGAGAAAACAGCTTTCCTGGAATGGTTTGAAGCAGGGACTTAAAGAGGGTCTTGTTGCGTCATCGATGGTGTTGTGCATCATTGCAGGAGCAACGGTGTTTGGTAAATTCATAACCTTGACTACGGTTCCGCAAATGCTGGTTACCCTACTCGGTGAAGCTTCGGTTAATCCGACCGTTACTATCCTCTTGATTCTGGCGGGTTATTTTGTCGGTGGATGCTTTATGGATTCACTTCCACTGGTTGTATTGACAGTCCCCATCATTTTTCCGACGATTATCAGCTTGGGTATTGATCCGATCTGGTTCGGTGTTATGATTGTTTTGATAGTGGAGATTGGAGTCATAACGCCTCCTGTGGGAGTAAATGCTTATGTTATTAAAGGACTTGTTCCAGAGGTGCCCTTGTCAGACATTTTTAAAGGTATTACACCGTTTCTTGCCGGGCTTTTATTTGTTGTTTTTATTCTGATGCTGTTTCCGCGCATTGCAACGTGGCTTCCGAGTTACGTAACCTATTAGTGTATCGTGAAAGTATTCAGATTTGAGAAAAACATGGTGTGTTTGAGGCCTTACGCAACATTGTAATCTATGCATAATAAATGAAACTATCCATGGTAAGGAACCGGGATGAAGGTTTCTTTCCTGGTTTTTGCCATGTAGAAATAAGAAGAAAGAAATGGAGTAGAAAATGAGAAGTATTGAGGAACGAAGGCAAATAATATCAGCCTATAAAGATTTTGACGGGTTGAATTATCCTCAGGTGCTGGAAAAAAGAGCGGCTCAGTATCCGGATAAGGAGTTGTTTATTCATGGAAACGATAGAATAACATATAAGGAGTTCAATGACGCTGTCGATCATCTGGCTGCAGCCCTGAAGAAGAAGGGGCTGAAGAGAGGGGATCCCTGTGGCTTATTGCTTCCCAATGGAATAAAGTACCTCAAGTTTCAATTCGCATTACTGCGGCTTGGCGCAATCCTGTTGACATTGGATACTCGTCACCGAGCTCATGAGCTGAATTTCAGACTTGGATTTTCCAAAGCGCCGTGGCTTATTATGGTCGACCATTTTCTGAAGGGTAATTTCGTCGAAATAATATCTGAGATCAAATCAGAACTTCCTAATCTTACGAGTACCTATGTAGATGGCGCCTCTATCCCAGAGGGTATGCTCGATATCAACGAACTGCTTTCCTACAGGGCGAGTAATGAAGAACTGGATGATATACGAAACAATTCCGTGGAAGACTCTGCCGATGCGACCATTCTTTTTACCTCCGGTACCACAGCCGATCCCAAGGGCGTTATAATGTCTCACAGGGCACGGGTTTTCACCGGAATCAGGGTATCGGAGAGAATGTTGATCACCGATGATGATGTTCTCCTTGATCCGCTTCCCTTCTGCCATGAATTCGGTGGTTTTACGATTGTGTCTCATGCGGTTGTAAGTGGTGCTACGATGATCATCATGGATGTATTCAATACCAAAGAGGCTCTCGAGCTTATCGATAGAGAAAAAGTTTCCGTCATTTACGGTGTTCCCACAATGTTCACCTATATGTTGGATTTCCCCCAACTAAGCGAATATGACATTTCTTCGCTCCGGACGGGCTATATGTCGGGAGCCGCCTGTTCGCTGGAATTGGTAACAAGGGTACAGAACGATATGGGATGTAATATCAGCGTGGCATACGGCCTTTCGGAAGCCCCGTCCGAGACCATCAGCGAATATGAGGATGCACCGGAAATCAAATCAAGTACCATCGGTAAACCGATCCGTGATACGAAAGTCAAAATCGTCGATGATAGTCGCAAAGAGGTTCCTTACGGAACAGCGGGAGAGATCGCTATTCGTGGAAAGAATATCCTGAATCGCTATTTCGAACGGCCCGATTTGACCAAGGAGGCTATTGATGAAGATGGATTCCTCTATACCAAGGATCTGGGGAAAATGGATGAGAAGGGCTACATCTCATTTTTCGGCAGAAAGGGTGACATGATTCAGACGGGCGGTTTTAATGTATATCCTATAGAGGTGGAGGAAGTGTTGTGCAGTTTGCCCAGTGTGGCAAACGCTGCCGCGATCGGATTGAATGATCCCATTTATGGAGAATCGGTATGTGCCTGTGTGATCCTTGCCGAAGGACAGACAGCGACGGAAAAGGATATAATCGCCCATTGCGAAAAACAACTGGCCAAATACAAAGTTCCCAAGAAGGTTGTTTTTATGGATGAGTTTCCGTTGACGCCCGGCACAACCAAGATCAGAAAAGGCGAATTGCAGAAGATGGTTGCCAAATAGCATGTGCAACGTTTCTGTGAAGGGAAAAAGATAAATAAATAATGTAATGACGGTTAGATAAGGAGAATCGATATGGCATACACAACAATACTAGTGGAAAAGAACGAGGGATGGGCGAAGGTAACCCTCAATCGTCCGGAGGTCATGAACGCGATCAATACAGACATGCGGCGGGAACTGCGGGAAGCCCTGACCGATGCGGAACAAGACGAAAATATTCGTGTTATTGTTCTGACCGGCAGCAAGAAAGCCTTTGCTCCCGGTGCCGATCTGAAAGAGATGAAGGCCTACGACGGTGATATCTTTACGTATGAACGTGATAATACCCGCGCGTTTCATACCCTTTTCAACTTCATACAGAATTTGAGCAAGCCGGTAATCGCGGTTATTAGCGGTTTTGCCCTTGCAGGTGGTTTGGAGATGGCACTGGCCTGCGATATCATTGTGGCGGCCGAGGATGCCAAGATAGGCGATCAGCATGCCAATTTCGGGATTATCCCCGGTGGTGGAGGGACCCAGCGATTACCGAGAATCGTTGGCCTGCGCAAAGCACTGGAAATCATGCTGACAGGAGACTGGCTCTCTGGAAAAGAAGCAGAAGAGATCGGATTGATCAACAAGTCGGCACCGGCTGATAAGCTGGAAGAGGCGTACATGGTTTACGTCAACAAGCTGAAGACCAAGAGTCCCCTTGCTGCGGCGCGTATCAAACGGCTTGCGTGGGCGACCCAGGATGTTGACCTCAGGAACGGCCTCGAGATGGAGATCACCACCAGCTGCAACCATTTCATGAGTTATGACATGAAAGAGGGCGTCCTTGCCTTCAATGAGAAAAGGGCACCCAACTATAAGGGAAGATAACATATCGCAAAAGGGAGTTGATTGATCGTGTCTGGTATATTGAAGGGAATAAAAGTGCTTGATCTGTCTCGTTATATCGCCGGAGCATATTGCGCTAAAATGCTGGCTGATATGGGGGCTGACGCTATTCGAGTGGATGATCCCGGTGGATCGGTTGATAGAGATCAACCGCCATTCGGGCCCAATGGAGAACCTCTTCAGGTGCTCGCCCTTAACTGCAACAAACGGGGTATCACGTTGAATCTCCGTGCAGAAAAAGGCAAGCCTCTGTTGAGGAAACTGGTGGAATGGGCTGATGTTATCGTTGAAAATTTCAGTCTTCCGGCCAAGAAGATGTTCGGCGTAACCTATGAGGACCTGAAAGCAATCAAGAAAGATGTAATCCTGGTTTCCTTTTCCGGCTATGGATCAACCGGCCCCTATGCCGATGCTCTGGCATTCGATTCAACCGTGCAGGGTGAAACCGGAATCATGCTCATTACGGGGCATCCGGGGACCCCTCCGACCCGGGTCGGAATCTCCATCATAGATCTGTCGGCTGGCATTCATGGAGCGCTGGCTGCAACGCTTGCTTTGTATCATCGAAAAGAAACCGGAGTGGGGCAACTGGTTGAAGTAGCCCTGATGGATGTGGCAACCTCGATGGTAACGGCCTATGGTGTTATTCCGGAATGTGAGGTGAACCATGTCGTGCGTCCCCCCCTTGGCGGGCATGCCTACGGGTGTTATGCCGGCACCTTCCAGACAAAGGACGGGTGGGTTTTTATTTCGGCGCTGAACGATGGTATCTGGAAGAGATTCCTCAAGGTGATTGGTCGGATGGACCTTTTTGACGATCCGTGCATGAAAGATGACTATAGCCGGTACATCAATCGTGAGCACATCGATCCCCACGTGAATGCCTGGACGACTGTCAAAACAAGTCAAGAGGCATTGACGTTGCTCAGGGACGGCAGGGTTCCCTGTGGAGAGATAAAACAGCCGGATACGGTGGCACGTAATCCTCAGGTATTGGCCAGGGATATGATCGTCAACCTGGAAGTTCCTGGGTTGGGTCTGTTTCCCTTCCCCGGAGTTCCGATGAAGTTTACCGAGACCCCCGGAACGGTGAGACTTCGCGCGCCGCAGACGGGAGAGCACAATCAGGAAATATACGGCGATATGCTTCATTATCGTCAGGATGAAATTGATGCATTCAAGGAAGAAGGAATTATTTGAAAAATTCGACTTGAATCTGTCGATGAAGAAGTGTCGGGCACGTTGCTTTTTTTTGCTGAGGCCCGCAGAAATGTAAACCAATTGATAAAAACTAAAACTATTTTGGAGGTTATACGATGATTGATTTAAAGGGAAAAGTTGCCGTGGTGACCGGAGGGTCCAGAGGTATTGGAAAAGGCATTTGCGAAGTTCTGGCTGAACAAGGCGCAAACATAGCCATACTCGACATCCTTGAGCAGGATGGTAATCAGACGGCAGCCGAACTTTCTGCAAAGAACGTGAAGGCGGCCTTCTACAACTGTGATGTGACCAACAAAGAGAAAGTGGATGCGGATGTTGCTCAGATAATCAAGGATTTCGGTCAGATTGATATCCTCGTGAACGATGCCGGTTTCGATAAGATCGAGCTGTTTCTCAAACTGGATCCAAAATGGTGGGATAAGCTCATCGATTTGAACTATAAACATTTCATTTACACCAATCATGCCGTTCTGCCCCATATGGTGGAGCGCAAGACCGGGAGAATCGTCAACATCGGTTCCGACGCCGGTCGCGGCGGCAGCACCGGTGAGGCGGTGTATTCCGGCGCCAAGGGAGCGGTCATTGCCTTTACGAAGACGATTGCACGCGAGTTTGCACGGTTCCAGATCACGTCGAACTGCGTATGCCCCGGTCCGACGGTTACGCCCATGACGATTGCCCAGGCCGATGAAGAGTTTGCCGGCAAGATCAACAGAGCTGTAGAAGGGGCCATTCCTCTCCGCCGCCTCGGTCAGCCGAGAGATATTGCAAATGCCGTGGCGTTTTTCGCTTCCGAGGAAGCGGGCTATATTACCGGCCAGGTACTCAGCGTCAGCGGCGGCTTAACAATGTTCTAGACATTTCATGACATTCACAGAATGATACAGAAGGAGAAGTAAAATGGAATTAAAAGATATACAAGCTATTGATACGATGAATAGGCCCACCTATTTTTCACACGAAATATGCAAAGAGTTATTCAAGTCATTTGAATATCATACAATGGCGCACAGCACCTTCAAATCCGTTTTGCTGCGGATGGGCCTTAAAGACGGTGAAGAATGGCGTACCAATGAAGGACAGCCTTCAATTGAGGCCATGGTCAAGGAGATGGACGAGATCGGTGTACAGTATAGCTTTGTCGACCAGATGCTCTTCTGGTCGTACCGCGACCATCGACCGATATGCAGCCTGTCCGTGGACAAGCTTGCCGAGATGATTGCGCCTGCGAAGGGGCGGGTAATCGGTGGCGCTGGTTATAATCCGTGGCGTATAGAAGAAAGCCTCAGGGATATCGAGCATGCGGTTAAGGATCTCGGCTTCAAGTATGTGTGGGCGCATCCGCTGAGCTTTGGGATGAAACACGATCATGCCAAATTTTATCCGCTCTATCAGAAGTGCGGTGAGTTGGGAGTTCCCTGCTGCATGCAGGTTGGTCATTCCGCCGAACCGCTTCCCAGTGAGTGCGGCCATCCCTATAACTGCGAGGAAATTGCACGTGACTTCCCGGGCACTACGTTTGTGCTGACCCATACCGGTTGGCCGTGGGTTGGTGAGTGGGTTTCCACCGTGTGGCGATATGCGAACGTATACGGCAATATCGGTGCGTACTATCCCAGCGGACTCGATCCGATGGTACCCCAGAGGATCAGAGGTCAGATCAGAGATAAGGTCATGTGGGCAACCAACGGTCTTAATATGACCCGCTGCAAGAAAGAGTTTATGGAGTTGCCTCTGAAAGATGATGCAAAACAAATAATCCTGCGTGATACGGCAATGAAGGTCTTTAACCTTGAACTGTAAATGCGCAATAAATATATAACTGGAGGGAATAGTTATGGAAAAATATCCATGGTGGAATGATGCTCAGAAGAAGCTGGCCGATGAGGCTCAGCAGGTTGTTGATGAGCTTATGCCTTTGGCTCAGGAGGATGCCTGGAATAAACGGTATCCTTGGAGGATAGCGAACGAGATCGCCAAAAAGGGATGGTATGGCGCCATTATACCAAAGAAATATGGCGGTCACCTTGAGGAATGGGGAGTGACAGGGGCCTGCATTCTCTGTGAAGAATTGGGACGCATGCGTGCCATTTCAAACGATTTCATTAACACAATGTGCAACGGTGGTGCTCATCAGCTGACCGATTACGGAACGCATGAGCAAAAGGAGAAATGGCTGGCTCGCATTGCGACAGGAGAATTACATACCAGTGTCGCCATTACGGAGCCCTTCGCCGGTTCCGATGCCGCCTCCGTGGAAACGAGAGCGGTACGCGAAGGCGATTACTACATCCTTAACGGAAAGAAGCGCTTTGTAACCAATACCGGGGCTGCAAGTCTGTATATGGCCTATGCCAGAACCAGCGATGCGCCGGAGGACAGGAAGAAGTACAAACACCTTTCCGCCATTGTTGTTGAGAAGGGTATGCCGGGATTCTCGATCGAGAAGATCAATGAGCTTACCGGATACGATGGTCTGTACAATGCCTATCTCAATTTCGACAATGTCAAAGTTCCCGTGTCGAACCGCATTGCTCAGGAAGGAGACGGCTGGTCGATCATGATGGCCGGGCTCAACGTGGAGCGAACGGTAGCGGCTGCCACCAGTCTTGGTGGTATGCGAGAGGCTCTTGCCTATGCGTCGTTCCATCTGCAGCACCGGATTCAGTTTGGTCAGCCGACGGTAAATCTCCCCACCAACCAGTTCAAGCTGGCTGACATGATCACCACCTATAACATGTCGAGACTGCTCACGTACTATACGGCGCACCTCTTCGACTTGGGCGGTGATTCCGCGCTGTACCCCTCCATGTTGAAGCTGAACAACACGGAGCGGTTGATGCGGGATTTCGTCCTGAATGCCATCCAGTGCATGGGTGGCGACGGTGTGACCCGCTTCTACCCGGTGGAGAGGATCATGCGGGATGCCAAGATCAATGAAACCGCGGCCGGAAGTAACGATGTCATGCGGATGCTCGTGTACCGTATGGGTCTTAAGGAGATGGCCGACGATCTGAAGGTTCCCCGTCGGGTTATGAACGCGGATCTGAAGATTCCGATGCCGATCGGCAAGATTGATGAGTTGCCGACATATGCGGCGACGGAAGACGGCGTTCTC